>Ga0209643_1001473_pt1 | contig 21782 bp, 21 predicted proteins | sample AutmiccBRH37_all_FD_187383 | JGI IMG/M metagenome (GOLD analysis project Ga0209643, IMG submission 187383) | Deep subsurface microbial communities from Mt. Terri, Switzerland - Autotrophic microbial communities BRH/37_all (SPAdes) (version 2) | ecosystem: Environmental > Aquatic > Deep... | reverse complement strand
GACGTCGACTTTTTCTGGAATATGCTGCTCGGTCAATATCCTGGCGCTGGTCTGCTCGTGCACCACGACCCGTTCGTCCTGTCGAAGCTTCCAGGCAAGCTGATTGGTGCCGCTATCCACCGCGTAAACCCTTGTTGCGCCTCCGGTCAGCAATACATCGGTGAAACCGCCCGTGCTGCTGCCGACGTCCATGGCGATCATTCCGCCGACATCTATCCCGAAATAATGCAGCCCATGGTCAAGCTTGATACCGCCACGCGATACCCACGGATGGTCTTTTCCCTTGAGCTCTATCGCTGCATCGCTGGCGATCTTGTGACCCGGCTTGTCGATTTTCTTGCCCGCCACGGTCACCAGCCCCGCCATGATATAGGCCTGGGCCTTGGCCCGGCTCTCGGCAAGGCCTCGATCCGCCAACAACTGGTCAACGCGTTGCTTCGCGACTTTGGGTTCGGAACTGGACATCGGAAATGAGGACTAGCCTAGCCCGATGCTTTTGGCCATATTCCTTGGTTATGAGAATCATTGCCATCACGCGCATCCTTCCGCTCGCGCTCCTTGCCCTCGCAGGTTGCTCGACAGCGCCGCCTCAACCGGCGCCCGCGCCGCAACCCGTCAAACCTGTCGATACGCCGGCTCCGGTAGTGGCGGCACCGCAGGGTGACTGGATTGACTGGCCGATAACCCCCGGCACGTGGACCTATCGAAAAGACGACCGCGGTTCGCTGGCGCTATTCGGCGAAATGGGCAAAGACGCCATCTTCATCTTCCGCTGCGATCAATCGCGTCGGCGATTATTTCTCTCCCGCTCCGGTTCGGTTGGCGATGGAGCTACCATGGTCTTGCGGGCGACAGCGGGACAGGCTTCCTATCCCGCAGCCAATAGTGGCGGAACGCCATCATACGCAGCTGTTTCGCTATCACCCGCTGATATCATGATGGACCGCATCGCCTATAGCCGGGGCCGGTTTGCCGTCGAAACCAGTGGACTGCCATCGCTCGCAATCCCCGCTTGGCCGGAATTCAGTCGCGTGGTGGAAGATTGCCGACGGTAATCCGCTGATCATCAGGCCGGAACGCGCAATTGTGACAGCAAATTAAAAAATTTCAAGTCTTGTTCGCGAGGCGGAATTGATTCACACCTCAAGCGTCGAACAGCGGAGAGAAGTTCAATGCAACAGTTCGTATTTCATTCACAAGCGAAAGGAGGTGGTCCGATGTCTCATGGTTCAGCACAGGGGTCGGAAAAATCCGTTCGGGGGGCAAATCTGATCTAGCGATCAGGCAACCCGGCAGCGGCACTTCCTACCGCTGACCCATGTTCAGAGGCTGTTGGCCCTTCGGGACCGGCAGCCTCTTTTCATTTCGCCCTGTCGGAACTTTCCAGATATTCCTCGCGGATCATGAAATCGCGAATGCCGATCCGCACTTCACGGGAAAATTGGATGAGGGCCACCGAGAGCAACAGGACGGCCGCGACAAATGCGCCGGCGACGATTTCCGGCAGCAGCGGATTGCTCGTCAGTCCCATGGCAAACAATAATCCGATCAGGAAACAGACAACAATCGCGCTCACAACCGTGAAGTAGATCGCACTGTTCACAAATTTGATGCGCATCTGCAGATCCCGCAATTCATTGACGCACAGGACATGCTCCGCTCCCTCGGTTTCGAGATAGCGATCCTGCATGACCCGCGATCGGTCGATGATCCGCGCCAGTCGACCGGTAAATATATTGAGCATTCCGCTCATCGCCACCAGCAGAAACGCTGGCGCCATCGCGGTTTGCAGCACGGTGACGATATCGGCCTTGGCCAGTTCCGGCAGCCCCGAGATCATATCTTCATCCTGATTCTTACCGTGAGACCTTTTGCGGGCGTCTCGTCCCATAGCGCAAGGTCGAGCCGCTCCGCATCCGCCCTGGCGCGGTCGAGCACCGCTTGCGGCACGTCATGGCTGGCAACGATCTGGTCGGCGCGTCCCAGCAGCCGGGCCTGCCGCAGGGTGAGATCATCAGGGTCAGCGCTGGTCAGCAACATGTCCTCGACCTCTGACGGACCTGCTGCGGAAGGCATCGAAAGCCAGGTCTCCAGATGAGTGGACGAGCCTTCGGACAACACATCCAGAGGGCCGCCCGGATCAAGAGCCGCATCAATGGCCTTGCGGCGCTGGGCGCTGTCGGGCCAGATCCCTTTGATCCGGTCCCGGGCGGCATCAAGGCCGCTGGCGAGACCGCCCAGATTTGCCGGTATCAATTGTTCCAGCCTCTGGCGTAGCGCTTTGGCCAGGCCCGCCGAGGCACCGCCAGTGCCAATAGCGATCAGCACCGGATCGCGGTCAATAATCGCCGGCGTCGTGTAGTCGCACAGGGCCGATCGGTCGACGGCATTGACCAGAAGCCCCCTCGCTTTGAGACGGTCGACAGCCGCCGCTGCTTCAGCAGCGTCCTCGAGGGCAACAACCGCAAGGGCAACATCCGACGCTGCTTCATCAGCGACAACCACGGCCCCGGCTCGTTCGTATAGCCGCCGCTTGGCATCTGCCATTTCCCCGGTTCCGAGCAAAATGACCTTTCGCCCGGAAAGATTCACGAAGATCGGCAGCTGTTTCATTTCAGCCAGTCTGGAACATGTTCGGCAGCCATAATCGTGGCCGGCTCGATCCGCTCCGCGACCACCGCATAGCGATCACCGTCGACCAGTACCTCGGGTACCAGGGGCCTACTGTTATAGGTATTCGCCATGGTTGCACCATAGGCCCCGGCGGTACGGAATATGCCGAGATCACCGGTCTGCACCCGGTCGACGACCCGTTCCTTGGCAAAAATGTCGCTGCTCTCGCAAATCGGACCGACAATCGATGCGACCATCGTCTCGCCGCTGGGTTCAACCGCCTCGAAATGATGCCATGCATCGTAGATCGCTGGTCGCATCAGATCGTTCATTGCTGCATCGACAATCACGAAATCGCTGTTCACTCCCGGTTTGATCCGGATTACCTTGGTGATCATGACACCGCTATTTCCGGCAATCACCCGCCCCGGCTCGAACATCAGGGTGACATCCCAGTCCCGCGTCACCCGCGCCACCATCGCACCATATTCTGCCGGGCTTGGCGGATTGTCATCCGGCTTGTAGGGCACGCCCAGGCCACCACCCAGGTCGACATGGGTGATGACATGCCCAGCGCTTCGCAGCAGCGTGACAAGCTCCCCCATTCTTTCGTAGCATTTTTCCAGCGGATCAAGGCTTTGCAGCTGGCTACCGATATGCACCGCAACCCCGCGCAGATCGAGCCCGTCCAATTGGGCAAGCCGCGCATAAATATCGGGCGCCACATTGATCGCAACGCCGAATTTATTTTCCTTCCTGCCCGTCGAAATCTTGGCATGGGTGCCGGCATCTACATCGGGATTGACGCGCAGGGTCGCGGAGGCCTTGACGCCCCGGGCGGCTGCGATTTCCGCGAGCATTTCGCCTTCTTCCTCCGATTCCAGATTGAATTGGCCAATGCCTTCGTCAAGGCCGAGCGTCAGTTCCTCGCGGCTCTTGCCAACGCCGGAAAAAACAATGTCTTTCGCCTTCATTCCCGCTGCAAGAGCACGCTGCAATTCGCCGCCGGAAACCACGTCCGCGCCATAGCCCTGATTGGCCAGTATCCGGAGCACAGCCAGATTGGGGTTCGCTTTTACCGCGAATGCCAGGTGGACCTTCCCGGCATCCTTCAGGCCTTCGCGAAAAACGCGCGCATGGCGCTCGAGCGTCGCCCGCGAATAGACATAGACCGGAGTCCCCACTTCTTTCGCGATTTTAGACAGCGGAATATCTTCCGCATGCAATATACCATTTTTAAGCTGGAAATGGTCCAATATCTTGTACTTTCAAACCGATGGAAGGGATTAGCCGGGCGGCGGCAGGTCAAATTCGTCATCCTGGCGTTTTTCAGACCGGCGAAGCAGTTCGTCGCTCCGCTCCGGTTTTGCCTGGCTCGACGGGACGAGCAATTCTTCTCCGCTGGGCGTTTTCATCTCGCCATAGACGGGCGGTGGCAGTGCCTCGCCCTTCGCCGGCTGCAAGGCACCGCGGTTGCCGCATGCTGCCAGAATCATGGTACCTGCTGCCAACAGCAGAATCGACTGCAGTTTCTTCATTTCAGCTCTCCGAGCCCAGGGCTTTTTGGGCCTTGGCAATCTGCACTCTTACTTGATCCGGGGCGGTCCCGCCATAGCTGGATCGGCTTCTTACCGAAGCATCCACACTCAGCACGCTGAATACATCGGAATCGATCCGCTTGTCGATTGCCTGAAACTGGTCGAGAGTCAGGTCCGCCAGACTGCAATTCTGTTTTTCGGCCAGTGCCACTACCGCGCCGGTGACATGGTGCGCCTCGCGAAACGGCAGCTTCGCCTCCCGCACCAGCCAGTCGGCAAAATCGGTGGCGGTCGAATAGCCCGATTCCGCCAGTGCACGCATCCGCTGGCCACTGAATTCCACTTCCGCCACCATGCCGGTCATCGCGGCAATCGAGAGGCCGAGCAGGTCATGGGCTTCGAACACCGGCGGCTTGTCGTCCTGCATGTCCTTGGAATAGGCGAGCGGCAGACCTTTCATGGTGATCAGCAGGGCAGTCATCGCCCCGGCGATGCGCCCCGAATGGCCGCGCACAAGCTCGGCGGCATCGGGATTGCGTTTCTGGGGCATGATCGAGGATCCGGTGGAGAAACTGTCGGGCAGTTTGATAAAACCGAACGGCTGGCTCGCCCAGATCACGAATTCTTCCGCCAGCCGGGAAAGGTGCAGGCTGCACTGGGTGGCCGCCATCAGATAGTCGAGCGCGAAATCCCGGTCCGATACCGAATCCAGGCTATTGGCGGTCGGACCGTCAAAGCCCAGCATTGACGCCGTTTTTTCCCGGTCGATCGGAAATCCGGTTCCTGCCAGCGCCGCCGCACCAAGCGGTGACTGATTCATTCGTTGCCGCGCATCGGCGAAACGCGAGCGGTCCCTGCGGATCATTTCATAATAAGCCATCAGATGATGGCCAAGGCTGACCGGCTGCGCCGATTGCAAATGGGTGAAGCCCGGCATGATCGTCTCGGCCTGTTCCTCGGCGCGATCCACGAGCGCCTTCTGCAACGCCGCCAGCGCGCTGTCAGCCATGTCCATCGCGTCCCGCACCCAGAGCCGGAAATCGGTCGCGACCTGGTCATTGCGCGAACGCGCCGTATGCAAGCGTCCCGCCACCGGCCCGACTATCTCCGACAGACGCGCTTCCACGTGCATATGAATGTCTTCAAGATCAAGGTTTTCGGTGACACCGCCGGCCTCAAATTCCTTAGCGATCTGGTTCAGGCCATCGGTGATTTGCGTCGCATCCGCTGCCTCGACAATCCCCTGCTCCGCCAGCATCGCGACATGGGCCAGGCTCGCACGAATATCATGTCGCCATAATTTCTTGTCGAACGGGATGGAGGCGTTTATCTCGCGCATGATTGATGAAGGGCCATCGGCAAATCTGCCACCCCACATGATATTGGAATTTTTTGTGCCTTTAGTGATGCGTACCGTCCTGTCCATGATCCTGTTGGTGAGCCTGGGTGCCTGCGATAGAGACTCCGGCGAAGCGGGGCAAGAATTTGCTGATGGCACGGCTCAGGAAGAAGGCGAGACCATCGAAAGTGGCCAGGGTCTGGTTGGCAAACTGGATATTTCCCAGCGTGGTTCGGAAATGGTCGACACGACATTCCAGGCACCCGACGGGAGCACGGTCCGGTTGAGCGACTTCTCCGGCAAGCCCTTGCTGGTAAACATCTGGGCGACCTGGTGTGCCCCTTGTATTGTCGAGATGCCGATGCTCGACAAACTGGCGGCGCGGGAGAAGGACCGTCTCAAGGTGCTGGTGGTGTCTCAGGACATCCAGGGTACCGAAAAGGTCCTGCCGTTTTTCGAGCGCGGCAAATTTCAGGAACTGGAACCCTATGTCGATCCGGAAAACGGCCTGAGCTTTGGCTTCGGTTCGGGCTTGATGCCAACCACCGTTCTATATGATGCGCGGGGCAAGGAGGTGTGGCGGGTGATCGGCGCCATGCACTGGGATGGTGCCAAGGCCGCTGCCCTGTTGGAAGACACGCTGGCGGAAGGCTGAGCCGCGTTCCACGATATCGGAGCCGGTCAGAACCAAGGTTTTGATCGCGGGAATCCGTTGCGTTGGTTCCAAATTTGGCTATTCTCCGGTGACTTTGGCAACGGAGAGTTAGATGAGACGCTGCAAATCCCTAATGATATTCCCGACCCTTGCCAGCCTTGCGCTGCTTTCTGCCTGTGGACAAAATGCTGAATCGGATGCGGATTCCCGATTGGCAAATGTCGAGCTTCCCGGTGGGATGACCGTGAAGGAACAGATCGAAGCACGGCAGGCTCATCTCAAGGAGATAGGCAAGGCATTCAAGACGATCAGTGATCAGCTGAAGACGGACAGCCCCGATCTGCCGCAGATCCAGGCCGCCGCTGCGCTTGTGCCCAAAGAGGCACAAGGCATGGCCGACTGGTTTCCGGAAGGAACCGGACCCGAATCCGGTGTCAAAACCGACGCATTGCCAGTGATCTGGGAAGACACATCAGACTTCAATGCCAAGGTTGTCGCGATGCAGGATGCGGCTGCCCAGCTGAACACCGTTGCGCAGGGCGGAGATGTCGCTGCAATTGCCGCAGCGTTCCAGGCCACCGGCGGCAAATGCAAGGACTGCCACGACAAATACCGCAAGGACGACTGATCCGGCATGTCCACCGAGCCAACGCGAATCCTGGTCTGGGACGGTGCCGTCCGGCTGGTGCACTGGCTGATGGTGATACTTGTCCCGCTGCTCTGGTGGACAGCCGAGGAAGGCCATATGGACTGGCACAAAAGCTTCGGTCTGGCGATGTTCGCGCTGGTCCTGTTTCGGCTGTTATGGGGCTTTCTGGGTACATGGACAGCTCGATTCGGCCCCATGATTCGGCGCATCGGATCGCTAGGTCCCTACCTCAGCAAATTGCGACGCCGGGAACCGGCATCGACCTTCGGCCACAGTCCCCTGGCTGCGTTGAGCGTCTTCGCGATGCTTCTGATACTGGCTATCCAGGTGACAAGCGGATTATTCTCCGTCGACGTGGACGGCCTCGAGTCCGGTCCATTGGCCGCCCTGATATCGTTCGAAACCGGCCGGCAATTTGCAGAAGTGCACGAATTCAACTTCAATCTGCTGGCGACTCTGATCGGGCTTCATATCACGGCGATCGGGATCTATCATTTCCTGCTGAAAGAGAAGCTTGTCGGAGCGATGCTAACGGGGCGTCGATCCCGCGCCGACTTTCCTGTGGCGCCCGAAACCAAAAATCGGCCACCCCGATCTTCCATGCTAGCCGCTGCGCTTGTGGCGCTGGCCTGTGCAATCGCGCTATTAAATTTCGGCTGAAGCCAATTCCATCCAAACACCAATCTCGACTTTGTATCGAAAGGGTGGTGGGCGATGACGGGCTCGAACCGCCGACATCTTCGGTGTAAACGAAGCGCTCTACCAACTGAGCTAATCGCCCCATGACCAGATGCATGCTCGCATCGTCGGGGTCAGGCGAGCGCCATTGCCAAATCATGGCGCCTTTGGCAAGACTATTTGCATTCCTTTGCCAACAAGTTGGCCTGTAGCATGATTTTCATCGCCCATCGGAGGTGATCATCGGTCCTTGAGCCAGAACCCTAGCTGACTCCGCGATTCGCCAGTTATGCCTCTTTATCCACAGAAGATATTCTATGTTTTACAGTAAGTTAAAAAGATATTTAGCAAAATCCGTGGCTTGTCGCTGTCAATCGAAATATTTCACTTTTTTTACAAGGCCGCTCTTGATCGACTCAGTCGGACGGGCTTACTAGAGAGGCTCGGCTGAGGGCTGCGATTGCAATATCCGAGCCTAATTTGAAAATAAAAATGATGGTTGAAAACGTGTTTTCGACATCAGATCCGTTGTGCCTGATTCATTCCCATGGCTGGGGGTCATGAGAGCCGCTTAATTCAGGGTCTGCGGTCAATTGTCGGCGCTGCAATCGAGCGCCAAACGGGGAAGTTGTCGGGGGATGTTCGTGAACGAAAAAGTGCAGGGCCGGGTTGACCGGCTGTCCGAAGATAGTCCTGTTTCTGGAGAGATTGTCATTTCAACCGACCTGGAAACTGTCTGGCTCAAGATCTGCGCAGGTCTTCGCCGCGATTTGGGTGCACAGATTTTCGGCCAGTGGATCAAGCCGATCAAGCTGTCAGCCTTCGATTCGGACACAGGCCTGTTGCAGCTGGAACTACCTTCGGAATTTGCTGCCACCTGGGTCCGCGACCGCTATGCCGAACGCCTGTTGCTGGCATGGAAAGCCCATCACCCGGCCGTCAGCAATCTGGCCTTTCAGGCCCAGTCCGGGGCTGCAAAAATCATCCAGATTACGCCCGGCAACAGCGCTGCGTCCCGTTTTGCAAACCAGTCTGTTCCGGAAAACAAATTTCGGCTGGATCTGGATCCGAGGATGACCTTCGACCAGTTTATCGCCGGTCACTCCAATGTTCTCGCGCTCAACGCCGCGCAGCGCACCGCGGCAGCGGACAAGCCTCTATTCAGCCCTCTTTATCTCCAGTCTTCCACCGGCCAGGGCAAAACCCATTTGATGCATGCCATTGGCCATGCATTTCGGGAAGAATTTCCCGCGGCGACGATCATCTACATGTCCGCAGAACGCTTCATGATCGAATTCGTATCGGCCATGCGCCGCAACGAGGGGATGGAGTTCAAGGCCTCGCTGCGCGAAGCCGATCTGCTGATGATCGATGACATCCAGTTCATCGTCGGCAAGAATTCTACCCAGGAGGAATTTCTCCACACGGTCGATTCTCTGATCAGCCGCGGCAAACGTGTGGTGGTGGCGGCAGATCGCCCGCCGCAAGCGCTGGACGGCGTCGACCAGCGGCTGCTTTCGCGCCTGTCCATGGGCTTGGTCGCCGACATCCAGTCCGCCGGTCTCGAACTGCGCCGTGATATTCTTAAGCACCGCCTGGCAACCATGCCGCACCAGCATGTGTCGGAAGAGGTTGTCGATTTTCTGGCTCGCACGATCAGCCGCAATTTGCGCGAACTGGAAGGCGGCCTCAACAAGCTGCTTGCTTATGCGCAGTTGACCGGACGCGAAATCAGCCGCGACCTGGCAGAAGAACAATTGTCCGACATATTGAGCGCCTGTCGTCGCCGGATCACGATCGACGAGATCCAGCGCACGGTATGCGAATATTACCGGCTCGACCGCAACGAAATGTCATCCAAGCGCCGCGCCCGCGCGGTCGCCCGGCCGCGGCAGGTCGCCATGTATCTGGCCAAGGTGATGACGCCGCGCAGCTATCCCGAGATCGGCCGGAAATTCGGCGGCCGCGACCACAGCACGGTCATCCATGCAGTCAAGCTGGTCGAGCATTTGCGCGGCGAAGACAGCGAAATGGACAATGATGTCCGGATGCTGCTCCGCCAGCTGGAAAGCTGAAGCGCCTCGCGCCTATTTTTTCTCGGGCGCGACCGAAATCCGGACCCGTTCGCCGCTATTCCCGGGAAAATCGGTAAACATGGCCTCGACCAGATTCGGCACCAGATAGGTCAGGTTCTTCGAACGCGACAGTGCTTCGGCCTTGCCCTCGAACAGGCGTTCGCCATCGGCGGCCCGGTCTATCTTCATTTCCAGCTCGGTCGTGTAGACGGTAAAGCTGCGCACTCCATTATAGCCGGAAAAGCCGGGACCACCGAACAGGAACGGGTCGTGGAAGCCATAGAGATAGCGATGGCGTCCGTAATATCCGCCGAATCGGCCCGTCGGATAGAACGGGTCATAGTCGGCGACGACCTTTTCCCGGCCGTTGTCGATATCATAGTCCATCCTGACAATCAGTTCCGCTGCCGCAGGACTGGCGCTGCGACGATAGCCGAGGTCCATCATGCGCTGTTCGACCATTGCTGCATATTGCCCGAACTCGAGTCCGCCGGACAGTTCGGGATCATCGGCAACCACGGCAAAGCTTTGGCCGGTGGTATCAGGAAGCGCCGCGAAGCGCTGCACGTCGGCTCGAAACGGTGTCGCACAGGCTGCCAGGGTCAGAACGGCAAGCGGTGCAAGCAGCGCAAGCCTCTTTCGAGAAACAGCGCGTTTAGCAAAAATACTCATCTTTTATCCTTCAAGATACCCACTAGATTTTCCTGCATGATAAGGAAGGCGGGCTGAACCGGCTTTGAACAGCGACAGATTGATGCGTCGTGCCCAGCTTGGACTCTTTCGCAGCGACCACACAAGGAAAAAACGGGGTCAAGGTCATTAGCCTGGCCGATCGGGCGGAAATTCGGCAAGCGGCATCGGCAGACAGTCCAACCATTGCCTGGCCGCCGGGCAAAAGAAAACCCGCCACAATCGGGCGGGTCAATCTTTTCATACGTCGGAAAAACTGATCAGGCGGTTTGCAGCGCGGCAACCCGTTTTGTCAGGCGGCTGAATTTCCGCGACGCCGTATTCTTGTGATAGAGGCCCTTCGACACACCGCGTGCCAGTTCGGGCTGCACGGCCTTCAGAGCTGCCGCAGCAACGTCCTTGTCGCCGGATTCAACGGCTGCATCCACGGCCTTGATCTTGGTGCGGATCTGGCTCAGGCGATTCTTGTTGATCGCGGTGCGGCGCGTGTTGCGACGGATACGTTTTTTTGCTTGCGGCGTATTAGCCATGAAAAACCCTCAAAATCTGAAATTTAATGCCGGGACGTTATGTACCGCTTCCGGCTCAAGACGGCGGCCAATAGCGTGACAGCCGATCCCCGTCAATAGCTTAGTGAACGACTTATTTCTGGCATTGCGAACAGTAAAAGGTCGACCGGCCGCTGTCGACTCGCCGCCGGACCAGAGCACCGCACTGGCAGGCCTGCCCTTCGCGACCATAGACTCGCCAGTCCTTGGCGAAATAGCCCAGTTCCCCGTCGGGTTGCACGAAATCGCGCAATGACGAGCCGCCGGCAGCAATCGCCGCAACCAGGACCTCCTTGATCGCCGCGACCAGCCGCTCGTAGCGCGGCTTCGAAATCGCACTGCCCTTCTGGCGCGGCGATATGCCCGCCATATGCAGCGCCTCGCAGACATAGATATTGCCGAGTCCCGCGACGACCCGCTGGTCGAGCAGCAGCTGCTTGATCGGGGCCTTGCGATCCCGGGTCGCGTCTTTCAGATAGTTTGCGGTAAAATCATCGCCCAGCGGCTCCGGCCCCATAAATATGAAAGGCCTGTAGCCGCCAAGCGCCTCTGCCCGGACGATATCGAGCGAACCGAATCGCCGCGGGTCGTTGAGCGCCAGCCGTTGACCGGCTGCGGTCTCGATCAGCAGGTGATCATGCTTGCCGATATCCTCGGGGTCGATTCGCCAGCGGCCCGACATGCCGAGATGAAAGATCATCACGTCACCCCGATCGGTCTCGATCAGCCCGTATTTCGCGCGCCGGCCAAGCCCGGTCACCACCGCACCGGTCATCCGTTGCCGCAAATCGACGGGAATCGGCCAGCGCAGATCCGCGCGGCGCGGCTCCACCAGCGTCAGGCGCTGCCCTTCAAGCACCGGTCGCAAACCGGAGACGGTCGTTTCCACTTCTGGCAGCTCGGGCATGGCGATCCTTGTCGGTTACGGTCGAATGGGCAGCTACAGAGTGATTGCAGTGCTGCCAAGGCTCGTCTACTTGGGATTTCACGGAAATTCAGCACAGGCAGGAAATGGCTATCGAAAGCAAAACCGTCTCCTTCGGTTATGAAGAGGTCGACGAGAGCGAGAAGACCGGCAAGGTCGGCGCGGTCTTTTCCAGCGTGGCTTCCAAATATGACGTGATGAACGACGCGATGAGCGCCGGCACCCACCGCCTGTGGAAGGACCGCTTCGTGCGCCGCGTCAAGCCGCGCGCCAGCGAGAATATTCTCGATATGGCCGGCGGCACCGGCGACATCGCCTTTCGCATGGTCGGCAGCGGCGCCCATATAACGGTTGCCGACATCAACGCCGAAATGCTCGCCGAAGGCGTGGACCGGGCCCTGGCAAAAGACGAAACGCGGCTGGTGTGGAGCCAGCAGAATGCCGAAACGCTGAATTTCCCCGATGCCCATTTCGACGCTTACACGATCGTCTTCGGCATCCGCAATGTCACCCATATCGACCGGGCCCTGGCCGAGGCCTATCGCGTGCTCAAATACGGCGGGCGATTCTACTGCATGGAATTTTCCCAGACCAAGTGGCCCGGCTTCGACAAGGTCTACGAAACCTATTCGCACAAGATCCTGCCCAAGGTCGGCAAGGCGGTTGCCAATGACGAGGCCAGCTACCGCTATCTCGCCGAATCGATCGCCAAATTCCCGCCGATGGAACAATTTCGCGCCATGATCGAAGCCGCAGGGTTCAGCCAGACGAAGGTCGAGTCGATGATGGGCGGGCTGGTCGCGATCCACAGCGGCTGGAAGGTCTGAGCAACCGCCACGTATGACCAGCAACCGCACACATATATTCCGCCTGCTCAAATGGGGCCGCACGCTCGCCCGGCATGGCGCGCTGCGCGATCTCGAGAGGCACAAGGCAACCCCGCCGCAAGTCCGGCGCCTGTTCCGCATCGCGCGGATAGGCACGTTCCAGCCCAGGGAACCCAATTATTCCGCCGCACTGCAGGCCATCGGTCCGGCAGCGATCAAGCTTGGCCAGACACTCGCCACCCGCCCCGACGTGATCGGCGAGGCGGCGGCGCGCGATCTGCTGCAATTGCAGGACAGCCTGCCGCCCGTCCCCTTCGCCCGAATTCGCGACGAGATCGAGCTCAGTCTCGGCAAGTCGCTGGACGAACTGTACAGCCATATCGACACCGACCCGGTGGGGGCAGCCTCTATCGCCCAGGTCCATCGGGCGACGACGCTGGAAGGCAAAGATGTCGCCGTCAAGGTTCTGCGCCCGGGCATCATCAAGAAATTTACCCAGGATATCGAGACCTACGAATGGGCTGCGGCCCATCTCGAGGCCCTCGGCGGCGAGGCGAAGCGGCTGCGCCCGCAGCTGGTCATCGCCAATTTCCGCCGCTGGACGATGCGCGAACTCGACCTGCGTCGCGAAGCGGCCAGCGCTTCGGAGCTGGCCGAGCACATGGCCCAGGTGGACAAATATGAGATTCCCGCCATCGACTGGGACCGGACATCGGGCCGGGTGCTGACGCTCGACTGGGTTGACGGCATCAAGATTTCGAACCGCGAGGCGCTGGTCGCCGCCGGTCATGATCTGGATGCGATCGCCAACCGGCTGGTGCATACTTTCCTCAAGCAGGCGATCGAGGCCGGCTATTTCCACGCTGACATGCATCAGGGCAATCTGTTCGTGAAGGCCGACGGCACGATCGTTGCGATCGATTTCGGCATCATGGGCCGGATCAACAAGAAGGCCCGCGTCTGGCTGGCTGAAATTCTCTACGGGCTGACCACCGGCAACTACCGGCGGGTCGCGGAAATTCATTTTGAAGCGCAATATGTTCCGGATCATCACAGCATGGAAGATTTCGCCACGGCCTTGCGCGCGGTTGGCGAGCCGATGCGGGGCAAGCCGGTCAGCGAATTGTCGGTCGGCGACATGCTCGACGGACTGTTCGCGATCACCCGCGATTTCGACATGGAGACCCAGCCGCATCTGCTGCTGCTGCAAAAGACGATGGTGATGGTCGAAGGCATTGCCACCGACCTCAACCCGCAGATCAACATGTGGGACACCAGCGGTCCTTATGTGAAACAGTGGATTCGCGGCGAACTGGGACCGGAAGCCGCCATTGCCGACCGGATCAACAATGATCTCGACACGCTGCTGCTGCTCCCCGACATCGTCCGGCGGCTGGATGCTCAGCTCCCCCGCCAGGGCGGCGCGCCGCCAGCCCTTCCGCTGGCCGACGTGGAGCTGATGTGGGAGAAGCGGCAAAAGGGCCAGGGCGGCGGATTCTGGCGCTATGCACTGACGACGATCGTCGCCGGCGCGGTCGGTGCCGCGGCCATGTTTCTCTGGGGTTAGGCCGGGCGACGGCTACGCCCACCCCATGACACATGTTGCTTGGCTTTGCGCCTGCTTGCCCCTAAATCGGAACCCATGTCAAAACCCAAACATATCCTGCTGATCATCGGCGGCGGCATTGCCGCCTACAAGTCGAGTGAGCTCATCCGCCTGATCCGGAAGGCTGGCATGACGGTCCGCTGCGTGCTGACCGATTCGGGCGCGCAGTTCGTCACCCCGATGACGCTGGCGGCCCTGTCCGAGAACGAGGTGCACACGACGCTCTGGTCGCTGAAGAACGAGACCGAGATGGGGCATATCCAGCTGAGCCGCGAAGCCGACCTGGTCGTGATATGTCCCGCCACCGCGAACCTGCTGGCGAAGATGGCGGGCGGCATCGCCGACGATCTGGCGACCACCTTACTGCTGGCGACCGACACCCCAGTACTCGCCGTGCCGGCGATGAACGTCCGCATGTGGCAGCATGCCGCGACCCGGCGTAATATCGCCCGGCTGCAAGCAGACGGCATTCTTGTCATGCAACCGGACGAGGGCGACATGGCCTGCGGCGAATATGGCCCCGGCCGATTGCCCGAACCGGCGGCGATCCTGACAGAGATTGCACGCTGCCTCGGCGAAGAACGGCCCTCCACCGGCCATTTCGGCGAAAATGAACTCGGCCCCAATCCGCTCGACGGCCAGCCCGCCTTTGCGCCGGACGAACATCGCCCGCTCCACGGCAGGCATGTCCTGGTCACCGCCGGCCCGACCCACGAACCGATCGACCCGGTACGCTATATCGCGAATCGCTCGTCCGGCCGACAGGGTTTTGCCATCGCCGCCGCCGCTGCGGAAGCCGGTGCGCGGGTTACCCTGGTTGCCGGTCCCGTCCACTTGCCCACGCCGGCCGGCGTCCTGCGGGTCGATGTCGAGACCGCGATCGAAATGGAACAGGCCGTGCACGATGCCCTGCCCGCCGATGTCGCGATCATGGTCGCGGCCGTCGCCGACTGGCGCGCCGACCGCCAGGCGGAGCAGAAGATCAAGAAGGAGGGCGCCGCACCCGACGCGCTGCAACTCACCGAAAATCCCGATATACTGGCGGGACTGGCCCGGCACGCACAGCGCCCCGGCCTGCTGATCGGCTTTGCCGCGGAGACGGAGAAGATTGACCAGCATGCCACAGCCAAGCTCGAGAAGAAGGGCTGTGACTGGATCGTCGCCAATGATGTCTCCGGCCCGGTCGGGGAAAGCGTGATGGGCGGCGCCGACAACAGCGTCCATATCGTCACCCGCACCGGCACCGAAATCTGGGAGCGGCTGCCGAAGACCGAAGTGGCGCTCCGGCTGGTGGCCAGGATTGCCGAGGAACTTGCCTGATGTTCGAACCCGTCGATATTGCCGTCAAGCGGCTGGACCATGCGAGTGACCTGCCGCTGCCTTGCTATGAAACGTCCGGGTCCGCCGGCATGGACGTGCGCGCCGCCGAAGAGCGGGTGATCGCTCCGGGCCAGCGAGGACTGGTCGGCACCGGACTGGCGTTCGCCATCCCCGAAGGCTACGAGATCCAGGTCCGGCCCCGCTCCGGCCTTGCCCTGAAAAAGGGGATCGGCATCCCAAATGCGCCGGGCACGATCGACAGCGACTATCGCGGCGAGTTGAAGGTCATCCTGATCAACCATGGCGAGGAGGATTTAATCATCGCGCGTGGCGACCGGATCGCCCAGATCGTCGTGGCTCCTGTCCAGCGCGGCGTTCTGGTCGAAGTGGCCGACCTCGACGAAACGCAGCGGGGGTCTGGCGGTTTCGGCTCAACCGGCGTATGAATGGATTTCGGAAATATTTTTGAAGAGGGACTGTAATGATCAATATGATGGCTGCCATTGCACTTTCGGGCGCTCTCGCTGCCGCCGATGATATCGAAATCAAGGCGCTGTCGGCCGATTTCTACAATCTGGAACTGGCCCAGTTCGAGAAGAAGCTGCCCGTGCTGGAACGGCATGAACGGCAGGCGGAGCGAATCGCCAAAAAGGCCGATTGCAAGCTGCCAACCGATATTGGCTGGGTTCACGCGCGGGTCGACGTCGCCCTCGAAGTGACCCCCGATGGCCGGGTCACAAAAGTCGTGCCGGTGGAAACCGGCTGCCGGCCGCTCGAAGCCTATGTGATCGCGCATCTGACCAAATATGCCGGACATGACGGGGCGGTCAAGCGGACCGGCGACCAGAAATGGTACCGGCAGGCGATTACCTTCCGCTGGCCTGAATGAGTCCACTCAGCGACGAGCAGCTCGATCGCTATGCCCGGCATATCGTCCTCAAGGACATTGGCGGGGCGGGCCAGAAGAAGATTCTCGACGCCCATATATTGGTGGTGGGGGCCGGCGGGATTGGCTGCCCTGCGATCCAGTATCTGGCCGCGGCGGGAATCGGCGCGCTGACCATCGTCGATGATGATGTCGTGTCGCTTTCTAATCTGCAGCGGCAGGTTCTGTTTGCCGAACAGGATATCGGCAAGGCGAAAGTCGAAGTTGCCAAAGTTGCCGCCCAGCGCATCAATCCGGATGTAAACATAAATATTTTAAATCAAAGACTTACCGCGCAGCAATTGCCGGGCGATGCTGCAGCATTTTTTGCTCGGTTCGACGCGATCATCGACGGCAGCGACAATTACCGGACCCGCCTGCTGGTCTCCGACCTTTCCGTCGCGCACAGGATACCGCTGGTTTCCGCGGCGATCGGGCAGTTCCAGGGACAGCTCGGCACGTTTCGCGGCTGGGAGCCGGACAGGCCCTGCTACCGCTGCTTTGTCGGCGACGCGCTCGACCCCGATGATTGCGACAATTGCAGCGAAGTTGGCGTTCTCGGCGCAATGGTCGGCCTGATCGGCAGTTTCGCGGCGATGGAGGCAATCCGCGTGGTCACCGGCTTTGGCCAGGACCCCGCCGGAAAACTCCAGCTTTTCGACGGCCTCGCGCCCTCGATGCGGAGCATCAACCTGCCCAAGGACCCGCATTGCAAGAGCTGTGGCACGGCACCGCAAACATAACTGAGTTCAACCTTAAGTGGACGCCAACGTAACGGGATTGCAACCCTAAAATCCTCCCCGCTTGCGGGGAGGTGGCAGCCCGCAGGGCTGACGGAGGGGGTGCAGGGCCAGGTGCTGCGTTCAGACGCACACCCCCTCCACCCCGTTTCGCGCGGTCGACCTCCCCGCAAGCGGGGAGGATTCACTCCGCCTCGAACCACGCCTTTCCGACGATGCACAGATTCGTCATCCCAACGCCTTCTCCCGTGAGGGAGAGGGAGAAACAGGGGACTTCCACCGCGATGTCGATGCTTCCCAAGGGCCGAAACAGCGGCTAGGATGGCTGGACAATCGGGAGGACCATCATGACATTGCCGGTAACCGCATTAGCCGCCGCGATCTGCGCGCTGCTGCTGATCTTCATGAAGTTCAAGGTGATCGGCCAGCGCGTCCGCACCGAGACGATGTTCGGCGCGGGCGAGGACGCGAAGATGAAGATGGTCCGCGGCGCCCATGCCAATCTCGCCGAGAACGCGCCGATCGCGCTGATCCTGATGGCGCTGCTGGAAATGACCAGCGCCCATCACTGGACGCTGACCGGACTGGCGGCGCTGTTCCTGGCCGCCCGGGTGCTGCATATCTACGGCATGTACCGGCATCACGGCACCGGGTCGGTGCGCTTCCGCCAGGCCGGCGTGATCGGCACCACGCTGGCGATCGTCGCGATGGCGCTGTGGGTGATTTATCTGTTTGTGATGGTGAATTTGTAGGGGTTGGCGTTTTCGACGGGAATGACTGGGTGACAGTAGACGATTGTGATTGCTCACTTCAGCGTCTGATCATGGGCCGTTTGCAGCATGTCGGCTTTTAGACCCGGTTGACAAAAATAGCGGCCATGCAGAGCCCAGCCAGCGTGCTGGGCGACTCCATCCGGGTGGCGGGGATGTATGCGCGAAAAATCTCCAGTGGGCATTGCAAGCTGCGATCAGACATTCGGTTGGGTCAGACATGTGGCAGCCGTCCAGCAGCCGCGATCGTTCGGGATCAAACAAGCGGGATTTGAGTACCTTAGATGGCATGCCGGAGTTCGAGTCCAGGGCACTTGCGACAATAAACTGTTTCCAAAAAACAGCCATCCTCATTGCCTAGCTATAAATAAATATTAATCTATTGTTAATATCATATGGTTATTATTTGGACAAATATAATATCGAATATTTTATTTTTTAGAATATAATTTCACTATAAAAAATAATATTGAACCCATATTATTATTTATGCGTTTTTACATGACGCAAGTATACGTTAATTATTCTTTCGCCAAATTTTATTTATCCCTCATCCTGCCGGTCTCGGTCGGGAAAAGCATCGAGGTCGCCATGTTAAAATAAAGCCTGATAGCCATTGTAATATTGGCAGGCGCGGAGAGCGCGTCTGCTCAACAGGTTCCGGACGCTGGCCAGCAAATCCAGCAGATCCCGCAGCCACCCATGGTGGAGAAACCCGCGCCCGACATGCTGATCGACAGACCGGTGATGCCCGTTGAGGCGGATATCGCTGGCCCAAAAGTCCGCGTAAATTCACTTCGGGTGACCGGGGAGACCTTGTTCTCGGATGAGCAACTGATCGCTGCCACCGATTTCAGGCCCGGCAGTGAGCTCAATCTTTCCGACTTGCGCAATATCGCTGGACGCATCACCCGCTATTACAATGACCGCGGCTATTTTCTGGCTCGGGCCTATTTGCCTGCACAGGATATTGAGGATGGGGTCGTTACCATTTCCGTGATCGAGGGCCGATACGGCGCGATTGACCTGCGCAACCAGAGCCGCCTCAAGGACAAGGTCGCGCACGGCGTTCTTGCCGGCCTCGACAGCGGCGACATTGTCGAAAGTGCGCCGCTCGAACGGCGGCTGCTGCTCCTGTCGGATATTCCCGGAGTCGGAGTGCGTTCAACCCTCGCGCCGGGCAGCGCGGTAGGAACCTCGGATCTGATCGTCGATATCGTTCCCGGCCGCAGCGTGACCGGCAGTATCGAAGCCGACAATGCGGGCAATCGTTATACCGGCCCTTACCGACTGGGTGGCTCGGTATATTTCAACAATCTGACCGGTAGCGGCGATGTTGCCAGCGTGCGGGTCCTGGCGTCAAACCTGGGTCTGCTTTATGGACGGGCCTCTTACCAGACATTGCTGGGCAATGCTTCGGTCGGAGTTGCATATGCACGCGTCAATTATGAGCTTGGCCGCGAATTCAAAAGCCTCGACGCTGACGGCAGCGCGGACATCTTCAGCCTGTTCGGCAGCTATCCGCTGATCCGGTCGCGCGACACAAATCTTTATGCCCTGGGCGCCGTCGAGGCGCGGTATCTCGAAGACAGCATCGGACTCACATCGACAGTCACCAACCGCGACATTCATTCAGTAACCGCAGGCTTCAGGGGTGATCAGCGCGACCTCATCGGCGCCGGCGGATGGAGCACAATCTCGGTGGCCGCCACCTGGGGCAAACTGAATATCGAGACCCCCGAAGCGCGTGCAATCGATTCCGCCAGTTCACGTCGAAATGGAAAATACGGAAAATTACAGTTCAGCGCTGCCCATCTTCAGCAGCTGGTGGGGCCGCTCTCGCTCTACGGCGCAATCCGGGGGCAGGTAGCGTCCAAAAATCTGGACAGTTCCGAACAAATGGCACTGGGCGGGGCTTATGCCGTCCGGGCCTATCCTGAAGGGGAAGCCTACGGGGACCAAGGCTATGTCGCCAATATGGAAGCCAGATTATTGTTGCCCGACTTTTCCGACACCATGCCGGGCCAAATCCAATTGGTCGGGTTCGTTGATATCGGTGCGGTTACGCTTGCCAAAGATCCTTGGTATCCCGGATCCAATAGCGCGCACCGCAAAGGCTATGGTGCCGGGATAATCTGGTCAAAGCCCAATGATTTTCTGATTACCGCTTCCTACGCCCGCAAGCTGGGTGATCAGGAGGCCACCTCTGCTACGGATCGTTCAGGCCGCTTCTGGCTCCAGTTCGTTAAACTCTTCTGATGGATTTGCAGCGCGATCTGCGTTGCATTTCTGCAGAAATCTAAGGACAATATTATGAAACGCAATGATCTCAATTCGGTGAGCGATTTCGACAAATATTTCGATGGATCGGTTGCCAGCGTTCGGTCTCGCGGCAAGTGGGCTTTGCGTGGTTCCACCAACCTGGCCCGGCTGGCGATGACCGGTGTGGCAGGATCCCTGATCCTGGCTTCTGCCGCAGCGGCGCAATCCTTGCCGGCAGATGGTGTCATTGTGTCAGGCAACGCGACTATCACCGCTACCGGCCCGACGATGACAATTAACCAGACAAGCCAAAAGACGGCGATCAACTGGGAAAGTTTCAACATCGCTCAGGGCCACACGGTCCAGTTTGTCCAACCCGACAGCAAATCGGTCGCCCTCAACCGGGTGATCGGCCAGGATCCATCCGCCATCCTCGGCAATCTGTCCGCCAATGGACAGGTCTTCCTGATAAACCCGAACGGAGTGCTGTTCGGTCAAGCTGCGCAAGTTAACGTCGCAGGTTTGGTGGCATCTACCTTGAACATGACCGATCCCGACTTTGCTGCCGGTCGTTATCGTTTTAACGGGGTTGGCGGCAAGGTGGTCAATCGGGGCACGATCAATGCCGATGGCGGCTATGTCGCAATGCTGGGCGCGAACGTCAGCAATCAGGGTCTGATCCAGGCGAATATGGGTACGGTGGCGCTCGCCGCCGCGACAGCGATCACACTTGACGTTGCCGGTGACGGATTGCTCAATGTCGCCGTGGACCAGGGTGCGGTAAACGCCCTTGTCACAAATGGCGGGTTGTTGCGAGCTGATGGCGGAAGTGTATTGATGACCGCCCAAGGGGCAGGCGAACTTCTCAAGTCCGTGGTCAATAATTCCGGCGTGATCGAAGCGCGCTCACTTGCAAGTCGCGATGGCAAGATACTGCTTCTGGCCGACATGCAAAGCGGAACCCTCAATATGAGCGGCGTTCTGGATGCAAGTGCGCCCAATGGCGGGAATGGCGGTTTCATCGAAACGTCCGCAGCGAATGTCAATATCGCCAACAGCGCCCGGATTACTACGGCCGCATCCTCAGGCACTACCGGCACCTGGCTGATTGACCCGGCCGACTTCACAATCGCGGCTATTGGCGGAAATATTACCGGTGCAACGCTTTCCGCCCAGTTGGTTACCAACAATGTCGTGATCAGTACGATGCCCGTCGATGGTGTTATGACCCCCGGCAATGGTGACATCCACGTCAATGATGCGATTGCATGGACAGCTTCCGGCAATGCGACGACATTGACGCTCAATGCATTCCGCGATCTCAACATCAATGCCGCGATTACCGCCACCAATGGCAATATCGTTGCGTGTTGCGGCCGCGACATCAACGTGGACGCGGCGCTGACCACGACCAACGGCAGCATCATCCTGAACGCCGGGCAGAATGTGAACGTCCGCCATGCGATTACCACCACCGATGGCAACATCGTCTTGTGCGCCGGGCACGACGTCCACATCGACGCCGCAGTCACGCTCACGAGGGGTAGCACGATTCCCGCCCAGAGCCTGGGCTCGCCGGTAGGCCTGACCCTGATCGCCGGAGCGGACGGAACCGGACCCGG
>Ga0209643_1001471_pt1 | contig 21788 bp, 14 predicted proteins | sample AutmiccBRH37_all_FD_187383 | JGI IMG/M metagenome (GOLD analysis project Ga0209643, IMG submission 187383) | Deep subsurface microbial communities from Mt. Terri, Switzerland - Autotrophic microbial communities BRH/37_all (SPAdes) (version 2) | ecosystem: Environmental > Aquatic > Deep... | reverse complement strand
CTCTTAAGCTTACAAGACGCTGCCTGGAGGCAAAAGGTATAAGAACCCTTGTAGTCCCGCCATATTACTGGGGGATAAACAATGCATTAGGCTCCTTTTACGGTTCGTTTTCTGTACGGAAGGATACCATGAAAAATCTTCTTTGCGATATATTTTCTTCTTTAAAACGCTGGGGAATAACCGATGTATTCAACATAAATCATCATGGGGATCCGGAACACAACAGTGCTATTTTTGAGGCGATAGAAAGCTCAAGAGAGAAAATTGGAATTAACGCATACAGCATACTTTCGGTTGACGAGGTTAAGAGGTTTGGCTTTACCGGCAGGGAGGATTTCATAATTGTGATGGAAGATATAGAGGAGAATGCAGGGGATTCCGGTTATATAGATATTCACGCCGGGGCTGAAGAGACAAGCATGATGCATGAATATTTCCCGGGCGCTGTTGATGCAGAGCTTGCAAAATCACTTAAGCCTACTAATCTATCAGGGGACGATCTTACAGAGTGGAGAAAAGGCTGGGAAATATCAAGAAAAGTAACACCCCTGGGATATGTCGGAAATCCGGCAGGATACATGGCAGTTAACGGCAATTTGGAAAAATTTGCTGAGATTGTCGCTTGCTTAATAGAGAAAAGGGTGAAATAGGAATACAGGAGGCTGCCGCAAAATTTGCCATTTTGCAGCAACCCCTTTTCAGATTAATCTGAAGGTGTGACAGCCGTTACAGTATTGCTTCCGTCCGACAGGTTGCCTGCCTGATCATAGGCTCTTATATAGAACTCTACACTGCCCGGACCAAAGGGATTTGCCACTATACGTGAGATTCCGGCTGCAGTGCTGATTACTAGACCGTTGCAGTAGATCTGATACCCAGCAACCTTTCCATTATCGGTGGATGCCGTCCATGTAAGAGATACGGATGAATTTTTTACGGCAGTTACCTTAAGTCCGGAGGGAGCCTTTGGCGCCTGCTGATCTTTCAGTGTAGCAACGTTTATTGAGCTGCTGCTGCCGGATAGATTGCCTGAAATATCGGAGGCCCTCACCGTGTAGGTATAGCTTTTTCCGGGAAACAGCCCCTTGCTGCAGTAGCTTGTTTTACTTGATGTGCCTACTTTGATTCCGTCACGGATGATATCATAGCCTCTGACTTTAACATTATCGGAGGAGGGCGACCATGTGAGATTGACTTCGGTTAACGAAACAGAAGAGGCTTTAAGCCCATCCGGAGGAGATGGCGCCGTTTTGTCCGGCGCGGTATTGACGGAAACGCGATTGCTCTGTGAAGAGTAATTGCCTGCTTTATCATATGCTTTTATGGAAAAGGTGTAGGCAGTACCCGGTGTAAGCTTTTTATACTCATAGCTTGTGGACGATGTTGATGCGACTTTTTTATCATTGCAGTATATTTCATAGCCTTTAATGCCTACGTTGTCTGTTGAAGGCTTCCAAGTGAGTGATGCGGAAGTGAAGGTCACCGAGGCTGCGGTCAGGCCTTCCGGGGTGGAAGGATTTTGCAGGTCGCCAATCGTTGCAGCACTTATAACATTGCTGCTCTCCGATACATTTCCGGCAGCATCATAGGCTCTTACCGCATATGCATATGTCGTTCCGGGAATCAGACCGGTGTTTGTATAAGTTGTTTTTGAAGTTGATATTATTTTCTTGCCGTCCCTGTATACTTGATAACCTTTTACTTTTGTGTTGTCATATGCTTCCGCCCAATTCAAAGAAATAGCTGTATGGGATGCGTCGGCAGCAGTCAGCCTCTTAGGAGCCGCAGGAGCCTGGGTATCGGGTGAGGCGTAAGCTTCAGCAGCTATTATACTGCATAGCATGGAGAATATGATAAGCAACGAGGCTCCGTATCTTGCAAGAATCCTTTTCTTTTTCATAACAACCCTCTTGATTGCCATTATTTATAATATTTTAACAAATTATATCATAAAATACTAATAATTGTAAATAGACAAGCTATATCATGTTTACTGCCGGAAGCTTGAAGTAATCTGCGAAGTGTATGGCAGTAAGGCTTGAAAAGTAGTATAATTCCAGTATGGCAGATGTGCCTTGTAAAGGAGCTGATAGTATGAAGAATATCAAAAATGTATCGGTCATTGGCCTGGGAGCTATAGGCGGCAGTTATGCTGCAAAGCTTTTCGATACTGATTCTGTCAATCTTACTGTTATTGCAGACAGCCATCGGATTGAGAAGTATTCAGTTGACAGGTTGACTGTAAATGGGAAGTCCTACGACTTTAAATTCGTAGAACCGGATAATGATGTGACCTATGCGGATCTGATCCTTATAGCGGTCAAATATCACAACCTCAACCAGGCTATTGATTCAATAAGAAAGAGTGTAGGCCCCGATACCGTTATAATGTCTCTTTTGAATGGTATCGATAATGAAGAAATAGTGGGCGAGGCTTTTGGGATGGATAAGCTGCTGTATTCCTCCTGTGTGGGAATTGATGCAGTCAGAGCGGGTAATGATATCCGCTATACCAGCTTTGGGAAGCTGTATTTCGGGGAAAGGCTGAATAAGCTTCATACTGAAAGAGTGGAAAGTGTTAAATCATTGTTCGATGAAACGGATATACCCTATCTTATCCCTGAGGATATGATCAAGGCCATATGGTGGAAATACATGATAAATATAGGTGTCAACCAGGCTTCGGCAGTTCTTGGAGCGACTTATGGGGTATTTCGTGATATACATGAAGCCCGTGAGCTTCTGGAGGCAGCAATGCGGGAAGTAATTGCAGTTTCGGAAAAAGCCGGAGTCGGCCTTGGAGAAAGAGATATTGCAGAGGTACATAGGGTTCTGGGCACTCTTTCTGCCGGGGGTAAGACCTCCATGCTGCAGGATATTGAAGCCGGAAGGAAGACAGAGGTGGAGATGCTCTCCGGTGTATTGCGGGAAATGGGAAGAAAGTATGGAGTTCCTACACCGATAAATGACACCCTGTTTAGAATGATAAGGACATTGGAACAAATTAAGTGATCAAGCTGCAGGGACGGTTTTTGCTTCCAAAGCAAGTACCGTCCTTTAAAAATATAAAGATATGAGAAGTATCTCATATGAGATACTTCTCATATCTGTTTTTTTGTGCTACGCTTATTAAAAGGAGGTGGTATTGTGCCAAAAGATACTTTTTATAATTTAAATGATGAGAAAAAAAAGAGAATACTTAACGCCGCTATGCAGGAGTTTTCAGCTCAACGTTTCAGTGATGCATCACTCAACCAGATTGTTAAGGCGGCGGGAATACCTTGGGGAAGCTTCTACCAATATTTTAACGATAAAGAGGACATCTATATTTATATGTTAGAAGAAATTTCAAAGGAAAAGCAGAAGATTCTCGGAAATACTGAAGTCCTGAATCCGGATGCGGACGTTTTTGAAATCATTGTGCAAAGAACCAAGGAATCCCTTGAACTGAGTAGAGTAAAACCGCAATATGTAGAGATAGGTATGCAAATGGAGATGGATAACAGCGAATTTATGAAAAAGATCCGTAGAGCATCCATCGAAAAATATGTGAAAATGATTGAGCGTGATAAAGAGCGAGGCCTCATCAAGCCGGAAACTGATTCCGAGCTTGTTATAAATATGATTTTCACTTTCGGTTTAGAGGAGTATTTCAGGAACGGGCTGGACGATGATAGGTATTTAAAGAAGCTCAATGATGTTATCAAAATAATCAAGAAAGGAATTGCAAAATAATAGGGGGGAGGGAATATGTATGAATCCATATGTACTGGGTTTTCAGGATATTGATAAAACAAAGCTCATGGTGGTCGGGGGCAAAGGTGCTAATCTGGGAGAACTGTTCAGGATTGATGGGATACAGGTACCGGAAGGCTTTTGTGTTACCACTGAAGCATATAAAAGTATAATTGGGCATAACGGGGAGTATAACTCATTGCTGAAGCAATTATCTCAGCTTAAGGTGGAAGACAGGATAAGAATAGGTGAAATCAGCGGAAAGCTTCGAAGGGTCATCGAGGAGATAACAATTCCAAAGGACATAGATGAAGAGATCACCTGCCATCTCTCAAAGCTTGGTGAAAAAAATGCCTATGCCGTGCGTTCCAGCGCCACGGCTGAGGATCTGCCCCTGGCCTCTTTTGCCGGGCAACAGGATACGTATTTAAACATTATAGGAAAAGCTGCTATCCTGCAGCATATAAGCAAGTGTTGGGCATCGCTGTTTACAGACCGTGCCGTAATCTACCGCATACAAAACGAATTCGACCACAGCAGGGTCTATTTGTCCGTGGTCATACAGAAGATGGTTTTCCCGCAGGCTGCAGGGATTATGTTTACGGCAGACCCCGTCACAGCCAACAGAAAGGTAGCATCCATTGATGCCAGCTTTGGGCTTGGCGAGGCGCTTGTATCCGGCCTGGTGAATGCTGATATCTACAAGGTACGCGAGGGCAGTATCGTAGATAAAAAGATATCCACCAAGAAACTGGCGATCTATGCAATGGAAAAAGGAGGTACAGAGGAAAAGGCCATTGAAGCCGGACGGCAGAATACACAGACGTTGACGGATGAGCAGATTTTGCAGCTCGAGAGTATAGGCAGAAAGATTGAGGCTTATTTTGGCTGCCCCCAGGACATCGAATGGTGCCTCTATGAAAATATATTTTTTGTGGTACAGAGCCGTCCTATTACCACTTTATACCCCGCACCTGCAGTGAAGGACGGAAAAAACCGTGTTTATATATCCTTTGGGCACCGGCAGATGATGACAGAGGCCATGAAACCATTGGGCATGACCTTCTTCCAGGCTTTTTTCAAAAAGATAACACCCTCGTTGATGGATGAAATGGGTGGAAGGCTGTATATGGATATATCCAATGAACTTGCTTCACCGTTAATAAGAAAATCCTTTCTAAAAGGTCTTGACACCGTTGATGTTCTGATGCAGAAGGCCCTTTACAATTTGATGAAACGGAAGGATTTTATCAATGGACTGTATAGGGGAAAGACAGCGATGCCTGGGGGCTCAGTATGGTTGAACTGGGGGATCGGAACCATAAAGAACTATCGTAAAAACGATCCGACTGCTGTTAAAGAACTTATCGTCCACCATGAGGAGCTGATGCATGCGCGGGAGCTAAGGATTGCTGATTTATCGGGGGATGAGCTGTTTGATTTTATTCAGAAGGATTTTGAGGATATGAAGAATGCTGTTTTTGCCGGTTATGGAGTGGTATTCGCAGGAACTTACGCCTCTTACCGGATAAATAACAGCGTTCAGAAATGGCTGGGTGAAAAGAATGCAGCCGATGCCTTGGCACAATCGGTGGATAATAATGTTACCTCTGAAATGGGGCTTGAGCTTCTTGATGTAGCGGATGTCGTCAGGAAGTATCCGGCAGTGCTTGAATATTTGGAGCATACAAGTGATAAGACCTTTTTTGAGGGCATGACCAAAGTGGAAGGTGGAAAAGCTGTAAGTGATTCAATCCAGGCATATCTGAAGAAATATGGTATGCGCTGTTCCGCAGAAATTGATTTGACAAGGACGCGATGGAATGAAAAACCAACCATACTCATACCCATGCTCCTTAGTAATATAAAGACCTTCGGGCCAAATGCACATAGTATGAAATTTGAGCAGGGGCTAAAGGAAGCGAAGCTGAAGGAAAAGGATATCATAGACCGTATTATGATGCTGCCCGGTGGAAAGAGCAAAGCCAAAAAGATAAGGAAGGCCATAAGTGTTTTGCGCAATTTTGCAGGCTTCAGGGAATACAACAAGTATGTCATTGTTCAGTATCTCTGGATCATCAAGCAAGCTCTGCTGAGGGAAGCCGACAAGATGGTGCAAAAAGGTATAATAGGGGAAAGGGAGGATATATATTATCTGACCTTTGAGGAGTTAAGGGAGGCAGTTAATACAAATAGGGTGGATAATAATATAATAATAAAGAGAAAAGCGGAATATGAGGTTTTTGAAAAGTTGACACCCCCACGTGTGATTACCTCTGAGGGAGAGGTTATATCCGGTGAATATGACACCGGCAACATCCCAAAAGGTGCTTTGGCTGGCGTACCCGTTTCATCAGGTACTATAGAAGGCCGTGCACGGGTCGTTTTAAGAATAGAGGATGCCAATATAGAGGAAGGCGATATCTTGGTCACCTCATTCACTGATCCCAGCTGGACACCGGTGTTTGTGTCTGTAAAAGGGCTGGTGACGGAAGTAGGCGGGATGATGACCCATGGTGCCGTTGTTGCAAGGGAATACGGTCTGCCTGCAGTAGTAAGTGTGGAGAACGCTACCAAGCTGATCAAAGATGGACAGAGGATACGGATAAACGGAACAGAAGGGTATGTAGAAATACTGTAATGAGGTGTCCTGTGAAAAGATATAAGAGAGATGTAAATACAAATCTCATATTGCTCCTGCTTGGCAGGATGGTATCCGATATGGGAACGGGCATCCAAATGGTGATCATACCGCTTTATATCATCGATGCAGGCGGCTCGGCAGCTACCGTTGGGCTGTTTTCCTTCCTGTCCCTGGCACCGGCTCTCCTGGTCTACCCCTTTGCCGGAGTGCTTGGAGACAGGTTGAACCGGAAGATGATCATGGTGACGACCGACTTTGCCAGCGGCTTGGTAATATTGGGTCTGGCCTTTGGTTCGTATTCAGGCAGAATGAGCCTGACTTTGCTGCTGTCGGTGCAGGTAATAGTATCTTTGCTGAATGGTTTGTTTGATCCGGCTACGAAAGGAATGCTGCCCCAGTTGGTAGCTCAGGATGAACTGACCCGGGCCAACTCCACCGTTGCGGCACTTAGAACATTGGCCGGTATGCTGAGTCCTGTCATAGGTGCTGTCCTGTATGCAAAACGGGGCATTACGGTTCTGTTCCTCATCAACGGTATCTCATTTTTGCTGTCGGGAAGCAGCGAGCTGCTGATCAGATATAAGCATGTCAAGCGGGAGCTGTCGGCCGGTGTGAAAGGATTAGTAACGGATTTGTCCGAGGGTATCAGATTCATTCTGTTTAATAAAGTAATCCGTAAGCTGTGTGTTTTTTTTCTGTTAATATATGCTTTGATCCAGCCTGTTTTTACAGTGGTATTGCCTTTGTTTTTCAGAACCCGGTTGGTATACTCCGATACACAGTATGGTTATCTGCAAATGGTGATGATATTGGGAGCGCTGCTGGGAAGCATTCTGGTGGGTCTGCTGTTCGGTAAAGAGAAGGAGGTGACCAAATCCCTTGTGATTGGCTGTGGACTGCTCATGGGTACAATGCTGGCGTTTTCAGTTTTGCTGTTTCCCCGCAGCTTACCCGTACCGGGAAAAGGTGCGGTATTATACTTCGCCCTGCTGGCAGGAGCTCTCTGCCTGTTAAGCGTCGCTATCATGTTCATCAACGTTCCGGTGCAGACCTTTATCCAGAAGGCAACACCCAACGAATATATGTCCCGTATGTTTTCAATCGTTGGAATGATTACCAAGGGAGGCATGCCCTTTGGTGCGCTGCTGTATGGAATTATCCTCAGCAGGGTTGAGACCCATTGGACTATACTGGCGGTTACTATAATAATAATGTCGATTTCTATTCTGTTTTTAACCTCACTACTAAGAACTCACGACCTTTAAAATATTAGGAACGGTTGTTTTTGCATCTAAGGCCTGGAGCAAAGACCGTTTCTGAAGGCCACCCCCAAGTCGCCATATGAAATTATTCCTCAACAAATTGTGTCAATTCCTTGTTGAATTTATCGCGCTGGTCATAGAACAAGCCATGGCCGCTGTACTTAAAAGGTATAAGTCTGGAATTCTTAATGCCTTCTCTTTGTGCTTCAGCCAAGGGGAAGAGACAGACCTTGTCATGAATACCGTGAAGAATCAAAGTAGGAACACTTATTTTCCCAAGATCATGAAATAAGCTTTCCTCACCTAGCCAAGTGGCTGCAACTGACGCAGTAGCCCAACCCGACGCCTCCAGTCCCAGTTGGAAGAACCAATCTGAGAACGGCTCGGTTATATGCTGGAAGAAAAACATGTCTCCAAACTCCTTCAACATTTTAGGCCGGTCATTATATGTTCCTTTAATGATTTCATCTACAGCCGCTTTGGGTAAGCCATAAGGAAAATATGGACGCTGTATAAGGCTGGGAGCGGCAGCGGCAAAAAGAGCAAGCTTTGATACCCCATGTCCATTGTATCTGGCCATGTATCTAATGGCTATCGCTCCCCCCGTTGAATGTCCACAAAGGGTGAAATCCTGTAATTCCAGTGCTTCAACCACACATCGGACATCATCTGCCAATCGGTCGTAATCGTAGCCTCCCCAAGGCTTGTCTGAATTGCCGAACCCTCTTGTATCTATTCCTATGCATCTATATCCCAGCTTTGGAAGCTGGTTAAACTGATATTCAAACAATCTATGGCTTCCGGGCCAACCGTGTAAAAATAGGATTGTCTTCTTGCCCTCAGGGTTAAGATCCTCTACATAAATTTTTACATCCGACTCTGCTTTAACATAGTATGCCATACTAATACCTCCAGAAAAAATTTCCTGTTTAATCGACCATCTTCATAAAAGTATGATATTACAGTTTATTCATGTATGAGCTTGAAGGTTACACGTTGAGGAGATAAAGGCAAGTGGAATATTTGTATTTGCAATAATAGGAGAAAATAAGTGATTTATTGAATTTTAATGCTCTGTCATGCTATTATTAACATAACAGGGCATTTTTGTAATTGCGAGGAGACCCAACCCGGGAGTGTCTGTTTTACCGGGAAAAGTTCAACTGCTGTACGGTTGATAATTAAGAAATTAAGGGGTTGATAATGTGACTGAAGCTGTTATTGTTACCGATAGCACCAAGTGTAAGCAATGCTACTCATGTGTGAGAAATTGTCCTGTAAAAGCGGTGAGGATCAAAGACGGCAAGGCAGAAATAATACAGACCAGATGTATTCAATGTGGTAATTGTGTTAAGCATTGTTCCCGCAAAGCAAAAAAAATCCTGAGTTCTATCCCGGCTACAGAATCAATAATACATTCAGGCAAAAAGTCCATAGCATTACTTGCGCCTTCATATGTGGCTGGGCTTTATCCCCTTACCCCGGAACAGATTATTGGGAAGCTGGGAGCCGTTGGATTTGAAGAGGTATGGGAAACAGCTATCGGAGCAGAGTATGTAATAGATCATTCTGCTGAATATGCTGTGGCTAATAACAATAAAATATTACTCAGTTCTCCATGCCCTACTTTTGTAAATTTAGTTGAAAAGCATTTTCCGGAGCTGATTCCAAATCTGATTCCCATTGGTTCCCCAATGATTGTTACAGGACGGATAATCAGACAAAAATATAAAAATGAAGATGTCAGAATCGTCTTTATAGGACCATGCATTGCTAAGAAAGATGAAATAATGCAGGAGCAATTTTTAGGATGTATTGATACAGCTTTGACATATGAAGAAGCGGGTGTGTTGTTTGAAGATATAGATGAAAAGGATAACAAGCGATCAGGAGAAAAGTCCATACCATATTATGCCGCTTCAAAAAAAGGCAGGGGGATACCTCTTTCAGCTGGCATCATTACAAATTTGAAAGGCAAGTTTGCTGAGGATAAATTGATCTCTTGTGATGGTATGGATAATTGTATTGAGCTTATTAAGCATATAGAGCGGTCTAATAGAAAAGGAGAATTGGAATTCCTGTTCTATGATGTACTGGGCTGCAGAGGCTGTATTGACGGTGCTTGCATGAAAAACGACTTACTGATACATGAAAGGCAAAAGATGATCACGGATTTTGCCAATGGGAAAATTGATATATCAACTGATATACAGTATGCTGAACATTATGATATTGATATGATGAGAACCTTTAATGACAAAATGATACCTTTAAGCCAGCCTGATGAAGGCAGTATAACAAGAATACTTGCCAGAATAGATAAGCATAGTGAAGAAGACGAGTTGAACTGTGGAGCCTGTGGATATAATACATGCAGAGAAAAGGCCATCGCTGTCCATCAAGGGATTGCTGAAGTGGAAATGTGCATACCTTATCTGCTTTCTCAAAAGAGCGATTGTTATCTGAAGCTGAGTGAAGCCTTTGATACTGTTAATAGTCTGAATGAAGAGTTAAATGCGATATTTGAATCCTCTTATGATGGCATGGTCGTATGTGATGCTGCCGGCAATATAATAAAAGCCAATTCTGCATGGAAGAAAATGATCGGGATTGATGAAATGCCGTTAACCGTAGAGGAATTGGAGGGAAGTGGCATAATCTATCCTTCTGCAGCCATATTGGCTCTTAAGGAGAAAAGAAGAGTTACTTTTTTGCAGGAATGCAAAAATCAAAGAAAATTCATTGCAACAGGTAACCCGATATATGACGAAAAAGGTGAAATTATTGGCGTTGTAACAAATATCAGGGACATCGAAGAGCTGAGCAGATTAAAACGCAATGTTTTAAAAAAGAGCAAAAAGGATACATCCACTTATCCGGGAATAATTACGAACAGCCAGGAATTCGGGAAAGTGCTGGAGATGGTTGAACAAGCTGCAAAATACAAATCCACGGTTATTCTTCTTGGAGAAACGGGTGTGGGGAAGGATGTCATTGCCAGATTAATACACCATCTGAGTCCTGTAAAAGATGGACCGTATATTAAGGTAAACTGCGGAGCTATCCCGGAAAAATTATTGGAATCCGAGTTTTTCGGATATGAATATGGGGCATTTACCGGAGCTGTAAAAGGGGGCAAAACGGGCTTTTTTGAACAATCTCATAATGGCACCATCTTTCTTGATGAAATAGGGGATTTGCCCTTGTCATTGCAAGTGAAGCTGCTCCAGGTCATACAGGATAAAACTGTACGGCGTATCGGGTCTTCAAAAAGTGAAGCTATAGATATCAGAATAATAGCCGCTACGAATAATGACCTGAAGAAAATGGTTGATGAGGGAAAATTCAGGGAAGATTTGTACTACCGGTTGAATGTAGTCTCAATCAATATCCCCCCTTTGAGAGAGAGAAAAGATGATATTATTCCCCTTGCTTATCACTTTTTAGGTGTCTTTAATAAGCAATATGGCTGCAACAAGGAGTTTGCGCCTGAGGTTCCATCCATATTATACAGCTATTATTGGCCAGGCAATGTCAGAGAACTGCAAAATATAATAGAGCGAACGGTTGTAACATCAAAGGATTCGGAAATCTCACGCAGGGATATTCCACCATATATCAATCAGCTTTTCAAGGTCCAGAATGGACAGATCATAGTTAACAGCATCATACCACTCAAGGAAGCTGTTTCTGAGGTGGAAAAACAGATAATCAGCCGTGCGTATAAAGCTTATGGCAATACATATAAGATAGCGGAAGCATTAGGAGTAAATCAATCTACTATTGTCAGGAAATTAAAGAATTTACAAGACCAGCTATGAGTATTATAGTGGGTGAAAAAAGTAGATGCAGCAGCGCATTAATAATGCGCTGCTGCATTATTAATATTTTTTGCATATCTCAAGGCATAACCCATGGTTTTTTCTTCATTTTAGTGTAGTAGCACTTTAACATTAATGCGCCACTGCATTAATGTTAAATAAAACCAGCATTAATTCTATTGATAACAGGCTTGTAAAAGAAGTGGCATGAGTCTTGCAATTATGTTTGTTATATAACAAACAATAAAAGGGAGGTGTCTAGATGTCACAGGTTATTCAAAAATGTGAGTGTAAAGAATTAAGTGAGGAGGAGAAATATTCACTGGTAAATGACGTTATTGAAGAGTATGAAAAAAAGGAAAGTAATCTAATTCAGATTCTTCATATGTCTCAGGCTATCTTTGGTTTTCTGCCCCATGAAGTTCAAAGCTTCATAGCCGAAAAAATGGATTTGCCTGTTTCCAAGGTTAGTGGAGTTGTTACCTTTTATTCATTTTTCTCAACAAAACCGAAAGGTGAATATACCGTAAGAGTTTGTTTGGGGACTGCATGCTATGTCAGAGGTGGAAAAAAGATACTGGAAAAGCTGAAAGAGCATTTGGGTATCGATGTAGGTGAAACGACCAAGGATTTAAAATTTACCCTTGAAGTTATGCGGTGCTTAGGCGCATGCGGCTTGGCACCTGTAATAAGCATTAATGGCAAAGTTTATCAAAGAGTGAATGCCAACAAAGTGCAGCAAATATTGGATAAGTATCATAAGGGGGGTGAATAAGGCATGAGCGAGAAAATATGCAATGTTAATGATCTTGATCTGGCCAAAAAGAATTTTTCTGAGGAGATGGCGCGATATCAGCATACTTTACTTTTTTGCTCCGGCACCGGATGTGTTTCTTCGGGCTGTGGTGAAGTAAGGGATGCTCTCATTAAAGAACTGGAAGCTGCCGGCCTTACGTCATCAGTAAAGCTGAGTCTTACAGGTTGTATAGGCATTTGTGATGTTGGCCCAAGAATGACGGTACTGCCTGAGGGCGTCTTTTATTGTAAGCTAAAACCAGAGGATATGAAAAAAATAGTTAAAAAGCATCTTTTGGGAAATCAGATTGTGGAAGAGTGCTGTTATACCAATAGAATTACCGGCCAAAAGGCTCCATATATGAAGGATATCGATTTTTTCAAAGGACAAAGCAAAATAGTATTAAGAGACTGCGGCATGATTAATTACAGGTCTATGGATGAATATATATCCAATGATGGATACTATGCCCTTGCAAAGGCTCTTAATGAATATAGTCCCGAACAAGTCATAGATGAGGTAAAAAAATCTGGACTGAGGGGTAGAGGCGGCGGTGGATTTCCTACAGGTTTGAAATGGCTGCTTGCAGCAAAATCAAAAAGTGATCAGAAATATGTCATATGTAATGCAGATGAAGGTGATCCGGGTGCTTTCATGGATAGAAGCCTTTTGGAGGGTAATCCTCATCTGGTGCTTGAAGGTATGGCTCTTGCAGGGTATGCAATAGGAGCGAATAAAGGATATGTTTATATAAGGGCTGAGTACCCGCTGGCAATAGAGGGTTTGGAGTATGCCATCAATGAAGCGAGAGAAAGAAACATATTAGGCAAAAATATTTTTGGAAGCCAATTTGATTTTGATATAGAAATAAGAATTGGTGCAGGTGCCTTTGTGTGTGGAGAAGAGACAGCACTCATGGACTCGGTGGAAGGTAAACGCGGAGAGCCCAGACAAAAGCCGCCATTCCCTTCAGTGTCAGGTTTATTTGGGAAGCCTACTGTCATAAACAATGTTGAAACCTTAGGAAATGTTGCGGTCATAATTCTAAAAGGTTCAAGTTGGTTCGCTGAATTGGGAACTGAGAAAAGCAAAGGGACAAAAGTCTTTGCATTGGCAGGAGATATAAATAATACGGGACTCATTGAGGTTCCTATGGGGCTTACCCTTGGAGAAATAATCTTCGGCATCGGCGGCGGAATACCAAAAGGTAAAAAGTTTAAGGTTGCACAGACCGGAGGACCTTCCGGAGGCTGCTTGACAAAAGCCCATCTGAACACACCGATAGACTATGATTCACTGGTTGAGCTGGGCGCTATAATGGGATCCGGCGGTCTTATATGCATGGATGAAGATACATGTATGGTAGATGTGGCAAGGTATTTTATGGAATTTGTACAGGAGGAATCCTGCGGCAAATGCGCTGCTTGCAGATTGGGCACTAAAAGGATGCATGAAATCCTCGAAAGAATTACTACCGGGAAAGGGCAGGAAGGTGATGTAGAGCTTCTTGAAGAAATAGCACAAACTGTTAAGGATACTGCCCTTTGTGGTTTGGGTCAGACAGCACCAAATCCTGTGCTTAGTACGATAAAGTATTTCAGGGATGAATATGATGAGCATATCAGAAAGAAGTACTGCAGGGCGGGTGTGTGCTCGGAATTGTTTATTTCTCCCTGTGAAAATGCTTGTCCCGCAAATGTGAATGTACCCGGCTATGTTGCTCTTATTGCTGCTGGGAGAGTGAAGGATGCATATAACCTCATAAGACAGGAAAATCCATTCCCCTCTGTATGCGGAAGGGTGTGCACCCATCCATGCGAAAGCAAATGCAGAAGAGGACAGCTGGATGATCCTTTGGCAATTGCAGATTTGAAAAGATATGCTGCGGATGAAATGATGAAGCATAATGAACCCTTCACTGACCTTGTATTTCCCAAGAAATTTAAATCAGTAGGAATAGTCGGAGCAGGTCCATCGGGTTTAACCTGTGCATATTATCTGGGAAGACAAGGCTATGATGTAACGGTTTATGAATCACAGCCCGTTGCAGGGGGAGTCTTGGTTTTCGGAATCCCCGAATATAGATTGCCTAAAGAAATTCTCAAGAAAGAAATAGATACAATAAAGCAGATTGGCATTGAAGTTTTGACCAACACAGAAATAGGAAAAGATATTACATTTGATGAAATAAAAGCAAAGCATAATGCAATATACGTCGCAACAGGGACTCAGTTCTCCAGGAAAGTCGGGGTCGAGGGTGAAAAATTAAAAGGAGTCTATCATGGCTTGGATTTCCTTAGAGATGTTAATCTTGGCAGAGAAGTGGAGCTAAAAGGTGTAGTAGCGGTAATAGGAGGCGGAAATACGGCAATAGATGCTGCAAGAGTTGCAATCAGAATGGGAGTTGATGAGGTTCACGTCCTGTATAGAAGGAACATGGAGGATATGCCTGCCGACAAGAGAGAAATAGTCGATGCAATAGAGGAAGGTGTAATTGTTCATGAGCTTGTTGAGCCGATTGAATTTATCGGAACAGAAAGGGTAAATCAAGTTAAATGCGTAAGAATGGAGCTGTCCAGCTTTGACTCGGATGGGAGGAAAAAGCCACGCAGAATTGAAGGGTCGGAATTTGTCTTTGATGTAGACTATGTAATTCCTGCAGTAAGTCAGTACTCAGATCTGCCCTTTATAAGAAAAGATGAGGTTGAAGTAACAAAAATGGGTACCTTTGTAGTTGAGGAGGAGTCTCTCATGACTTCAATGCCCGGTGTGTTTGCAGGCGGGGATGTTGTAAGAGGATCAGACGTAGTAATCAGGGCTATTGCAGATGGGAAAAAGGCTGCAGGCTCTATTGACAAGTATCTTGGCGGAGATGGAAAACTGAATAGGGGTGAACCCATTGAAATCCCGGATACGGTTGATGATTCCGAATTGGTTGAGCATGAGCGGTTTGAAATGAATTATATTGACATGGATTCAAGAAAGCATAGTTTTGATGAAGTATCACAGGGCTTCCACCGCTTAAATGCTATAGCAGAAGCCATGAGATGTTTAAGATGTGACAGAAGGCAATAGAAGGGGGTGAAACAATGATTAATCTTACGATAAACAATAAAAAGATAAATGTGGAAGAAGGAACGACTATTCTTGAGGCTGCAAAGCAAAACAGTATTCTGATACCGAGCTTGTGCTATCTTGAGGGTGTTCACAAATTCGGTTCATGCAGGATTTGTGTTGTTGAGGTGGATGGGGCTAAGAATCTTCAAGCCTCCTGTATAACACCTGTAAGTGAAGGTATGGTTATTCATACAAATTCAGAAAGAGTAAGAAAGGCAAGGAAGGTACTTTATGAACTAATGCTTTCGGACCATCCGAAGGAATGCTTGCAGTGTTCTCGCAACCAGGATTGCGAGTTCCAAAAGCTTGGAGAATTAATACAGATAGAGGAATCGCGGTTCGAGGGGGAAAGCTCAAAGAACATTGTTGACACATCTTCTCCTTCCATTGTAAGAGACAATTCAAAATGTATCTTATGCAGAAGATGTGTTACAACATGCAACGAAGTTCAGGGAGTAGGCATTTTGAATTCACAGTTCAGAGGGTTTGCAACAGAAATAAGCCCGGGACCTGAATTGCCTTTAGGGTCTGCATCATGTACTTACTGTGGCCAATGTACGACGGTATGTCCCGTAGGTGCATTAAAAGAAAAGGACTCAACAAAAGCTGTATGGGAAGCCTTGGCGGATCCGCATAAAACGGTGATCATACAAACAGCGCCAGCAATTCGAGTTGCCTTAGGCGAAGAGTTCGGTTATGAACCTGGAACCATTGTTACCGGCAAGATGGTCAGTGCTTTGAAAGAAATGGATTTTGACTTTGTTTTCGACACCAATTTTGCAGCGGACTTAACAATTATGGAAGAAGGAACGGAGCTTCTCGGAAGACTTGTAAAATTCCTGCATTCCAATAAGGTTATCAGTGATGAACAGCTTGAAAAAACAGGATTCAAGCCGGCGGGCAGTCCTCCCGTATTACCGATGATAACCAGCTGCAGCCCCGGATGGATAAAGTATATTGAGCATTACTTCCCTGGAGAACTCGGACATTTATCATCATGTAAATCTCCACATATGATGCTTGGTGCTTTATGCAAAAGCTATTTTGCAGATAAAATCAATGTTGCCCCGAAAAATATGTTTGTTGTTTCTGTAATGCCGTGCACTGCGAAGAAATATGAGATTACACGGCCGGAAATGGTAAATAACGGGGCGCCAAATGTGGATGCAGTTATAACCACCAGGGAACTGGCAAAAATGATCAAGGATGCCGGAATCGATTTTACTACTCTTCCGGAAGGCGAAACAGATAATCCTTTAGGACTTTCCACAGGAGCAGCAGATATCTTTGGTGCACCCGGCGGTGTTATGGAAGCAGCTCTCAGAACAGTGTATGAAATTATAACAGGAAGAGGATTGCCCTTTGACAAGCTTCATGTTGCACCGATTCAAGGGCTGGAAAGAATAAAAACTGCTGAATTTACAATTCTGGATGCTAAGGCAGAGTGGGGATTCTTAAATGGCATTACTGTAAAAGTTGCCACTACAAGCGGACTTAAGGGCGCTTCGATATTAATGGACGAAATCCACAAGGGGGAAAGCCCGTACCACTTCATTGAAGTAATGGGCTGTCCCGGTGGCTGCATAAGCGGCGGAGGACAGCCAAGAATGACTAACGATGAAGTAAGGAAAAAGAGAATAGCGGCAATATATGCAGAGGATGAAGGAAAGACCCTTAGAAAATCCCATGAAAACCCTTATATCACAGGCATATATAAAGAGTATCTTGGAAAACCGTTAGGACACAAATCCCATGAGCTGCTGCATACTACATATACTAAGAGGAAGAAATATTAAAATTATATAGTAAGTGGCAGTTAATATTAAAAGGTCTGGTGTGGTATAATTACCATATCAGACCTTTTGTATTGATTATTTGGAAAGCTGCAATAGCTATATTGAACGCACAAAAGTATTCCCCTTGGGCAAAGTGCGAATTCAATAACAATCAAGGAAACATTTACGCGAAATCAGAATTAAGAATATAAAATGTTTTTCGCGAAATATATAGGAGGAAAATTTCATGAACAAACCAAGGGTTGCAATGATTCAAATGCATGTTGAAGAAGATAAACTGAGAAATATTGTGAATGCTTCTGAGTTTGTACGAAAAGCAGCAGAGCAGAATGCAGATGTGGTAGTGCTTCCGGAAATGTTCTGTTGTCCGTATAAAACCTCTAACTTTCCTGTTTATGCAGAGGAAGAGGGTGAGGAGTGCTATCGTTTACTTTCAAATCTGGCGAAAAAATATGGAATCTATTTGGTAGCAGGGTCTATGCCGGAAAAAGATAATGAGGGTAGAATATTTAATACTTCTTATGTGTTTGACCGGAATGGATGCAAAATAGGAAAGCATAGAAAAATGCACTTATTTGATATAGCAGTTGAGGGAGGACAGTGTTTTAAAGAATCTGATACCTTGACACCGGGGAATGCCGTAACTGTATTTGAAACTGAATTTGGGAAAATGGGATTGGCTATTTGCTATGATTTTCGTTTCCCGGAATTATCACGGCTTATGGTGGATGAAGGTGCAAAGGTATTGATTGTGCCTGCTGCATTTAATATGACGACAGGACCGGCACATTGGGAAGTTATGTTTAGAAGCAGAGCCGTAGATAATCAAGTGTATACTATTGGCATTGCGCCTTCAAGAGATGTTGATTCCTGTTACATTTCCTATGGAAACTCTATTATGGTTTCCCCATGGGGAGAGGTAATTGTGCAAATGGATGAAAAAGAAGGTTTTCAAATAGGTACACTGGATCTTGATTATGTTGAAAAAGTAAGAAAAGAGCTTCCTCTTCTGACACACAGAAGAGGAGATATATACTAAAGGGTAAATACACGGGGACGGTTCTTCTGTCTGCATGCAGACAGAAGAACCGTCCCCGTGTATTTTTAGACATCAGACACCTAAAAGATCAGCTCCGACGATAATATCCCATTTTTGTTATCCAATCTTAATGTGACTATATCTTCAAAACCCTTGTATGTTACAAGGGTCAAATTTTCTATGGAAATTTTCCACATTCTACTACCATCATTATTCAGTGAAAAATATACTTCATTTGTGTCCGGTGTAAAGACCATGGAACATAAAGTTTTGCATTGTTCTTTATTCTGGGCGGTCATTTTTAGTATTTCAAAGGCATGCTGCAGATCAAAGGTTTGTTTATTATCTTGAATATAGTCGTATACCAGCTTGTAGCGATCCAATCCAGCTCCACCTATCTCCTGAAATGGCTTATTTGCCAAATCTCTATTTGGGAAATTGGTCATAACGATAAAGTCTTTAGAACTTTTGCACATATGATTTTTATAGCCATCAGTTTCCAGGACGAGTGCATTTCCTTTCTTGTCAGCCAATAAACTATGAAGGGTTAAGGGTCCCTCCACAGTAATTCTATTGTTCTGAATTATTCTGTGGATACCGTCCAAATCTTTTGCGGAGTTCATTGTCTCTTCAAACAAGGTGCCTATATTAATAGTATTCTTGGATTCTAAGATGGCTCTTTCTGTTATTGGCTCCTCGATTTGAAAATTAAAAAACACTCCATTATTGTTCATACCTGCAATATATAAATACTCATCTTTTTCTGCGAAGCTAATCAACAGTATAGAAATATCTTGATTAGTTTCGATCCTGAATTGTATTTTTCTATCCTGAAAATCAAAGTTCATGCCATATAAGGGCTTTCCGAAAAATGTTGCAAAGCTTGTACACATTTAAATCAACCTCTTTTCCATAAATATATCAATATAAGCATAACTATTTATTCAATAAATGCACAAGTAATTCCTTTTTTTTTCATAGGACAACAAAAGCTTAAATAAGTATAGATATAATCATTCCATAAAAGGGGATTGTATACTATGAGAAATATAAAGCTTTCGCTTCAGATTGGTGCAGTGTTTATAGGCACAGTAGTTGGTGCAGGATTTGCCTCCGGTCAGGAAATCATGCAGTTCTTCACTTGCTTTGGAAGGATAGGGATGCTGACCCTAATATTGTCGGGAGGGGTCTTCTATATCCTGACTGCTGCTGTTATAAAGACTGCAGCCTGCTACAACACATATAACTACAAGGATTTTATGTATCGTGCGGCAGGGCATAAAATAGGATTTGTGTATGACATTCTTGTAACTGCTTTTCTGCTTATCGGAACCTCCATCATGTTTTCGGGCAGCGGAGCACTTTTTCAAGAGAGCCTGGGCCTCCCAAGAGCTTGGGGAATAACCGTTATGGCGGTGTTGACACTGGTCGTTATACTTCAATCTCTGACCGGAATACTAAGGATCAATTCTATTATAGTTCCTATACTTTTTTCTGTTATAGTGGCAGTACTTGCAGCAACTATCATAAAAGGTGATATTGGAAGTATCAGCTCAAAGCTTTCGGGAAATTACGAAGGGAGCTATTTTAAACCCTTGACCTTCTTCCTGTTTTACTGCTGCTACAATACCTTCCTCACTATAGGCATCCTGACTGCCATACCTGAGAGAGTGAAAAGCACTTCTGTCCTGAAGATGGGAGTCTTCTTCGGGGCTATGGGGCTTATGCTTATATCTGTGATGCTCAACATAAGCCTCACTCTTAAAAGCCCTCAGGTGTTCGAATATTCTATACCTATGAGCTATATTACCGCAGGTCTTGGAAATTTTATTAAAAATGCCATGACCATCTGTATATGGTGTGAGATATTTTCAACTGCAGTGTCAAATGCCTTCAGTATAGCCAAAAGGCTAAGTGGAAACAGACATATGTCATATGTGCAGACCTGTTTTATCACTATAATCTGCTGCCTGCCCTTGGCTTTCATGGAGTTCAAAGGCCTTGTAAGCTTCTTTTATCCCTTGTTCGGGGCACTGTCTATGTTGATAATCCTTAAGCTGTTATGTACATCATATAGCTTGGGCATTAATGTAAGAAAATTATAATTATCAAATATATTCCTTATGGTTATTTATAACTATTGGGGAGTATATAAGGCGACAGGATATATAATTCATCTAAACAAAAGGCTGGACCGATATCGTTGCAGCAAAGCTGTTAACTGAAGAGGTGAGAAATATAAAAAAAGTCAAAGCTTCAATTTTAATGCTATGCATAATCATTGCTTATGCATATAAAATAGCCAGCCCGCTGCAAAGCTCTGCTTTTATTAAACCGGAATTATCACCCTACGATATTACAATGAAGCAGGATCTTTTATGCTTGATGATGGCATATCCCAAGCATATATCAAAGGTAGAGCAATCAGAAGGGCAGGTATATATAGTAATAGAATCCGGGAAGAAGATTCTATACGATGATAAAAAATCAAAGAGCATCGAAGATAAAATAGCTTATCCTGATTTGCAGGATATGATGGAACAAGCTTATCCTATAACATCCATAGAAAAGCTTATGGAAGAAAATAAGGACCCGGGACGCGCCAGGGTATACAGCCTTCTGGACGAGGTATATGGAGGATCCAAGCAGGAGATTGATGATAATCTTGTAAATGTTAAAGTAGGAAACAAAGTCTTTCGATTTAATGAAAACAATCAAGCAGCAGAAGCTTTGAAAAATGTTATGCGGGAGCTTGTTCCTCTGACCGAAAAAAGACATGACATCAGGGTCTGTGTTTTTCCCTGCAGAGGCACCTATAATTATAGGGTTATTGCAGGTACAAACCGTCTAAGTCCCCATGCATATGCAATAGCCATAGATCTGGCACTGGATAAAAGGGATTATTGGCAGTGGGCATCCAGGAAAGAAGGGCAAAAAAGGCTTTCTTCTTACCCTGTTGAGCTCGTAGAGCTGTTTGAAAGGAACAACTTTATCTGGGGAGGAAAATGGGGACACTTTGATATACTTCATTTTGAATATCGTCCGGAAATTATTATGAAAGCACGTTACTTTGGAGAAAATAAACGGTTTCAGAAGGTATGGCATGATGGAGCACCTGCGGAAGATGCATATATTAAGAGCTGCATTAAAAAAATAGATGAGACGATAAAATAAAAATAACTATCATCAAATTCGATTATTACAAAAAGAATCCCAGCTTGCACAAGGCTGTGAGAGAAGCTTTTTATCAAATAAGTACGTAATGCCCCTACTTCTGCAAGTGGGGGATGAAAGCATGAAAGCATAGTTGAATGAAAAAGTAAATTCCGGTATGGTGGACATGCCGAATGTGTGTAGGATTAAATTCAATTTTGGGGGTTAATTTAAGATGCACTTTTCACTTAAAGTAGGCTTTTTAACACAGAAATGATGAATTTTTGCATACTAAGTAGTAGTGTAAAATATTTTGTGTAAACCGGTGGAGAATCCTCTTGGATTAATGTTAAGATAAATATTAATTCAGGAGGATATTTTTATGGCAAGACAAAGAAAGCTTACTCCAGAACGCAAGGCGTTCA
>Ga0209643_1001470_pt1 | contig 21826 bp, 22 predicted proteins | sample AutmiccBRH37_all_FD_187383 | JGI IMG/M metagenome (GOLD analysis project Ga0209643, IMG submission 187383) | Deep subsurface microbial communities from Mt. Terri, Switzerland - Autotrophic microbial communities BRH/37_all (SPAdes) (version 2) | ecosystem: Environmental > Aquatic > Deep... | reverse complement strand
GACGCCTTCCCCGGCCGTACGGTGGCGCGCGTCGATGCCAACCCGATCCTGTTCGGCGGCGGCGGAATCCATTGCATCACCTACGAGGAACCCGCCGTTCGGGCGAGTGTTTGAGGACGACGAGCCATGCGCATGATCTCCCTCGCCGCGACCCAGTTCGCCTGCTCCTGGGACCGGGCGGCCAATCTTGAAAAGGCCGAGGCACTGGTGCGGACGGCGGCGGGCCGGGGCGCCAATCTGGTGCTGATTCAGGAGCTGTTCGAGACGCCCTATTTCTGCCAGGAGCAGAGTGCGGAGTATTTCGCGCTCGCGACGACGCTGGAGGAAAATCCGGCGCTCGTGCGGTTTTGCAGCCTAGCCCGCGAGCTTGGCGTCGTTCTCCCCGTGAGTTTTTTCGAGCGCAAAGGGCACGCCTTCTTCAACTCGCTCGCAATGGTCGATGCGGACGGGGAGGTGCTGGGGCTCTACCGCAAGTCGCATATTCCCCAGGGGCCGGGATACCAGGAAAAATTCTATTTTTCGCCGGGCGACACCGGTTTTCGCGTGTTCGAGACGCGGTTCGGAAAGATCGGCGCGGGAATTTGCTGGGACCAGTGGTTTCCCGAAACGGCGCGCTGTCTCGCACTGCTGGGTGCCGAAGTGCTGCTCTATCCGACCGCGATCGGGTCGGAACCGCCGCCCGCGCCGCCCTATGACAGCCGCGACCACTGGCAGCGCGCGATGCAGGGTCACGCCGCGGCGAACATCATGCCGCTCGTCGCGTCCAATCGGGTGGGGCGCGAAGTCATGAAGGGAAGCGAGATCACCTTTTATGGGTCCTCGTTCATCGCCGGGCCGACCGGCGAGAAAGCCGCCGAGGCTGAACGGGAAGGCGAGGCGGTGCTCGTCGCGTCCTATGATCTCGACGAGATTGCGGAGCGGCGGCGGGGATGGGGAATCTTTCGCGATCGGCGCCCCGACCTTTACGGGGCGCTCGCAACGCTCGACGGCGGCGCCAAAAGCTGAGGCGATCCGCTGACGGACCAGCCGCGCCGGATCTCCCGGGAGGTCAGGCCGCGCGGCTGATGCGGCGTTGCTTTTGGGCGTACATCGCCTTGTCGGCGCCGTTGATGAGGGATTCAGCGGGAGTCGAGGGACCGTAAACGGCGCTCCCGAGGCTCGCGCGCACCGTAATCATGCGATTTCCGACTTTTGCGATCGAGCTGCCGACGCAGCGTTTCAGCTTCTGAACGATCGAACGCAGCGACGGCGAGGCGGCGTGGGTGAAGATCACGGCGAACTCGTCGCCGCCCAGACGCGCCACATAGTCCGTCCCGCGGACGTTCTGGCGCAGAATGGCACTCACATGCCGCAGCACGTCGTCGCCGACGCTGTGGCCGAATGTGTCGTTGATCTGCTTGAACCCGTCGAGATCGATATAGGCCAGCACGCCCTGTTCGCCATGACGCTGGGCGTTGGCGAGGGTGCGGCTGAGGGCGTCCTCAAATCCGCGCCGGTTGAGAAGACCGGTCAGGGGATCGGTGATCGACAGGCTTTCGAGTTGATGAATGCGCCATTCCTGCTCGGCCATGCGCTGTTCGGCTTCGGCGGTGTAGGCCAGAAGACGCTCCATCAGCATGCTTGCATCGGGCGAAAGCTGGGATCGTGCCTGCCGGCAGGCGTCGCGAAGATCCTCCGCGATGGGGCCGGCGGTTTGGGTGGGTGTCGGCAGAACGATAGTCGAGGGCATGTGCGGCATCTGAGCAATCCTCCCGTACCCCACCGGAGCAACAGGTATGCCATAGCTTGAATGCGCGGATTTCCTCGTCCTTCAGTAAGGAAATCCGGCAATAATTTCCGTCGGCACGAGGTTACACGATATACATAGGCAGCTTCTGCCGAGATACCAACGAGGATTCCCGAGAACATGCGCAAAGCGCTCAGTATGGTTGCCACACTGTTAATCGCGGTCGGTGCGAGCGCGTGCGAGAAGCACAGCACAGAAGCTCCCCCCGCCCCACGGCTCGCCTCGCACCGCGCGATCTATGAGCTTTCGCTTGCGCATGCCAACAGCCGGTCACAGGTAGGCGACGTCTCGGGCAAGCTCGTGGTCGAGTGGCAGGACACGTGTCAGGGCTACATCACGAATCAGCGTTTCCTGACCCAGTTCAACAATGTGGACGGCGGGGCCGTGCTCAGCGACCTGGCGGTCAGCTCGTGGGAATCGGCGGATGGCTCGCGTTTCCGCTTCAACGTCGTCAATACCATCAACGGCAAGCTTGAGGACCGCTCGCAGGGCGAGGCCCGGCGCAATGCCAAGACCGGCGCGGCTTCGGTGTCGTTCGATGTGCCGGCGGGCAAGAGCGAGGAGCTTCCTGCCGGGACGATTTTCCCGACCGAGCATATGGCCGGGCTTCTGCAGGCGGCGCGGAGCGGTGAGCACATGTTCGTGCGCACCCTGTTTGACGGCAGTTACGAGGATGGCCTTTCGACGGTCAGTGCGTTCATCGGCAAGGCGCGCGCCGCCGCAGCGAAACCTGCCGCGGACCCGCCCGCGCAGAGCCCGGCGGGCGACGAGAAGGCCCGCGCGCTGCTCGAAGGACAGCCCTGGCCGGTCCGCATGGCATTCTACGGAAAAAGCGGCGAGGCCCCCGGCGACATCCCGGACTATGAATTCGCCCTCGATCTGCGCGAGAACGGCGTCGCGACGGCGCTTCAATTCGACTACGGCGACTTCATGGTGGCGGGCAAACTCATTCAGATCGAGCCGCTGACGGGTTGCGAGGCGGCACCAGCGGCGACCCCGACAAACTAGCGCCCACCGACATTTCAGGGCGCAGGGGCTCCGCGCTCGGGGTTCCAGAGCCACGCCGCACCGCGCACGCCGCTCGAATCGCCGTGGACGGCGCGGCGCAGTGGTGTACGGACGAAATCGGAAAAAACGTGGCGCTCGATGAGCGCGGGCAAACGGTGGTAAAGCGCGGGGATGTTGGATAACCCGCCGCCCACGACGATGACGTCGGGGTCAAGGATGTTGATCAGCCCGCCGAGCCCGCGCGCGAAACGATCGAGCCACCGGTTCATGGCCTGTTGCGCGCTGTGCTCGCCTTCGAGCGCCGCGGCGGCGATTGCGGGAGGGCTCTTGAACATGCCGGAAAACGCCGCGTAATCGGCCGCGAGGGCGGGGCCGCTCAGCCAGGTCTCGAGGCAGCCATGGCGGCCGCAATAGCAGCGCGGGCCGGGCTGCTCGCTGGCGGCCGGGCTGGGGAGGGGGTTGTGGCCCCATTCGCCCGCGATCGCATGGGGACCCGTCAGAAGTTTGCCCTGAACCACGATCCCGCCGCCCAGTCCGGTGCCCGCGATGATCCCGAACATGACCCCGGCGCCGGCACCGGCGCCGTCGGTTGCCTCCGACAAGGCAAAGCAATTGGCGTCATTGGCGACCCGCACAGGCGTGCCGAGCGCGGCCGCGAGGTCACGGTCGAACGGGCGCCCGTTGAGCCAGGTCGAGTTCGCATTGCGTACCAGTCCGCTTTGCGGGGAGAGCGCGCCCGGAATGGCCACGCCCACGGTCGGCCGCACGCCGCGCCCGGCGGTCGCGCCCGCAACCAGCTCGCCGATTGCGCGGATTGTGCCGTCGTAATCCCCCTGCGGCGTCGCGCTGCGCTCGCGGAACACGATTTCGCCTTGAGGGTCGAGCAGCGCCGCCTCGATTTTCGTGCCGCCAAGGTCGATTCCGAGCCTGAAAATGCTGTTTTCGCTCAATTTTAGTCCTACGGACGTGTGGGCGGCGGGCGTTCCGACAATCAGGCTGACGGCCCCGCGTGAACCGGAACCTCGAGGGGACTGATACAGCGAGCCCGTGTCAACGGTCTTCCACATATGCGCGGGCTGCAGGTGCAAAATTCCCGCGGCAAGGCGGTTGCACGTGCCGGAGGGAACGAAATGGCGGATCAGAGCTTAGAGCCAGGTCAGCCACGAGCCGTATGGGACGAGGAAGGGTGAGCACACAGTGCGATCTGAAGTTCGGACCCATAGGCGCCGGTGCCTTTCATATCTGTGTGGACATGCAGAGGCTTTTTGCGGAAGACACGCCTTGGAAGACGCCGTGGATGGGCCGGGTGCTTCCCAAGGTCGTCGAGCTTGCGCAGGTCGATCCGTCGCGAACGATCTTTACCCGTTTCATTCCCCTCGAAAATGCCGGTCAGGGCCTTGGAACGTGGAAGCGCTATTACAAGCGTTGGGAATCGATGACCCGGGAGCGGCTGGGCAGTGACATGATCGGACTGATGCAGGAGCTTGCGGCATTCGTTCCTCCAGCCCATCAACTCAACAAGTTTACATACTCGCCCTGGTACGGAACGGACTTGCACGCGTGGCTGCACGCCAGAAACGCCGAAACGCTCATTGTCTCCGGAGGCGAGACGGAGGTGTGCGTCCTGAGCACCGTGCTCGGGGCGATCGACAGAGGGTACCGAGTGGTCATCGCTTCAGATGCGCTCTGCAGTTCTTCTGACGAGACGCACGAAGCAATGCTATCCGTCTACGGGCAACGCTTCAGCCAGCAAATCGAGGTCGTCCCGGTTGAAACGATCAAGCGAAACTGGGCCGGGTGAGCCGCGTAGCGGTTGCTGGCCGAACGACGCCGCCCGCGCATCGGGAACCATCGCGCCGCAACCTTGTTATCGCCATCAAAGGTGATGGATGGTTGATACCGCCGAAAGAGAGCTACCGCCCAAAGGGTTGCCGTTACGCTCACTGTGGAAACGATACGGCTACGCGTGGATCACGCTTGGTTTCTTTGCTGTCTCTATCGTCGGGCATTGGCTGTTCGGCTGGTTCGCTTACGTCGAGGAACAGCTTGAACACCATCTCCCCGTGGTCGTTTCGGACTATCTGACCATTATGGCTCGCGATACCTTCGAAAACTGGCAATCGGAATTTCTTCAGCTGCTGTGGCAGGTCGGCGGATTGGCATATTTTCTGTACGTGGGATCGCCTCAATCGCGTGAGGGTGATGACCGCATGGAAGCGAAACTGGACGAAATCATTCGCAAAGTCGCGCCGCACGATGGCGAGGACATTATCGCGACGTTGGACGGCGAGTATGCCGGTCGAGGGAGGGATGTACGTCAGGCCCACCTTTGATGGAGGAGCGGAAGGTCGTCTCCTCTCGCTGCCGTGAACGCCCGGCAAACGGCCGAAAACGCTGAGCCGGCGGCGGAAGGGCAGCTGGCGAGGTCGATGCCCAGCCGCCACGCCGGATTGTGCGCGGTCATGCCCAATCCCCGATTCCGCCCGGCAATGCGGCACGCGCCCTGACGACCTCGTGAGGCTTCACGCCCAGTTGCCCGCATAAATCCAGCAGCAGCGCCTCGCGGCCCAGCACGAAATCGAGCACGGCGCCCAGGAGATCGCCCTCCGCGGCACGCGCGGCAAGTTCGCGCGCGTCAAGCCCCGCCTCATCGAGAAAGCCGCTTAAAGCGTCCTCGTTCTCGCTCAGGACGGCGAGGATCCGCAGCGCCAGCACACCGGCCTCTTCTTCCTTCATCGAAAGCCTCTCTTAAGTGCCTCGCCGTACAATGAAATTGTAGATCGCATCGCACCGGCCGGAAATGTTTGGTTAAGGATATTTGGGTGGAATGCAATCTCGCGATAGCCCCGCGATTCGCGACGGCCGCCGCGAATCACCTCCGCTTCCGGAGGGAATGGAGATTATAGTTATGCTCAATACGAGCTCCGCGCGCGGTCTGCCTGGTGAGGATATGCAAAAAACCGTTCTGATCGTGGAAGACAACGAGCTCAACATGAAGCTCTTTCATGACCTGCTCGATGCACATGGATATCGCACGCTGCAAACCAGCGACGGGATGGATGCGCTCAAACTTGCGCGCGAGCATCGCCCCGATCTCATCTTGATGGACATCCAGCTTCCCGAGGTTTCCGGGCTGGAGGTCACCAAGTGGCTCAAGGACGACGAGAGCCTGCGCTCGATTCCGGTCATCGCCGTCACTGCGTTCGCCATGAAGGGCGACGAGGAGAAAATCCGGGAAGGCGGTTGCGAGGCCTACATTTCCAAGCCGATTTCGGTTGTTCACTTCCTGGAGACCGTCAAGCGGTTCCTCGATTCGTCCGGTCAGAAGGGCTAGTACATGACTGCGCGTATTCTCGTCGTCGACGACGTCCCGGCGAACGTCAAGCTGCTCGAGGCAAAGCTCTCGGCGGAATATTTCGACGTGTTGATGGCGATGGACGGCGTGACGGCGCTCGAGATGGCGGATCGCGAGCAGCCTGACATTATCCTGCTCGACGTCATGATGCCGGGGCTCGATGGCTTCGAGGTGTGCCGGCGGCTCAAAGCATCGCGCACGACCGCCCACATTCCGGTCGTGATGGTGACGGCGCTGGATCAGCCGTCCGATCGCGTGCAAGGCCTAGAGGCGGGCGCCGATGATTTTCTGACCAAGCCGGTCAACGACGTCGCATTGTTTGCACGGGTCAAAAGTCTGGTGCGCCTCAAGCGGCTCACAGACGAGTTGCGCATGCGCCAGGCCACCAGCGAGCAGATGGGGCTGGTCGACGGCGCGGAGCAACTGGAGGACGATGCAAATGCCAGCGGGCGCATACTTATCGTCGAGGATCGCGAACAAACGATCAACCGGCTGATCGAGCCGCTGCGCGCCGTGCATGAAGTCTTCGTCGAACCCAACATGGACCAGGCGCTGATGCTCGCGCGCGCCGGAACCTACGATCTGATGGTTGTCAGCCTGTCGCTGAAGGAGCAGGACGGCTTGCGCCTGTGCTCGCAGCTTCGCTCATTCGAGCAGACCCGCAACACGCCGGTGCTGATCCTCGTGGAGGAGGGCGATACGCGCCGCCTCGCGCAGGCGCTGGAAATGGGGGTCAACGATTATCTGATCCGCCCGATCGACCGCAACGAGCTGGTGGCCCGCGTGCGCACGCAGCTGCGCCGCAAGCGCTACAGCGACCGGCTGCGGCAGAGCCTCGATATGTCGGCGGAACTTGCCGTCACCGATCAGCTCACCGGGCTCTACAATCGCCGCTACATGGCCGGGCATCTGGGAACCTTGATCGCCAACGCCGGCGCTTCGGGACGCGAACTCTCGCTGCTTATTCTCGACATCGACTACTTCAAGTCGATCAACGACACGCATGGTCACGACACCGGCGACCAGGTCCTGCGCGAATTCGCCAAGCGGATCATCGCCAATGTGCGGAACGTCGATATGGCCTGCCGCTATGGCGGCGAGGAATTCGTCGTGATTATGCCGGACACGGATCAATCCTTCGCGTACATGGTGGCCGAGCGGGTGCGCCAGCAGGTTGCCAACATGCCATTCCAGATCGAGAAGCCGCCCGGATCGGTCAAGGTCACGATCTCGGTCGGCGTCACCACGTCGGAGGGCCGTGCCGATACGGCCGAGGCCGTGATGCGGCGCGCCGACCAGGCGCTTTATCGCGCCAAACGCGACGGCCGCAATCGGGTCGTCTCCGCCGCTGCCTGATCGGGATTATTTTTCGCTTCAAGCCCGCCGCCGCACGGCTCCCCGCCGATCACGCGACGTGGTTCCCGTCAGGCCGCTTCCGAGCTGCGCTTGAGCGCCTGCGCCAGCTCGCGGGCCGCGCGTTCTGCAGAGGCGACGTCCTTGAAGATCCGTCCCTCCAGTGGAACGAAACCCGGATGGGCCGCATAAAAACGGTATCCGTTGCGCTGCGCGACGATCAGGCCCGCATCTTCACCAAAGGCTTCGATATAGACGGCTTGGGCGTGCGACATATCTGAGATCTCCTCGCGCCTGTTTTCGCAGGCAACTTATTATCGGCTGTAATGATGACACTGGTACGTGAGGCTTGTGTCATTCACGCGCAGCGCGCCGGATACCGAGGCTGGGCCATAGCGCTTAAGCTCATCTGAAAATCCGGCGATTTCACACATATTACGCTCAAATACATCTTGTGGTTCCCGCTTGCGTGCGGCTCAAAGAACCACGGCGTGTGACCCGTGGCGCAGTTCGAACCCCGAACGCTTTCAGCCCGTCCCGTTGCTGCCGCGCCTGATCTCGACGCGGCAGCCCCCACAGGATCTGACGAACTCTCGCTGCGAGAGTTCGCTATCGGGTCTGAATCACGGTCGATTTAAGCTGCGTATACTTCTCCAGCGCATGTAGGGAGTTGTCGCGGCCGATTCCAGACTGTTTGTATCCACCGAACGGCAATGTGATATCGCCGCCGCCGCTGGTGTTGTTGACGAGGACCGTTCCCGCGCGCAGCGCCTTGGCGGTGCTGAGCGCCTTGTCGATATCGCGGGTCCACAACGCTGCCTGGAGTCCGTAAATCGTGTCGTTGGCGATCTGGATCGCGTCCGCGGTGTCCTTGAACGGAATCGTCGCAAGCACCGGCCCGAAGATCTCTTCGCGCGCGATCCTGGCGGTGTTCGAGACGCCCTCGAACACGGTCGGCTCGACATAGAAGCCGCCCGAATTCTGACGCACCTGCTTGCCGCCGACCGCGAGCTTGGAACCATCCTTCTCGCCGATTTCGACATAACCCAGAATGCGGCGCATCTGCACCGCATCGACGACGCTGCCCATCTTGGTCTTGGGGTCGAGCGGATCGCTGGGCGCCCACTTTTCAGCGAGCGCCTTGACCTTGCCGACGAACGCATCGTGGATCGACGCTTCGACGAGCAGGCGCGAGGAGGCCGTGCACACCTGGCCTGAATTGAAGAAGATCGCCTGCGCCGCCTGCTTGGCCGCATAATCGAGATCGGGCGCGTCGGCGAACACGATGTTCGGGCTCTTGCCGCCGCATTCAAGGCTCACGGCCTTCATGTTGGACTCGCCGGAATAGCGCAGGAACAGCTTTCCAACCTCGGTCGACCCGGTGAAGGTCACGAGGTCGACATCCATGTGTCGACCCAGCGCCTGACCGGCGGTTTCGCCAAAACCCGGCACCACGTTGAAGACACCTTCCGGGATTCCCGCTTCGAGCGCGAGCTCGGCCACGCGCAGCGCCGAGAACGGCGACTGCTCGGCGGGCTTCAGCACGACGCTGTTGCCGGCGGCGAGGGCGGGTGAAAATTTCCACGCCGCCATCAGCAGGGGATAATTCCAAGGCACGACGGCGCCGACGACGCCCATCGGCTCGCGCGTGACGAGGGCCAGCACATTGTGCGCGGAGGGTCCGATCTCGTCATAGATCTTGTCGAGCGCTTCGCCGAACCACTCGATGCATTGGACGGTTGCCGGCACATCGGCGCCACTCGCGACCGAAATCGGCTTACCCATGTCGAGGGTTTCCAGCAACGCGATTTCTTCGGCATGCTTGGCGACCAGCTCGGCAAATCGCTTCAGCTTGGCTTTGCGCTCGGCGGGCGCGGCGCGCGACCAGGCGCCGCTCTCGAAAGCCGCGCGGGCCGCCTTGACCGCACGATCGATATCTTCGGCGCCGCCGGCCGCCACTTGCGCGAGGACGCGCCCGTCGACCGGCGAGATGCGCTCGAAGGTTTCACCCGACGCGGCATCGACGATCTTGCCGCCGATCACGGCCTTGGTGCGGAACGAAATGGTGTTGGCTTTGGACTGCCAGTCTTGTGTTGTGAGCATGAGCGACTCCTTGGAGCGCCTCCCCGAGAATCGTCAGATCGATTTCGGATCAAGAGCGCGTGCGGGGAAAGTTCTGGAGCCGCATCATCGCGCCCCGCATGGGGGGCGCGCAAGGGGAAAGGCCAGTCTACTTGATCTTGCCTTCTTTGAATTCGACATGCTTGCGCAGCTTGGGATCGTATTTGCGCAGCACGAGCTTTTCCTGAAGATTGCGCGGATTTTTCTTGGCCACATAGAAGAAGCCGGAATCGCCCGAGCTGTTCAGACGGATTTTGATGGTTGCCTTCTTGGCCATGGGAACGCTCTTTTCAGGTCTCGCGGAAAGGGGGGAGACTACTAGGCCCGGCCGCGCTGTCAAGAGGTCACGGTCGGGCGGTTGGCCCGAACGGCAAAGTTTGTAATCGCGGCAATCACATAGATGCCGCAGATCAGCCCCAGCACGAGCGCGAGGCCGTGCGGGCGCCACAAATCCATCGCATATCCGGAAATCGGCGGGGTGATGAGACCGGCCGTCGAATAGAGCATCACATAGGCGGCGTTCGCAGCCGCGAGATCGCCGCCTTTGAAACGCTCCCCCAGGATCACCAGCCCGACCGCATAAAGCCCCACCACGATACCTCCCCAGATGAAGAGGGTGGGATAAAGCAGGATCGGCACATGGGTCACAAACGGGAGGCTGACCGCGCCGAGCAGCCCGGTGACAGCGCACGCGACCAGCACCAATCGGCGATCGAACCGATCGGCGAGCCAGCCGATCGGATATTGCAGCGCGACATTGCCGAGCGCGAGCGAGGTCAGCATCAGCGTGCCAGCCTGTTCGTCGAGCCCGCTGCGCAACGCGTAGACCGGAATGAGTGAGAACACTCCCACCTCGACGCCGCCATACACGAACGCCGCGAACATCGCGATCGGCGCGAGCTTGAGGAGATGGACCATACTGACGCCCGAGTGCCCCTGCGGCATCGGCGCTTCGTCGCGCACCAGCGACAAGGGAACGGCTGCAAGCCCCAGCAGCACGCAGGTGGCGATGACCGGCGCCCAGGTCTCGATGCCGAGCGCCTGCAAGAGCAGCGGCCCGACGGCCCACCCGCCGGAAAACACCATGGCATAAAGGCCGATCAGCCGGCCGCGATTGGTTTCGTCCGCTGCGGTGTTGATCCAGAATTCGCTCGCCGTGAACATCACCGCGATGCCCGCGCCGAACGCGAAGCGCAGCGGAAACCACGCCCACACGTCCACATATGCGCGCATCGCGACCAGGCTGACCGCCAGCAGGGCCAGACATGCAATCAGCACGCGCGCGGCACCAAACTTGCGCAACGCCTGCGGGACAAGCGGCGAAATCGCGAGCGCGGCGAGCCCGGTCATCGCCGTGTTGATCCCGATCAGCGTGCCGGATACGCCGTCCTGTTCGAGCAGGAAGGACAACAACGGCATGCTCGTGCCGAAACCAACGCCGGAGATCGCGATGGTCGTGAACACAGCAATGAGTGAGCGTCGTTGGCGCGACGGCGTCGAATACGTCATGGAATGGCTCAAAGCGGCCCGACAACGAAGCGGCCGCGCCGCATGCGATAGTATTGGATCGGTGCTGTCAAATAATTTCCCGGGTCGCGCTCGCGCGCCACGATCTGTTCCAGCACGCCTGCGGTGACTTCAAGAATGTCGAGCCTGGAAGCGTCCGTAGGTGTAACCCAGCCGATCTCTTCCAGTTCCGCGTCAACCAGCGAGATCGGCACCCGGTGAAGCGGCATCGCATCGGTGTCGGCGGCGAAGAACCACGTGTCGAAGCGTATCGGGACGTCGGCGGGGGTAACGGCACGCGCGACAGGATGGAGTCGGTCGAGAGCGGGGGCGTAGCCGGTCTCCAGAAACGGGCGCCACAGAGCCGGTGCAGCGGCGAGCGGGGCCGTATGCGGATGCCCGACCACCAGTCCGGTTTCCTCGAATGTCTCGCGAATCGCGGCCAGCGCAAATGCTTGCGCGCGCGGTCCGACACGCCGAACGTGCACGCCGGGAAGCGGAACCTGCGGCACGAGGCGCGCGTCATCGCGCTCAACGCGGCCGCCCGGAAACACATAGGTGCCTGGCAGGAACTTCATCGTTCGGGGGCGGCGCCCCATCAGCACTTCAAGCTTGCCCCTGTGCCGCCGCGTGAGGACAAGTGTCGCCGCATGCTTGGCCCGCACGGCGCGCGTGCGGGTCGTGGCGGGCGTGGTGTCGCTCATCGCCGGCGCCTGCCGCCCTTGGGCGCGCCCGTCCGTGCCGGTTTGCCTTCAACGCCGCCTTCTATGAGGTCGAAGCGCAACCCGCCCGTCACCGGCGCCGCCTCGACGAGGGACACCTTGACGTTCAAGCCGAGCTTGAATGTAAGGCCGGTCCGCGTGCCGACCAGCGCATGCGCCTTCTCGTCATGATGGAAATACTCGTGACCGAGTTCGCCGATCGGCACCAGCCCGTCGGCCCCGGTTCCCTCCAGACGCACAAAGAGCCCGAAGCGCGTGACGCCGGTAATGCGCCCCTCGAACTGTGCGCCGACGCGGTCCTGCATGAATGCGGCGATGTAGCGGTCATTTGAATCGCGCTCGGCGGCCATCGCGCGCCGCTCCAGCGCGGAAATATCCAGCCCTGTGGCGTCGAGCGTCGCGATTTCATTTTCCGTCAGTCCATCGTCGCCGAAGCCGAACGCGTGGATCAGCGCGCGGTGCACGATCAGGTCGGCGTAGCGCCGGATCGGCGAGGTGAAATGCGCGTATTTCGCCAGATGCAGCCCGAAGTGACCCAGATTTTTGGGCGCGTAATAGGCCTGGCTCTGGCTGCGCAAGACGATCTCGCTCACCATCTGGCCGACGTCAGCGGCCTGCGCTTTGCTCAGCACCTGATTGAACTGCCTGGTGGAGAGCCCCTGACCTTTGGGGAGGTTGATGTTGATGGTACTGAGAAAATCCGTCAGTGCAATGAGCTTTTCACGCGCGGGCGGCTCATGAACGCGATACATCAGCGGCGTGCGCTTCTTTTCCAGCGCCTCCGCCGCCGCGACATTGGCCTGGATCATAAATTCCTCGATCAGCTTGTGCGCATCGAGGCGTGCCCGCGGCGCGATGGAGGCGACCTTGCCGTCCTTGCCGAGCTGGACCTTGAACTCGGGCAGATCGAGATCGAGCGGCGCTCGCTTTTCGCGCGCCTTGCTGAGCACGGCATACGCGTCATAGAGCGGTCGCAATACGCCCTCCAGCAGCGTCGAGGCCTTGTCCCCGCCGTGTCCGTCGATGGCGGCCTGTACCTGTTCATAGGAGAGCGACGCGGGGGAGCGCATCAGCCCGCGCACGAAACGGTGCGAGATTTTCTGCCCGTCGCGGTCGAACACCATTCGTGCGGCGAGGCACGCGCGGTCCTGGCCCTCCTCCAGAGAGCACAGACCGTTTGACAGGCGCTCGGGCAGCATCGGCACCACGCGGTCGGGGAAGTAGCACGAGTTGCCGCGCTTGCGGGCCTCCTTGTCGAGCGCGGAGCCGGGCGTCACGTAGTGCGCGACATCCGCGATCGCGACCCACACAATCCAGCCGTCCGGATTGGTGCCGTCGTCGTCGCGCTCTGCATAAACCGCGTCGTCGTGGTCGCGCGCGTCTTCCGGATCGATGGTGATCAGAGGAAGCTTGCGCAGATCCTCGCGCTTGCGCAGCGTCACCGGGGCTGCCGCTTCCGCCTCCGCCAGAGCCGCATCAGGAAACACGGTGGGGATGCCGTGGCTGTGAATCGCAATCAGGCTGATCGTGCTTGGATCCTCGAGCGAGCCGAGGCGCTCGACGATGCGTGCCGATTTCAATCCGGCACCGGCGCTGCCCTTGATCTCGGCCTGCACAAGCTCGCCGTCCTGCGCGCCGTTGGTTTCGTCCGCCCGCACGAACAGCTCGAAGCGTGATTTGCGATCGACCGGCTTGATGCGTCCCTCACGGCCTTTCGACGAGAAAATGCCGAGCACGCGGTGCGCCGATTGGCCGATCCGCCGGATCACACGCCCCTCATAGGCGTAGAGCGACCCTTCTTCCTCGATGGCGCTGAGGCGCGCGAGCACGCGGTCGCCGACACCGATCGCCGGTCCCTTGAGGGCCTCGCCGGGCGCGACGACGATCAGCGGCGGTGCGGCTTCGTCCTCCCAATGGGCAGGGCGAGCCAGCAATTCGCCGTCAGCGTCGCGCTCCGTGATATCGAGAAGCGCAACGGGGGGAAGCTTTCCCGGAATCGAAATTCTCTTCTTGCGGCCGCGATCGATGAGCCCTTCTTCGCTCATTTCGCGCAGCAGCTCCTTAAAGGCGATGCGCGCGTCGCCCCGGACCCCGAACGCGCGCGCGATGTCGCGCTTGCCGGTCTTGGCGTCGGCGGTCTCAAGCCATTCGAGAATTTCGGCTTTGGTCGGCAGTTCGCCTTGCGGCCGTGAGCTTTTTTTGGTCGCGCGAGAGGGGGCCTTGCCGCGCGGCGATTTGGTCATTCCGCCGCTCGCTTCGCCTTGGGTTTGGCCTCCGCCTTGGCAGCGGGAGATTTCGCGGCAGGCTTTTTCGCCGCTGGCTTCCTGGCGCCCGATTTTTTGGCGGGGGCTTTTTTCGCCTCGGCGGCAGCTTTCTTCGGCTTGGCGGCTTTCGCCTTGGCCTTCTTCGGCTTCACGCCGGCCTTTTCGGCGCGGGCCCGCAGGAGCGCGACGGCCTGATCCATCGTCACGGCTTCGGGCGGCGTGTCGCGCGGGATCGTCGCATTGATTCCGCCATGCGTGACATAGGGCCCGAACCGTCCCTTCATGACCTTGACGGGCGCCTGATCCTCCGGGTGCGGACCGATTTCGTGCAGCGCCGTGGCGCCGCGCGGGTTGCCACCGCGGGCCGCCTTTTCCGCGAGGATGGTCACCGCGCGATTGATGCCGACGGTGAAGACATCCTCGCTCGATTCCAGATTGGCGTATTTTCCGTCGTGTTGAATATAGGGCCCGAACCGGCCGAAATTTGAAACGATCACCTTGCCGCTTTCAGGGTGAGTGCCGACTTCGCGCGGGAGCGCCAGCAGGCGGAGCGCCGCTTCGAGGTCGATCTCCTCCGCTACCATGTCGCGCGGGATCGAGCCGCGCTTGGGCTTGTCGCCTTCGCCGCGCTGAACGTATGGACCGAAGCGCCCGGTGCGCAGCGTGATCTGCTCTCCGGTCTCAGGGTCGTCGCCGAGAAGCTTGGGCTCGGCGTTCGCGTTGTTCTCGTTCTCCTGGTTTGGCGAAAGAGGGCGCGTGTAGCGGCAATCGGGATAGTTGGAGCAGCCGATGAACGCGCCGAATTTGCCGAGCTTGAGGCTGAGCTTTCCGGTTCCGCAGGTCTGGCACTGGCGCGGGTCCTGGCCCTCGCCGGCGCTCTTGAAGATATGCGGTCCGAGCAGATCGTTCAGCGCATCGAGAACCTGCGAAATCTTCAGATCGTCCGTACCCTGAACGGCGACGAGAAACTCGCGCCAGAAATCGCGCAGCAGGGTTTTCCAGTCGAGTGCCCCGGCGGACACCTCGTCGAGTTTCTCTTCGAGGCTGGCGGTGAAGTCATATTCGACATAGCGCGAGAAGAAGCTCTCAAGAAACGCCGTGACCAGCCGCCCCTTGTCGTCCGGGATAAAGCGGTTCTTGTCCATATGGACGTAGCTGCGATCGCGCAGCACCGACAAGGTGGAGGCATAGGTCGAGGGTCGTCCGATCCCCAGCTCTTCCAAACGTTTGACCAGCGTCGCCTCGGTGTAGCGCGGCGGCGGCTCGGTGAAATGCTGCGAGGGCTTGAGCTCGATCAGCTTGGGCGTATCGCCCACTTCGATCGCGGGAAGGCGGCGCGCATCGTCGTCGTCGGAGCTTTCGTCGGCGGTTTCCTGATAGAGAGTCAGGAAGCCATCGAACACGACGACGCTGCCGCTCGCCCGCAGGATGGCCTTGCCGCCGCCCGCCTCGATGTCGACGGTGGTGCGCTCGATGTCGGCCGATTCCATCTGGCTCGCAACCGTGCGCTTCCAGATCAGCTCGTAGAGTTTGGCCTGATCGGGATCGAGTCGGCGGGCGACCTGCTCGGGGCGGCGCGACAGATCGGTGGGGCGAATTGCCTCATGCGCCTCTTGCGCGTTCTTGGCCTTGCTCTTGTAGATGCGCGGCGAGGACGGCACGTAGCGCGCGCCGAAATGCTCCGTGATGTGGGACCGGGTTGCGTCGATCGCTTCGGGCGCCATCTGCACGCCGTCGGTCCGCATATATGTGATGAGGCCGACGGTCTCGCCGCCGATATCGAGGCCCTCATAAAGGCGCTGCGCGGTCGACATCGTGCGCGACGCCGCAAACCCCAGCTTGCGCGAGGCCTCCTGCTGGAGGGTTGAGGTTGTGAAAGGCGCGTAGGGGTGGCGCTTGGCCGGCTTCTTCTCGACATCGCGCACACGCAAGGCGCCCGACTGGACGACATCGCGCGCGTGCAGGGCCTGCGCCTCGTTCGTGATGTCGAGCCGCTTGATCTTTTTTCCTTCAAGCTCCGTCAGGCGGGCGTTGAAGGTTTCTCCGGTTCTGGCTGCGAGCATGGCTTCGAGCGACCAGTACTCCTGAGTGATGAATTTTTCGATCTCCAGCTCGCGATCGCACACCAGACGCAATGCCACCGATTGCACGCGCCCGGCCGAGCGCGACCCGGGCAGCTTGCGCCACAGGATCGGCGAGAGCGTGAATCCCACGAGGTAATCGAGCGCGCGGCGGGCGAGATAGGCATCGACGAGCTCCTTGTCGATGGCGCGCGGATGAGCGATGGCCTCCTGAATGGCTTTTTTGGTGATAGCATTGAAAGCCACGCGTTCGACGACCACCTTGTCGAGCAGGCCTTTGGCCTTCAGAACCTCAATCACGTGCCAGGAAATTGCCTCGCCTTCGCGGTCGGGATCGGTCGCGAGAATGAGCTTCTGGGACTTTTTGACGGCGTCCGCGATGTCCTTCAGCCGCTTGGCGGCTTTCGGGTCGACATCCCAGGCCATGGCGAAATCGTCGTCAGGTTTTACCGATCCGTCCTTGGAGGGCAGGTCGCGCACGTGGCCGTAGCTCGCCAGGACTTCGAAGTCCGGGCCCAGATATTTCTGGATTGTCTTCGCCTTGGCAGGCGACTCGACGATGACGAGATTCATGGCCAGGGCTTGTACTCCATTGGATAAAAAATTATGGGAACGTAATTAATCGACGGACGTTTGATGAAATAGTGGCGGTCCCGAGGTCGGGCGCCGCGATAAGTGGTCATTTCGATTTGCCGTGTCAACTCGCTTGAGCCGGGACCGTCGGAAACCAATCACAACCAATGCGCGCTCTTGTGAGTGTGTTCTCGGTATGCGATATTTACCATAATTGAATTTGGCTGCATCCCTGCGATTCTTTGCAGGCGACCAGCGCTTACGAAGGATATGTGTGTCAACATGAAGCCAGTTTCCATGCGCATTGCCTCCCCGGTCTCTCAGCCGCCGCCTGCGGCTGACGAAACGCCATGGAGCGCTGACGGCGAACGGATGTCGACCAGCGAAACCGCGAACTACGTGGGAACGATGGCGCAAAGTCTAGAGGATCTCGCAAAGGGCCGCGACCTCCCGTTTCTCGCCTATCTCCTCGGCATGGTCGTCGAGGAGGCCCGCCGGATTATTGCCGGTTCTCCGGCCCGTCACTCGAAGGGTGACCCGACGACACGCTGAGCGCCCAGCCTGACGACCCTGCCGGCCAGTTCGAGTTCGAGCAGGGCCGCCTGGACGAGCGCCGGTCCGGCTCCCGTTTGTCGGACGAGCTCGTCGATTTCAACCGGAACCGGGCTCATCAAGTCCATCAGGCGCCGCCGGACGTTCTCGATCGCCGTCTCATCAAGCGCCGCCAGCTCACCCGGGCCCGGGGTTTGAGATGGCGGCTCGCGTAAGTGGAGCCGGCGCTCGCGCATGGGGCGAATCACATCGAGCACATCGTCGGCGTCCTGAACCAGAGTTGCCCCGTCGCGGATCAGCCTGTTGGCGCCGCGCATGCGAGGATCGAGCGGAGAGCCGGGCACGGCCAGCACTTCGCGGCCCTGTTCGAGCGCATACCGTGCCGTGATGAGCGATCCGGAGCGCTCGGCGGCCTCAACCACCAGAACCGCCAGCGCAAGGCCTGAAATGATCCGGTTGCGGCGCGGAAAATGACGGGCCTGCGGCGCCGTGCCGAACGGCATCTCGGTGACGATCACGCCGCGCTCCTTCAGCGCGCCGTAGAGGGCCTGATTTTCCGATGGATAGATATTGTCGATGCCGCCCGCGATGACGCCGACCGTGCCGGTATCGAGCGCGCCCTGATGGGCCGCCGCGTCAATGCCGCGTGCAAGACCGGAGGTAATCACGAGCTCGCAGGCGCCGAGCGCCGCGGCGAGGTCGCGTGCCATGCGCACGCCTGCTGCCGACGCATTGCGTCCCCCCACCATCGCGAGCTGGTCCCTCGCCAGCAGCCGCACGTCGCCGTGCACGGTCAGCAGGGGCGGCGCGCTGTCGATGGCCGCCAGTTGCACGGGATATTCCGGTTCGCCTTGCGCGATCAGCCGCGCGCCGAGCGCGTCGGTCTGGGCAATCTCGCGCCTGGCGTCGGCCTCGCTCGTCACCTTGATCATGCGCGTGGAGCCGCCCCGCTGCGCGAGCGAAGGGAGGGCGTCGAGCGCGGCGCCGGCCGTCCCGAATCGTGACAGAAGCGCAAAAAATGTCGCAGGGCCGACATTCTCGCTGCGGCTGAGCCGCAGCCAGTCGGTCCGCTCCTGGGCATTGCGAGGCGCCGTGAAACTCATGCCAGGCGCGCCCTGCCGCCGCAGGAGAACTTGACCGGGGTCAATGCCGCACCGGACCCCATTGGAGATGGTTGCCCGTCACTCAGTGAAGGAGCAATCCCATGACGGAATTCGAGATGTATTATCTCGCGCTCGTGATCGGCGCGATGGTCACCTTCGGCGTGACCCTGGCGGTTACGAGCTGGTGGTCGGGACATCGGCCCCCTCGCTAGATGCGGGCTTCTTCTCGCCGATTCTGGGCTCGCTGCCGTTGAGCAGGCGGCGGATGTTGGCCTCGTGCTTCCAGAACACCAGCGCGGCCAAGCCCGCGGCAAGAACCGCATATTCGCCGCGCCCCGCGACGATCAGGATGAGCGGCGTCAGCGCTGCGGCACCGAGCGCCGAGAGCGACGAGTAGCGGGAGAATTTGGCGACCGCGAGCCAGGTCACGCAGGCAATCAGTCCGCCGGGAAAGTAGAGCGCGAGGTTGGTGCCCAGAAACGTCGCGACTCCCTTACCGCCCTTGAATTTGAGCCACACTGGAAAGAGGTGGCCCAGAAACGATGTGAGCCCCGCGATGACGGCGCCGCCGTCGCCGGCGAAATGGCGTGCGATCAGTACCGCGAGCGCGCCCTTGCCGCCGTCACCGATCAGGGTGATCAGGGCCGCCAGCTTGTTTCCGGTGCGCAGCACATTGGTCGCGCCGATATTGCCGGAGCCGATCTTGCGGATGTCGCCGAGACCGGCAACATGGGCCGCGATGAGCCCGAACGGGATCGATCCCAGGAGGTAGCCCACCAGCGCGAGCGCGCCGAGCCGCTGCGCATTGGCTGCGATGAATTCCATGTTCAAGAGTTCAGGCGGCATCGGGTGCCCGTTCATATGCGGTGACGCCGTTGACCACCGTGCGCAGGCAGACACCCTGCAGGCGCAGCCCGTCAAAGGGCGTGTTCTTCGTGCGGGAGCGAAGCTGATCGCCGTGGACGACGTAGGGATAGCCCGGATCGATCAGGATCAGATCGGCGGGCGCGCCTTTGGCCAGCCGCCCCGAGGGAAGCTTAAGAAGATCCGCGGGCGCCGACGTGACGGGCTTGAGGGCATCGATCAGGCTGGCGTCATGGACGTTGTGAAGCGACAGGGCGACAGCCAGAAGCGTTTCGAGGCCGATCGCGCCGAACGCCGCTTCGCCGAACGGCAGGCGTTTGTTTTCGGGCGCCTGAGGGTCGTGGCTTGACACCATGATATCGATCGTGCCGTTGAGCACGCCGTCGATAAGCGCGAGCCGGTCGTCCTCTCCACGCAATGGCGGCGAGACTTTAAGGAAGGTGCGATAGGCACCCACATCATTTTCGTTGAGCGCGAGATGATGCGCAGCGACGCCGCAGGTGACGGGAAGTCCGCGCCCCTTGGCGCTTGCGATGACCTCAAGGGTTTCCGCGCAGGAGACCTGGCTGAAGTGAAGCCGCGCGCCGGTGAGTTCGACAAGGCGGATGTCGCGCTCGACCATCATGGTTTCGGCGAGCTTGGGAATGCCGGTGAGACCGAGCCGCATCGCCAGCTCGCCCTCGTTCATGGCGCCGCCCTCGCTGAGCGCCGGTTCCTCCGCATGCTGAACAACAAGGACATCGAAGGTGCGCGCATAGCTCAATGCGCGGCGCAGCACCCGCGCATTGGCGAGCGCGCGGTCGCCATCGGTGAAGGCGACGGCACCGGCGTCTTTCAGAAGCCCCATCTCGGTCATCTCGGTGCCCTTCAGGCCGCGCGTCAGCGCCGCCATCGGGTGCACATGCACGAGCGCCGTGTCGCGCGCGCGCCGCTCGATGTAATCGACCAGCGCGACCTCGTCGATCACCGGGTTCGTGTTGGGCATCACGATCATCGTCGTGACACCGCCCGCGGCCGCCGCTTTGGACGCGCTTCGGATGGTTTCCTTGTGCTCGGCGCCCGGCTCGCCGGTAAAGACCCGCGCGTCGATGAGCCCGGGCGCCAGCAGCGCGCCCTTGCAATCGATTGTGAGCGTGCCTTCGGGAACGCCTTCATTGAACAGACGTGGCCCGAGATCGGCGATGGTCCTGCCCTCGGTGAGGAGCGCGCCGGGTGCGTCGAGTCCGCTCGCGGGATCGATCAGCCGCGCGTTGATGTAAGCGGTGCGGTGCGCGTTCATGCGTCGGCGCCATTCGACAGATGCTGGGCGAGGGCGGTGAGCACCGCCATGCGGGTGGCGACGCCCATTTCGACCTGCTCGTGAATGACGCTCACCGCCTTGTCGTCAGCGACCTGGCTGTCGATTTCGACGCCGCGGTTCATCGGGCCGGGATGCATGACGATGGCGTTCGGCTTGGCGCGCGACAGCTTTTCGAAGTCGAGTCCGTAATAATAGAAATACTCGCGGGGGCTCGGCAGCAGTGCCCCGGCCATGCGCTCGCGCTGCAGCCGGAGCATCATGACCACATCGACATCTTTGAGCCCCTCGCGCATGTCGTGATAGACGGTCACGCCGAGCCGCTCGGCGTAGGCGGGGATGAGCGTGCGCGGGCCGATGACGCGCACCTGCGCGCCCAGTGCGTTGAGACAGTAAATGTTCGAGCGCGCGACGCGGCTGTGGGCGACATCGCCGCAGATCGCCACCGTTACGCCTTCGAATTTGCCGAGCCGTCGGCGGATGGTGAGCGCGTCAAGCAGCGCCTGGGTCGGGTGCTCGTGACTGCCGTCGCCCGCATTGACGACCGAGCAGGTGACTTTTTGCGCGAGCAGTGCCGGTGCGCCCGAGCTCTGATGACGCACCACCAGAATATCGGGCCGCATCGCGTTGAGCGTCATGGCGGTGTCGAGCAGCGTTTCGCCCTTCGAGGTTGCGGAAGTGCTGACCGACATGTTCATGGTGTCGGCGCCGAGCCGCTTGCCCGCCAGCTCGAACGAGCTTTGCGTGCGGGTCGAGGGCTCGAAGAACAGATTGACCAGCGTGCGTCCGCGCAGCAGAGAGCTTTTTTTGTCGACCAGCCGGCTCTGCGCGACATAGGTGTCGGCCAGATCGAGCAGCGCCGTGATTTCACCGCGCGTCAGCCCCTCGATGGCGAGAAGATGACGATGGGTGAACGCGCCAGGCGCGAGCTGTGGGGGCGGGGGGAGAGGCTGGGTTTGCGTCGGGGTCATTAAAGCGGTGTCTATAAGGGGGAACCGGCTCCGGGGCAAGGGATGTGTCGTCAACACGCTTAACGCCGCGCAGCATCAAGGCTGTGCGGACGGTCGGTTTCGTTCATTTCCCCCTCGTGAAGAGGGGGCGCGGGGCGTGAGGACGCGCGCGCGATGCAATTCAGTTCAGGTCCGTCCAGGGACGCCCCGCGCGGCGCCGATGCTCTCGTCTTGAACGCATCCGAAACCGAGGGAGCGGTTGAGATCTCCCAGGGCCGAGGGCCACCGCAT
>Ga0209643_1001468_pt1 | contig 21857 bp, 21 predicted proteins | sample AutmiccBRH37_all_FD_187383 | JGI IMG/M metagenome (GOLD analysis project Ga0209643, IMG submission 187383) | Deep subsurface microbial communities from Mt. Terri, Switzerland - Autotrophic microbial communities BRH/37_all (SPAdes) (version 2) | ecosystem: Environmental > Aquatic > Deep... | reverse complement strand
CTTCTTGCCGGGGGTGACTTGGAGCGACGGATTGCGGTCGTTGTGGGCTGGGCAGCAAACCATGCCATATGAGCCGCGCCAGTGGCCGCCCATATCCGCTACGATCCGACGTGCGCGTGCTTCGACGTCCATCTGCATCGAACTTCTTTCGTCAACGGTATCCCTACATTGGGATTTATACACATTTCACGGAGGCGGGCAAACGGCCGGGATATATGCCAATATCGCGCATGGCCCGACTAGGGCCATTCAATATAAATATCTCCGCCGGTTATCTTCACTTGCGGATGACTCACGTTCTTTCGCCTCAATCGCTTCGCCCAAGCTGGCGAGAATATCGGCCAGCTCGCGCTTGTCCCGCTCTTCACGGGTTAGCTCCCATAGGGGCAGCTGATCCCTCATGCGCTCCATGTCGCGCGCCGCCTCGATCTGGCGATACTGTTCGCAAGCGGGGGCTGGGTCAGCCGCGATGCCGCGACGGCGGCGAGCGGCGAAGATTTTGGAGAGGAAGGCGGGGAAGAGGAAGCGATAGGCGTTCGTGGCCTGCTTGATGCGCGGGCCAGCGCCTTGCGCTTCTTGATCGGGAACCGGCTCGTAGCGCCGGAACCAGTCGATAATGCGCGCCTCTTTGAGGCGCGAAAGCGTCTGAACGACGCAATTTTTGCTGAGGCCGGTTCCCTCCATGATGGTGTGAAGGCTGGGGAACAACGCGCCGGTGCTATAGTCGATGACGCGGGCCAGGAACTCGATAATCTGGATGCCGGCCTGTCCGATCGCACCGTTACGAATGCGCGGCGTGGTTGTCCGCCGCTGCGCGAGCGTCTGCCGCTCGTAGAGCTTTGCGGCTTCGATCATCTCGCGCATCTGGCGAGCATTGCGGATCGGCGTGTAGGCCTTCGCCCGCTTCTCGTGGCCTACGGCGATGCTGCCGGCCCAGACTTTGACGCGCGGTTTTTCGGCACGCGCTAGCAAGGCGCGGTCGATCTTGGCGAGGCCAGTGCTACGCAGCACGGCGCCTATGGAAGTGGTCATGCGGACCTCCCTTCGTCGGTCCCGCGAGGCCAAGCGCCATCGCTCCCGAAAGCACGCTTTCGAGATTGACTTTCGCTGCCGCACCACCGATAAAGGGAGCCAAGTTAGACGCGCTCACCTTCGGTGGCACAAACAGCCCTCGCTCAGCCAAGCGAGGGTTTTTTGTTGCCCTGTCGCCTCGGGGAGCCACCCCGCACGCAACAGATGAATCGCCGACTCCAAGGCGGAATCAGCGCGTCATAACTGGCTCAAGTTTAAGGGGTTGGCAAGAATAAGCGTGCGCGCACGCTTATAAGGCCCAGTCGGCCCCAAGCTGGGGTTTGAGTAGCAACGGAACAGAAAACCTACATAAGGGGCTTCAAGCATCGTCGATACCTGTGGCACCAGGATCGCGTAGCGGCCTCAACTCGCCGCGCGCCACGATGTCGGGAATGGTGAAGGCATAGCGCCCGAGCATGTTGATGTGCCTGGAACCAAGCGGCGAGAGGCGGGCGACGTCCTCGTCCAGGATCACATGGCCTTCGGCGCGTAGCTGGCTGACCGCCGCGTCGATGTAGATCGTGTTCCAGAGCACGACCAGGTTGACGACGAGCCCGAGCGCGCCGAGCTGATCCTCCTGCCCTTCGCGGTAGCGCTGGCGAAGTTCACCGCGCTTGCCGTGGAATATGGTGCGGGCAAGCAGGTGGCGGCTCTCGCCGCGATTGAGCTGGACCAGGATCCGGCGCCGGTAGGTTTCGTCGTCGATGAACCGCAGCATGTAGAGTGACTTGATGAGGCGGCCAAGCTCCTGAAGGGCACGTGCCAGCCTGGTGGGGCGATCATTGGTCTGAAGGACACGGGTGAGATCGGTCGCGCGCACGACGCCGAGTTTGAGCGATCCGGCCAGTCGAAGGAGATCATCCCAATGTTCGACAATCAGCCTGGTGTTGATCCTATTCGCGGCGAGGTCATCCAGCACGCCATAATCGGCCTTGCCATCGACACGCCAGAACCGCGCGCCGCCAATGTCGGCGATGCGCGGCGAGAACTGGAGCCCGAGCAGGTGAAAAATGCCGAAGATCGTGTCGGTGTAGCCGGCTGTGTCGGTCATGATCTCGCCTGGCCGCAATTCGGTTTCCTGGTCGAGCACGACGGCAAGCAGATAGAGGCTGTCGCGCAACGTGCCGGGCACCGTCAGAGCATTCAGCCCGGAAAAGCGATCAGAAACCAGATTGTACCAGGTGATGCCGCGTTCGCGCCCGAAATAGCGCGGGTTTGGGCCGGCGTGGATCGTGCGGACTGGCACGGTGAAACGCAGTCCATCGGCAGAGGCGACCTCGCCGCTGCCCCAAACGCGGGCCAGTGGTATCCTGTTATGGGCCGCGACCAGCAGCGCGTTGGCTGTGGTCAGCGTCTCGGCGCGGATGAAGTTCTGCTTCACCCAGCTCAACCGTGACCGGCGCAGCGCGGACACCTCGGGACGGACAAGCGGTTCGAATCCGGTATTGGTGGCCTCCGCGACAAGCACCGCGCAGATCGTCGTCGCTATATCCTCGGCGCGTGCATTGCCTTCGCTGGCATGCGTGAACGCCGCCGCGAAACCGGTTCGCGCATGCATCTCCAGGATCAGCTCGGGAAGATCCAGCTGCGGCAAGCGCGCGTCGATTGCCCTATGGAGATCGGTGAGGCTGAGTGGCTCGTCGATCCTGTCGAGCGGTGCGATCGACAGGTCGGCGCCGCTCGCCGTTTTCGTGATGGTCACGGCATCGTTGTCCGGTACGCGCGCCGCTGTCTCGCGGTAGGCGAGATCGAGCCGCGCGGACAGCCTGGCGATCTCCTCGTCGCCAGCGACCGCCACGCCGACCGTGCGGCATACCGTCGGTCGCGCCGCTTCCCAGGCGGCTCCTGTCAGCAGGCCTTTGCGCGGGTCGGCGTAGCGAAGCGAGCGAACAGGAAAGACGTCGCGACGGCGAATGGCGCGGCGTAGCCGGTCGAGCGTACAAAGCCGGTATCCGGTCAGATCGAATGTACCGTCATCACTCTTCAACTGGCGCGCCCACCCCTTGGGGACGAACGATGTTGGTGGCGGTCCACGGCGCTTCTCGCCCCTGTGAACTCTTCGCAGGTGGTCGACCGCGTCGAGCAGCGGCTGTCCTGCGGGCGCGGCTGCAAGATCGAGCGCTGCCAGCATCTTCGGCAGATAGCGCATCGTCCCGGCCTGCTGGCGCAACTCGACAAAATAGCTCTCGTCGTTCGGCCGCGCGAGAAGGTTCACCTGTGCGACGGCGTCGGTCAGCGCTGCCCGGTCGACGAGCGCGAACACGGCCGCGCGCACCTGCGCATCGCTGATGCTATCATCGAGCAGCACGACGCCGGCATCGCGAAGCCGGAGCGATGCGGCATCGAGATCACGCAGCGAACGCATCCGAGCATCCCTGGCGTTGATGCGCGCGTTGGAAAACATTCTGGTCGACACGACGTCGAACAGGTCGATGACATCGTCGCTGGCCGACGCTTCGAGGGTGCGGATGAACGCGACGAGGGTGGCAGCGCGCCGATCGTCGGGGAGGCGGGCCACCGCCTGCGCCCGCGCCGCACCGGCAAATCGCGCCAATGCGACCGCCTTGCCGGGTGGCACCCGGTCAAGTTCGGGCAAGCCCGCTGTGAACGTGCGGATTTCGGTAAGGCGATCAACGGCGCGGCTGATCTCGGGTCCGCTTTGCAGGTATGGACCGTCACGCAGTCGATCGAGCGGGCTTTGCCGCCCGTCGCCAATAACGGCGACCAGCGTGTCGAGCCGGGCGCGTTGCTCTGACGTCAGCCTGTCGATGAGACGGCGATGAACGTGTGTGGCGACCCGTGTGCGGACTCGTGCGATATCGCGCTCGAGGACGGACAGCCCTGGCAACAGCACCTTGGATTCAATCAGCCACGTCGCCGCTGCATCGAAGAGCGCCGATGGCCGATCGGTGCCCGTCCAGCACAGCGCGTACAGGAAACGATGCAATCGGAACGCGATGCGTGGATCGGAGAAAACCTGGTAGCCATAATGGTCGCGGATGCGCGGGCCGTGCCGCCATCGTCCCTTGGTCGCGCAATATTGCGCCATCCGTTCGCACGGCTCGTCGATCGCCAGCTGGCTGCCTGCGAACCGCATGACCGACGCCGGTGTCTGTGCCGGATCTTCGAGAAAGGTACCGAGCAACCGCAAAGAGCCAAGCTGTACCGCAACGCCGAGCCTGTTGTGATCGCCGCGGTGCGCGCCGATGAACATCCGGTCTGCATCGTCGAGATGAAAATGGCGCGCCAACTGGTCCGATGTAGGATCGCCGGCGAAGCGACCATAGCGCCGTGCCTGCTCGTCCGAGAGAAAGCTGACCGGCACTGCTCGGCCTATGCTGCTATTTTAGGCCGAACCCCGCGCTTGCCCAGCAATTCGCTGGCCCGCTCTCGCGGCTGACCTTTCGCATCGACATAAGCATAAAGCGTCGACACTGACACGCCGAGTTGGAGTGCAACATCGCGTGCGGCATTGTCGCGATCCGCCATCAGCGCCATCGCGGCCTTCAGCTTCTGCTTCGTCATGACCCGCGGCCGACCACCTGCACGGCCTCGCGCCCTGGCCGCGGCCAGCCCCGCCATTGTACGCTCATGGGTCAGATCGCGCTCGAACTCGGCCAGGGTAGCGAAAATACCGAACACCAACCGGCCCGTAACGGTCGTCGTGTCGATATCGCCGGTCAGCACCTTAAGGCCGATCCCGCGCTTCTGCAGATCGCCGACCAGCCCAACGACGTGGGGTAGCGACCGTCCGATCCGGTCGAGCTTCCAGACTACGAGGGTGTCGCCATCACGCATGATGTCGAGTGCCTTGTCGAGCCCAGCCCGTTCGGTCGCACGGCCCGAGCACACGTCGTCGAATACCCGGTCGCATCCGGCACGATCCAGCGCATCGCGTTGTAGATCGAGATTTTGCTCGCCTGTCGACACCCGCATATATCCGATCAGCATCGACGCCCGCTCCTTCTTGCATTAATCTATCGAAGGATGGGTTTACCGGCTATAGGTTTCTGGATGGGTAGATGTGAGATTGAGGGTCATCCAGCGGTCCGATCGTAATCGCCGGCCCGCTTCGCATCAAACCGGGGTTTATTGGAAAAACCAGACGGCCGCTTCCGCCCCAATTGCGGACGTCGCGGAAAGCGATAGCTTCGAGCCCATGAGCGAGTATCGGGACAGCAGCACGCTAGGTGGAAAGATCGGCTGCGGTATGGCGGCCTTTGTCGGTGTTCCCCTCATCGGGGTCGTCTTCATCGTGAGTTCGCTCGGCGACTGTGCGCCAGATGCCGAATGCCACAGAGGCTTAGACTGGCCGCTGCTAGGTGGGGCAATCGCGATAGCCGCAGCGGTTGGTTTGGGTGTTCGGTCGCTAACAAATTGGATCAAGGGGCGTCGGAGGGACGGCAGCTAACCACCACTTCGCGCCCTTCCGGAATGGCCCGCGGCCTTGAGGCGTGCTGCCTTATGTAGGTTTTCTGTTCCGTTGCTACTCAACCCCCACTAAGGGGTGTTCCGGGTACGTATTCTGGCCCTGTCACGGCCTCCGCTGCGCGTGATTCCTTGTCTAAAGGGGGGCTGTTGAGCTATCGACCCTGCAATGGTCGCTCGCAGGCGAACGGGTGCTTGCGTGTGAATAGAGAGTTTTGGAGTTCTATAGCATGGTCCAGATGACCGACTTGATGTCGAAGTTCGACGGTATTTATGAACAGCGCGTGGCTCTAGCCGAAGCCGTCGAACACGATCCTTTCGGGTTGGTAATGGAGGAAGTGCTTTCCCCCACAGAAGCCATCTGTGACGGTCAGCATACAATTTTGCTCGGCACCTACAATTACATGGGAATGACCTTTGATCCGGCCGTTTTGGAAGCTGGGAAGCGGGCGTTTGATGAGTTTGGTTCGGGAACCACTGGAAGTCGGCTCCTCAATGGCACCTATGCCGGTCACGTCGATGCGGAGAACGCTTTGCGCGAGTTCTACGACATGAAGGGCGCAATGGTTTTTTCGACTGGGTATCAGGCGAACTTGGGTATCATCAGCACGCTCGTGGATAAGGATGAGTATATTCTTCTCGATCGCGACAGCCATGCGAGCATCTGGGATGGGTGCAAGATGTCGAGAGGCGAGGCCGTCAATTTCAAGCACAATGATATCGGTGCGCTCGAGGCGCGGTTGAAGCGCCTTCCGAAAGACGCGGGCAAGCTGGTCGTTCTTGAAGGCGTTTATTCCATGTTCGGGGATGTTGGGCATCTCAGGGAGATGGTTCCTCTCGCGAAGGAATATGGAGCGATGGTCCTGGTCGACGAGGCTCATTCGATGGGCTTCATTGGGCCAAATGGGCGTGGGGTCGCAGAGGACCAGGGCGTGATCGATCAAGTCGATTTCATTATCGGCACGTTTTCGAAATCTGTCGGAACCGTTGGCGGGTTCTGCGTCTCGAACCATGAGCATTTCGACATTATGCGTCAGGTCTGCCGGCCATACATCTTCACCGCCAGCCTGCCCCCGAGTGTCGTCGCGACGGCTGCGGCGAGCATTCGGCAGCTAATGAAGGCCGGGGAGAAGCGCGAACGGCTCTGGCAGAATTCCATCAAGCTGCACGAGGGACTTCGCGCGCGCGGGTTTGAACTGGCAACGGACAAGCCTGAGTCGGCTATCGTCGCTCTGGTCATGCGAGACATGGAGCATGGGGTGCGTCTGTGGGAAGCCCTCCTTGACGCGGGAATCTACGTCAATCTTGCTCGCCCGCCGGCTACTCCGGAAGGAATGACCTTGCTTCGGTGTTCCTTGTGCGCCGAACATACCTCCGAGCAGGTCGAGATCGTTCTCGATCGTTTCGCGGCGGCAAAGGCTGCGATCGAGGCCTGAGTTTGCCGGATATGGGTCGGGAGGTTTTGTGGAGTTTCGTGATGCACGCGAGGAAGACCTCCCGGCCATATTGGAAACGCTTACGGATGCGTTCAGCGAAGACCCGTTCCTGACATGGTTCGTCAGGGGAGGGGCCCGAGCTCGGGATGGGCTGCGAGACTTTTTTGCCTTCATGGTCGCAGGTGAGCCCCGGCAGGCGCAATGGTTTGAGGTTAGCCAGAATTGCGAGGCTGTGGCTTTGTGGGTCCGCTGGGCCCACGTGGATCCTCTGAAACCGGTCTATTCGGACTCCGAAAAACTTGCACGAGCCGTCAACTTCGCGGGCTTCTTACGTCTCAACAATGCCTCGACGGCAGACAAGATCGTGAGGTCGGCTAAGTCCGACGTTATGATGAGAACCGGAACGAAGGACGTCGCCTATCTTCGGTTTCTGGCTTGTCGCCGGAAGTTTCAGGGCAAAGGATTCGGAACAGGTGTGTTGGCGCAAGGCCTGGCGCGTTGCCGCGAACTAGGGCTTCCAGCGTACTTGGAAACGGCCACTGCGCGGAACGAGCAGATGTATCGCCGGCGTGAATTTGAGGTTGAGAAGCGTTACCGCTTTGGCCAGGGCGAACACATCCGGGTGATGGTATATCGCCCCTGATGAGTGCGCTCGCATGATCGCGGCGGGATGAAGAACAGGGGCGGGCACCTTGGCGCCCGCCCCTGCTATTACCAGCGGAGCGCGACGGAGGCCCCAAAGGTCCGCGGGCGATTGAAATATCCTGAGATCGAGCCGGGCTGGGCAGGGGAGTCGATCACACCGATTAGGTGGCGCGAATTTGTAAGGTTTCGCACCCATGCCGAGATCTCGATCCGCGATCGAGCGATGAACGATAGCGCGGCGTCAATTTGGTCTACTTTGCGAGCGTATGCTTGCGCAGCCGCAATGGCCGGTTCGTAACTGATGACGGACTGGGTGATCGGGTCGCGCAGCGTCTCTGCGGGGAGGCCGTCCATGATCCTGGTTCGTCCTTCGTGGTGCCATGAGGTGCGCAGCTTGAGCGCATTGCCGTTCGAGAGGGGATGCTCGTACTCGCCCGCGATGGTGAGGCTTAAAGGCGCGATGTTGGCAGGTTTGGTCCCGGTTAGATCTCCGACTGACGAATCAGGAAAGTGATCGTATTTCGGATTGTACCAGGCCAGCGCGCCTGAGACGGTCATATGCGGAAGGGGGCGAAGCGTGATATCGCCTTCGATACCCCAGTTGCTCTGCTTTCCGGCGTTTTGCAAAAAGAAGCCGGTGCCCGTAAAAATCACGGTCTGAAAGTCCCGTACCGTCTCTTTGAACAAGGACACGTTGAGCGCGGCATTCCTCCAGCGGCCTTTCAGTCCGATTTCGTAGAGGGTGGACGTTTCAGGGGCGCTGTATCGGCTGCCGTATGCAGATGTTGAGATCGGGATGCCGGCGACGGCTATCGTCGCTGGTGGGGCTAGGTTGGCTGCGACCAGGGCAGGCGCATCGGCAAGCGAGGGCCGGCTGTCACGTGAGAGGTTGATCGAGCTGGGTTTGAAACCCGTACTGGCATTGACGTAACCGGTGAGGGCCGACGTGAATTGGTACGCAGCACGGGCTGTCCAGGTCAGGTGAGTATTTGCCGTGCGGCCGTTTTCCACCGCGTTCGGGACCTCCGGCGTTGACGGCAGTAGCTGGAGAGGTGCCAGCGCAACCAGTCCAAGGCCAACGTCCTCCGGGAAACCGGCGTTGATTGCGCCGTTGGCGATGGCCGGCAGATCTAGGCTCGAAAAGACATCGGTCGAGCTGATCTGGACACGGTAGTGTTTAGTGTCCCTCGTGACGTTGAGACCGCCTGTTATTGTCAGGTGGTTGGTCGCCTTGAAATTTGCTTGGATGAAGCCAGAATAGGAGTCGTTTTGCAATCCGTACCGCTGCAGTTGGGCCTGTCCCTCTCCGAAGAACTGGCCGGTCAGGTCCGTTCCGGACAAGGCCGAGATCGCGCCCTCAACCTCTGCGAGTGAGGTCGGTACACCAAGTTGTGAAGATAAGCCTTGGATGAGTCCATCGGCATAGGGGCGCATCTGCGTACCCCAAGCCATCACATTTGATTGCCGGATACGCTCGTTGAAGATGTAGGCGCCAGCAAGGAAGTTGAACGGCCCCTGGAAGTCGGTGCTTACACGGAGCTCCTGTGTCAGAGTCCGGATACGCTGGCGCTGGCTATATTCAGTGAGGAGGTCAGCGCCCGTGAAGTCCGCATCCTGGTTGCTGTCACTCTGGATGGCTCGCCATGCGCTGATTGACGTGATGTGGAATGGCCCGGTCTGATAGTCGAGCTGTACCGACACTCCATGCGTCTTGATGTCGTTCGTTGGATCGAAGTTGCTGTAGAATCGATCTGAGAGCGCCTGTGCTTCGGTGTTCACAGCACCACCGATTGCATCGATGAGGTCGTTCGCTCCCGACCGTTGAAGGTTCACCACCGCGCAGCAGGACTCCTTGATGCGGTCGGCGTCTGCGATGATGCGAACCCGGAAGTCGGGAGCAGGCACCCACAAGACTTGCCCTTTTGCGGACCAGCGGTTGCGGTCATTCACCGATCGTCCAGTAGTTAGGTTGTGGGCGTAACCATCATCACGGTCATAGCTGCCAGACAACCGAACGGCCACGGTTTCGCTCAGGGGTCCGGTGACGGCACCTTTCAGCATTACCGCATTACGGTTTCCGTAGCTGGCCTCCACGTTGCCGCCGAGCGTGAACGCAGGTTCGTTCGTCCTGATCGAGATCACGCCTGCAGATGCGTTCTTGCCGAAAAGAGTCGTTTGGGGCCCGGCGATTACGTCGACCTGCGCAACGTCGACAAGGTCGGAAATCTGTGCAGCTGACCGCGATCGGTAAACACCGTCGACGAAGACACCCACTGAGGGCTCGATGCCCACGTTGTTATCGCCATTTCCGAAGCCCCGGATCAGGAAATTGGTCTGTGCGGATGACTGTTGCTGTTCGACCCTGAAGGAGGGCACCAGGTTCGTGATGTCGAAGAGATCGCGCACATGAGCTTGGCGCAATATGTCTTCAGAAACGGAAGCGATCGTCGCCGGGACGGCCGCGCTGCGTTCTGGTCGCTTGTTGGCCGTGACGACGATGTCCTCGGCCGTTCCTTCTGCAAGATCCGGTGCATCTCCGTTCGCAGCAGCCTCCGCCACAGATGGTGAGGAGAGGGCAAGCGCAGCGGCGCACAACGGTGCATAGCGATTCACGATTCTATCCTCTTCTGCCTTCGTTGGTCGGCGGACGCTTCGCTGTCCGCCGGGTAGTCCATTTTGGCTACGTCAGTCGTTATCGAGGAGTAGAGGGATCGACAATAGGATAAAGACAATCACTTCGCTGTGTGTCATCCTGGCTTCGGTTAACTCGTACAGCTTGTCGGAAATGTTGCTTATACCTTCACGATCTGTCGAATTTAGGTTGACTGTGAATGTAATCGGATCGTGGAGGCCATTAGTGTAGGCAGGTCGCCTGGCTGCGATTGTTCTGTAAAGCTCGACGAGTCCCGTCTTCCGCATTTCTGAGACGATTGGCAGCGCGAGACGGACGGCTTCAGAATAGGTTAAGTAGTGCCGCCGCAGCTTCGACAAGGTGAAAAGCGCCTCCAAGACCGCGTTGAATGCAGCCTCACTGAGCTTGATCGCGAATGTTGAGCGGCCGCCGGCCGCGGGCCGCCCCCTTTTCGGGCGTTTCTGGCTTGACTCTTCCCCTTTGCTGGACATTCCGCCGTTTCCGCTGCTAGTGACCCGATATGGTTCAGCAGCGTTCCTAGCTAAGCGGAGTCGCGTTTGAAAGGGCAGGGGGTCAGTGCCAAGTTCCGGTAATTTGGCGAGGCCGTCCGAGGTAAGCCAGGCAGCATCAATCTATCACCAGTGTCGTCGTGCAATCCTGAATTGGGAATGGATGCCGGGGGCGAGATTGCATGTGAGCGAATTGCAGCGGCGGTTCGGTTCAAAACCCGACATTGTGAAGGCGATATACCACCTTGAGGCTGAAGGGTATGTGTCTCAGTCCTCGCGCGGCAGATATACGATCACGCGCGTCGACGAAGTTGAGATCGCCAATCATTATCGATCTATCGACTTCGGCTACAGGGAAGCCCTGAATGCGATGATCGGGTTCATGAGGGATGAAACCATCAACCCGGACATCGTCGAAATGCTGGAAGAGGTCCTTCAGGGTGCTCTTGTGTCCAAAGAGTATGGAGTGCTGTCCCTGGATGACATTTTTACGGCGAAATATTATTACATCCTGATACTCGCCTCGGCTCGAAATTTCGAGCTGATGAATTATGTGCTCACGGTCGATAAGCTCCGGTACAGTAGGTGGATAGCCGAGGCGATTGACGAACAGACGCAGGGCGATCTGTTCCGCCTAAACTTTCAACTTCAGCGCAACATCGCAGAGCAGAGTGTCAGCGGTGCAACAGCGTTGATTACCTACATCTTTCAGGAATATCGCAGGCTGATCGGTATATACATTTCGGGCCAGCCCGAGAGCTCTGGTAGAGATAAGATTGACTACACGCTTGTGGGTGAGGCCAACCCCTCTGGCTATGAAATCCGGTCTTTGATCGATAGCGAGAACATTGCGCAGTTCATTGCGAAGGTCAGGCAACGCGTAGGAGCCGAATGGCCGCACGTTTTCGTGGATCGCTTGGTCTGAGTTATCGGTCAGCTGGCGACCCTGTGTCGCTGGGAGGCGGAGCTTAGCTCGGGTTAGGGCGTTTCACCGTGGCATTCTCGTTTTGCGGGTTTCGGGGTCAGCTGATCTGGCCTGTTGGCCGTCGCATTTAGGGCTCGCCTCGGGCCCGATCCAAAACCGGTCACGGATGGACCGATAACGGACCGACGTGGGTCCACCATCCGACCAACCAAGTCCGCCGCGCGATAGTCGCAAGACCGGAATCGGATCCGTATAGTTCAAGGATTAGACTGGGGCCGATCTCAGACGAGTTCGCAAAGTCACAGAACCAGTCCAATCTACGAGAATTGTTAAAAATCCCCTACTCCTACCGCTTGAAAAGCAGTCCAATTCTTCGTTCCCTGAGTAAGGCGCAATTCGCGTCGTTCACACTCAAGGAGAAGAGCATGAAGCTTGCTTCGATCAAGCAAAAGCTGGTCGCGAACGCCCCGGTCATCGCGGCCGCTGCCGTGATGGTCGTCGGCGGCGCCGAACTGGCCATGGCCGGCACGGATGCGACGTTCAACACCGCGCTGACCAAGTTCACGGACTTCCTCGAAGGTTCGGGCGGCAAGATCATCACCGTGCTTTCGCTCGCCGGCGGCGTGGTGGGTCTTGCCTCGGGTCGCTTCAGCCTGGGCCAGGTCGCGATCCCGGTCGGCGTCGGCGTGGGCGCCGGCACCGGCATTCCGATCGTCACCTCGACTGTTACCGCGACGGTCTGAGCCGTCGGGTCGCGGAGGGCTGTCGCTGTTCCTTGGCGGGAGTGGTGACAGCTCTACCGTGATGAAGACTAACATCGCGTTAAGAGGGCGGGAAGTTGGACGAATATAGCATTCCAAAACATCTCGATGACCCCGTTCTAATCGGGTTTTGGACCCTTGATGAATTCCTGATCATGCTTCTGCCCTTCGTCTGGGGCATCCTTAGTCAACACATCTTGTTCGGACTCTTTGGAGCCTGCGGGTGTTGGTATGGATATCGGAAACTCAAGGCCGGGCGCGGCATGAGCTGGGTAATTCACAAAGGGTACTGGCTTCTCCCCTCGCGATTTTTTGGCGTCCGTGGGCTTCCCCCCTCGCACGTAAGAAACATGGTGGGGTGAACGATGGACGTCAGTCGTGTTCAACAGCAGTCCAAGCGCCTTCTGATCCAGCGCAATACGGCAATGGTTGTGGGCGGCCTGCTCGGGGTCGGCCTGCTGGTTTCCGTCTTTGTCAATTCGGGGAAGGAACAGGAGATTATCCTGTCACCTGTGATCGAGAAGCAGGTGAGGATCTCCTCGCGTGAAGTGAGCCCAGAGTATCTCGAGGCAGTCACGCGCGACATGGCGTTGCTCGTTCTCAATCGTTCGCCGGACAATCTGGATTATTGGCGCCAGTCCATTCTGAAGATGGCCGATCCGAGCGCCTACGGAGCAATCAACACAGAGTTGGAGAAGGTGGTCAAGGCCCAGCGCGGGACCACGCTCTCCCAGTATTTCACCATGACAGACATGCACGTCGATCCCGAAACACTAGAATCGACCGTCTCGGGCCACGTGCACACGGTCATCGGTTCGAAGGAAGTCGGCGCGGAGTTTCGCCGGTTCCGGTTCGCTTGGGTGAACCACGGCATGTCCCTGAAGCTGGTTGCCTTCGGACAGATTGTCAAAGCTGAGGAGGGTGCGCAGCAATGAGCGGGATCGGCACCGGCGTGGTCGCCGGAGAGTTTAACATCGCAGGGCTCGTCGGCGGTTCGCTGGTGGGTCTCGCTTGCGTTTTGCGGCGTTGGCGCGGGGCCCACGGCATCGCTGCCGTAGTGGGCTTGGTTGGCCTGGGTATGACCGCGTCACCGGCATTGGCAGATCAGAATCTGCTCGTCTCGGACAACGGCACGGTCGAGTGCGTCGCATCCTCCAAGGATCTGACGCGGATCAGCCTGAAGGCCGACAAGTTCGCGAATGTCTCGAAGGTCGCAGCGGCCAGCGAAAATGAAGACTTTTCGGTCGTATTCGAACCGCTGCGCGGCGACATCTATCTGTCAGTCCCGGAGGGATATCCACGCAAGGCGCTGTCGTTCTTCGGAACCACGGTCAAAGGCTACGTCTACAAGTTCAGCTGCAACGTCCAGAGCCAGGGCGCGGAGCAGATCTTCGTCGCGAACGTCGACATGGAGAAGGCCGGTCAGAGCGAACAGGTCGCTGGGCTTTCGGATAAGGATCGCTCGATCGAGCTGATCCAGGCCATGTATCGTCAGGACGCGCTGCCCGGCTTTGAGATCCGATCGCAGGATCGTGCTCCTGTTCAGGTCGGAAGCCTGAAGGTCCAGCTGGTGTCCGAGTACGTTGGGCTAGAGCTTCGCGGTAAGCAGCTCCTGATCGAGAACGTGTCACGCAAGGCGGTGGACGTCACTGACGACACCGTGGCGTCGGAAGACGCGCTTGCCGTCAGCGTGACGTCTGCCCGCCTTGAGCCCGGTCAGAAGACCACAGCCTTCATTGTCTCGCCGGTCGGAGGGCACAAGTGATGAGTGAGAATGAACAGAAGGGTACTGGTCCGACGCAAGGTGCATCCTCTGCGGGCGGTGCTGCTGCGGCCGACCACGGCCAGGAACAGACCCATTTCAACGAAGGGAAGGGACGCGTCGAACGCGGAACGGGGAAGGATGACTTTTTCGATGCGCCGGAATTCGATGGAGCTCTCGCCGGCAACAACAACAAGACACTGATGAAGCAGCGCCTCGCGATCATGTGCGGGGCAGCAGTCTTTCTCGGCGCGGGTCTCTGGTACATCGCTGGCGACTCCCTCCAAGGCGACAAGAAGGTCGGCGGCGACAAGAAGGTCGCGATCACCATGACCGACGCCGTGGACCCGGCGAACGCTCAGAAGGAGTGGATGGCTCGTGCCGAGGTCGACCAGCAGCAGCTGAACGGCCGCCTGAATTCGCTTACGCAGCAGGAGCAGGAACTCAAGGCGCTGAAGGAACAACTGGCGAAAACCCAGACCGACAAGACGGCGATGGAGAGCGACGGAAAGCAGGTCTTCAACGCCTACGAGCAGGAGAACCAGCGCCTTCGCGCTGCGCTGGAAGCAGCGAAAGCGGGGCCTGTGCAGCCCGCGATGCCGGCGTACTCGCCGAGCAATCCGATATACAAGCCTGCGGCGGGTGCTCCGGGGCCAGGTGCAGGTCCCCAGGCAGCTGCGGCAATGGCGGCGGTTCGCAGCAATGAGATCAAGATGATTTCCTTCACCGACGGGAAGACTCTGCCCAATGCTACGCCCGTCGAGCCGGGGAAGACCGTCTACAGCGACAGCGCGAATTATCTGCCGCCAAACAGCATCGCCGCTGCTCGAGTGATAGTTGGAGTGGACGCTGTGGCAGGGGTAAAGTCGCAGACCGATCCGCTTCCGGTCGTTTTGCGCATCACAGGTCCGGCGCGGTCTGTTTACGCGGACGGTAAGCTCCTGAGAACGAACATCCAGGGCTGTCTGGTCAACGGGGCAGCGATCGGCGAACTGTCGTCGGAAAAAGTATACGTCAAGCTTCAACGGATGACGTGCCCGCAACCGGGTGGCCGTTATGCCGTGAGCGAAGTGAAGGGCTTCATATCCTTTGGGGGTAAGACCGGCGTCCGTGGCCGCGTTGTGAGCCGTGAGGGCAGTCTTGCGACGCAAGCATTCCTGGCCGGGATGATTGGCGGGTTCGGCCGAGGCTTTTCGGCAAATTCTAACTCTTTGCTGGCTGGTTCGACGTCTGTCTCGGTCAATGGATCGCGTCAGAAGCTTAGCCCCGGTGAGATCGTCGAGGGCGGTCTTGGCGAGGGCGTCGCGAAGTCGGGCGACATGGTCTCGAACTACCTGATCGAGCGGGCCGAGCAGTATCAGCCTGTCATCGAGATGCCGACCGGCATCGATGTCGAGATCGTGTTTCTCGACGGCGTTTTCATCCGGAACTGAGGGAATGTGCGATGCTGATTAAAGCCAGAGGATTGCTCGCCGGCGCCGGCGTCGTGGCGGTGGCTGCTTGGGGGACCATCGCGTTCGCCCAGTTGCTGTCGAAAGACGCAGTGATGCAGAAGCTCAAGGAACGGATGCCGAAGACGGAGATCACCAGCGTCGACTGCGACGCGCTTGGCTCCTTCTGCGAGGTCGTCGCAGGCAACTCGGTCTTCTATACCGATTCGAACGGTCGTTATCTGATCGTCGGTCGGGTCTATGACCTGCAGGAGCGGCGCGACCTTACCGCGGCGAAGCTCCTCGAGCTCAATCCGTCCGCGCTCCTGGGCGGTGCTGCGCGCGCGTCAAGTGATGAAGGGGATACGCCGTCCGCGCCTCCCGCAGCGCGGGGCGTCGAGCGGCAGGCGAGTGCGCCTGCGGCTCGGTCCACGCGGGTCGATGTCAGCCACCTTTCGGAAAAGGGCGCTATCCGGTGGGGTTCCGGCAATCGTGAAGTTACCATCTTCACCGACTTCCGGTGCGGCTACTGCAAGCTCTTGGTCCGCAACCTCGAGGCGATGAACGTCAGGGTCATTGAGCGGCCTATCTCCGTCCTTGGCACAAGGATGCTGAGCGAGGCCGTCATCTGCTCCAACGATCGGCGCAAGGCGATGAGAGCCGCTTACGCGGGCGAGGAGCTCCCGGCCCACGCCGGCTGTGACACCTCAGGTCTCAACGAGAACGAGAGGTTCGCCACTCAGCATGGTTTCACGGGAACGCCGGTGGTCGTCCGCGCAGATGGTGCCGTCAGCATGGGTTACCGCGACCGCCAGACCCTCGAGCAGTGGCTGAACGGAGGTGCATGATGGGACGCGGCTATAAACCCAATTTCATCATCGTCGGTCAGAAGAAGCGCCGCAGTTTCGCTGTGGTCGGTGCAGCCGGCCTCGCTGGGCTTGCGATCCTCAACGGCTGCACGACACTGGGCGGTAATGTCCGCGGGTCCTTCCAGTGTCGTGCGGGGACCGGCGTCTGTGCGCCGGCGACCCTGATCGACGACCAGGCGCTCGCCAAGATCGACGGCACTGCGCAGGAAACGCAAACGCAGCCGGCAGGCCCTTACTATCGGCCAAGTGGCGAGCCTGCATTAATCTCGGCGTCGGCTGACGGTGTCCCGCCGTCGGCAACCCGTGAAATCCGCATCGTCTTCCCCGAGTATGTGGATCGGTGGGGCAGGTTGCATGAGCGGACTGCCGTGCGGGCCCTCGTCGCTGTTGCTGAATATGACCGGGCGGCCGTCGCACGCGGGATCTCGCCGGCTGCGGCGAGTGACCTTTCGATGCGCAATCCGCCACGACAGGCGCTTGAAGATGTTGCCGAGGCTGCTCCTGCACGCAGCCAGATTACCGGCCTAGCTGTCAACGCCGCCACCCCTCCAGGACCGGTTCCGACGGCTACCGTAGCAACGCCTGCCGCTGATCCTATCGCGTCAATCCGGAAGCAGGTGGAGCAGCAGATAGGGATGGCCCCGAAGCCCGCTCCAACGCCGGCTCGCTCTGCCACTTCGCCCACCAAGCAGGACATCCGCGCCACCACCTTTTCGCCGGGAGAATAACCTATGAACCGCCTGGCGCAGTTGCGGCGTTCTACAGAGAAGCTGTTGTTCAATCTTTTCGGCGGGGAAGAGCTTGCCAGCGTCAGTCTTCCTATGCCCGACGTGGAGAAGTTCTCAGGGTATCTGCCGTACCGGTCGTATGATCGGGACACCGAGCTGTTCTACAACGACGCATCTGTTGGCTTCGTTCTAGAGATAGCGCCGCTGACCGGCGCCGACGAACGAGTTCATACAAGCCTCAACCAGATATTTTCGGACATCCTGATGCCGGGGTGCGACTTCCACGTCGTGTCCTATGCCTCTCCTCGGATCAGCAAGGTTGTCCAGGAGTGGTGTTACCCGAGATACCTGGCGGGCGATGTTTTCGCGAAGATCGCTAATTATCGTGCGGGTCACCTCGCGCGCGGTGCGTGGAAGTCGATGGCGGGTGATGGCCCGTTCGTTACGCGCAACTTCCGGACGGTGTTTTCGGTCAGCGTGAGGCAGGGATCGAGGGTCAACAAGCGCGACCTTTTGACGATCCGCGAGAGTCTGATCGCCCACTTCTCGGCCATTGGCACGCCGACACGGACCTTCACTCCTATCGAGTTGATGCAGTTCTGTGACGAGCTCACAACGCCCTCGACGGGCACCGGAGACGACGCTCTGCACTACAGCGATCTTGATCCGATCAACGTGCAGTGCATCCGTCCCGACTTTGAGATCGCCATCGAGCGAGATCGCATCCTCACACGAAGCCAGTCCCTTCGTATGACAGGCCGGACGCTGCATGACGGCGTGCCCGAACTCGGCATTTTCACGCCATCTTCGTTCGATGTTCGAGCGCTGGTGGTGAAGAACTATCCCGAGCGTTTCGCGGCCTGGGACGGTCAGCAGCTGATCGGATCGATCTTCAATCCGAAGCTGAACTTCGGGTGCCCTGTTGCGATGGTGTTCCAAGGACGCGTCCTTGATGACACCGAGTCCGCAACTCGGGCCGGCTTGAAGCACGTTCGCTCCAAGCAGCTGGCCGAAGGTAAGGCCGTGAGTCTGATTCCCCACCTTAGCCGTCAGGCGGCCGAATGGGAGAACGTGGCGTCGTTGGTTCGTGTTGGGCATCGGCTTGTCCAGGGTTTCTACAACATCAACGTGATATCCCCTCGCGACAGCGCAGAAGAGAACCTGCGGACGGTCAAGGCGGTCTACAAGGCCGCAGGCTGGGATCTGTCGGATCAGCTTCACATCAACATCATGAGCTATTGCTCGATGTTCCCGATGAACATCTCGTCGGGGTTGGGCGACATGCTGTCGCGTATGAAGATGCAGCGAACGATGGTCACGACCAACGCCGCGGCATTTGCACCGATGCACGGTGAATTCCTGGGTGGTAATCTGCCGCACATGATGCTTGTCGGTCGCAGGGGGCAACCGGCCTACTGGTCGCCATTCCAGAACAACGAGGGCAACCACAACACCGCGATCTTCGGCAAGTCGGGGTCCGGCAAATCCGTCTTCCTGCAGGAATTGTGCGTCTCGCTCGTGGGGTCCGGCGCCCATGCAATCATCATCGATGACGGGCGCTCGTTCGAACATACCTGTAAGGCGCTCGGCGGTAGGTTCATCGAGTTCACGCTCTCCAGCGGCCTCAGCGTCAACCCTTTCCGCATGATCGACGCCGACTTGGCCGCGACCGACGAAGATTATCATGTGGACTGCCTGGCGATGCTTATGTCGATCATCGGGCAGATGGCGCGGCACGAGCAGCGTTTGAGTGACTTCGAGAAGGGGATCATCGACCGGGCAGTCAACCAGGTTTGGAACGACATGGGGTCGAACGGAACCATCGACGCGGTGATCACGGCTCTTGTCAATGACGACGATCCTGTGGGCCAGCAGATCGCCACTTCGCTCAATCAGTTCTCCTCCTCGGGCACCTATGGCCGCTTCTTCATCGGGGACAGCATCATCGACCTGACGAACCCGTTCACGGTGTTCGAGCTTTCGGATCTCGCAAGCCGCGAGGATCTGCGTTCAGCGGTTCTGACCTCGATCATGTTCCTTGCCTCGCAGTACATGCGCAAATCCGACCGCACGATTCCGAAGGCCTTGTTCATCGACGAGGCGTGGCAGCTGCTGAAAGGTGGCTCGATGGCGCAGTTCGTCGAGATCTATGCGCGCACTTGTCGTAAGTATTATGGCTCTCTCATCACCGCGACCCAGTCGATCAACGACTATTATAAGAGCGACGGCTCGCGTGCAGCGCTCGAAAATTCGGACTGGTCGGTCGTGTTGGCGCAAAAGCCCGAAACAATCGGCGAGCTTTCTCGCATGGGCCGCTTTGAGCTGAACGAGTTCACCAACGCTCTTATCCGGTCTCTGAAGCGACAAGGAACCGACTATTCGGATGTCTTCGTGCGCGGACCCGATACCGAGTTCGTGGCCCGCCTCGTTCTCGACAAGTTCTCGTCAGCCCTCTTCTCGTCGAGTCCGAAGGTCTTCGCCGAAATCGAGGCGCTCCATCGCCAAGGTATGTCGATGGCCGATGCGATCGAGACGGTCGCTTTCCCCGAAAACGCAAAGTTCGGCGGGGAAATCCTCGCGGCCGCCGAGTGAAGGAAGGATTCAAGATGAAGACCATTCGCAACATGGACAACAAGACGCTGGCAGCTTGGACCCTGTCCATCGCCGTCGTGCTCCTGTGGGCCGTATGGGTGTCCGTGAAGGTGCTGACGCCGACCAACTTCAACGACCGTTTTGCTAAGGTGCAGTTGCAGGGCCTCGTCTCGGAATACGTGATGAAGCAGGCGAGGACGGCAACGCCTCCCGAACAGATCACGGCCGAGACCCAGAAGTTTATGCAGGCCGTCGACCAGTCCGTGCGTGAAGCAAGCGCCGGGGGCCGCATCATCCTGGTCAACGAGGCGTTGGTTGGTTCGAGCGAGGTGCCTGATATCACCGCGCAGGTCCGCCAGGCCGTCTATCAGAAGGTGCCCGAACCGAAGGCCGCCGCGGTGCAGCCGAATGTGCCTGCCGAGATGAACAAGTTCTTCCAAGGCGCGCAGTGATGTCTTCGCTGGCGGAGATCATTCCCGACGCCCGCGCAACGCCATGGTGGCGCGGAGCCTTGGCCAAGCGCTGGGCGATGTGCCTGGGGCTGGCATTCTTCGTCATCAGCCTTCCGTCACTCAGGGAGTGGGGCCGGCACCACGCCATCGTGATCAACGCTTCCGACTCCTTGCCGAACTACGCCTTCTTCGTGAACGTCGGAGTGCTTCCCAAGAAGGGCCAGTTCGTCATGTTCGATCCTCCAAAGTCGGAGGTCGTCAGGGTTCACTTTGGCGAGCATCCCCCTGCGTTTGGCAAGCTCGTGCTTGGAACGGAAGGAGACCTCGTTTCGCACGTCGGGCGCTCGGTCTTCATCAACGGCGAGCTGGTGGCGACGATGAAGCCGCTGACCCGGAAGGGGCTGCCGCTCTTCGAAGGCCCTGTCGGGCGCATTCCCAAGGGGTGCTTCTATGCCGGCTCGCACCACAAGGACGGCCTCGACAGCCGCTACGCCCAAATCGGCTTCGTGTGTGCCGATCGCGTGATGGGAACCGGAGAACCAATCCTATGAGGCAGGAACTGTTGACCTTCTTCGGGGCGGCGGGACTCGCCTTCGCGTTCTCTGGCCACGCGCCGGCGCTGGCGAAGGACTTGGGGGTCATGGGGGCGACGTTCCCGCTTGTGGAGCAGGATCTGTTCGCGGTGATCTCCGCGAAACTGCACCGGATGCAGGAATCCGGGCAGATGGACAAGATCAACCGCGACCTGGCCGCCCATGCGGCGGAAAAGGCTCGTCGCCCCAATCCAGTGGGTGGTCTCGGGAGAACACAGGACGAGCGCAGCTGGTTCTACGACCCCTCGATCGTCGTCGACAAGGACATCGCTGATCAGAAGGGCAATGTGTTCGCCCATGCGGGTCAGCGCGTGAACCCTCTTGGTCTCGTCAATCTGCGTCAAAAGCTGATCTTCATCGATGGCGATAACGCCAAGGATTTCCAATGGGCCTTGGATCAAGGCAGCGAGGTCCAGACCAAGATCATCCTGGTCAAGGGCGCGCCGATCGATCTGATGAAGGCATCTGATCGGCGGATCTACTTCGACCAGAACGGCTACCTTACGCACAAGTTCGGCATCGAAAACGTGCCGGCCGTGGTCAAGCAGGAAGGCGACAAGTTACTTGTGCGCGAAGTGAAGGGGGCGAGCTGATGGCCGTGTTGGACAAGCTCTGGAAGCAGGTCGACAACGCGATCCCGGTGCCGATGGCTGCGCCGGAAACACCGCAGTTGAAGGCGCAGCGGCATCGCCTGATCGCCGCCAGCGTGGTTCTGGCGTGGTTATGTCTCGCGGTCCTGGCAAGCCGTGGTCCGGTCGTGAAGGTCGAGGCACTTCTGATCGTCGGTTTTCTTGTCTTCGTCGTGCTTGAGGGCGCGATTTGGGCGAGGCGCAAGAACGCGGCCGACGATGCATACCTCGATGAGCTCTGCCGACGCGACCGCGAGGATCGTGACGAGCTCTGCGCTCGAGAGGAGGGCAATCACAGTGAAGCTGCGTGAGCTCCTCCTCGTCGTTCTCTTCGCTTTGGCGATCAGCAAGCCTCTGCCGGCTCACGCTGGGGCACCCTCGACGTGCACCGGACA
>Ga0209643_1001467_pt1 | contig 21908 bp, 19 predicted proteins | sample AutmiccBRH37_all_FD_187383 | JGI IMG/M metagenome (GOLD analysis project Ga0209643, IMG submission 187383) | Deep subsurface microbial communities from Mt. Terri, Switzerland - Autotrophic microbial communities BRH/37_all (SPAdes) (version 2) | ecosystem: Environmental > Aquatic > Deep... | reverse complement strand
TTTCACTGATTCGTCGTTTTTTTGCGCGGGGTTTCGTCTAAAAATTTCCGCGCAGCCAACGCGCAACCCGCATGAACTGACCGAATGCCGGTGCCTCCACGTCCATCAGCGAACGCGAAGCTTCCACCGCCCCGCGCGCCTGGTGGTTGAGCAGCCCGACAACAGTGGCAAACGCCGGTCCGCTGGTTAGCGAGGCGAGACCCGGCAGCGGCGGGGGAACGGCCAGGCGCACCTGCCGGTCGAGAATCCGTGCGGCAAGCTCGCGCACGCCGTTCAGCTGGCTCGCGCCGCCCGTTAACACAACGCGCCGCCCCGCCATCGCCTCGCAGCCCGAGGCCCGCAGCCGCTCGCGCACGAGTTCGAACGTTTCCTCCAGACGCGGACGGATGATGCGCGGCAGCGAGGACCGCGGAATGCGGTTCGGCTCCTCGCTCTCCTCTTCGCCCATCAGCGGGACGGAAATCATTTCGCGCTCATCGGCCAGGCCTGAAAGAACACTGCCCTGCAGCGTTTTCATGCGTTCGGCGTGAACCATGCTCGTCGACAGGCCGCGCGCGATGTCGGTCGTGACATGCTGCCCCCCGATCGGGATCACATCGCAGTGGACCATCGCCCCATAGCGGAACACCGAGAGCGAGGTCGTGCCCGCGCCCATGTCGATGCAGGTCACGCCCAGATCCATCTCATCGTCGACAAGCACCGCGAGTGCGCTGGCAAATGGCGCGATCACGAGATTGGAGACCCGCAAGTGGCAGCGCTCGACGCACACGGTGAGGTTTCGCAGCGGCGCGGTGGCGGCCGTCACGGCGTGCATCAGCACGCCGAGGTGATCGCCATACATGCCGCGCGGCTCTTTGATGCCGGCACATCCGTCAATCGTGTAGGCGACCGGGACCGCGTGAAGAACCTCGCGGTCGTCGTGGAGAACCGCGATCCGCGCCTGCTGGAGCACGCGCCGCACGTCCTGCTCGCCGACTTCCTGGCCGGAGACCGCCGTTTCGATGCTGATCTGCTTGCTGGCAGGCGACCCGGTCGAGAACGACAGCGAAACGTCGTCCACCGTCACCTCGGCCATCCGCTCGGCCGATTCGACCGCGGTGCGGATCGCGCCTTCCGCGGCGGCCATATCGACGATCGCGCCGCATTTCACCCCTTCGGAGACCTGATGACCGATCCCAAGCACGCGAAGTTGAGGCGCGCCCGCACGGTTCGCCTCGATCCGCGCGATCAAGCACGTGACCTTGCTCGAACCGACATCGAGTGCGGCGATCAATTCCTTACGGCCGGTCCTGTAAGTCTTTTCGCGCACGATCCGTGTCATTCTCCGCCAGTGTGCCGTCAGGTCGCGCGGTTGGAGCCGGGAGGCATGCCTTGCGATCCCGGCGGCGCCCGCAAAATCCAGCGATCCTTGAAGCGCATGTCGATCGCCACAAGATCGCTCGACAGGACGCCCATTTCGCGGTCGAGGCGAGTCACTTCACTCAGCGCCACACCAATATCGTCCGCCGGCAGCTCGATCGAGATTCCATTCTCAAGCTTGAGATCCCACCGCCGGTTGCCAACCCGAATGGCAGCGGTAACACGCGATTCGATCTCGGGGAAGGATTTCAATTCCTCCATCAGCGCCGCCGCATGCTCGGCCGCGCCGGTTCCCACCACATGGGGGTAGCGCGCAAGATCGAGCGTGGTGACCGGAACGATCGGAAAACCCGTCGCGTCGACCAGCATCAGCCGCCCATCGTTCTGCCACACCGCGAAGGGCGTGCGCTCGTCGATGTCGACCTGAATGTCGCCGGGCAGAACACGCCGCACCCGCGCATCCGCGATCCACGAAATCTGCTTGAGCCGCTCGCGCGCGGCCGCGCAGTCGAACGCCAGAATGGAATCCCCTTGCTGAGCGCCGAGCGCATCGAGGATTGCCTCGCGCCCCGCCCTGTCCCGGCCTGTCACGATCACCCGCGAAATCGTTAACCCGGCGACCGCTTCCGCGCGGTCCGCGAGGTGTGCCGCCAGCACTTGCGTCTTCGCGAACGCGCCGCTCGAAACGAACGCATATCCACCAACGCCGAGCACGACGCCGATCAGCGCGCACGGCCCGAGCGCCCTGAGCCAGGGCGACGGCGGCGCCTCGGTGAGAAGCGGCTTGTGGTTGCGACGCCGCACGGTGGATGCGCCGCGCGATGCGGAAGCATTGCGCACACGGAACTGACGGGCTTTATCCTTGCTTTTCTTCAGCGGCCACATGAAGCGTCGTCGATGATCCAGCGCACCAGTTCACGAAAACTCATTCCCGCAAACTCGGCTTGTTCGGGTACCAATGAAGTTGGGGTCATTCCAGGCTGCGTGTTGGTTTCCAGGAGAATCAATCGCCCTGCCCCTCCGCGCGAATCATCATAGCGAAAATCGGACCGGCTGACACCCCTGCACCCCAATACATCATGCGCTTCGATCGCGATTTTGCAGGCGTCTTGCGCAATCTCTTCAGGAATGCGCGCGGGGAGTTCATGGCGCGAGCCTCCGGCCGCGTATTTGGCCTCGTAGTCGTAGAATTCCGTAGCCGGAAGAATCTCGGTCACGCCGAGCGCACGCGCGCCCATCACCGCGACGGTGAGTTCGCGGCCCGGAATGAATTCCTCCACCATGACCCGCTCACCAAGCGACCACGCATCGGCGCGCAGCTCCGCCGGCGGCGCCTTGTCCCCGCGGCGGACGATATATACGCCGACGCTCGAACCTTGCGAGACGGGCTTGATGACGTAAGGCGGCTCCATCGCATGCGCCGCCCCGGCGGCTTTGCGGTCGATCACGAGGTCGCGGGCCACCGGCAAACCGGCGGCGCGGAACGCGTGTTTGGCGGTTTCCTTGTTCATCGCCATGGCGGACGCCAGCACGCCCGAGTGGGTGTACGGAATCTGCATCACCTCCAGCACGCCCTGAACCAGGCCGTCCTCGCCGCCTTCGCCGTGCAGGGCGTTAAACACCGCGTCGGGTTTGATGTTCGCCAAAACCTGCGCGAGATCGTGGCCAGCGTCGATTTCGGTGACGGTAAACCCCTCATCGCGCAAGGCGGCCGCACAGGCCGCGCCCGAGACCAGACTGACCTTGCGCTCCGGCGACCAGCCGCCCTTCAGGACGGCGACATGTGTCGTCTTGGGATCGAACGCCATAGCATCTCCTCTTTCGTTCAAGATTTTTCGGCAGATTCGCCGATCCGCTTGATTTCCCACTCGAGTGTCACGCCGCTCGCGTCGTGCACGCGCGCGCGGACCTCTTCACCCAGTTCCTCGAGATCGGCGGCGCTGGCATTTCCCTGATTAATCAGGAAGTTGCAATGCTGCTCTGAGACCTGCGCGCCGCCTCGCCGCAAGCCCCGGCATCCGGCGGCATCGATCAGCCGCCATGCATTTGTGCCGGGCGGATTTTTGAAGGTCGACCCGCCGGTGCGGGTGCGGATCGGCTGGGAAGCCTCGCGCGAGGTGGCGATTTCGGACATTCGCGCCTCGATTGCCGCGCGGTCTCCGGCACGCCCCTGGAACAGCGCGTCAATAAAGATCAATTCAGCCGGGAGGTCGGACTTGCGGTAGCTGTAATTCATGTCGGCCGCCCCGAATGTGCGCGCGTCCCCGTTTCGGCCGAGCGCGCGCGCTTCTATCAGGACATCCTTGAACTCTCCGCCGTAAGCTCCTGCATTCATGACCAGACCGCCCCCTATGGCGCCCGGAATTCCAGACATGAACTCCAGCCCGGCGATATCTGCATCACGCGCCGCGCGCGCAACTGCGAGATCGAGAGCGCCGGCCCCTGCGCGAACGCGCGCGCCTTCCTGCACCGTGACCTTGGCAAAGGCCGCGCCGAGGCGAATGACGACGCCACGCACCCCGCCGTCACGCACCAGCAGGTTCGACCCGACCCCGATCGCCGTCACCGGGATTGAGGGGGCGAGCGCCGCCAGAAATTGCGCCAGGTCGGCTTCGTCTTCAGGCGTAAACAGCGCGTCTGCCGCGCCTCCCACGCGAAACCAGGTAATCGGGGCAAGCGGTTGGCCGAAGTAGATTTTTCCGCGCGACTTGGGCAATAACTCCCGCAGCGCGGAACCTTCCATCAGGCGCCCCCCTTGAGCGCGGCCAGCTTTTCGGGCAGCGCGTTGGCCCACGCCGAAATCGAGCCCGCACCGAGGCACACGACCAGCCCACCCGGTTCGGCATGGGTTGCCACCAGAGCCGGCAGGTCTGCTTCACTGTCGAGCGCGACGACGTGACGATGGCCATGCGCACGCAGTCCCGCAATCAGCGCGTCGCGGTCGATCCCCTCGATCGGGGCTTCGCCGGCTGCGTAGACCGGCGCGACGATCACGGTTTCGGCATCGTTGAAGCAGGTGCAGAAATCCTCGAAAAGATCGCGCAACCTCGAATAGCGGTGCGGCTGCACCACCGCGACGATGCGCTTGTCGGTGGTCTGGCGGGCGGCCGCGAGAACCGCCGCGATCTCGACCGGGTGGTGACCGTAATCGTCGATGATGGCAGTGCCGTTCCACGTGCCGGTGCGTGTGAAGCGGCGCTTTACGCCGCCGAAATTGGCGAGCGCGCTTTTGATTGTCGCGGCGTCGATGCCGATCTGGTCGGCGACCGCGATGGCGGCGAGCGAATTGAGCATGTTGTGCTTGCCCGGCATCGGCAGCATCACATCCTCAAATATCCGTTGAGTCCCCGTGATGCGATCCGTCAGCACCACGTTGAAACGCGCGCCGCCGTTGGCATATACGATCTCGACCGCGCGTACATCGGCCTGCGGATTGATGCCGTAGGTGATCATCCGCCGGTCGATCACCTGCCCGACCATCGACTGGACTTCGGGGTGATCGAGACACACCACCGCAAAACCATAGAACGGCACGTTTTCGATGAATGTGCGGAAGGCCACGCGCAGGCGGTCGAAATCGCCGTAATGTTCCAGGTGTTCGGGATCGATATTCGTGACGATCGCGACGGTCGCCGGCAGGCGCAAAAAGCTGCCGTCGCTTTCATCGGATTCGACCACCATCCAGCGGCCGTTGCCGATCCGGGCGTTGGAGCCGTAAGCGTTGATGATCCCGCCGTTGATGACCGTCGGATCGACGCCACCCGCATCGAGGATCGCCGCGACCATCGACGTCGTCGTGGTCTTGCCATGCGTGCCGCCGACCGCGATCGCCCATTTGAGGCGCATCAGTTCGGCGAGCATTTCGGCGCGCCGCACGATGGGGAGATGCTTTTCGCGCGCGGCCTGGAATTCAGGATTGTCGGGCTTGACGGCGGACGAATAGACCACCACCTGCGCCTCGCCAAGATTTTCCGCGGCGTGGCCGATGAACACTTCGATGCCGCGCTCGCGCAACCGCTTGACGTTCGCGCTGTCCGCCGCGTCGGATCCCTGCACCTTGTAGCCCAGATGCGTCATCGCCTCGGCGATGCCGCTCATGCCGATACCGCCGATGCCGATAAAATGGATGCGACCGACGGGAAAGGGAATATCGTTCATGACGCTGACTCCGAAAACAGAAGCGATGCCCGGCGGGCACGGCGCCGGGACAAATTTTCCACCAAATCCGCCAACGCGCGCGTCGCGTCGGGGCGTCCCAGGCGCCGGGCCGCCTCTGCGGCCAGCACCAGCCGTTCCGGGTGCTCGAACAGCGTGGCGAGCTGACGGGCGAGTGTTTCGGGCGTCAGTGTCTTTTGTGAGACAGCAATCGCGGCACCCACTTCAGCCAAAAACGACGCATTGACGGTCTGGTGATCATCCATAGCGGTTGGCAAAGGAACGATTAACGCCGGCCGCCCGATAACCGCTAATTCGCACACCGTTCCAGCGCCGCCGCGCGCGATCACGAGATGGGCATGTGCCATTCGCGCAGGCAGGTCCTTGAAGAACGGGGCTACTTCGGCGGCGACCCCGGCGGCGGCGTAAGCCGCGGCAACGGCCTCGCGGTCGTCGGCTCGGGCCTGCTGGACGACGTGGAGGCGAGCACGCAAATGCGGGTCGAGCTGCGCGAGCGCCTCAGGCACCAGCTGGGAGAAAACCTTTGCGCCCTGGCTGCCGCCGAACACCAGAAGATTGAGCGGCCCGAGCCGGCCCGGAACCGGGTAAGGCGCGGCGGCCAGATTGATCACCGCGTCGCGCACCGGATTGCCGGTCACGACCACCCGCGACGACGCGCTCTTGGCAATCCCCTTGAGCGCGGGGAAGCTCGAAGCGATCACCGTCGCCATCGGCGCAATGAAGCGGTTGACGCGCCCCAATACGGCATTCTGCTCATGGATGCAGCACGGGACCCGCTCAAGGATAGCGGCTGCCATCGCCGGGAACGAGGGATAGCCGCCAAAGCCGACAACGGCGTGGGGTTTGAGGCGCTTCAGGTGGGCGCGCGCCTCACCCACGCCGCGCACAATCGAGCCAAGGGCGGCGACGCGCGCGATTACGCCCTTGCCGGCAAATGTCGCGGCGTTGACGCCGATGGTCTCGCCGGCTGGAAACGTGTCGGCAAACGCCTTTCCGCGTGTGTCCGTCACCAGAACAACGGGGCGGCCGCGCCGTGCCAGCTCCTGCGCAAGCGCCTCGGCGGGAAACAGGTGGCCGCCGGTTCCGCCGGCGGCAATCACGACCGGCGCGCGCGGCCCGCTCGCTGCTTCAGCCCCCATACTGCGCATTGCCCCTCAAGATCCGCGCCATGGCCCGGCGTCGCGTCAACGCCAGAGCAAAGCCCATCCCGATCCCGATCGCAACGAGAGATGAGCCACCATAGGAGATAAAGGGCAATGTCATGCCCTTGGCGGGCAAAAGATGCACGTTTACACCCAGATTGATGAAAGCCTGGAGCCCGAACATCGCAAACAGCCCGCTGGCGGCAAGTTGGGCGAAGGGGTCGCGGTCGCCGAATGCGCGCTTGAATCCGCGCAGCACGATGAACGCGAACAGCACGATCAGCGCGACACCGGCGATGGCGCCGAATTCTTCGATGCCGACCGCAGTGACAAAATCCGCATGCGCATCCGGAATGCGCATCTTGAAATGGCCGTTGCCCGCGCCGACGCCGAACAGCCCGCCATTTTCAATCGCCTTGCGCGCGAGATCGACCTGGTATGTATCGCCGGACTCAGGATGCAAAAAGCGGTCGATGCGGCTCGCCACATGAGGAAAGCTCATATATGCAAGGCCGACGCCGCCAAGCCCCGTAATCCCGAGGCCAAGAATGGCAAACCACGGCACGCCGGTGAGAAAGACCATCAATCCGGCGGTCAGCGAGAGCAGCATTGTTTGCCCGAAATCGGGCTCGAGGACGAGGAGCCCGGCAACCGCCACATAGAGGCCGGCTGCCATCGCGTACGCCTTGAGCCGTCCAAGCCGCTGGGATTGGGCAAAGATCCACGCCAGCGTCACGACAAAAGCCGGCTTCACGAATTCGGAGGGTTGCACGCGCAGAGGCCCGAAATCGAGCCAACGCCGCGCGCCCTTCACCGCCACGCCCACAAACGGCGTGAGCGCAAGCATGACAACCGTCACGATGAGCAGCAGCAGTGCGAGACGCTTCACCGCGCCCGGCTGAAGTAACGACAAGGTCAGCATCGTCGTCAGCGCGGGAGCGAGAAAGATCAGTTGTCGCACGACAAAGTGAGAACTCGGGTAATGTTCGCGCAGCGCAATCGCGGGGCTCGCGGCAAACGACAAAATGACTCCGAATACCGCGAGGAGAAGGAGCGCACCGATCGTCAGGCGGTCGACCGTCCACCACCAGTTTCCGTACCAGGTGCGATCGGTGCGCGCGACATCATTCATGCGACGACGTGTCCATTGCCGATCTTGGCGCGCAGGCGCGCGACATCGGCGCGAAACTGGTCTCCGCGATCCTCATAATCGCGAAACTGATCGAACGACGCGCAAGCCGGCGACAAAACCACTACCGCCGACTTGTCGCCGGCGGCCGTTGCATCGTGCACTGCGGCTTCCAACGCCGAATTCATGTCGCCACAGATCGTATGTGCGGCCTTGCCGTCGAGAGTCCCGGCGAATTGCGACGCAGCCTCGCCGATCAGGTAGGCGTGGGCTATCTTGGGGAAATAGCACGCGAGGCTTTCGATGCCGCCTTCCTTGGGAACGCCGCCCGCAATCCAGTAGATCTTGTCGTAGCACGCCAGCGCACGCGCTGCCGCGTCGGCATTGGTCGCTTTGGAATCGTTGATACAGAGGATCCCGCCCGCCTTGCCGACATCTTCCATCCGGTGCGGCAGGCCGGGAAAACTCAGCAGCCCGCGCACGAGGGCAGCCACATCGTTGGTCAGCGCGCGTGAGGCAGCGAACGCCGCCGCCGCATTCTGCCAATTGTGCGCGCCGGGCAAGGCGCGGCAGCGTTTGAGGTCCATGATCTCGGTGCATGGCATGGCGGCGCAATCGAACAGCACCCCGTCGATCACCGGCACGCCCCGATCGAGCGCCTTGCCGACCGAGATCGGCACCACCTTGCCGACGCCATTGGATGAAATCGCGGTACAGATTTCCGCCGTCAGGGAATCGTCAACACCGATGACGGCGGTGCCCTGCTTGCCGACACGCTTGAAGATGCGCCGCTTGACGGCGGCATAACTGGCGAGCGAGCCGTGCCGGTCGATGTGATCGGGCGTGATGTTGAGCAGCACGGCAACATGGGGTGCCAGGCCGGGGGTCAGATCGATCTGGTACGATGAAATCTCCAGCACATAAACCTTGGTGGCGGGCGGCGGTTCAAGATCGAGCACCGGCCGGCCGATGTTTCCGCCCATCTCGACGCTCAGCCCCGCGCTCTTGAGCAAATGCGCCGTCAGCGCGGTCGTCGTCGATTTTCCGTTGGTCCCCGTGATCGCAACGACGCGCGGACGATCGGGATGTTGCTTGATTTCGCGAAAGAAGAGCTCGACATCACCGATCACCTCGACGCCCGCCGCGTGCGCCGCCTTGACGACCGGGTGGGGCGCGGGATGCGTGAGCGGCACGCCCGGACTGAGCGCGAGCGAGCGAATGGCCGCCCAATCCCAATCCTCGAATCTCGCGATCGTCGCGCCGGCGGCCTGCGCCGCCTCGCGCTTGCCCGCATCGTCGTCCCACGCAACTGTCTTGCCGCCGCCCGCCGCCACCGCGCGCACCGTCGCCAGACCTGACCGTGCCAGGCCAAAGACGGCAATCGTTTCTCCGCGGCAGCTGTGCAGCGTAATCATGGCTACCTCAGCTTCAAGGTTGAAAGGCCGATCAACGCGAGGATCACCGCGATGATCCAGAAACGGATCACAATCGTCGGCTCACTCCATCCCAGCTGTTCGAAATGATGGTGGATTGGCGCCATCTTGAAAATGCGTTTGCCGGTCAACTTGAACGACGCGACCTGGATCATCACCGAGACCGCCTCCATGACGAACAGACCGCCGACAATGGCGAGCACAAACTCCTGCTTGACCGCGACCGCAATCGTGCCCAGGGCCCCGCCGAGGGCAAGCGATCCGGTGTCGCCCATGAACACCATCGCGGGCGGCGCATTGAACCACAAGAATCCGATTCCCGCCCCGAGCAGTGCGCCGCAGAAAATTGCAAGCTCGCCGGTGCCGAGGACAAAATGAATTTGAAGATAATCAGCGAAGATCTTGTTGCCGGTCAGATACGCGATCAGACCGAACACTGCCGCCGCGATCATCACCGGAACGATCGCGAGGCCGTCGAGACCGTCCGTCAGATTGACGGCATTGGAGGCACCGACAATCACCAGCGCACCGAACAGGACAAAGAAATATCCCAGATCGATCATGACTTCCTTGAAGAACGGCACTGTCAATGTCGTGCCGAGCGGTTCCTTAGTCAGCAAGGTGATTGTGTAGACCGCGGCGAACGCGACGACGAAGCCGAACACCAGCTTGGCCTTGCTCGACACGCCGTCGCTCGAACGCTTGGTGACTTTGAGAAAGTCGTCCGTGAACCCGATCGCGCCGTAGGAGACCGTGACGCCCAGCGCGACCCACAAATATCCGTTCGTGAGGTCACCCCAAAGAAGCGTCGCGACGATTGCGCCGAACAGAATCAGGAACCCTCCCATCGTGGGAGTTCCCTTTTTCGAGACGATATGGCTTTGCGGCCCGTCCTGGCGGATCGGTTGACCGCTTGATTGCTTGGCGCGCAGCATGCGGATCATCGCCGGACCGAACATAAAGCTCAGCAGCAGCGCCGTCATGATCGCTCCGCCGGTGCGGAAGGTGATGTACTGAAATACGTTCAGTACACTGAATTTCTCGTGCAGCGAGAACAACAGATGATAGAGCATAACCCCCCGCCCTAATAGCCGCCATGAGCGGCGGAATGCGCCCGCAGCGCTTCAACAATGAGGCCCATGCGGCTTCCAAAAGACCCCTTGATCATGACAACGTCGCCCGGATGAACCGCGTCCTTGACGATCGCGCACAACTCCTGTGCGGATTGAGCGTGCGCCCCGCGCCGTTTCTCGCCCAGCACGTCAAACAGGTTTTCGCTCAGCGGGCCGGCGGTAAAAACGAGATCGACGGCTGCGCTCTCGACCGCATCGCGAAGGCCAGCATGAAACGCCGGCGCGTCGCTACCGAGTTCGAGCATGTCGCCGATCACCGCGATGCGCCGGCCACCAGCTCCTGTGGGCGTGAGACCGAGCACTCCGAGCGCCGCGCGCATCGAGGCCGGATTGGCGTTATAGCTGTCGTCGATCAGCAAAAATGTACCGCCCGCCGTTGCGAGCTCGAAGCGGGCACCGCGCCCTTTGGGGGGCGTCAGCCGCTCAAGGGCCTGGGTCGCCTTTTCAAGATCGCCGCCGAGCGCAAGCACGGCGCACAGAACCGAAAGCGAATTGATGGCGATGTGACGCCCCGGTACGCCGATCTGATAGGCGATGGGATGCCCGCACACGATCGCTGTGATTTTCGAGCCCTGCTCAGTCGGCGCACAGCTCAGGAGTTGTGCGTCGGATTCTGCATGCTCTCCAAAGCCGAGAACCCGCGCCGCCGCAAAGCGCTCCGCCTTGGCGCGCAGCAGAGGAAAATAGGCATTATCGCGATTGATGATCGCGGTGCCCCCAACCGCCAACCACGCAAATACGTCGCCTTTTTCCTCTGCGATGGCATCGAGCGATGAAAAATGCGCAAGATGAACCGGTTCGACGGTTGTTATGATCGCCGCATTCGGCTTGACGAGTTCGGCCAGCGGCGAGATTTCGCCGACGTGGTTCATCCCGATCTCAAAGATGCCGTACGCGGTGTCGACCGGCATGCGGGCGAGCGACAGCGGGACACCCCAGTGATTGTTGTAGGACTCCGCCGAGGCGTGGGTCGCGCCGAGGGCGGAAAATGCCAGCCGAAGAGCCTCCTTGGTGCCGGTCTTCCCCACGCTCCCGGTGACCGCGACCACTTTGGCCTTTGAGCGCTTGCGGGCCGCACGGCCAAGCTCGCGCAGCGCTTCCAGCGTGTTCTTGACTTCAAGCTGCGGTCCGGTGACGCCTTCCACGCGGCGGTGAACGATCGCAGCGGCGGCGCCCTTCGCGAAGGCCTCGGCGACGAAAAGATGTCCGTCGCGATTGTCCCCCTCAAGCGCAACGAAGAGATCGTCCGGCACAAGCGTGCGGGTATCGATCGAAACGCCGTTGGCATGCCACGGCCGATCGCAATGCCCGCCGGTCGCCAGCAGCGCTTCCTCGCTCGACCATAATGCCAATGCACTCATCTGCTGCCCCCCAGCGCGCCGACTGCGCGCCTCACCTCGTCGCTGTCATTGAAGGGCGTGATAATTCCCTTCACGATCTGACCGCTTTCATGCCCCTTGCCGGCAACCACCAGTGCATCGTTCGCGCCAAGGCGCTCAACCCCTGCCGCAATTGCCTGCGCACGATCTGCGATCTCAAGGGCGCCGGGCGCCGCTGCGAGGATCGCCGCCCGGATCGCCGCGGGATCTTCGGAGCGCGGGTTGTCGTCGGTGACGATGACCGTATCGGCGAGCCGCGCTGCAATCTCCCCCATTTGCGGGCGCTTGCCCGCGTCGCGATCGCCGCCGCAGCCAAAAACAATATTGAGTGCACCTTTGACATGAGGGCGCACGGCATTCAAGACGGTCTCGATCGCATCGGGGGTGTGCGCGTAGTCGACATAGACCGCCGCGCCACTCGGGGTGCGTGCGACGAGTTCGAGACGGCCGGGGGCACCCTGCAGGTGCCTGAGCGCGTCAAAGACACCTTCGGCCGGCAGGTCGACGGCGAGCGCAAGACCAGCCGCGACGAGCGCGTTCGACGCCTGGAACAACCCCGCCAGCGGCAGGTCTAGATCGAAAGTGCGCCCTTCGAACGTCAAGGTGAGCCGCTGGCCGGTGCCGTAGGGAACATGCGCGTCGAGCCGCAAATGCTCGCCCCTCGCGCCAACGCTGAAGATGCGATGCCCGCGCGAGCGAGAGAGCGCCTGCGCCTCACCCGCTATCGATGCGTCGGCATTGATGACGGCGACACCGCCCGGGCTCATCACCTCGCCGAATAGCCGCAGCTTCGCGTAGGCGTAATCTTCGAGTGTTGCGTGATAGTCGAGATGGTCGCGCGTCAGATTGGTGATCGCCGCCGCCTTGAGCGTGACACCGTCGAGACGGTACTGCGCGAGCCCGTGGCTCGACGCCTCCATCGCGACATGTTCGACCCCACGCGCCTTGAGTTGCTGAAGCGCACTGTGGAGTTCGACCGGGCCCGGCGTCGTCATGCCGAAGTCGGTGTGGAACGCGTCCGACATCACGCCGAGCGTTCCGATGCTCGCCGCGCTGTGGCCGAGACGCTCGAAGATCTGCCGCACAAATGCCGCAACCGAAGTCTTTCCGTTGGTTCCGGTCACGGCGACGATCGTTTCAGGCTGCGGGGCGTAAAAGCGTGCTGCGGCAAGCGCAAGTGCGCGACGTGGGTTTGCGTCGGCGAGCACGATCGCGTCGGAATAGCGCCCCTTCAGCCCCGGGGGCGCCAAAATCGCAACGGCGCCGCGCGACAGCGCATCACCAACAAATGCGGCGCCGTCCGCCTTGGTACCCGGCAGCGCCACGAACAGAAACCCGGCCTCGACCGCGCGGCTGTCGGCGGTGAGGCCGGCAATATCGATGCCGCGCTCGGCTTCCGCCAAGCGCCCCGAGAGATCGCTTCCCACGAGTTCATCGAGCCGCATCGCGTTCATGTTACTCCTACTTCGCCGCCAGCGTCGGCGCGTCGGGCTTATCGACCGGCGCGACACGCAAGATGGGCGCAATCCGCGTGATGACATGTGCGGCAGTCGGCGCTGCCGTCCAGCCCGCTGTCGCAAATCCGTATGTCGCCTCAATCCCCTTGGGCTCGTCGAGCACCACATACACGACATAGCGCGGCGCTGTGGAAGGAAATATGGCAACGAACGACGACATGAGGGCATTTTTCTTGTATTGCCCGTTGACCACCTTTTCCGCGGTACCGGTTTTGCCACCCACCGAGTATCCCGGCACATTCGCCTGCTTGCCGGTTCCCTCCTTGGCTGTGACCACCTCGCGCATCAGCGTGCGCACCTGCTCGCTGGTTTTGGCGCTGATGACGTCGCGCGAGGGAACGGCCTCGCCCGGGGCATATTTGAGCAGGGTCGGCTCAACGAGATGGCCGCCATTTACGACCGCCGCGACCGCCTTGACGAGATTGACCGGAGAGACCGCCATTCCGTGGCCGAACGCCACCGTCATGCTGGTGATTTCGCGCCACGGCGAGGGCACGAGCGGGGCGCCGACCTCCGCCACTTCTAGCCCGGGCCGATCGAACAGATCCAGCTTTTTCAGAAACGCACGGTGGGCGTCGACGCCGACATCGAGCACCATTTTCGCCGACCCGATATTGGACGAGTGCACAAAGATTTCCGGCACGCTCAGCCAGCGGTTCTCCGAGTGATAATCGCTGATCGTGAAGCCGCCCGCACGGATCGGCTTGCTGGCATCGTAACCTGATCGCAGAGTGACCTTGCCGCTGTCGAGCGCGAATGCCGTGGTCAGGATTTTGAAGGTCGATCCCATTTCGAAGACACCGAGCGTCGCGCGATTGAACAGCGCATCCGGGTCGGCCTTGCCGGGCGCACCGGGATCAAAGTCGGGAAGCGAGACCAGCCCCAGCACCTCCCCGCTATTGGCATCCATCACGATTCCTGCCGCGCCGATCGCACTGAAACGCTTCATCGACGCGGCAAGCTCATCGCGCAGAGCGTGCTGCACGCCAAGATCGATCGACAGCGCAACGGTGGTCTCGCGCCCGCTCGCGAGGCGATCGTTGAGCTTGCGTTCGATCCCGGCGAGACCATTGTTGTCCGGGTCGACAAAGCCGAGCACATGCGCCAGCGTGCGGCCCTGCACATAAAAGCGGCGCGGCTCACCCATAAAGTGAAGGCCCGGAAGCCCTAGCGCATAGACCGCGTCGCGGTCGCGCGGGGACAGATCGCGCTCGATCCATTCGAACTGGCGTTCGCCGGACAGGCGCGCGCGAAGATGCGTGACCTCGAGCGCCGGGAAAATCCGGGCGAGTTTGGACACGGTTTCCTCGACATCCCAGATCTCGCGCGGGTTGGCATAAAGCGACGCCACCTCGAGGTTCGTGACCAGCATCTGCCCGTTGCGATCAACGAGTTCTGCGCGGATCGGTGCTGAAGCTGGGAGCGTATCCGCCGCGCTTTGATCGGCTCCGCGCTCAAACGCTACGATCTGTAGCAGACGGCCGGCCAGCAAGATAAAAGCGATCAGGAACGCGGCGCCCACCAGCACAAGGCGTTGGCGCGTTGGATCCATCGTCACAACTGTCTCATGATGCACGCGGACGACGGGGGGACACGCTGCGGCGAAATCACCGTAGTCGAACTGTCCACATCGCAAAGGGTCGTTGGCCGCGCTCATGATGCCTGTGTCGGATTAGCGATTGAGAGCGATCCTGGTGCTGCCGCGCAGATCCAGGCGCGAGGCGACCGCAGTTCCGGATGTGCCGACCTTGTCGCTCTTGCTCAAAGCCGCAAGACGGTCGGGAACCTCATCGACGCTGGCCACCTGGCGCGCATCGACATTTTCCAGATCGAGGTATTTCCCGGCGAGATCCTGGAGGCGCTGCGGCTCGTTGAGAAGACTCCAATCCGCCATCAACAGGCGTTGACGATCCTGCTCGCGCCTGATGTCCGCGGTGATGGAAGCAAGCTGCTTTTCCTTGCGCTGCACATCGTATTTGACCTGGTAGTTGCCAAAGGCGATCGCCACGGCGAGCGCCAGAAACGCCATATTGAGATTAACGATACGGATCACGACAACACTCCATTCAGGACGACGGGGGGGAGACCGAGGGTGGACACATCAAAGGGGTGCGGCGGCGCATCGGTGCGCTCGGCGCTGCGTAATTTTGCCGAGCGCGCGCGGGGATTGGCGTCGACTTCGGCCTGGGATGGCGCGCGGGCGCTGCGCGACAAAAGACGAAAACTTGGTAGCGGGCCGCTCTCCCTCGCCGGCAGATGACGCGACGTGGCGGGGATGTTGCCGCTGCGCGACGCCAGGAAACGCTTGACGATGCGGTCTTCGAGCGAATGGAAGGCGACCACCGCCAGCCGGCCGGCCGGTGCCAGAAGCCGCTCGGCCGCAGCCAGTCCGCGTGCCAGTTCGCCAAGCTCGTCGTTGACGGCAATCCGCAGTGCCTGAAAGGTGCGCGTCGCGGGGTGGATCTTGTCGCCGCCGCGTCGGCCGATCGTGCGGGCGACGAGTTGGGCAAGCTCGCTCGTTCGCGTGATGGGCGCGATCTCGCGTGCCGCGACAACGGCGCGCGAGATGGCACGCGAGCGGTGTTCTTCGCCGTAGGCGTAAATCACGTTTGCCAGCTCGGTTTCGCCCAAGCCATTGACGAGATCCGCAGCGCTGGGCCCGCCCTCGCCCATCCGCATGTCGAGCGGCCCGTCGGTCATGAAGGAAAATCCGCGCGCGCCATCATCGAGCTGGTCGGAAGAAAGCCCCAGATCGAGCGCAACGCCATCCAGCGCGGTGAGGTCGAGAGTCGCGGCCGCCTCCTCCATCTGTGAAAACCGGCAATTGACAAGCGAGAGGCGGCCTTGCGCCTCCCTCGCCAGGGCAGCGCCGCGCGCAATCGCGGCCGGATCGCGGTCGAGACCCACGACCCGCGTGCCCGGCGTGCGCAACAGGGCACGCGCGTAGCCGCCGCCGCCGAACGTTCCATCGAGATAGATGCCGCCCGCGCGGGGATTGAGCGCCGCCACCACGTCCTCAGCCATGACGGAAGTGTGGTGGGTCGTGCTCATCACGCCCCTCCGTTCGGACGTGCCGCGAGCAACCCGGTGCTCGACGCGACGATCTCGTCCGCGCGACGTTCCCACAGCGCGTGCTCACTCGGCGACCAGATCTGGAACTTGCGGCCCATCCCGACAAACATCAGCTGATCGGTAATGCCGGCAAAATTGAGGTAGTCCTCGGGAAGCTTGATGCGGCCCTCGCCGTCCCAGCTCAACTCCGTCGAACGCCCGAAAATGGAATTGGCGAGGGCGTCATACTCGAAGCTGAAAGGATCGAGCAGCGCCAGCCGCTCCTCGAGCTGGCGGCGCATGACCGGCCCGAAACCGTCGATCGCCCGCTGACGATCTCCGCGCTTCAAGAAGACGGTCTGGGCACCCTCGGCGGTCAATACCTGGCGAAATTTCGCCGGCACCGACACGCGGCCCTTCGCGTCGATCTTGTTCACGATGGTGTCGGAGAATTGCTCCACAGCCCGCCCGCTTGCCGCGCCCTCGCGTCAACGGCGGTGCCGCCGTCAACGCTCCCAAAAGCAGCCCCACGCCACTCCTTCCACGACGCCCAATTCGGGCGTCATTTGGGAATAACTGGGATAACATGGGCATGCTTGGGACGCAACGGGACTAAACCGGGAATAGTCACGTTTTTGTTGGGACACGTGCATTTTTACTGGCACTACTAGGTTTTCCACAGGCCCGTCTCTTTGAAAGAACATACAACGAACTCGTGGTCATACTTTTATGTTGCCTGAATGTTCATGTTCGATTTGCACGGTGCTCGAAGGATTTGGTGCTGTTCCAACCCGCTCGCCCATGGCGTCCCATGCGCGGGGTGCGAATGCGAACGCCTGCTTGCGCGGATTAAAGAAACAGCAACATCTCTTAAGAGGCTGTTAACGTCCATTTACTCCGTGGGCGGAGCGAAAGGTGCCAGGTGGCCTGTAAGCCGGGTTCTGTACCCCGGGGAAACCCCGGAGTGATGACCATTCCTCTGGAACGTTCGTTACCGAACGCTTCGCGCGACCGACCCGGGCAGCGATCCGGAAACGGAATTGCCCTGCTTGCGCAGGACGGGCCGCCCCTATTTGGTCTTGCTCCCGGTGGGGTTTTCCATGCCGCTCCTGTTACCAGGCGCGCGGTGCGCTCTTACCGCACCCTTTCACCCTTACCACACCCGCACAGCGAGCTGCGCGGGCGGGCGGTTTGCTTTCTGTGGCACTGTCCCTGGGGTCGCCCCCGCCGGGCGTTACCCGGCACCGTGTTTCCGTGGAGCCCGGACTTTCCTCCCCGCCCCGAAAGGCGCAGCGGTCATCCGGCCATCTGGCACCTGCACAAAATGCGCCTAAAGCCCTGCCATTTCAAGCAGATCGGCAAGACGCGCACGGGTTTCGCCATCCGCTTCGCCCGTAAGGAGCCGGGGGCGGAAGTGGCGCTGGAAGGCCGTCACGACCTCGCTGGTTGCGGTATCGAACACGCCCGTGGCCGCCAGCCCGTAGCCGAAGCGGATCAGCCGGCGTTGAAATTCGGCAGCGCCCTCGTCTAACACCGGCGCCGCGTCGCCGCCCGCCTCGCTCCATAGCCCCACCCCGTGCCGTGCCAGCAGCGCCCAGGGAAACAGTTCGCCGGGGTCCTGCTTGCGGGCGGGCGCGATATCGCTGTGGGCGAGAACTCTGGCCGCGCGAATGCCGTGGCGCCCGATGATGTCCTGACTGAGCGTGATCACCGCCTCGATCTGCGGGAGCGGAAACGCGCGGTAGCCGAACTCGTGTCCCGGATTCACGATCTCGATCCCGATCGAGCGCGCATTGATGTCGCTGGCGCCGGCCCACTGGGAGACCCCTGCATGCCATGCGCGGCGTGCCTCGTCGACATGCGCATAGACCACGCCCTCTTCATCTACGGTGTAGTGCGCGCTGACCTTGGCGGCGGGATCGGTGAGCCGGGCGAGCGCCGCCTCTGCGCTCGCCATTCCCGTGTAGTGGAGCACAAGAATGTCGACCGGAACACCCGGCGTTCGTGCGTCGCTATTGGGCGAAGGCCGCGGCTTGATCGTGAGGCCTATCGTCATGTCGCGACCCGCTCGATTGGAATGTTGCGATCGCGCACCAGGATCACCCCGACGCCCGAGAGCGTCACGAGGCTCCCGATTATGATGCGGGGTGTCAAGACGTCACCGAGAACCAGGACCCCCAGCAGGACCGTGGTGGGAGGCGAGATCAGCAGAAAGGGCGACACCCTGGAGATCTCGTAGCGCTGAACCATGAAATAGTAGCCGCCATGGAACAGGATCGAACTCGCCAGGCTGGTGTAGACGATTGCCAGCCACGGCAGCGCGCTTGAATGCGTAATGGATGCAAACTGCCCCGTCTCCCCGACCCAGGAGAGGAGAAGCAGAACCGGCCATGACGAGTGCGCCACCCAGGCCAGGAACTCGAATGTCGAGACCTTCTTGAGACCGCGCATCAAAATCGCCGACGCGGCGGCCGACAGAGCGGCGAGCGCCGCCATCGAGAATGCGCCGATATAGGCAAAGACACGCGGGTCAAAGGCAATGATCAGGCCGCCCGAGAGCGCCAGCGCGAGCCCGGTCCAGCGCCGCCAGTGCACCTTCTCCTTCAGGAAGATCACGGACAGCAGCACGGCAAAAGGGGCGTTGAGCTGGGTCGCGATCGTGATCGGAGAGACATCGCCGCCACGGGCGATCGCCAGCATGAACAGCCCGAACTGGAGGCTGCCGGCGAAGAAGGCCGCGCTCAACAGGCGCCCCATCTGCCCGGCATGCCATCGCGTGAAGGGGAGCAGCAGCGCCGACAGGAACACAAACCGCAGGCTCACCAGAAACAGCGGCGGCATTTCGCCGAACGCCGGCTTGAGCAGAATCGGAGAGACGCCGCCAACAACATTGATGACGATCAAAAACAGAATGTGGCGGGGATCCATGACGGGGGCGCGACTCACGCTCTAGAGGTTGCCAGCGCAATCAAGCCCATCGCCCAACCGCCGTCCAGCGAAACCGGCCGGGCGGCGCGCTATGCCGGTGCGCGTTCCCGCATCCGTTCGATCGCGGAATAGGCATTGTTGATGGCGGCGAGTTTGGCCGTTGCCATCACGATGAATTCTTCCGGCACGCCGCGCGCGATCAGGCTGTCGGGATGATTCTCGCGCACCAGCCGAAGATAGGTCCGGCGCAGCTCCTCGGGGCCGCAATCGCGCGACACGCCCAGCACGCAGTAGGGGTCGCAATCTCCCGGGTCGAGATGGCTCGCGCGGATGCGATCGAATTCGCCATCCGAAAACCCGAAGATCTGACCGGCACGAGCGAGATATTCGAGCTCGACCGGGTGCGCGTGCCCGTCCGACAGCGCGATCGCGAACAATCCGTCGAGTACGTCCTCGAGCACACCGGGCCGGTCGCGGAAAATGCGCGCAAGATCGCGCGCGTAGGAGTCAAAGCCGGCCATCGAGCGGCGTGCGAGATTGAAGAAGCGCTGGACATTGCCGCGCTCGCGTTCCGGCACATGAAAAAGGCGATTGAAAACGTCCACCTCGTGGTAGCTGACCGCACCATCCGCCGCGGCCATCTTCGCGGCGAGCGCGACGACGCCGATGGTGAAGACGACCCCCCCGTCCTCGCCGACTTGCGGCGCACGCGCCCGCTGCGTCAGCGTGCCCCACGCCGCCGCAAAGGACTCGCCGATGAGAGTTTGACTAAGGCGCGACCAGATCGACATCTATTGCTCACACTACCGGGAGCAACCGGGCGAGGCGAATGATTTTTCGCGCGCGCCGCGCTTGACGTGGCGGCGGAACGGCTGCACATGCTGAGCTGTTCAAGACTGGGACGGAGGGGCCGACATGGTCACGGTTCTCATTACGGGCGCCAATCGCGGAATTGGCCTCGCGCTCACCCGCCACTACGTCGAAAGTGGCGCCCGCGTCATCGCGTGTGCGCGAGACGTCGACAAAGCGCACGAACTGGCGCGGCTCGCGGCGCACACAGGCGGGCAGGTTACGGTCGCATCGCTCGACGTGACCAGCGAGGCGTCGGTCGCCGCGCTCGCGTGCCAGCTTGAGGGACGCCCGATCGATATCCTCATCAACAACGCCGGCATCGGCGATTACGGCCGCGACGGCACCGACGTCCTCCATCTCGACTACGAACGCCTCGACCTTCTGATCGCCGTCAACGCGATCGGTCCGGCACGGGTGTGTGCCGCGCTCTACCCCAACATCAAGGCGGGAAAGGAGAAGAAAATCGTCGCGCTTACGAGTCGCATGGCGTCCATCACCAACAACACGAACGGGATCATTCCAGCCTACCGCGCGAGCAAGGTCATGCTCAACCAGCTGATGCGCTGCCTCGCCGCCACGGCCCGCCCCGACGGCGTGACCGTCGCCGTCTTCCACCCGGGCGCAGTGATGACGGACATGGGGGGCGCGGGCGCGGATGTCACGCCGCAGGAAAGCGCCAGCGGAATGGCGCGCGTGATCACCGCCATGACGCTTGCCGAAAGCGGCAGCTTTTTCAATCACAAGGGCGAAATCCTGCCCTGGTGATGCTTACCCGCGCGCTGGGCGATAATTGAGGATCGGCGCGAGCCAGCGCTCCATCTCAGCGAGCGTGAAACCTTTTCGGGCCGCATAGTCGGCGACCTGATCGGCCTCGATCTTCCCCACCCCAAAATATTGTGCATCGGGATGCGCAAAATAAAGCCCGCTGACAGATGAAGCCGGCCACATCGCGAAGCTTTCCGTTAGCGTGATGCCGGCATTTTTCTGGGCGTCCAGCAGGGCGAACAGCAGTGCCTTCTCGGTGTGATCGGGCTGCGCGGGATAACCGGGCGCCGGGCGTATGCCGCGATAGTCCTCCGCGATCAGCTGCGCGTTCGTCAGATTCTCGTTCGCGCTGTACCCCCACAGGTCACGGCGCACTTTCTCGTGCATGCATTCGGCGAAGGCCTCCGCGAGCCGATCTGTCAACGCCTGAAAGAGGATCGCAGAATAATCATCGTGTTGCGCTTTGTATTGCGCCGCACGGTCTTCCTCGCCATGTCCAGCCGTTACCGCAAAAGCGCCGATGTAATCGGCAACACCCGTTTCAACCGGCGCGATAAAATCGGACAGCGCAAAATTCGCGCGCCCCCGATCCTTGGCGGCCTGTTGACGCAGGGTGTGGAATGTCGTGAGCACGTCCTTACGATGATCGTCCTTGAACACCACAATGTCGTCGCCTTGCGCGTTCGCCGGCCATATCCCGACCACGGCACGCGGGCGGACCCATTTCTCCTTGACCATCCGGGCGAGCATTTCCTGCGCATCCTTGAACAGCGCGCGCGCTGCATCCTTCGTGACCGGATCATCGAGAATATCTGGATAACGCCCGTGAAGCTCCCACGTCTGGAAGAAAGGATGCCAGTCGACATAGTCCACGAGCGTCGCAAGATCAAAATCGTCAAACACTGTCAGCCCGGGCTTCTTTGGGACCGGCGGCACATAGGCGGCCCAATCCGGTTTGAAGCTGGCGGCGCGCGCCTCTTCGAGCGTCGCGCGCTTCTGCGGAGCGCTCTTGCGCTCATGCGCGGCCCGAAGCTTGTCGTACTC
>Ga0209643_1001464_pt1 | contig 21962 bp, 24 predicted proteins | sample AutmiccBRH37_all_FD_187383 | JGI IMG/M metagenome (GOLD analysis project Ga0209643, IMG submission 187383) | Deep subsurface microbial communities from Mt. Terri, Switzerland - Autotrophic microbial communities BRH/37_all (SPAdes) (version 2) | ecosystem: Environmental > Aquatic > Deep... | reverse complement strand
TACCTGCTTCCCTGGGGTCAAGGCCTGTAAATAGTGGAGAGTAAGGGGTGCTAAAGAGCTTCTGTCCGAGAAACGCCAAGGCCAGCAGTACGACAACGGATGTTGCAATGGCAATGCCCTTCTGAATTCTGCTAAGCCCCTGCCACCTCTCACGGAACCTTACCAATAGATCGCCAAGATTCACTTAAAAACCACTTCCCTCATGAAAATGAGGATACACTTATACCTGCATCCGTGAAATTTCCTGATATGCCTCAACTACTTTGTTTCTTACTTCAGTTGCCAGTAAAAGTATAATTTTGGCCTTTTCCATGGCTATGGTGACCTGATGTACATCCTGGACTTCACCAGTCAGAAATCCTTTTACCGTTTCGTCGGAGTTTATTTGCGACTGATTAACATCCTGCAGGGCTTTATTAAGCATTTCACCGAACGAGCCTCCCGGCGCCACCTTGACGGTTTCCTGACCGGTAACGGATTGCACATGGGGCAGGATAAGAGGTACAGGAGCGATTTGCATATAACAGTTACCCCCACCAGTTAAGATTAAGACAACTAAATTGGTTAAAATTATTTTAAAGATTTGAAAAATTAAACCGATTTATTAAAATAGCAATTATTTTTATTCAAAATACTTCTAATAACTCTTAACGTATAATATCGAGTGCCCGGGCAGCCATACTTTTGCCCGCGTTGAACACGGTTACATTGGCATCATAGGCCCTTGTGGCTGCAATCATATTTACCATCTCATTGGCTATATTAACATTCGGGTAGGCCACATAACCGTCCTGATTCGCGTAAGGATGGGAAGGATCATGCACCATTCTTGGCTCAGCCGGGTCCTGAATTATTTTGGGGACATGCACTCCTGACTCTTTGTACATTTCCTGCCCGGCCACGGAACCTGCCTCCATGGTCAGCAATTCTGAAAATACCGGCACATTGCGCCGGTATACCGGCCTGGACGGATCCCCGGGCACACCTGCGGTGTTGATATTGGCAATATTGTTTGAGATTAAATCAAGCCACAGCCGGTTTGCCGTCATACCCGACGCGCTGATGCCGAAGGATTCAAAAAAGGGCAATATTAACTACCTCCCCGTATAACATTTTCAAGACCCTTGAACTTATTGGACATGATCAGAGATGATGTATCATACAACAATGTATTTGCAGCAAGATTGACCATTTCCTGATCAATATCAACATTGTTCTCCCCGTAACGCATGGTGGAGTCCTTTTCCTGTACAACACTAGGAGCAACATTTTCCATAGCTGGCGCTCCTCCCATATGCCTTAGGTTGGTGGTAAGCATTACGATTTCCTGCTTGCCCAAAGCTGCTTTAAGCTTTTCCTGGAAAGACACAAAGGATTTTTTAAAACCCGGGGTGTTGACATTGGCCACATTGTTGGCAATTACACGCTGGGACAAAGAGGCTGAATCAAGCTGTTTACCCAAGGCCATAAGTACCGGGTTGGAGAATAAATCCATTCAGTTTTTCACCACCTGGAACCAAATTTACCATGCCTGGAAAACTAATCTACATTTGACCGTTACAACTAAAATATACAGAAAAAATTAATATACTGACAATGTACAACACCTTATCACTATGATTACTAAATATTCAACAAAAAATAATTTTTCCCTTCCATTACTTCCAATAAAATAATTTATCGACATAAATAACCAGCAAAAAAATGTCTTAAATTTTTTGCCCGGTTGATTATAATGCTAAAATTTCAGGTATATCCGCCGAATATATAAATAGTAGCAAAATTCTCCTATTAAAATAGAGGAGGAATAGTAATGAAAATACAGGGTTCATCTATTATAATGTCGGGAAATTACAGTTCTATAGATATACAAATAAAGGAGGAATCATTAAAAACCTGGATAGGAAATGAACGGCCAAATTTTGAGGGAGGAAAAATACCACAGGAACAGCTTTCGGCTCTGAAGCAGGACATATCTTTCAAGCAAGATATAATCGAAATTTCGGCGAAGGCCAGGGAAATGCTGGCCGGGTCAAGTTGCGCATCTGAAAAAATAAAGGCCAATCAACTAGAGGAACTGGACGACATAAGTGATAAGGACAAGTTTAAACTCATACTGCTGCAAAAAATGCTTGAAAAGCTTACAGGTAAAAAAATAAAATTTAATATGCCTGAAAAAATAAAAATAAAAAATCCGGACTCAAATATAAACAAAATGAAAAAAGACGGCGTCAGCCCCTCCCAGACCCAGGCAAAACAGGGGTGGGGTCTGGAATATGACTACCACGAATTAAAATATGAACAGGAGAACATGTCCTTCACTTCGACCGGAGTTATCAAAACTGCAGATGGCAGGGAAATAAATTTCACGGTAGAGTTAAATATGAGCAGAGAGTTCATGTCACAGAAGGATATAAGGATAAGGGCCGGGGACGCCGTAATGAAAGACCCGCTGGTTATTAACTTTGACGGAACAGCTCCGGACCTAACGGACACCAAGTTTTCCTTCGATCTTGATGCCGACGGCAATGCCGATCAAATATCCTTCGTCACCCATGGCAGCGGATTTCTTGCCCTTGACCTGAACGAAGACGGCACTATAAACAACGGCAGCGAGCTTTTCGGCCCCAACACAGGCAACGGTTTTACGGAGCTGGCCCAATACGATCAGGACCACAACAACTGGATAGATGAAAATGACGAGATATTAAATCGCCTCCGGATCTGGACAAAGAACGAGGATGGCAGCGACAGTCTCTTTGCTCTGGGCGAAAAGGGCATCGGCGCCATATACCTTGGTAATGTGGAAACTCCTTTCAGCTTCAAAGACAGTACAACTAACGAACCGCAGGGACAGGCAAGATCAACAGGTATTTTCATCCGGGAAAATGGTGCCGCCGGAACAGTGCAGCAAATCGATCTGGCGGTATAAAAGATCTCGCATACCCATAGAAAAACTCCCCGTGAGTACACACTACGGGGAGTTTTTCTATGGGTATATTATATGTAGTATATTGTACTAGATAAATTTATCTACGATTATACCCAGCATTTTCTTGAAATAAGCAACCATATCCAGAACTTTCTCCGGCGGAATCTCCCTAATTACAGTATTGTCTTCCGTATTTATAACCTTTACGTAATATTCACCGCTTTCTTCGTGCAGAGAATATTTTAACTCTGTATGATACATTTCCATCGTGTTATTTATCTGTTTAACAGCATTTTCTATCTGACACACATCGCTTTTATCAAAGTATTGCTCTTCCTGACCGATGATATCATCCGCAGACCATGGTGGGAAATCCCCCAAAATGTCCCGTTGATTTTGTAAATTTTCGTCAATTCCGGTTACAGGCATCCCCCCAGTTATACCCTGAACTTTCACCTTTCATTCCTCCTACTCACTTTTTCTTTTCCACAAAAAACCCTGATAATTGATAAGGTCTATTTCCGTATAGATTAAACACATTTTTGAAGTTGGCCAAGTTTTTCAACTTCTGCTTGATATTATTAACCTGCTCCATTGCTATCGGCTCAAGCTTACTATTAATCTCAATTATGTTATGCAAAATTGCAATATTTTTATGCTTAAGATCATCTATAATGCTATTGTCCTCCGCCGCAATGGCTGATATAGATTCCATCAATACGTCTATGCCGTCAATTTCCTCTATCACGGACTGTCTGGCACCAATTAAATTAAGAAATTCTTCAATATCACCTATTTCTAATTTTTTTCTCATACCAAGGGTGACTGATTCCATGCTTCTCAATAGTTCTCTTTTTTTCTCCAACAACTCAATAATCATCATATGTCTTCAACCTTGATTATTATTCTGCTTTAACATTTCTGCCCATGCGTCCCTAAGACCTTCAATCAATTCCGCTACTTCCTTCATAGCTGCCCCATCTTTTTTTATGTTAGCCGTAACCAAATGACTGTACATAAAGTCGTAAAGGCTGGATAGATTTTTCGCTATTTCATAGTTCATATTAAGAGTTGACGAGAGATATGAAATTATATCTTGAGCACTGATTAAATTTTCATTGACCTTCTCATAAGTTTTTTCCTCAACAGCCGCTATGGCAGCCTTAATGAATTTTATCACCCCATTAAAAAGCATCAGAGTGAGTTCACCGGGGGAAGCGGAATTTATCGAATTAGCTTTATACTGCTGATAGGGATTGGCTAATGCCATTTTATTAACACTCCTATGCAATTATTTAACCATACTGAACTTAACCCTATGAACTGCTACTTCCCCCAAGCATCTGCGACAAATAGGCACTTTGGCTGTTAAATTGCTGAATGGCCTGCTCCATGGCAGTAAACTGCTTGTAATAGCGCTCATTCGCCACATCCATACGGTCTTGAGCAGTATCAATACTGCTGTCTATATCGGATATTCTTTTACCAATATAGCTATCATCCAACAATATACTACTGCTGTCGCTGCCCGCCTGATCAATAATCTTGTTCATGCCATTGTTTACATCTTCATACAACCGCGCTGCTATACCTTTTTGGCCATAATCATCGGATACATTGGTAAATAGCTTCATTATTCCTTCGGGATCATCTTCCAGCGCTTTCCGCAATTTATCCTCGTCTATTACCAGTTGTCCACTATTATAATCTTCAGTGGTGGTAATACCTATATCAGACAGACTTTTATATTCCCCTGTCAATCCTGAAACCGGTGCGGACATGGTTGAACGCATTTTGCCTCTTATTCCGGACAGTATATCATCATTGCGCAGTATCCCGCTGCGGGCTTTTTCTTCCCATTTCTCAATCTGCGTATCGGATAATTGACTCCTCTGATCGTCGGTCAGGGGGACGTAATCCGAATAGCGTGTTTCACTTAACTTAGTAGTAATGGTATCCTCAATTTTATTATAGCTGTCAATAAAACTTACGATTGAGTTGTAAACCGCATCTGTATTACTAGTAACAGTAACCGTGCTGGCGCCCAAATTCTTCAAGGTCATGGTTACGCCGTTGACCGTAACGTTATTTACCGAACTGGTAAGCCCAGTGGCATCGCCAAAATCATACTGGGCATCCTGCCCGCTATTCACGCCGGATATTAGCTTCAGTTTCAAGGTATTGGCGCCAGTCCCCCCGGTATCGGAAAGAAAGCTACTGGTATCGTTAGTAACGTTGATTACCGCATCGGCGCCGGTGGTGGTTGTGTTTAAGAAAAACCTGTTTTGGTCAGCATCGTAACTTGCGGTAATCCCTAAATCCGCCCCATTTATTTCTTTGACCACATCAGAAATAGTTTTGGTGGATGTATCAAAACTAAAATCGTGACTCCCCTTGCTGCCGGTAAGGGTGAAAGTGACAGTTCCGGATAAGCCAAACTGACCGCCTAAAGTTTTACCAGACTCATCAGCCAGCACATCTGTGCTGGCCTTGGATACTCCCTCGGCCAGCCTGGTAACGTTTACTTGATATGTTCCCACAATGGCATTGCTGCCGGCAGTGGCCGTAAGCACGGTTTCATCGGAAGATGAAACATTTTTTGCCAGGTAAGTTGACTGGAGTTTCATATTAAAGACCGTATCTCTGAAAGAACGCAGGGAAGTATTTATAGTCCGATAATCCTCTTGCTTCCATTCCAGTGTTTGCTTGTTCTGATTGAGTTTATCAATGGGCACTTGATAGGCCTGCATTAATTGTTTAATTATCGAATCCGTATCTATGCCGGATGACAAACCGCTTACCCGCAGCAGATTGGTGGTCACGATTATCACTACCTTTCTTAAGTAGATTGCTTTAATTACTTTTTCGGTTATACCGCAATAAACTTTACAATAATATTTTAGAGTTGTAGGGCATTTTTCTTGTTCCACTCATATCAGTGTAGACTTTTCAACAAAAAATCCACAATTTGTAAATCCAGTTCTGTATCCACATCATGTGATCTATCCTGTGGCATGACATATGCCACGGTATCACTAGAGATGAATGTGTTGCTACGCTTTAACCACTCCGTCTCAGCTACGTAAACGGCACCGTTTAGAGCATATACAACGGGCAAATCCTGTCTGCGGTTAATAGGTTGTTTTAGATTAACAAATGCAGAGATCCGGTTGCAGGCATCCAAGGTATACATCCAATAAGGACTTTGGGGAGACTCGACAACCGAAACGCAGGCGGGAGCTTTTTGTAAAATGCATTTTTCCAGGCATCCATTGATGTCTTCAACTTTTCTTAAAGGTGAAGTAGGTTGAAGTAATACAACGTAATCATAATGCTCTGGTAATTCATAAACAGCATGCAGGACAGGATTTATGCCCGGTGTATCGTCCATAGCAAGCTCAACCGGCCTTGTGAAGGGCGCTTCGCACCACAATTTTTTGGCAATGTCGATTATCTCACTATCTTCAGAGGACAAAATCAGTCTATCTATATATTTTGTTTTCTGGGCTTCCTCAATGGTCCAGGCGATTAGCGGTTTTCCAGCAACCTCGCGGATATTCTTCCGGCGCACCCCCTTGGAGCCGCCCCGAGCGGGTATGATGGCAAGCACAGTTTTACCATTAATCATCCGAATACCTCCGGAAACTCTCCATTAGCTTTTTCATAGTCCACAGCCTGTCCAATATCAAGCCAGTATTCCCTAATTGGAAATACTGCTGTCTCCATATTTTTTTCAAGTAACTGTTTAAACAAATCCGGCATATCAAAATATGTATCCGGTGGAATAAAGTCCACCACAGTGTGGTCCAGTACATATATTCCCGCGTTTACAAAAAATCTTTGCACAGGTTTTTCATCTATACCTGCCAGACGATGCCTATTAATCTTTACCACACCATATGGAACCTGGAAATCATACTCCCGCACACACATGGTTGCCATCGAACACTGCTCCAGATGAAAGCTCAGCAACTGGTCAAAATTGATTTTTGTTAACAAATCGCCATTCATTACCACCAGCGGCCTATTTAGCTTTACTGGAATCAAACTTAAAGCGCCGGCGGTGCCCATTCTCTTGTCTTCTTGTATATACTCTATACTCACTCCCCAGCGGGAGCCGTCGGCAAAATAATGCCTAACCATATCCCCTTTATAGTTAATAGAAATATAAAATTTATTAAAACCGAAATCTACAAAGTTCTCCAATATTGTCTCCAATATTGGTTTACTGCCTACTTTCAAAAGCGGCTTGGGGCAATCATCAGTCAAAGGGCGCAGACGGCTGCCCAGCCCTCCAGCCATGAGCAACACAACATTCTCCCGCTGTCCGGGCTTGAGTAAATTCTCCAAGAATTCAACATTTATTACGCACCCATTACTGTCAACCACCGGAATGTGCCTTAGTTTTTTAGCTTTCATTAAAGCAAGTATGTTCTTCCGGCTTTCTTTTATCCCGGCAACTGTGGGACAGCTATTCATAATACTCCGTACCGGATGCTCCAGTGATATTCCTTTTAAAATACCACGGCGCACATCACCATCTGTAACCGTGCCCATTAACCTGCCGCCTGAATCCACCACCAGGGCAATTTGTAATGTTGTTTTATCAATTAATTTGATGACATGAAGTATTGACTCATTAGGGTCTACTAATATTTTTTTCCAATCCTTCATAACGGTACCACCTTTGCCGGGATACCTACAGCTGTAACACTGTCCGGTAAATCACGGATTACTACAGATCCGGCTCCTACCTTTGCAGAACTGCCCACCGATAAACCTTGTATTATTGTAGTTCCCGCTCCTATAAAAGATTTATCTCCTATATTAACGCCGCCGCACAGGGTAACACCAGTTGCCAAATGCACAAAAGAGCCGATACTACAATCATGTTCCACTATCACTCCGGAATTAACGATGGTATTGCAACCTATAGAGGCACCCGTCTGGATTATGGAACCAGCCATAATTTGCACTCCTTCTGATAATTTGACGTCGCCGGCCATGACTGCTGAAGGGTGTACAATGTTAACAAAGTTATAGCCTTTATTTTTAAACAACCTGTATATCCCCTCCCTTGCTGACGACATACCTACCATGCCCAAACCATTCACAAGGCAAATTTTATCCGCAGGAAAATCATCTATAATGCTATCGTCACCAAGTACAGGCACTCCCAGTATTGAAGCGCCCCATTTCGACCTGTCTGTGTCCGTTACCCCCAGCATTGTTAACCCGCACAAAAGTAAAGTATCAATAAGCACCCTGGCATGGCCGCCGCCACCAATAATTATTAATGGCATATTCATAAGTTTATCATCTCGTCCCGCCTGTAATCCCTATCCGCTTTACGTCCTAAACAATCCCAAAAAAACATGGGAGAAACACCGGTACCCGGACGCTTAGCCGCTACGTTTTCTTCGGTAAATATTTCTCCTTTATTAATATCCCTTGCTGCCACAAGGCTTTTTCTGGCAACCTTTGCATTATTTAGTTCAGACTGCGCTGGATATTTTATATTTGAACCGATTGCCTTCTCCACCTGGCGTATACTCTTTATCATTTGTGTGAGTTCATATGGTTCAAGGGAGGCTTTGTGATCCGGCCCGGGCAGAGCCCTGCTCAGAGTAAAATGTTTTTCAATTACAGCAGCTCCGCGAGCAGCAGCAGCAATGGAAACCGCTATACCAGGGGCATGATCTGAATACCCCACCGACAAACCAAAGGCGGATCTCAGGGTATCCATAGCCAGTAAGTTTACTTCTTCAAAAGGTGCCGGATATTCAGTGGTACAATGCAGCAAGGTAACATTTTGTCTTAACGCCTGCTGACCTTCCTTCGACCAGTATGCCGCTTGAAAAACATTTAGAGCCGGCTCTTCTTTAGATCTGGTATAACCAAAAGCCAGTACCCCAAGGGCTGTTTCTATTTCACCCAGCGTACTCATGCCGGTAGATAGAATAACAGGCTTTCCGGTAAGCGCCACCCTTAATAATAGCGGCCCATTGGTAATTTCCCCGGAAGGCACTTTAAGTTGCAACAAGTTAAACCTACCGGCAAGCAAATCCACACTTTCCATATCAAATGGAGTGGATAAAAATTGAATCCCCTTTAACCGGCAGTATTTGATTAACTCCTCATGGGCATTTTCATCAAGCTCCAGTTTTTTTATCATTTCCAGTTGAGATTCCCTGCTGTCTGTTGTTTTAAGCTGGTACTCTGCCTTGGGAGCACAGGTACTTATTAATTTATCAGCCTTAAAAGTCTGGAATTTTACCGCATCTGCCCTGGCCTCTACTGCCACGTCAATCAATTGCCTGGCCAACTCTAACGAGCCGTTATGGTTTACTCCTGCTTCGGCGATGATGTAAACACTACTCATGCTACCATATCTCCTAAAAAACATAATTGTTTCTGCTACCAGATTAACATCAATTCCATTTTCAACTTTTTAAAATTAAAAGACTTATATATGCTATGCTTGCATATAGCCCATGAAACAAGTATCTTACTCAAAATATAGCTCAGGAAAATTCTATGTAGTTTTCTTTTACGGATAAGAATAAATCTTTCCCACTAATTCTTGTCTACTTCTTATAGAAGCCTATGGAAATATACATTTCAACACAACAACCTAACTCCCACATGTTAATACTATACAAGCAATACCTTGAGGAAACCAAGAAATATAGGAGCCATATCACATACAACCAACAACATATGCATTTTGACTTTTCACAAGGTTTCTTTTAGCAACATAAATGCTTCTGCAGCATTAAATCCTGCAACTACCCCTCTTAAAGTAGCTAATGCTCTTAACGCCTTTTCACTACGCGGAAAAGGAAATTCATTTACCTCTGAAGAATAAATGTTAAGTATTTCAACTTTTTTGTCTAAATAATCAAATATATCAACGAAAACATTAGGCCTAAAGCCATTATTATCAGGGTTAATATTAAAGTCTGTCTCTGAAATAGTTTCATATGCTAAAATACGCTTAATATATGGATGTCGAAAATTTTTTGTTGATGCTACCATTACATCAAATACAATAGTATGATCAGAATGTATATCACCCCTATACGGAATATATACTATTTTCGGTTTAATTTCTTCTATCACATAAGACACGGAATTAATAAGTACATTTAAAGGAAGTGTATCCAATTCTGAAGTCGGAAATCCTAGCCTATAAACACTTGAAAAACCATAAATCTTGCTAACCGTATTAATTTCTTTTTCTCTAATTTCTCTATAATCATTATTTTCCTTCATGTTGGTTATAATTAACCAATATACTTTATAACCCTGTTCTATATGCCGAAATATTGTACCCGAGCACCCTATAGTTTCGTCATCAGGATGGGGTGCAACAACTAATACAGCAGCCATATAACACTTCCTTAGTAAGTTATTTTTTTCTGTAATAAGATCTTATCGTATTCAAGTGATTTAAGCATATGTACTATTCTTTTTGATGCATTACCATCACCATATGGATTTGTACAGTTATTTATTATTTTCTTAAAACTTTCATCATTAATACATTTATTTATAGCAGAGGCAATCTCGTTTCTATCATAACCAACATCTATAACATTTTCAGCCCTTAACCTACCTTCTTGTCGCAAGCCCACATTAACGCATGGTATTTTAAAAAAAGGAGTCTCGATCAAACCGCTACTTGAATTACCAACTACTACACATGTTGGTATATTTAAACAGCCTAAATATAGTTTCCAACCCAAGCTTTTCTTAATTATAAATTTTTTATTATACCTATATTCATTTATAGCTTGGATGATTTCTCGGCTCCCTTTATCATTACAGGGATATGTTATGATTGTTTGATATTCTAATTCATTTAGCGCTTCTAGACTCTCCTTGACCTGCTTATAGGACAAATGACTCTCTGTCGTTACTGGGTGTTGAGTAAATAAAATTATAGGCTTAGAAATATCGATTCTTAATAAACGAGCTACATCTTCTGGTTTTTCATAATTACCGCTCACAACATTATCTAAAAATGTTGAACCAACATTAAATACTCTCCATTTTTCTTCACCTAACTTTAGAACTCTATTGTATGAGTCTTCATTAGTTGTAAAATGAATGTGTGATAGTTTAGTTATACTGTGCCTTATTGAATCATCAAGATGTCCACCTTGAGATTTATCTCCTCCAAACATATGGGCAATAGGGATATTTAAATAATATGCCGAAATCGCAGCAGCAAATGATTCATATCTGTCACCAGCTATAAACACTAAGCTTGGCCTATCTTTATTTATTATTTCGGTCAAATCAACGATCAATTTCCCTAAAATTTCAGCTACATCTATAGTAACAGACGACATTGTTTCTATTTTATAAGTTCTAATATTATTGAGAGTCATTTCGCTAATAGTATAACCAAATGACTCTATTAAATGAGATCCTGAAATAATCAAATATGGGTTAAAATAGGGGTCCGCTGATATCTCATCAATAAGAGGGTTTAGCAAACCATACTCCGATCTGCTCCCAGAAAAGAATGCAACTTTCACTTTTTTTCTCCTTTTAATAATATCATTTCCTTAGAGATCTCCAGAGGTATTTGTTTAATGGAAAACAAAATTTCGTCGGAAGGGACGTAACCAGCTTTAGCAACCGATTCTTCATATAGTGGTGTGGCCTTATAATATTTGATAAACTCATATTTATCTGGAAAAACCAATTTTCTTTGTACTCTTTCTAAATTAACATTTTTAAATATTAAATTTGATTCATGGAAAAAATCATTTTCAAGTCTACTAGTTCTAATAATTGCTTCATTATATATAGGGAAACTAAAAACCATTTCATTAAAGACATATAGTTCTTTAGCGTTGTTAATACTGGGCCCCAACAGATAAAACATACAGGATTGTTTAAGCAACCTATTAATCTCTTCCAAAATAACTTTTATATTTGTAGCATAATAAATAGCATAAGTTGATATTATAAAATCAAATGTACAATCAATAAAGGGAAAGAAATAATCCATATTCCATTTAACTAAAATTTTTGGGATAGGCTGCTTAGTTGCCTTAAATAATAATTCTTCTGATTGATCAATACCAACTATAATTCCTCTTCCACCGCTCATTTTGTGATATATTGAAAAAAAGTTCCCACTTCCACATCCAATGTCTAATATTTGATCGCCTTCTTTAATAGGAAGTACATCCTCTAGCCAACTCTCCAAAGAAAAATTAGAATATTTTATATGGGCATTAATTCTTATTGTCAAGTTATCTAATTTTTCCTCAAAACCTAATGACATAATTTTTATCCCCTTTTAACACCTAATTTCGAACTACTAGGTATATTTATCAAGAACGATTGTAAATTTTTAGCTACAGATAAATCCATTTTAGGGCATTGGCCATATATTGGCAATTCACTTAATAACATCCATGCTGGGCGAGTCATTATCCCAACATCGTTTAATGCTTCTAAAATTTCTTCTTTTTTACATATACTATTACGTTTAATAATTAAAGCATTAAGCCAATAATTACTTTTTGAAAAATTATTCTCTGTAAAAAAATGCACTTCGTTGATTGATGAAAAGGCAGCCTTATAATTTTGTGCTAAACATCTTTTCATATATATAAAATCATTCAAGTTCTCCATTTGTGCACATCCTAAGGCAGCATTAAGATTTGGCATTCGATAATTATAACCTACCATATCATGATAAAATAACCACCTGTGGGGTAATTTAGCTGTTGTGGTTATGTGCTTTGCTAACTTAGCTAATTCTTTATTATTACTTAATATTGCCCCACCACCACCGGTAGTTATTATTTTATTGCCATTAAAACTAAGAGCCGAAACCTTGCCAAAATTTCCTGTATGCTTACCTTTATAATAAGACCCCAATGACTCAGCAGCATCCTCCACCAGTTCCAGTTTAAATTCACTACAAACATCCAAGAGCGGGTCCATATCTACCGGGTGCCCAAAAGTATGCATAGGAACAACAGCCTTTATTCGCCGTCCTGTAATTTTATTAATACAATCATCAGTACGAATTATCGCTATATCATATAAGTAGTCTCTTAACTTATAAGGATCAATCCCTAGTGTCCTTTCCTCACTGTCAACAAAATGAGGAATTGCATTGCAGTATGTAACAGCATTTGCAGTGGCCACAAATGTAAGCGCCGGAATCAGTACTTCGTCACCCGGGGCAACCCCCACCAGTTTAAGGCATATATGTAATGCAGCAGTTCCGTTTACTACGGCCACTGCATACTTTACCCCAATGAAATCCGCCAGCATTAGTTCAAATCTGTCAACATAACTGCCCACTGATGAAACCCAGCCCGTGTCCAGACAATCCTTCACATATGCCCATTCATTGCCGGAGAAACAGGGCTCGTGCAGCGGCACAAACTCCTCCCGGTGGGATACAACTGATTCAATCGCATTTATAATACTATAAATAATGTTTTTTTCATCTTTAAATGAACGGGACAAATTATTTTCCCCCTGCCAGATGACTTTAAGACAGCAGATAATGCCGGAACATCAAACGTTATATATTGACGATTTATAGCTCCACAAATTATGCGGATTGGTAAACCACTTGACCGTTTCTGTCAGACCCCGCTTGAAACCGTCTTTACCGGCGTACTGCGGCTGCCACCTCAAAAGCTTCAGCGCCTTTGTATTGTCCGCCCACAGGCGCTCCACTTCACTTTTAACCGGCCGCAGACGTTCGGTGGCAGTTTCTATTTCTATCTCCACACCCATAACTTCGGCTATCAGCCTGGCCGTATCTCCGATGGAGATTTCATAATTGCTGCCTATGTTTATTATTTCACCCATGCAGTTATCAGCCTCCAGAGCCGCAATAAAACCGCTCACCGTATCTTTAACATAATTAAAATCCCTGGTAGGGTGCAGTGCGCCAAGTTTTATATTGCTCTGCCCGCCGGCAATCTGAGTAATAATGGTGGGTATTACCGCCCGGGCGGACTGACGGGGACCATAGGTATTAAAAGGGCGAATAATAGTCACCGGCGTGCCAAAAGAATAATAAAATGACATAGTCAGTTGATCTGCGGCAATTTTAGTGGCAGAATAAGGTGATTGTCCCTGTAATGGATGATCTTCTGTTATAGGTACAAAACTTGCAGTGCCATATACTTCACTTGTCGAAGTATGAATAACCCTTTCAAGTCCCAGTTCTCTGGCCGCCTGCAATATGTTTAAGGTACCTTTTACATTAGTATCCACATAAGTATCAGGCGAGTGATAGGAATAAGGAATTGCAATCAAAGCAGCTAAATGAATCACCGTGCAACAACCCTGCATAGCTTTCTTTACACCGTAAGAATCGCGAATATCACCGCTAAAAATTTCGATTGCGTCTAGAATATCCCGGGGTGACTGATCCAGCCAGCCCCATGAATTAAATGAATTATATAAAATAAAGGTACGTACAGGGTACCCCTGGCGCACAAGTTCTTCCACCAAGTGAGAGCCGATAAAACCTTCAGCACCGGTTACAAGAATTTTTTTGTTGTCCAAATTTAACATCCTTCTAGTTTAATTTATATCATTAATGTTAATAAATTAATTATATATTAACATATTACTCAGATTTTCCAGGCCAACATATTTTTAATTTATTCATTTACAACTCATTATAAAAGCAAACAATTTAATCGGACATAAAAGAAGTATGGAGATACTTTTCTAATTCGCCATAAATCAACTCGCTTAGATCGGCGGAAACCTTAAATAACTTTTTTTGTATTTCAATTATTTTACCAACCTTTTCCACAGTATCACTCCTTTTGAGTTGATTAATTTCAAATGATGCTATGGCAAAATGCGTTTGAATAAATATAGTAAAGAAACCCAAGCCATCCGCATTCTGTTCGTACTCTATCATCATTTGGTTTAATTCGCTTAAATATTCCACTATATTTTCTTTTACAATAGTATTATTTTCATATTTAACAAGCTTTTTAATAAAAGACTCCATCAATTCATTAAATTTACGCAACTCTTCGGCTTCATTCTCTATTCTTCCATGAATAACTTCATTTTCTTCCATAAATAACGGCTCATAAATATCATCAATCAGCTCATATAAAGGTTTACATTTTTTAACCGCATACTTATCTAACGCATCTTTTAGTAAAAGATTTTGGGTGTGTTTTAACTTAGCACCACCCTCAGTTGAGTTAATAATTGAACCTTTGCTTTTATAAAATTCTTCTTCAAACCATGTCTGGAATTTCCTCCACATTTCGCTGGTCCTAACTTGCTCTCCAAAATAACCTTCAACCCACAAGTCCTTTTCTTTTCTTTTGTCAACATCCTTGTTGTCATATATAGTCCCTTCGGAATGAGTTCTTCCGTCATCACCGTAAGCAAGATCCTGACCTGTGAAGATAATGGGATCACACCCCAGGTAACGGGCAAAGGAAAACGCTAAATGTGCCACAGAAAGCCCGTTGGGAATCAAATCAGATTTATTTGAAACCAGACAGTTCAACCAGTTATTCATTTTTTCACCGCCCTTTAGCGGCAATATCATCCTTCGGGCCGAAAACTTTTTCAGTATTCCCGGATAGACGACCGGTGGACCGACAAACACCGTATTCTCAGGAAAATCTATATCTTTGTAGAAATATTCATACACAATTTTAGGACGCTCCACCGTAAAAACAGCGTCTGGGGAAATACCCATATCCAAAAGTTTTTTTATTATTGTGTCCACGGCAAAAATAAGCACATTTTCTCTGTCGGCTTGCTTTAGATAATGGATATTTTTTTTCAGCGATGGTCCTGCAGACACTATAACGGCAGGTGTAGAAAGGTATTTATTCTTTAATTTTCTGATGGACATTGATGAACAGAATTTTTTAAAATTCAACAGGTTTTGCAGCAGCCCGATCATAGTATCATCGGTGGAATTCCCAAGCATGAATAAACTTGATCTGGCGCTTTCAAAAAATCTTTTCTGTAGATTTAAGGATTGCTCCCTCTCAAAAACCTTCAAGTATTGCGATGTATAGCACTGTATATTAGAAACCTTTATTACAAATCCTTTATTAATTATATAGTTTGAAAAATATTCAGGCGCTGCTTCATAATCAGCCACCAGTAAATAAAAATTTTTCCTGGCAAATAAATCAGCCATATCATAATGGGTAAGCATATAATAGAAAATTTCCGGGTTGGGTTCCACAACAAATACAATGGAATCCCTGGAGGCCCCATTGTAAATTCTTTCTACGGCCCCGATATCGAATAATCCCGGCATGAAATATATTCCCTTATGATTATAATCGAAATTCTTCACATATTTACCGGTATCACTGTTATCGTACCTTACATAATCATTTTGGCATGCCACCACAACCTTATCTTTATCCCTGAAAACATTGTATTTTTGCTTTGAAGGATCAAAAGGTAAAATGATGTGATTAGCATTATTTTCAATTGCTTTCAAATTCTTTTCCAGAACCATTTTCTCTATCACAATAATAATCCCCTTAAGGAAGCAAACTATTTATCAAAAAGCCCCACTTTAATACTAAAGCGGGGCTTTTTGATTAAATTATAATTCATTAAAACTATTTCAGCAGTTGCAGAACTCCCTGGGGAAGCTGGTTGGCCTGGGCAAGCATAGACTGAGCAGCCTGGGCAAGAATGTTGTTCTTGGTGTAATTCATCATCTCCTGCGCCATATCCACGTCGCGGATGCGGGATTCTGCGGCTGACAGGTTTTCGGATGAAGTTCCCAGGTTGTTAATGGTGTGCTCCAAGCGGTTCTGGAACGCACCAAGCTTGGAACGTTCAGCCGACACATTACGTATAGCACCTTCAATGGCAGTTATTGAGGCTTCAGCGGCATCCTGGGTATCCACCTTGATGCCATTAACGTGTAAAGCCTCAGAACCCATGTCTTTCATGTCAACATCCATGGTCTGGGCTGTATTGGCGCCAACATGGAATGTAAGAGTATTAGCCACCGAAACTTTAACTGTGACATCATCTTTAACTAAAACACCGGCAGAATCTCCAGCTGCGAATGTAGTAGCAACAGATATAGTTACGCCGGAAGTTGCCAGTGTTATAGTACCACCTGCAGAAGCAGTTAGGGCGATAGTTTTGTGAACTGTATCAACAGTTCCATCAGACCTGGTTATGGTAAGCTCATATGTGTTTGCAACTGTTGTTAAGGGTCCTATTTCGACATAGTAGGATTGGCTGGTTGCAATAACGGAGTTAGCAATTGTTGCAGCATTGATTGTAAATGTTTTGCTGTTTTGCGATAATATTTCCGCAGTGGCATCAGTGGTGCCAGCCTTGGAAACACTGCCGTCCAGCAGCCTCTTGGTGTTAAACTCAGTGGTGTTGGAGATACGGTCAATTTCCGATACCAACTGGTCGACTTCCTTCTGAATCTCGGCGCGGTCAACGTTGGTATTGCTATCACTTGCGGACTGTACGGCCAGTTCCCGCATGCGCTGCAGTATGGAGTGGGTTTCATTCAGCGCACCTTCAGCCGTCTGAATCAGGGAGATACCATCCTGGGCGTTCCTCCCGGCCTGGTCCAGACCACTGATTTGGCCACGCATTTTTTCGGAAATGGCAAGACCGGCAGCATCGTCAGCAGCCTTGTTGATACGTAGACCGGAAGACAACTTTTCCAGAGACTTGGATATAGCCGTATTGTTGTTAGACAACTGGCGATAGGTGTTAAGGGCTGCAATGTTATGGTTGATCCTCATTTTCATTCCTCCATGAATTTTTTTTCACCGCATCCGTGCGGCATAGTCTTTTCTCCGGTCGGCCGACCCGGAGATAGCCTTTAAGTTATATATCGACAGAAATTTGTCGGCATTTAGGGCCTTGCCAAAAAAAATTCAGCTCTTTCTGTCCTTATGAGAAATCTTCACGAGATTCTCTATTTCCGATATGGCGTTCAAGTTTGCCACTGCCTCCCTGTTTTCCCTGCGCAGAGTTTGAAATATTTCGCTGCGGTATATGGCTACATCGGAAGGCGCATCCAAGCCAATGCGTACGGTATCCCCGGTAACATCCAGCAATACAACCCGTATGTCATTTCCTATGTTTATTGACTGGCCCTTTTTTCTTGTCAGTACCAGCATTTATTTATCCTCCTTTTCCGACGGAGGTTTGTTTACAGATAGAGGGTGGCGGATTGTATAACGCTTATCCACCAGCACCACCTGGCGGGCCTTTCCCGTAGCCACATTGAGAATTACCGGCGCCAGCAGGTTTACAGTGGCATCCTTTAGCCCTTTGCCGGCATTGACGATGCAGAAAACGGCAAGTTGTTCTGACGCATTCATATCCATTACTTCGGTCACATCATTGGTTATTTCGAATTCGTAGTCCGTAAAAAACATAAATGGATTTACAAGAATAAAGCAGACCGTTTCGTCCTGCACGGATTGCAAAAAGAAAAAGGGGCTGTCGCTTGCAAGTGAAACAAGTTCAAATTTATTCAGCTCCGTAGGCAAGCCGGGCAGGCCGGCCGTAAAAGTATAGATATTTTTATCTTTGGGCATTGGCGATACCTCCACCAGACACAGTTTTCCAATTTAAAATAGTCAGGTGACCATATAAATCAGGCCACCTGATTATAACGTTTTTTATTTATATTCATCCAGCAAAGATCCCTTCGTGGAAGTATTATCCTTGCCTGTTCCATGTTTCAAAGGTCCTTTTGATGCAGCGTTCATGTCTTCTTTTTTGTCACCGGCTTTTCTTTTCCTCTCATTTATACCGGCCTCTTTATTGCTCAAATAACTGCTTAATACCGCTGATTTATCCAAATCGATAACCGGCTTATTCAATTCCGGCCCTAATTTTTGCTGGCCCCGTAATATTTCTTCTTCCATTGAAGGTTTCTGTTTAGCCTGTTCTGCCTGTCTGGAGGCAATAATATCCTGAGTAACAAGACATTGCAGCCCCCCTGCTCCTATTTTCATAGCACATCCACCTCCATCTATGAAATCATAAAACGGAGACTATTTAAGGAAATTCAACAAACTGGTTTGCATAACAGTAGAACATACGGACAGAGAAGCATTATAAGACAACTCATATTGGCTAATATCTACGGAGAGCTTGGCAATATCCGCACCAGCGATATTTTTCAAAACTTCATTCAAGTTTACTCCTTGATCCTCCAATTGTGATTGTAAGGCCTCAAAGTGTTTAGTCCTTGCGCCTATTACCACCCTTTTCTGCAAAAGCCGGTCTGTTTTATCCTGTATATCGGCTATACTCGTCTCCAACCCGTCTGTATCGTCATTATACAACCTGTCCCGCAAAGCAAAAAGAGCGTCAAACATACCTTTATCGGCAGTAGCTTTAGTGGTATCCGCAGGATCATATACCACCCCGCCGGAATCAGCATGACCAAAAACCCCTAATTGTCCCAGAGAAACACTATATTCCGCCCCGTTTGCGGACCCGGAAAAATCTATCTGCAATCCATCCAGCGTCCCGCCGGAAATGCTCATTATCCCTGCGGTCAAAGCCTCAGTGGTGTTAATTGTCGTGCCATCCTCCATTGAACCTGTAATGGTGACCTGGTTTGCAACGGTATCGACCTGCATATTCAAAACCCCCACCAGCTCATGATCGCTCTGTCTTTGCTGTACTGTCGGCAAGGGCTGGGACTTGGCACTGGCATTCAACCCTTCCACCACAACACCTGTAGTTACCCCCGGAGCGTCTATTCTGTAGTCCGTACTGGCAGATACTTCCCGGTAAATACCGTTATAATCTCCATTATATATGATCTTATCCCCTTGCCTTACAAAGGGTGGAGAAGCATTGTCAGTACCGGCGTAGATATATTTTCCACCAGCAGAAGAATTGGCCAAATCAACCAGTTGATCAATCATTTTATCTATCTGTTCACCTATGGCAATCCTATCTTCCGCGTTACAACTGTCATTTGCTGCCTGCATGGCATAATTATACGCCTTATCCAAAACATCTTTTATGGTGCCCATGGCAGTATCATTCATATTAAGGTATGACAAACCGTCATTAATATTATTATTGTATTGCTCATTGTAGGAAAGCGTATTTGTTACTCTATAAAACTGTCCAAGTACATTGGGATCGTCACTGGGACGCAATATTCTTTGGTTGGCGGATATCTGTTCCTGAGTCCGGTTAAGATTATCAAGGTTATTCTGGATTCTGTTTATAATGTTATTGGTCATGAGCCTGTTGGTAACACGCATGGACATAACCTCCCAACTAGAACAATTTGTTTATGATAACATCCAGCATGCCGTCGATGGTATTGACGACCCTGGCTGAAGCCTGAAAGCCATACTGATACTGCAGCATTTTGGTTAGCTCTTCGTCCGTTGAAACGCCGGAAACCGATTCCTTCAGATTCGCGACTTGCGTTCTGATGGCGGACAGCGTAGAGTACATATCATTGGTTTTCTTGGCGTCGGCGCCCGCCTCGCTCGTTATCGTGCTGTAATACTCTTCAAAGGTGCACTGGTTGGAAACACCGGTGAAAGAAATGTCGGCATCCCGTAGAGCAGCAACATCACCGGCCTTCGTACCGTCCAATATCGAGGGGTCATCCAATAAATTGGTAGCCACCCCGAAATCATGACCCGCCAGGGTTCCCGTGAAAAAGTCGTCCGGTGCTCCTTGGACCGGATCAACTGCTTTAATCTGGGCGCTGAGTTCGGTGGCCAGTTCGTCTAGTTTATTTTTATAATCAATAATGAGCTGCCTTGACTCCTCAAGCCCCAGGAGGGACCCACTGGTGTTTGTGGCGCAATCAGCGGTCAAATCCTTATCAGTCACAGCGCCGGTAGAGTCTGTAATATTCAAATGAATGTGATCATTGCTGCTGTCCACACTTAAATTCAGGGAGTCACCTGAAAGTACTGTTTTTACATCACAACCGAAAAAATTAAGCGTATCAAAATCGCCTGTGGGTTGTCCATTGGCGTCCATGCTGTATTTTACTTCGATAGGTCCTATTTCACTTAGTTGCTCCAGCAACTGATCCCGCTGGTCCAATAAATCATTGGGCTGCTGATTCAGCATGTATATCTTTTTTATGGCCACGGTCAAGTCCCTGATCTGTTCCAGTATGTCGTTGGCCTTATCCACCTTGTCTTTTAGAGCGCCGCTATCAACACCTGTTCCCGCCGCATCCATCTTGGCAACATTATTTTGGATGGATTCCAGCTGATTATAGGTGGTACCCATAAGCTTGGCCAGGCCGTCGCCGGCTTCAACCACTACGCCTTTGACCCCCGAGTCCTGGGGGGAGTTCTCCAGATCCATCCAACTCGTAAAGAAATCAACCAGATCGGCATCAATACCATCGGTTTCGGGTTCTGCAAAAGTTGTTTCGGCCTGTTGCAGCACCGAAACCTGGTTTTCCCAGTAAGAACTGTCATTGGCAGTTTTGAGCACGTTGTTCTGTAAATATTCATCCGTAACCCGGCGAATCATTTGCACCTTTGTGCCGGTGCCAATTTGCCCCGGTGTAACGGAACTGTTCAACGTAGGGTTGGAATAGGGGTCGGTGGGAGTAATCACTACCTCCTGCCTGGAGTACCCCGTCGTACTGGCGTTGGCCAGGTTGTGCCCGGTGGTGTCCAGGGCGCGCTGGTGCACCATCATGCCCCTGCGACTGGTTTCAATTCCTAGCCATGTGCTTGGCATTATCAATTACCACCTGTCTCAAATGGTTTTATTTAAAACTGATGTAGCTTTTCTATCGCTGGCAAAGGTTCCGCTGCCCTGGTAAGTGTTGCTTTCATTGGGCATAATAATATTCAGTATCTGCGAGGTACACTGCAACCCCCTGGTAGCGAGCACCTGGTTCATTTTGTTTATCTCGCTTAGCCTGTTAATGCGTTCCTTAATTTCTCCGGCCAGCCGTTGAAGTCTGTCCGTCATAGAAATCCCCGTGGCGTTTGCCAGTATATCGCTTAAAACAGCCTGTCCCTTT
>Ga0209643_1001462_pt1 | contig 21991 bp, 13 predicted proteins | sample AutmiccBRH37_all_FD_187383 | JGI IMG/M metagenome (GOLD analysis project Ga0209643, IMG submission 187383) | Deep subsurface microbial communities from Mt. Terri, Switzerland - Autotrophic microbial communities BRH/37_all (SPAdes) (version 2) | ecosystem: Environmental > Aquatic > Deep... | reverse complement strand
GGGCATGATCTCGACCAGCCTGGCCATCGACGACCGCCCCAGCGCCTTCCGCTATCCGCGCGGCGACGGCGTGGGCGTCGAGATCCCCGAACTGACCGCGCCGTTCGAGATCGGCCGGGGCCGGATCGTGCGGGAGGGAACCTCGGTCGCCATCCTGTCGCTGGGCACCCGACTGCAGGAATCGCTTAAGGCCGCCGAGATGCTGGCCGCCAAGGGCGTGTCCGCCACCGTCGCCGACGCCCGGTTCGCCAAGCCGCTGGACGCCGACCTGATCCTGCGCCTGGCGCGCGAGCACGAGGCCCTGATCACGGTGGAGGAGGGCGCCATGGGCGGCTTCGGCGCCTTCGTCCTGCAACTGCTGGCCGAGAAGGGCGCGCTGGATCGCGGCCTGAAGGTCCGCACCCTGAACCTGCCCGACGTCTTCCAGGACCAGGACGCGCCCGCCGCCATGTACGCCCAGGCCGGGCTGAACGCCGACCACATCGCCGCCGCCGCATTGCGCGCGCTGGGCGTCGAGGCGACCCGGGCCGCCCGAGCCTGAGAAACGATTCATGACCGCCGGCGCGTCCCCTCGGCCGGTCGGATCGGCCTTCCTGATCGGTTACGCGGTCGCCTATATCGGCGCCTTCATCGGCGTTGCGCCCCTGCTGCAGGTCCTGGCGCCCCTCCACGCCGGCCTGATCGACGGCGAAGCCAAGGGGCCGCTGCTCAGCCAGGCCCTGTTCTGGGGCTGTATGGCGGCTGGCGGCGGCAACATCATCGGCGGAGCGCTCAGCGACCGGACCCGGTCGCGGCACGGACGGCGACGTCCGTGGATCGTGGTCGGAGCGGCGCTGACCGTATGCAGCTATGCCTTCATTCAGCGATCCTCGACCCCCCTGGGGCTGATCGGCGGCCTGATCTGTTTCCAGTTGGCGTTCAACGTCCTTCTGGCGCCGCTGATCGCCCTGTTCGCCGACCGGGTGCCCGAGAACCGGCGCAGCGCCATGTCGGCCATCATGGGCATGGGCTATCCGGTCGCCGCGATGATCGGATCGGTCGTGATGGCCTGGGGGCCGCAGGGGGAGGTGGCGCGTTTCGCCACCCTGGCCGTCGTGGTTCTGGCGGCGACCGTGCCGTTCGCCCTGTTGTCGCGCGAAGATCCCGTGCCCCCGGACCAGGTGCGGGCGCCCCTGTCGGGGTTTTCGCTGCCCAGCCTGTTGCGGCCGTTTGCGACCCCCGACTTCAGCCTGGCCTGGACCTATCGGTTCCTGGTGGTGACCGGCTATTCGCTGGTGGCCTTCTATCTGCTCTTCTACATCGCCGACGCCATCGGGTTTTCGAACCGTTTCCCCGGACGCTCGGCCGAGGCCGGCCATTCGATCCTGACCGCCATCGCCGTGGTCGGGGTGGTCGGCGTCAGCAGCATCGTCGCCATGGGCGGATCGCGGATCACCCGGCGCAAGCCGCTGGCCGTCGCGGGCGGTGTATTGCTGGCCGTCGCCGCCACCACGCTGGCGACGACGCAGGACTGGACCACCGTGGTCGTCGCCTTCGCCGTCTATGGGGTGGGGCAGGGTTGCTACGGCGCCATCGACATCGCCCTGATGACCGACGTCCTGCCGTCCGAGGTGGACCGGGGCAAGGATCTGGGCCTGATCAATCTGGCCGTCACCCTGCCGCAGGCCATCGCCCCGCTGATCGCCCTGGTCCTGCTGGAAAGCCTCGGCCTGGATTTCCGCAGCCTGTTCCTGGCCGCCGCCGTCTGTTTCGGCGGGGCGACCCTGGCCGTGAGCGCGATCAGGCGGGTGCGGTGACGTCTTCCAGCGCGCCCGGCCCGGTGTCGGTCCTCGCCATACGGTAGCGTTTCACCGTCCTGTTCTCATACGGCTTGGCCATGATGGTCGAGACGGCGCGCAGTTCGCCCACGGCCTGGTCCCGGTCCAGGGTCAAGAGGACATAGCCCTTGGACGCCTGGTCGCAGAACTTGACCTCGGGGTTGGCGGCTTCGAGGGCCAGGCCCAGCGGCAGGCCGCCGACCATGTCGCCCGGCGACGGGCTGGAGATGGACGAGGTTCCGAACTCGACCCCCCGGCGCTCGCCGCCGTTGTCGTACAGTTCGTTGACCCAGAAGGCGTGGCTGTCGCCGGCCAGGACGATGGGCTCGACGCCCGCCTGTTTCATCGTCTCGTACAGGCGCTCGCGGCCGGCGGGATAGCCGTCCCAGCTGTCCAGGTTGAACGGCAGGCCCAGTTTGAACAGCTGGATCGCGGCCTCGACCTGGGGGCGGACGTCTTCGGGCAGGGTGGCAACCATCTGCGCCACCTGGGCCGGCGGCAGCATCTGTTCGATGTTCGGACCCTTGACCCGCGCCATCACGACCTGGTTGCCCAGGATCTGCCACGGCCGCCCGGCCTGCTTCGACTGGGCCATGGCGTCGCCCAGCCAGCGGCGTTGGGCCTCGCCCAGCAGGTCGCGCGATGGGTCCTGACGTTGGGCCTCGAAGGCGGCGATGTCGGGACGACCGTCGGCGGTCATGGGAATGTCGGCGAATTCCATCTGCTCGATACGGGCCGTCAGGCGCGTCTCGACCATGTGAAGGCTGGCCAGGTCGCCGAAATGGAAGCTGCGATAGATGGCCTCCTTCATGCCGCCGGCCTTGGGCTCGCGGATCGGCATCCATTCGTAGTAGGCGCGCAGGGCGATGGCCTTGCGCGCCGCGTAGTCGCCTTCGGTCTCCGGCTGGTGGTTCTCGGCGCCCTGGATCCAGGCGTCGTTCGCGATCTCGTGGTCGTCCCAGACGCAGATGAAGGCGGCGCGGGCGTGGGCGGCCTGAAGGTCGGGATCGGTCTTGTACTGGGCGTGGCGCGTCCGATAGTCGGCCAGGGTGACGATCTCGTGCGGCGGCAGGGGCGCGCGGTCCAGGCGGGCGCCGGTCGCCATGCCGTAGTCGCCGGGCGCCGCGCCGTATTCGTAGATATAGTCGCCCAGGTGGACGACGGCGTCGAGCCGCTCCAGCTGCGAGATCGCCTCATAGGCGTTGAACAGGCCGCCCGGATAGAGCTGGCACGAGACGACGGCCAGGGCGACTTGCGGCGTCGCGTCGGCGGCCAGGGTGCGCACCCTGCCGACGGGCGACGTCACGCCGTTGGCGACGAAGCGGTAGAAATATTCGCGGCCGGGCTCCAGGCCCTGGCCGTCCAGGTCGTGCTTGACGGTGAAGTCGCGCTCGGCCCGCGCGCGCAGGCCCGTCGAGCGTCGGACCATGTCGGAAAAGCCGGCGTCTTTCGCCACTTCCAGCGTGACGTCGACGTCCCCGGCGGACGGATCGGCCGGTGTGACCCGCGTCCAGAAGACGGCCGAATGCTGGTCCGGATCGCCGCTGGCCACCCCGTGAAGGAAGGCGACCTGACCGGCGTGGTCGGCCTGGGCGAGGGCGGGCGTCGCCGCCCCCGCGCCGAGCAGACCCAGAAGGCTGCGGCGATCCAGAGTCATCGTTCGATCCTTAGAGCTTCAGCTTGAACACCAGGCCATACGCCGCCGGACGACCGGCGATGAAGGTCGGCATGCCCAGGGCGTCGCCGGTGTTGCCGGCGTCCTTGATATATTCCTCGTCGAGGATGTTCTCGCCGAAGGCCTCGACGCCCCAGCCGCCCGCTTCCGGCGTGTAGCGAACGCGCAGGTTCATCAGGCCGTAGGAGTCCTGGTATTCGTCCTGGATCAGATCCGCGACGAAGTTCTGGGTCTGCAGGGCCGGGATGTCGTTGTCGTCGCTGAAGAAGACCTTCGACTGCCAGGTGTAGGTCGGCTGAACCTCGATCTCGCCGCCCGCCACGGGCAGACGCCAGGTCGCGCCGATCGAGGCGGCGTTGTCCGGCGACAGGCGGAACTGGTTGCCGTCGTAGATGCCGTTCTCGAAACGCGAGTGGTTGTAGGCGTAGGTGGCGAACAGGTCGAACATCGGGGCTACGGCGAAGTTGGCCTGGCCCTCGAAGCCGTACGACTTGGCCTCGCCGGCGTTCGTCGTGATGAACTGGGTGCCCTCCTGGACCGTGGTCTGGAAGTTTTCGTAGTTGTACATGAAGACCGCGCCGTCGACCCGCAGCCGGCCGTCCAACAGCGCCGACTTGGCGCCGACTTCGTAGCTGTCGACCGTTTCCGCATCGACGGGCGTGAAGCGCGCCGCGCCGCCCGGCGCGGACGGGCCCGAGGCGCTGATCACTTCGGGACGGCGGCCCCGCGCATAGTTGGCATACACATTGGTGTCGTCCGTCAGGGCGTAGCGGGCCGTGACGCGCCAGGTGACGCCGTCGTCCTCGGAGTCATAGTAGGAGAAGTCGCCGTTGTTGGCGGTCGGCTGGGCGGTCAGGCCGAACAGCGGGAAGGCGCTGGCCGGCAGGTTGGCGAAGGCCGGGTTGGCCATGGCCGCCAGGAAGGCGGGGATCTGAGCCGCCGGAACCGCGCCGGCCTGGATCGCCAGCAGGGCGCCCAGAGCCGAGCGGCTCTCGACCGAACTCGCATAGCCGGTCGTCTTCTCATCGCGGGTGTAGCGCACGCCCGCCGACATTTCGAACCGGTCGGTGAAGGCGTAGGTCGCGTCGGCGAAGACGTCGTACGAATCCAGTTCCGAGCTGTTGATCGGGGTCTCGATGTGGTTCGAGTCCAGATTGGCGGCGATGGGGGTAGCCAAGGCGCCGGCGCCCAGCGGCGTCAGCAGAGCGGCCAGAGCGCCCCTCGCCACGGTCGGATAGACCGCCAGCGGCAGGGTATTGTCGCCGACGCCCAGCGGCGATCCGTCCAGCAGGCCGGCCAGTTGCGCCAGGGCCAGGCGTTCATCGAACTGGGTCGGCGTGCGCTGATAGCCTTCCTCGTGGAACCAGCCGCCGCCGACGAAGCCGGTCAGACGCCCGCCGTTGTCGAAGCCCAGACGCAGGTCCTGGCTCCACTGTTCGCCGTGGGTGTCTTCGGCGGCGGTCAGGATCGGCAGCGAGACGCCGTCGGCGTCGAAGGTCTCGTAGTTGTCGAACTCGCGGTAGGCGGTGGTCGAGTTCAGGGTCCAGGCGGCGTTCAGGTTGAACCGGCCCAGGCCGGTCACGCCCCAGACTTCTCGATCCAGACCCAGCGACTTGCCGCCGTCGAAGTCGGCGCCCGGCGTCAGGGCCGCGCCTTCCCAGGGCTCCTTGCCGCCCAGGACCGCGCCGGTGTTGGGATCGGCCGGCTCATAGGCGATCGACTTGAACGATGTGCCCGAGGCGTTGTCGTTCTGATAGTTGCCGATGACGTCGAACCGCATGGCGTCCGACGGCTCCCAGGCGCCGGACAGACGCACGGCCTTGGTCTCGATCGAGTTATAGTCTTCGCCGCCCAGCAGGTTCTCGACTGAACCGCCGCGGGTCTTCAGGCGGGTGGCCACGCGCAGGCCGGCCGTTTCGCCGACCGGCAGGTTCAGCGCGCCTTCGACCATCCGATAGTCTTCATTGCCCGCCTCGATGTTGGCGTAGGCTTCCGTCTCGCCGGGCCGGGCGCGATTCTGGACCAGATTGACCGCGCCGATCAGGGCGCCGCGACCGTACAGGGTCGACTGGGGCCCCTTGGCGATTTCCACGCGCTCCAGATCGAACAGTTCGACATAGGAGCCGCGCGACTTGGAGATCGACACGCCGTCCTGGAACACCGAGACGCGCGCCTCGGCCGTCGCGGCGCCCGAGTCGGAGGTGATGCCGCGCATCACGAAGCCGGGGTTGTTGGGCGACTGGTTCTGAACCAGGAAGCCGGGCACGAAGGCCGACAGCTGCTCGAACTCCTGGATGCCCAGGTCCTCGAGGAAATCGCCGGAATAGGCGGTCAGGGCGAACGGAACCTCGATGGTCCTCTGTTCGCGCAACTGGGCCGTGACGATGATTTCTTCGAGCGCGGCCGGACCTGCATCCTGGGCTTGCGCGCCCTGGGCCAGGGCCATGACGCCAGTAAGCGCCGCCGCGGCCATCAGCCGCGCCTTCAGTTCGTTCGCCATCTTAATCCCCTAGTCCCCAACTTGGCAGTGTCGGCGACGACTAGCCGTTGGCGATGTCGCAGAGGCGACGATGTCGATGCGGAGGCGTGACGTTCGGGCATCAATTCAGAGACTATCGTTCCTTGTCCGTGCTTTTCCTTTCACTGAAGGCGGGGGCCGGCGTCTCGCTGACGTCCATGAATGCGCCTTCGCCAGACAACCGCATCTAGGTTGCAGCCGGCGCTTTTACGATAGACGCCACGGGTCCTGGTTGCAGGGCGCCACGAAAGCGCTAGGACTGGAGATATGGAGCCGGTCCTCGCCCCGACATGGTCCATAGGGGATGCGCAATGAGCAGTACGGTCCTGGTCGCCGGAGGGGCGGGCTACGTCGGGTCGCACGTCTGTCTGGCCCTGTCGCAGGCGGGCTTTACGCCCGTCGTCTACGACAATCTGTCGAACGGTCACGCCGCCTTCGTGCAGTGGGGCGAGTTGGAGACCGGCGACATCCGCGACGGCGCACGCCTGGACGCGGTCATCGCCAGGCACAAACCCGTCGCGGTCCTGCATTTCGCCGCCCTGATCGAGGTCGGGGAATCGGTCAAGGAGCCGGGCCGCTTCTATGAGAACAATGTCGCCGGGGCGATCACCCTGATCGAGGCGGCGCGGCGCGGCGGGATCGAGGTCATGGTCTTTTCCTCGACCTGCGCCACCTATGGCGATCCGGTGCGGCTGCCGATGGACGAGACCCATCCCCAGGCGCCGCTGAACCCCTATGGCCGCTCCAAGCTGATGGTCGAACAGGCCCTGGCCGACTATTCGGCCTATGTCGGCTTCCGCTCGGTCTGCCTGCGTTATTTCAACGCCGCCGGCGCCGACGAGGAGGGCCGGATCGGCGAGCGTCATTACCCGGAGACCCACGCCATCCCCCTGGCCCTGCAGACCGCCCTGGGTCAGCGCCAGGGGTTCAAGCTGTTCGGCGACGATTACGACACCCGCGACGGCACGGCGGTGCGCGACTACATCCATGTGATGGATTTAGCCGACGCCCATGTGCGGGCGCTGAACTATCTGCTGCAGGGCGGCGAGACGACCGTCTTTAACCTGGGCACCGGCACGGGCACGACGGTCAAGGAACTAATCGACACCATCCGCCGCACCACCAACCAGCCCTTCCCGGTCGAGACCACGCCGCGCCGCCCCGGCGACGCCCCCTGCCTGGTGGCGGACAACAACCGGGCGCGCGAAGTGCTGGGCTGGGCGCCGACCCGGACGCTGGACGACATCGTCCGCACCGCCTGGCGCTGGCATGCGGCGGAGCGGGATAGAGGCGCGGTCTAGAGCCTCGGCGCGGCGGTCGAGCCCCTGGGCGCGAAACCGAAATCGACCATGCTTTGTCGAGGCAGGTCGGCGTCTCCGCTCTTGAAGCGGATCAGCAGTTCGGCCGCCACGGCGCTCATCTCGGCGATCGGCTGGATGACGGCGGTCATGTCGGCGAAACGGGCCAGTGGCGTGTTGTCGAAACTGATGACCGAGAGGTCGGCGGGAACCGTCAGGCCGCGCGCCTGGGCCGTGCGCAGGGCGGCGTGGGCCATCCTGTCGTTGCTGGCCAGCACGGCGGTCGGCGGCGACGGCAGGGCCAGCAGAGCTTCCATGGCCCTGACGCCGGACTCGTAGGAAAAGTCTCCCTCGGCGATCAGGCCTTCGTCCAGACCGAGCGCGGACGCCGTCATCGCCTGGCGATAGCCTTTCAGACGCGCGCCGCTGACCGCGTATTCCTCGCTGCCGGTGATGAAGCCGATGCGGGTATGGCCCAGGGTCAGCAGATGGTCGGTCGCGAAGGCGGCGGCGGCGGCGTCGTCCATCGACACCGCGAATCCGTCGCCCTCGGCGATCGAGGCGATGCGGGCGAAGGGCAGGCCCAGCTGGCTGAGCAGGCCGGTGACGGCCGGATTCTCGCTGTGCGGCGGCGTCAGGATCACGCCGTCGGGGTGCAGGGCCGCGATGGCGCCGCGCACCGCCGCATCGACATGGTCCAGATGTGTGTCGACCAGTTCGAAGATCATCCGATAGCCGTGGGCCTCGCATTTCAGCATGCCGCCCATCAGCATCTGGTCGACCCAGTCGGTGCCCTCGCCGGACTTCCAGCCCTCGATGGTCCGCTCGCGGTCGTTCAGGGCCATCAGCAGATAGGACCGCGAACCGCCCATCCGACGCGCCGCCAGACTGGGCACATAGCCCAGCTTGGCCACGGCCGCCCGCACCCGGTCCTGCACCACCGGGCGGACATTGGGCTCGTTGTTGATGACGCGAGACACCGTCTGCAGCGAAACGCCCGCCTCGGCGGCGACGTGTTTGATGGTTACGGCGCGGCGCAAACTCTCGTCCTTTATCCTCGGCGCCATTCTGTCAGGCTTGACCGTGCCGAGGCAAGCGCGTCGGTCTCAGGCCGGCACGGCGCGGGCGGCGGGCAGTTCGACGGGCGGCGCCGGACAGTGGGCGTCGATGAAGGCCTGATGCGTCGGCAGGTCGGCGACGAAGGCCTTCAATATATCTGCGGCCCGGTCCATCTCGGTGGTCAGTCCGTTGAAGTCGATCCGGTCCACCAGCGGCGGATAGGAACGCGGCTTCACACCCATCCCGTCCATGACGGCGTACCAACTGACATTGCGGAACAACGGGTCCAGCGCCTCCACCAGGCTGCCGTTGGCGCGGAACACGTCGATCTTGTGCTGCAATCCCTGGGGCAGGACCATGTCGCGGCAAGCCCGCCAGAAGGCCGTGTCGTCCCGTCGCGTCAGGGCGTAGTGCAGGATGATGAAGTCCCGGATCTCCTCGTAATCGACCGTTATCCGGCGATTGTATTCGTCGACCAGGTTCGGGTCGCAGTCGAGGTCGGGCAGCAGCCGGAAGAAGAAGTCCATGCCGCGATAGATCAGGTGGATGGCGGTCGATTCCAGCGGTTCGATGAAGCCGCTGGCCAGGCCCAGGGACAGGACGTTCTTGTCCCAGATCTTCTCGCGCACCCCGGTCTTGAACGGCACCACCATCGGATCGACCACCGGCCGGCCCTCGACCTGGGCCATCAGGGTCGCCGTGGCCTCGTCGTCGCTCATGTGCCGGCTGGAGAAGACATGGCCGTTGCCGGTCCGGTGCTGCAACGGAATCCGCCAGCGCCAGCCGCAGTCCTGGGCCTGGGCCAGCGTATAGGGTGTCGGCGGGCCGACATTCTCGGTCTGGACCGCGATGGCCCGATCGCACATCAGCCATTCGGACCAGTCCGTGTAGCCGACGCCCAGGGCCTTGCCGATCACCAGGGCGCGGAAGCCGGAACAGTCGATGAAGAAGTCCGCCTCGACCGTCTTTCCGCTCTTCAGCTTCAGGCCGCTGACGAAGCCGTCCGGGCGCACGGCCACGTCCTCGACGATCCCCTCGGTGCGTTTGACGCCCCGCGCCTCGGCGTAGTCGCGCAGATAGCGGGCCACCCGTTTCGCATCGACATGGACGGCGTAGACGGCGCCGCCGATCGGGGTGCGCTGGGCTTTGAACGGCAGCATGAATCGCCCCTGGGCCGCCATCTGGGCCGCAGCGGCGAAGTCCATCAGCGGCCGGTCATAACCGTTCATCCGCGCCTTCAGCCAGACCGGATAGAAGTCGCTGACGTCGACCGGAACCCCGATGGCGCCGAACGGGTGGAAATAGGTCTCGCCCTTTTCCGTCCAGTCCTCGAACTGGATGCCCAGCTTGAAGCTGGCCTGGGTCTTCTGGATGAAGTCGCGTTCGTCGATCCCCAGCTTGGTCAGCAGCTCCAGGAAGGGCGGCACGGTGGATTCCCCGACCCCGATCGTGCCGATGTCGTCGGATTCGACCAGTTCGATCTCGGCCATCCGCCCCTTGAAATGTTCAGCCATCAGGGCGGCGGCGACCCAACCGGCTGTCCCCCCGCCGACGATGCAGATCTTCTTCAGGGGGCGGCGGGGCTGGTCCATGTCGGATCTCATGCGGCGGAGGCGGCGGGATCGAGCCCCGCCAGGAATTGGGCGTGGTCGGGCGTGCGGGCGACCAGGTCGGCGATATTGTCGCGCATCTCGGTCAGGCTGCGCGCCAGATAGGCGGGGTCCATGGCGTCCACCGCCGGGTCGTAGTGGTCCGGATACAGGCCGAAGCCGTCATAGATGGCCAGCCAGCTGGCCGGGTGGAACATCTCCCATCGATAGCGGACGAACTGGCCGCGCGCGGTCCACAGGGCGATCTTGCGCTCCAGCGTCTCGGGGATCGCCATTTCGCGGCAGTCGCGCCAGAAGTCGGTGTCGGTCCGGCCGTTCAGCTTGTAGTGCAGGATGATGAAATCGCGCGTCCGCTCCATCTCGCGCGCCGACTGGTCGTTGTATTCGTCGATGATCGGCTGGGCGAAGCGGCGGTCGGGGAACAGCGACTTCAGCCGCTCGATCCCGGTCTCGATCAGGGCGATGCTGGTGCTCTCCAGCGGCTCCAGGAAACCGGCCGACAGGCCGATCGATCTACAATTCCTGGCCCAGGCCTGGGTCCGGCGGCCCGGACGGAACCCAATGCGGCGCGGCTCCGTCAGCGGCTCGCCCAGCAGGTTGGGCGTCAACTCGGCCAGGGCCTGATCGTCACTCAGATGGGCGCTGGAGAAGACCAGGCCGTTGCCGGCCCGGTGGCGCAGCGGAATGCCCCATTGCCATCCGGCCGACCGCGCGGTGACGCGGGTGAAGGGGGCGGGCGCGTCTTCGGGCCGGTTCGCGCTCTGCACCGCATAGGCGGCGTCGCAGGCCAGCCAGCGCCCCCAGTCCTCGAACCCGACCCCCAGAGCCTCGCCGATCACCAGCCCCTTGAAGCCCGAGCAGTCGACGAACAGATCCCCCTCGACTTCGCGCCCGTCCTCCAGCGTCAGGGCGCGAACGAAACCGTCCTCGGGCCTCAGTTCGACCCCCCGGATGCGGGCGTCGATCCGGGCGCAGCCCCCGGCCTCGGCATAGGCGCGCAGGTGTTGGGCGAACAGGCCGGCGTCCAGATGCAGGGCCCAGTCGAAAACCGACAGCTGCGACGGGGGATTGGGCGAGGGCAGGGTGAATTTGCCGCCGGCCGCCAGCGAGGCGCCCAGCGAATAGGCCGCCAGCGGCGTCGCGTCTCCCGCGCCGCGCTGCTTCAGCCAGTAGTGTTGAAAACCGATCCCCTTCACCTCCTGCCCGTACAGGCCGAAGGGATGGATGAAGTCCGAGCCCTGCCCGGACCAGTCGAGAAAACGGATGCCCAGTTTGCAGGTCGCCTGGGTGGCGCGCATCACCGCCTCGTCGCGCAGACCCAGCTGGGCATAGAAGCGGCGGATGGTGGGAATGGTCGCCTCGCCCACGCCGATCGTGCCGATGTCGGATGACTCGACGACGGTGATCTTCAGCGGGGTCGTGCGGAAATGCTGGACCAGGGCGGCGGCCGTCATCCAGCCGGCGGTGCCCCCGCCGACGATGACGACGGAACGAATGCGAGGATCGTCGATCTCGTCCATGGCCTGATCCGGATACGCGAAAAAAAGAAGGCCGGCGACACGAATGTCGCCGGCCAGTCTGCTCAGGAAGAAATCAGAAGCGAGCGCGAACGCCGATGGTGTAACGCGGCTCGAACTCGTTGCGGCTTTGGAACTGTTCCGCGCCAGGCTCGAACTCGAGGTAGTATTCCTCGATTTCGCCCAGGACGTTGGAGCCGTTGGCGTAGACCGTGATCATCTCATTGACATCGTAGGTCACGTTCACGTCCACGTACTGAGACGTGTCCTGGTAGACGGGGATGGAACCGAAGGTGCTGCTCAGACGGGGCGTACGATAGTTCCAGGCGACGCGGGCTTGCAGCTTGTCGCCCTGGTACCAGACGGCGGCGTTCAGCGAGTGTTCCGAGTTGTCCTGGAACGGCAGTTCGTCTCCGTTGAGCGCCGTCGAGTTCGAGGAGCTGTCCGAATAGGTATAGCTGCCGTCGAAGCCGAAGTCGGACCAGATCGGCGTGTCGATGAAGTCAGACAAGCCGATCTTCGCGCCGATTTCGACACCCTGAAGCTGGCCGCCATCGCCCTGGATCGGACGGTTGATATCGACGCAGCGGCGGATGACGCCGTCGCCATCGGGATATTCGGCGCCGCAGGTCACGGTGCCACGGCTGATGAAGCTGTCGATATTCAGCCGGAAGGCGGCAATGTTGAACAGCGTCGCCGGGCCGTAGTAATATTCGAGGGCCAGGTCGAAGTTGTCCGAACGCCACGGATCCAGGTCCGGGCTGCCGGCCAGAGTGGCGCCGGTCACACGACGGATGCCGACCGGCGGAGCGGTGGGATCCTCGGGGGTCGGGCCAAGCGAGTCGGCAGTCGAGACGGTGACGCCGCCGCCGTAGTTGCCAAGATCAAGCGGGATCATGGTCTTGGCGTAGGCGGCCCGCAGACGCAGCTTCTCGTTGAAATCATAAGCCAGGTTCACCGACGGCAGCCAGTCCGTGTAGCTGCGGCTGGAGAGGGTGTCGCCGATGTCGTTGTTGGTGTCGCCATAGGCGCGCACGTCGCCGGTCTGGTTCTGACGAACGCGCAGCTCGGTACGGACCATACGCACGCCGACGTCGCCGTGCAGTTGGCCGAACTCGATCGCCCCGTTCACATAGGCGCTGTCCTCATAGAGGTCGACGTCATACGAGTTGCCGGGAATGATCACGTCATAGGCGTTGCCGAACACCCGCTGCTGGAAGGCGCGGGGATCGTCGAAGTCGCGCGGATCCGCCACCCAAACCCCAGGAATGCCCGAGGCGACCGAGCCGAAGTCGGTCAGGAAGTAGGTGTTGTTGTTCTCACGCAGCAGCGTCGGACGGTTGACCGTATAGCCCTGGAAGCAGGTTGGCGTGTTCGCCACCGTGCCTGCGGTACAGCTGTTGGGCGTCGCGTCGACGGCAAGCGCAGGATTGAAGCTGGGGTTGGGCACATACTCGCCCGCCTGGCACTGCGGATTGTCCATCACGACGTCGATGGCCTTCCACTGGGCCGAGCAGCCGGCCGGGTTGCCAGCGCCCTGTCCCGCGTAGAAGTCCGAGAACAGGTGGAAGTTGGTGATCTCCACCTCACGGGCGCTGTGGCGAACGCCGGCGTCGACGCGGGTCAGGAAGCCAAAGGCCGGGGCCTCCTGGAACTCGTACGAACCGTCGAAGCGGACGACGGTCAGGTCCGAGTTATTGCGCTGGTTGCCTTCCGAGGAATAGGCGCCGACCGTGTAGGAGTCGAGGTTCGACATATACTGGCTCAGCGGCACATTGCCGAGACCGCCGACGACATTGTTCTCGAAGCCGCTCCAGGCCAGTTTGGAGCCGCCGACGTCGATGTGCAGTTGGGGATCCGCCCCGTAACCCAGCGGGTTCGGATTGATGTAGCGGCCGCCCTGGCTGCCGACCACGCCGTTCGAGTACTGCGAGGCGGGGTACATGGCGGCGATGGAGGCGGGGTAGAAGGTGCCGCGCGTGCGGTCTCCGCCCTGGCGGAACAGGGTGAAGGCGCGGTCAGGGTTGTACTGCCAGTTCGACAGGTCGCCTTGAACCTGGCCGTTCATGCTCAGCAGGGAGGCGTCAGCCTTGATCGCGCGCGCGTTGAAGGTGAAGGGGCCGCCCTTGTCGTAGTCCAGCTCCAGGTTGAAGTTCTTGGACTCGTTGTTGGTGACGCGGTTGACGGTGAAGGAGTTCACCCACCAGGCGTCCAGGTCGTATTCCTCGACGTCCAGCCAACCCAGGCCCGTGTCGGTGAACTCGGTCGGCGTGGTCCAGCCCAGGCCGCTCCAGCGGTTGGAGACGTTCAGGCCTGCGGCGCGGTTGTACTCGTCCTGCTTGGTGTAGAAGACTTCGGCCGTCAGGCGGATGCCGTCCTCGATGTCGAACTGGAATGCGCCGTTCAGGCCGATCCGCTCGCGCTCCACAACGCGATTGAACATTTCATAGCCGTGCGGCGCTAGCCAGGCGTTGCCTGAACCACCCCAGTCGTTGCTGCCGAACAGGCTGCCGGCCGTGCCGGCGTAGTTGTTGCCCAGGTTCGACTCGCTGAGCACGCCCGAGACCATCACGCCCATACGATCGCCGCGCCAGTTCAGCAGGCCGTTGATCAGATAATCGTCCTGACGGGTGCGTTCGCCGGTCTGATATTCGGCGGCGCCTGCGACGGTCGTGCCGTAGCTGAAGTCCATCGGCCGGCGCGTACGCAGGTCGATCGTGCCCGAGATGCCGGACTGGGCGTTCGACACGTCCTGCGACTTGAAGACGACGATCGAGTTCATCAGCTGCGACGGAACGTCGTTCAGGTTCGGCTGGGCGCTGCCCAGGCTGCCGGGGCTCAGATACTGTTCGCCGTTCAGCAGGGTGACGACCTGCGGCAGGCCGCGGATGTTGACGGTCGAACCTTCACCGGCGGTGCGGCGGATCTGAATGCCGGCGATGCGTTGCAGGGCGTCGGCGACTGTGACGTCAGGCAGTTTGCCGATGTCTTCCGCCGAAATGGCGTCGACGATGGCGGTCTCGTTGCGCTTGACGTTGATCGACTGCGTCTGCGACGCCCGGATGCCGGTGACGACGATTTCGCCGATCTCGGCCGGGTCCTGGGGCGCCGGGATCGGCGCCTGTTCTGCCGTCTGGGCGTAGGCCGGCGCGACGAGCGCCGAACTCGCCAGCAGGGCGGCCATCATGGGCCTCTTATAAATTCTCATCTCGTTTTCCCTCCTCTTTGGCGCCGCGTTTTGTTGTGCGGCATTGGTTCAAGGCTTGATGGTCGACCCTGAAAGCGTGGCGTTCGCGCTCAACCCCGCGTCTGCGGCGTCGCGGGCGACGGTGATGCGATAGTCGCCCGGTGCGATCCGCCAGCCGGGCAGGCTCGTGTCGTAATCGGCCAGGATGCGCGGCTCGGCCGTCAGGACGACGCGGCGCGTCTCGCCCGGAGCCAGGGTCAGGCGCGTGAAGCCGGCCAGGCGTTTCGGATGATCGGCCGAGGCGACATAGAGCTGCGGAACCTCGGCGCCGGCGCGGTCGCCGGTATTGGTGACGTCCAGGCTGACGCTCAGGCCGTCGGCGCTCGAAACCGCCAGGTTCGAATAGGCGAAGCTGGTGTAGCTGAGGCCGTGACCGAACGGGAACAGAGGCGTGTGACCCTCGCGCTGGTACCAGCGGTAGCCGACGTCGGACCCCTCGGGATAGTCGACGGGGAAGGGCTGCAGTTCGGCCCCCTGGGGCGCGCCGGGGTTGGAGGCGGCTGCCGCGTCCACGGCCTGCAGCGCGGCCAGGCCCGGCACGGTCGGGCGCGGCGCCTGGTCGGCCGAGGCGGGGAAGGTGATGGGCAGGCGGCCCGACGGATTGACCTCGCCGAACAGGATGCGGGCGATGGCCTCGCCGCCGCGCTGGCCGGGATACCAGGCCTGAACGACGGCCGGGGTCTTCTCCAGCCACGGCATCAGCACGGGGCCGCCGGTCTCCAGCACCACCACCGTCTTGGCGTTGGCGCCGGCGACGGCGGCGATCAGGGCGTCCTGATCGTCGGGCAGGGCCAGGGTTTCGACATCCTGGGCCTCGGTGGTCCACTGGGTGGCGAAGACCACGGCGATGTCCGCCGCCCGCGCCGCCGCGGCGGCCGCTTCAGGGTCCTTACCGTCGACATAGGTCACGGTCGCGTCCGGCGCGACGGCGCGGATCGCGTTCAGCGGCGACGACGCATGCCAGGTCATCCGCGCGAACGAGGCCGCCGCCCCCGAGGTCAGCGGAATCTCGACCGGCGCCCCGCCGACGGACCGCACCTGGGACGAGCCGCCGCCCGACAGGACGCCGACATCGGCATGGCCGCCGATCAGCACGATCCGCTTGGCGGACCTGGCCAGCGGCAGGACCCCGCCCTCGTTCTTCAGCAGGACGATCCCCGCCTCGGCCGCGCGCTGGGCGACTTCGGCGTTCGCGGCGTAGTCGATCGGCTGTTCGGTCGTCACCACCGGTGCATCCAGCACGCCGTTCTCGATCAGGCCGACCAGCAGGCGGCGCACCATGTCGTCCAGCCGCGCCTGCGGGATGCGACCGGCCTCCAGGGCCTCGCGGAACGGCGCGTCGAAATAGAGGGCGCGGTCCAGTTCCTGACCGGACGCCTGGTCCAGCCCGGCCAGGGCGGCCTTTTCCGTCGAATGGACGGCGCCCCAGTCCGACATGACCCAGCCGTCATAGCCCCAGTCGCGCTTCAGCACCTGGTTCAGCAGGAAGTCGTTCTCGCAGGCCCAGTCGCCGTTGACCTTGTTGTAGGCGCACATGACCGAGCCGGGGTTCCCCCGCTCGATGGCGATCTGGAAGGCCAGCAGGTCGCTCTCGCGCAAGGCGGCCTCGCCCAGCCGCGCGTCCATGATCATCCGCCCGGTCTCTTGCGAGTTGAAGGCGAAATGCTTGATGGTCGAGACGATCTGGTTGGACTGGACGCCCCGGATATGCTCCCCGGCCATGACGCCGGCCAGCAGCGGGTCCTCGCCCAGATATTCGAAATTCCGTCCCGCCCACGGATCGCGCGTCAGATTCACGCCGCCGGCCAGCAGGATGTTGAAGGTCTTGGCCCGCGCCTCGGACCCGATCATGGCCCCGCCGGCATAGGCGATCTCGGGATCGAAGGTGGCGGCTGTGGCCAGGCTGGACGGCAGGGCGGTGGCGACGTCGCCCTTGCGCTGCTCGACCTGGTTGGCGACGCCCAGGCTGGCGTCGCTCTCGCGCAGGTTCGGAATGCCCAGGCGCGGAATGCCGGGGATATGGCCGGCCGAGGGGATCATGTCGGCGACCGGCGCGCCGGGGGTGCGCTCGGCGAAGGGCGGGAAATAGCCGTGGATCAGCTGCAGCTTCTCGTCGCGCGTCATCCGCGCCAGCAGGGCGTCGGCGCGGGCCTCGGCCGCGCTCGTGCTGGCGACAACCGACGGGTCCTGGGATTGGGCGACGACGGAAACGGGCGCGACGCCTACGGCCAGGGCCAAGGCGAAACGACTGATCAGCAAACACTTACGAGAATTCAAAAAACCGCCCCCAAAACCTGATCCGGAGCAACGGCGACCGCCGTCACGACGAAAGTTCGGGAGACGGCGCACACAACCGAAGATGGCGACAAACAGCCGACATCCATCCTGCCGAAACAGGCCCTTCGATCATGTTTGCGGGTGGCGCCCTCGACGCCTGGTTCTCCGACCGATGAGGTCGGCGACCCTTCCGCTCCCTGGATTGAGGCTCTTCGGCCTCTTACAGGAGGAGGTAAAGCATGGATTGAGAGCGTTCACAACACGAATTGGACACGATTGAACGGTGTTCGCCCGGCCTGACGGTTCACATCTTATTTCATAGGGGGCGGGGGTCTGGTCGCGGTGTCACTGGATCGGCGCGGCGTCTGCCCCGGCCGCGCTCGAGTTCCAAGGCCGTCGTGATCCGTTCGAGACCCTGTCGTGTGTCAGGAGCGACGCAATCTGCAGACCCGTCTCCTCCCCGCTTGGCGGGGAGGTGGCGCGGCGCGCCTTCGCGCCGTGACGGAGGGGTTCTAAACCGCATCCCAAATGCCCGTGGGACATCCAGAACCCCTCCACCACCGCGCGAATATGCGCGGCGGTCTCCTCCCCGCGAAGCGGGGAGGAGACGTACGACGACTGGTCTCCTCCCCACCTCGTGGAGAGGTGGCGCGGCGCTTCTTCAGCGTCGTGACGGAGGGGCTCTCAACCGCATCACAAACGCCCGGAGACAGGCGAGAGGTTCAGAGCACCCCGATCATCGAGGCCACCAGCGGGTGACGGACGATGTCGCGTTCGGCCAGACGCACCACGGCGATATCGTCGATCGCCTCCAGCCGCGCCGAGATGTCGGACAGGCCCGATATGCCCGGCAGCAGGTCGGACTGTTGCGGGTCGCCGGTGACCACCATGGTCGAATGCCAGCCCAGCCGGGTCAGCAGCATCTTCAGCTGGACGTAGGTGCAGTTCTGGGCCTCGTCGACGACGATGAAGGCGTTGTTCAGCGTGCGGCCGCGCATATAGCCGATCGGGGCGATCTCGATCAGGCCCTCGGCCATCAGGGCCTTGACCCGTTTCATCGACAGCCGGTCCGACAGGGCGTCGTACAGCGGGCGCAGATAGGGGGCCAGCTTGTCCTCCATGTCGCCGGGCAGGAAGCCGATCGACTCGCCGGCCTCGACGGCGGGACGGCTCAGGACGATGCGGCCGACCTTGCCGGCCTCCAGCGCCTCGACCGCCTTGGCGACGGCCAGATAGGTCTTGCCGGTGCCTGCCGGGCCCAGCGCCATGACCAGATTGTGCGCGTCGATAGCCGCCATCAGTTCGGTCTGGCCCTCCGACTTCGGCTTCAGCGTCTTGAGATAGCCCTGCTCGCGATCGTCGTTGTTGGGATAGGGCGACCAGCCCGACCGTTCGTTCTGAGGGGCGTGGAGCCGACGCACTTTCGACTCCTCGATGAATTCCCGCGAATCCAGAATTCCGTTCTCACGGGACTGACGCTTCATTGCCGCACGCTTGGTCATGGACGCCTCCAGGGCATGAAAAAAGGCGGACCCGCACGGGTTCCGCCTTGGATGGTCTTGGGGAGGAAGGGATCGTGGCCCGCGCCATGGCGACCGCCCGGATCGACAGCTGGGCCGTCCGCAACGGGATCAACCCGCCGCCGAACAACCGAACCAGGATCCCAACGCGCCAAGCGAAGCCCCGACAATTGACCGGATCGGGCTTGATCCGGCTTCGGATCCGGGGCCGAAATGGCGACCCACGAATCGCATCAACACTTAGATGCTATCGTGGTTAGAAATCGGTTAAAGCCCTCATTTTTGGAAGATTAGGCGGCGTTCTGATGACCATTTACGCACTGGGCGACAGCAGACCGCAGTTTCCGCCTGCCGGCGAATACTGGGTGGCGCCGAGCGCCTCGGTGATTGGAAACGTGATTCTGCATCCCAACGCCAGCATATGGTTCGGGGCTGTGCTGCGCGGCGACAACGAGCCGATCACCATCGGCCCCGACACCAACATCCAGGACGGCAGCGTCCTGCACACCGACATGGGCTCGCCCCTGACCCTGGGCCGGGGCGTCACCGTCGGCCACAAGGCCATGCTGCACGGCTGCGAGGTCGGGGACTACAGCCTGATCGGCATCGGAGCGGTGGTGCTGAACGGGGTAAAGATCGGCAAGAACTGCATCATCGGCGCCAACGCCCTGCTGACCGAGGGCAAGATCATTCCCGATAACAGTCTGGTGGTGGGCCAGCCGGGCAAGGTGGTGCGCGAACGCGACCCCGAACAGATCGCCGTGCTGCGGATGTCGGCCGAACACTATGTCCAGAACTGGAAACGGTTCGCGGCGGAGCTGCGGGCGGTTTGATCGTCCAGCCCTCCTAATTTCGACGACGAACGGCAGGCTTTTCAGAGGCTTGAATATTAATTCCGCCGTCAACCCGGCGCCCTGCGGGCCGGTGTTATGATCCGTCCCTGGTCTTTGACATCGCGATTGGACGGACTTGGGCTCGTTGGACTGTTTTTTTGGAGTCCAACTTCCCCCCGAAATTGCACTCTTTTGTACAGTGCAAATCGCCTCGAATATTTCCGTCAGTAAATACAATGGTTTGACTGGAAATTGCACAGATTGCACTGATTTTTCCGCTGTGCAATTCGGCCGGCGCGGTCCCTCGTTACCGGGCGCCCGCCAGCACGGCCCGCGCCGCCGCCGCGTCGGCCTCGATCTGGGCCTTCAGGGCGTCCAGCCCGTCGAAACGCTCTTCGCCGCGCAGCCAGGCCACCAATTCCGTCTCGACCGTCTGGCCGTACAGGTCGCCGTCGAAGTCGAACAGCCAGACCTCCAGCAACGGCGTCTCCAGCGCATACATGGGCCTAACGCCAAGGCTGGCCACGCCGTCGACGATCCGCCCGTCCGCCAGCCGGCTGCGCGTCGCATAGACGCCGTAGGCCGGGCGCATATAGTCGCCCAGGGCGATATTGGCGGTCGGCACGCCGATGGTGCGGCCGCGCTTGTCGCCGTGGATCACCTCGCCCCGGATGGCGAAGGGACGACCCAGAATGGCGGCGGCCCGCCTCATGTCGCCGGCCTTCAGGGCCTCGCGCACGGCGCTGGACGACAGTTTCAGCCCGTCGGCGTCATCCAGCCGCTCGGCCACCGACACGGTGAACCCCAGCCGCTCGCCATAGGTCTTCAGCGCCTCGGGCGACCCCGAACGCCCCTTGCCGAAGGTGAAGTCGAAACCGACCGCCGCGTGGCGAACGCCCAGGCCGTCGGACAGGACGCGTTCCGCGAACTCGGCGTCGGTCATGCCGGCCATCTCGCCGTCGAAGGGCAGCAGATACAGGATGTCCACGCCCAGAGGCTCCAGGGCTTCGGCCATCTGCTCCGCCGTCATCAGACGAAACGGCGCGGCGTCCCGCTGGAACCAGCGGCGCGGGTGGGGATCGAAACTGACGACACCCAGGGGCGCGCCCAGCCGTTCGGCGGCGTCCCGGGCGCCGGCGATGACCGCCTGGTGCCCCCGGTGCACGCCGTCGAAGGCGCCGACCGCGACCGCCGCGCCTTTCAGCGCGTCGGACAGGCCGCGCCAGTCGCGGACGACCTGCATCAGCGTTGGGAGGGTTTGCGCCGGCGGGGCACGCGGACGACCGCGATCCCGTCCATGATCATGACTTCGTTGACGAAGCCTTCGCAGCTCAGCTTGACCCGCGCGCTTTCGGGCTCGACCTCGACCACGGTGATCAGGATGCGGACGACGTCGTCGATCCGCACCGGCTGATGGAAGGCCAGGGTCTGGGAGATATAGATCGACCCCGCCCCCGGCAGCATGGTGCCGACGACTGCGGACCCGAACGAGGCGCTGAGCAGGCCATGGGCGATGCGGCCGCGATAGGCGGTCTTTGAGGCATAGGCCTCGTCCAGATGCACCGGATTGAAATCGTCCGAAGCCTCGGCGAACAGGCGAATCCGGTCCTCCGTTGCGACGACGATCTTCTCTGCGGCCATGCCGACGTGAAGTTCGTCCAGGATGTAGCCACCGGACGGATGTTGCTGAACCAATTCGACCATGGATCAGGCTTTAGCTGCGGTGCGACAAAATGGCGAGCCTTACCAGGCCAGTTCGAGCGCGGCGTATCGCGCATATGTTGTTTCAGCCTTCAGCAGGTCTCCGGCCCGGACCGGATCCAGCGCCCCGTCGGCGTCCTTGGCCTGATCCCCATGGATTCCCTGGGCGATGAACAGGCAGTCCAGGGCCTGGGCGTTGGCGCCCATGACGTCGGTGACGACCCCGTCGCCGATGCACAGGACGCGCGACCGGTCGACCGGACGACCCATCAGGGCTTCGGCCTCCTTGATCGCCAGATCATAGATCGGCGCATAGGGCTTGCCCGCCATGACCACGCGTCCGCCAAGGGATTCGTAGAGGTCGGCCAGGGCCCCGCCGCAGTAGATCAGCTTGTCGCCCCGCTGAACCACCCGGTCGGGGTTGGCGCAGATCAGCTCCAGGTCTCGCGAGGCGGCGATCGACAGCCGGTCGCGATAATCCTCGGGTGTCTCGACCTCGTCATCGACCAGTCCGGTGACCGAGACGAAGGCGGCCTCGGCGGCGTTGCTTGCGACGTCCAGGTTCAGCCCGGCGTACAGCGGCGCGTCGCGCTCCGGCCCCAGCAACAAGGCCGGCCCCGGCGCCCGCTTGGCCAGTTCGGCGCGGGTGGCGTCGCCCGAGGTGACGAAGGCCTTCCACGCTTCGCGCGGCACGCCCAGTCCGTCCAGCTGGGCGATCACGTCCGAGGCCGGCCGCGGCGAGTTGGAGATCAGCACCACATGCCCGCCCTCGCGGTTGAACCGCATCAGCGCCTCGCACGGCGCCGCCCAGCTCTCGCGCCCGTTATGGATCACCCCCCAGACGTCGCAGAGCAGAACATCATAATCGCCGGCGACGGCGCCGAGGTGGGGCAGGGCATGGGGGAGGGTCATGGGGGCT
>Ga0209643_1001461_pt1 | contig 21995 bp, 21 predicted proteins | sample AutmiccBRH37_all_FD_187383 | JGI IMG/M metagenome (GOLD analysis project Ga0209643, IMG submission 187383) | Deep subsurface microbial communities from Mt. Terri, Switzerland - Autotrophic microbial communities BRH/37_all (SPAdes) (version 2) | ecosystem: Environmental > Aquatic > Deep... | reverse complement strand
GGTTCTGTCGCAAAGTTTCCGGGAGTTCTTCCTTGTCTTTGATTTTGGCGCTACATCGGGCAAAAACCAAGACTAGGTTCGGTACGGATGACAGTTGATTTCAAGGGCAGCCATTTTCCCAGGAACGTGATCCTTTACGCGGTGTATTTCTATGTCAGATACGCTGTTTCCTATCGCGACCTTGAGGAAATCATGCTCGAACGAGGCGTCGATGTGGACCACGCAACGCTGAACCGTTGGGTGGTGAAATACGCGCCGTTCATTGCTGCCCAGGCACAAAAACGAAAGCGCCAAACAGCCAACTCCTGGCGCATGGACGAAACTTACATCAAGGTGAAGGGCGCGTGGTCGTATCTCTATCGGGCCGTTGACCGCGATGGCCAAACCCTTGAATTCATGCTCTCAGCGCGCCGGGATACCGCGGCTGCCCGACGGTTCTTTAGGCAAGCGATCAGGGTGAATGGTGCCCCTGACCGCATCGTCATCGACAAGAGCGGTGCCAATCTGGCAGGGCTGCAGGCGGTCAACGTAATCAGGAAGTTCACAGGTGACGGCCACCAGATCCGTGCGGTCCAGTCGAAATATCTTAACAACATGGTTGAACAGGATCACCGCTTCGTCAAGCGGATCACGCGGCCCATGACGGGCTTCAAGGCCTTCCACTCCGCCGCCGCGACACTGTCAGGGATCGAGGCTGCCCACATGATCCGCAAAGGGCAGATCACCGCCGACGGGGCCACCGGCTTTCAGCAATTTGCGGCGCTTGCAGCATAATTGCGTCCAGCAATCGCCCGTTCTCGGGTCAATAGATTTCTTGCGACAGAACCCAAGGAAGAACTCCCGGAAACTTTGCGACAGAACCGCTGACCGGCGTCAAGGATTGGGTGCAGGGCCGGATCGCGGCTCAACCTGATCTGACGATCGACGAGTTGACGGCGGAACTGGCCGCGGACCACGGGCTGAGAGTGCATCGTTCGTCGGTCGGACGGCTGCTTCATCGACTCGGGCTGTCACACAAAAAAAGACCTGCAAGCACTTGAACAGAAGCGCAAGGATGTCGCCGACCTGCGCCGCATTTGGATCGCAAAGCGCCAGCCCTTCATGGCCAACCATCTGGAAAGACTGGCCTTCATCGACGAGACCTCGGTCAAGACCAACATGGCCAAGACAACGGGGTGGGCCCCGCGCGGGCAACGCCTGGTCGATCACGCACCGTTCGGACATTGGCGCACGCAAACGTTTATCGGAGCCCTTCGCCATGACCGGTTGGACGCCCCGTGGGTTATCAGCGGGGCGATGAACAGCGAAATGTTTGATCTCTATGTAGCAACCCAACTGGTGCCAACACTTCGACACGGCGACGTGGTCATCCTGGACAACCTGTCCAGTCACCGAAGCCCCGGTGCCGCCCGAGCGTTGCAGGAAATCGGTGCGTGGTTCTTGTTTCTGCCGCCCTATAGCCCCGATCTCAATCCCATCGAAATGGCATTCTCAAAGCTCAAGGCGCTGATCAGAAAGGCTGCGGCGCGAACCTATGATGACCTTTGGCAGGCCGTCGGGCATGTCTGCAATCTGTTCAGCGATGAAGAATGCTACAACTTCTTCAAAGCTGCCGGATACCAAACCGATTAAACGCGACACGCTCTAGACGCGTCTGAACCGCGCCGACTCATTCCCCGGTGAACTTCGCCTGGCGTTTTTCCAGGAAGGCGCCAATGCCCTCGCGGCGGTCTTTGGTTTCGTAGATCGTCGACACAAGGAAGCTCTCGTAATCCAGCGCCGAGGTCATATCCATCTGAAGCCCCGTGTGGACGGTATGCTTGATATACGCCAGGCTCTGCGGCGCACGCGTCGCATAATGTTCGACCCGTTCCTTGGCGATTTCCAGCGCCTTCCCTTTGGGCGCCAGCTTATTGATCAGCCCGATGCGATAGGCTGTTTCGGCATCCACTGGATCGGCGTCAAACATGATCTCGAGCGCATTGGCCGGACCGACCAGCCGCGGCAGCCGTTGGGTGCCGCCCGCACCGGCCACCGTGCCGATGCGCGCCGAGGTGAGTGCAAAGCTCGAACCTTCGGCTGCGATGCGGATATCCAGCGCCAGCGCCAGCTCGAACCCGCCGGTCATGCAAAACCCTTCGACCGCTGCGATCGTCGGCAGGTTGTTTTCCTCAAAAGCACGACAGGTGCGGTGCCATTTGCGGAGGTATTTCAGCGTATCGGCGGGACAGGTCAGCGCCTGAGCTTCGTTGAGATCGGCACCGGCAGAGAAGAAGGCGTCGCCACCTGTGACGATGATGCCGCGCATATTGCTGTCATCCTCGGCCTCGGCCGCTGCGGCCATCAATTCGTCCATGACATGCGTGCTGATCGCGTTACGCTTGTCCGGGCGGTTGAGGGTGATGACGAAAGCAGGACCGGATTTCTCGGTCTTGATCAGTTTGTAGTCCAAAGTGTGACTCCTTGCGAATGAAATGGTTGAGCCGATATCGCGACAGGTCGTCAGAACGAGCGCGGCATCCCCAGATTGTTTTCACCAATATCCGACAGCAGCATATTCGTTCCCTGCGGCGCCATTTGCATGATCCGCACATCGCGCCATTTGCGTTCAACGTCGTATTCGCGGGCAAAGGCAAAACCGCCATGAGTGGTGAAACAGGCATCCGCCATATTCCATGCCGCCTCGCAGGCCATATGCTTGGCCATGCTTGCCGTGGCCCCGGGCCGCTTCCCGGCGTCATAAATCGCAGCCGCCTTGTTGCCGATCAACTTGGCACCTTGCACCTCGACATAGGCTTTGGATATGGGGAACTGGATGCCCTGATTGTAACTGATTGGACGGCCGAATACGATGCGCTCATTGGCATAGCTCACCGCCTTTTCCGAGAAGAAATCGGAATCCCCCGAAGCACAGGCCGCACAGAGAATGCACTCGATCTCGGCCAGTTCGCGGTAATAGTCATAGCCTTTGCCAGCCTCGCCAATAACCGCGTCGGCAGGCAGCTCCAGGTCGTTGAACACCAGATTTTCACTGTTCGAGTTGATCATTGCATCAATCAGTTCGGCGGACATGCCGTTTTCCCGGGCTTTCGGTATATCCACCAGGAAAGCTGTCAGCCCGTCGCAGGGGTCGCCGCCCTCGGGCGCTTCGGAGGTGCGCGCCAGAAGCAGCATGATATCTGTGTGGCGTGCGTTGTTGACCCAGTGCTTGGTTCCGTTGATGACCCAGTGATCTCCGCGTTTCTCGGCACGCGTCTGCATCGCGGCCAGGTCACTACCCGACTCGTCTTCGCTGATCGCCGCCGCCAGAAACCGGGTTTCGCCGGCCGCGATACGGGGCAGGAATTCGTTCTTTTGCGCCTCGCTTCCGTGCTTTCCCAGGATGGTCGGCAAGAACATTTGACCAAGGACGCAAGAGGCGTTGCAAGGGGTTGAGTGGATCGTCTCCAGGATGACAGCCGCCACCCGCAGCGGAAGATCGGCACCGCCGAAATCTTCCTCGATCAGAGCTGCGAAGAACCCAGAGGAAATGATGGCATCGGCGAAGTCCGTCGGGTATCTCTGATCGGGTGGATTGTCTTCCAGCTTGCGCCAGTATTCCGGCGGAAAATCACTGCAAAGCGCTCGGAGAGGATCGCGGAACTCGTTGTAATCGTTGGTGTCGATCCGCATTTTCAGCAAAGTTTCAGTCATAAATCCATCCCTGCAATCAATACGAACGTGGCAGGCCAAGCACATGCTGGCCAACGAAGTTCAGAACCATGTTCGGCGAAATGGGCGAATTGCGCGCGGTGCGGGATTCACGCCACTTCCGCTGGATCGATGAGGATTTCGCCAGACCGGCGGCGCCAAAGACATTTAGCGCCACCTGCGCACAGGCCCAGACCGCCTCGCCCGAGAGAATCTTGCTCATGTTCGCCTCGGCACCGCATTTCATTCCCGCGTCGAACATCGCCGCAGCCTTGCGCACCATCAGGTCCGCAGTCTCAAGCTGGGCATAGGCCTGGACGATCGCAAACTGTATCGCCTGGTTGGACGACAGCGCCTTGCCAAAAAGGTTGCGCTCGTTAGCGTGCTTGATCGTGAGATCGAGCAGATAGCGCCCATTGCCGATGGTCTCGCTCGAAACCAGGCACCGCTCGGCATTCATCCCGTCGAGAATATAGCGGAAGCCTTTGCCCTCTTCGCCAACCAGGCTGTCTTCGGGAATCCAGACGTCATCGAAGAAGATTTCGGTGGTGTTATGATTGATCATCGCGTCAATCGGCTTGATCACCATGCCGTTTTCCTTGGCCTTTGCCATATCGACCAGGAATACGGAAACACCCTGTGCGCGCTTTTCAACCTGATCGGCAGGCGTTGTTCGCGCCAAAAGCAGCATCAGGTCGGAATGCGCGGCGCGGCTGATCCAGACCTTCTGGCCCTTGATGAGATAACCGCCGTCAACCTTTTCGGCCCGGGTCTTGAGCTGAGTGGTGTCCGATCCGGTCGTCGGTTCGGTCACACCAAAGGCTTGCAGCCGCAATTCGCCCTTGGCGATCTTGGGCAGGTACTTCTGTTTCTGCTCGGCACTGCCGTGGCGCAAAACGGTGCCCATCGTGTACATCTGCGCGTGGCACGGGCCGGCGGTGCAGCCCTCAGCATGGATGGTTTCGAGGATCGCCGCCCCACCCCGCACTGGCAGGCCCAGCCCGCCATATTCGGTCGGGATAAGGGCCGAAAGAAAGCCGGTCTCGGTCAGCGCATTGACGAATTCGCTCGGATAGCTGCCCGATGGGGGCTGGTTTTCCAGGTGTTCCCAATAGGATGGCGGGTAATTCTTGCAGACTTTTGCTACGCCCTCCCGCAACTCGGGATAATCGTCACCCAGATCGAACTCTATGGTCATTTCGCTCATCGCTTGCTCCTGCACTGCGACTTCAGGCTGCCGACGCAAAGGGGAACCCCTTCGGCGCTCCAGCCTTTTCATATGTTCCGTGAAGCGGCTCGTCGGGAAGGTTCCGAGCGATGATTTCCCGCACCGGAAGCAACTTTTCCAGGTCGATCCCGGTGTTCAGCCCCGCACCCTCAAGCAGGAACACAAGGTCTTCCATCACGATATTTCCGGTGGCGTTTGGGGCGAAGGGGCAACCGCCAAGCCCGGCCAGCGAGGCATCGAAACGGCGGCATCCGGCTTCGAGCGCGGCATAGACATTGGCCAGGCCCAGCCCGCGCGTGTCGTGAAAATGCGCGCCCACCAGAACATCATCGCCAAACTCCGCGATGATCCGGCTGAACAGCTGCTTCACATCGCGGGGGTTTCCGTATCCTACGGTGTCGGCGATCATCACCTCATCGACACCCGCCCCGACGAAACGCTCGACCGCCTTCAGCACGTTCTTTTGCGGCACATAGCCTTCGATCGAACAGCCGAAGGAGGTGGCGAAACCGGCCGCCAGTTTGAACCTCTTGCCTCCCGGTTGGCTGTCGCGCAGATCGCGCACACGCTCAAATTCGGCAAAGGCCTGTTCGGTGCTGCGCCGTCCGTTTGACAGGCTGTGGCTCTCAGAAACCGAGTTCATGAAGTCAATCTCATGTACCCCAACCTTCAGGGCGACCTCGGCGCCTTTCAGATTGGGCGTCAACGCCGAAACCCATAGCCCGTTCACCTCTAGCGCGGCGGTAGCCACTTTGGCGGCGTCGGAAAACTGCGGCAACAGCTTGGGCGGGACAAAGGAACAGACCTGCATGTTTGGCATGCCCGCCGCCGCTTCTTTGCGGATCCAGCGGATCTTTTCCGATGTGGGCACAAAAGTCTTCAGGCTTTGAATCCCGTCGCGCAGGCCGACCTCGCGGCACACGACATCGGTTTCTCGCTCTGTCATGGCCTATTTTCCCTTAAAATTTGCTTTGCGCTTTTCGTTGAACGCGCGCACGCCTTCCAGCCGGTCCTCTGTTGTGACCAGCCGGTTATAGGCTTCGATTTCAAAGGCATAACCGTTTTTCAAATCAACTTGCGTGGCCACGTTCATCGACTTTTTAGCCTGATAGATCGCCAGCGGCGCATTGTTGCAGATGGTGCGTGCGGTATCCAGCACCTCTTCCATCAGCTTGTCATCGTCGCAGACCTTATTGACCACGCCCCAGTCACATGCCTCTTCGGCGCTGAAGGGTTTGCCGGTCAGGATAATTTCCTTAGCCCTGCGGATACCAACTGCGCGCGGCAGGTTCTGGGTACCCATGCCGCCGGGAATAATCCCCAGCTTGATCTCGGTCAGCGCGAAACGCGCGCGACGGGCAGCATAGGCGAAATCGCAGGTCACAACAGTTTCCAGACCGCCACCAAAGGCCGCCCCGTTTACAGCTGCGATGACCGGCACCGGGCAATCGAGTAGCGCGATGCGGCATTTCTCGAACAGGGCATGCTGCTGTTGCCATTGTTCATCGGTCATGTTGTTGCGTTCTTTCAGATCGCCACCGGCGTTGAAGATCTTGTCGCCGGCACCAGTCAGCACTATGCAGCGAACCTTCTGCTGGTCGATATAGAGCCCGGTCCACAACTCCAGCAATTCGCGCCCCATCTGCGTGTTGGTGGAATTGCCAGCCTCGGGGCGGTCGAAAGTCACCACAAGAAGGTGATCTTCCACCAGTTCCACCTTCATTGTCTCGAACGTAAAGGGAGTCTTGAAAGTGCCGGTCATGCTGCTCCGCTCATGTCGTTCACATCGTGCGTCCGTCCGGTTTTCTCCGACGGATCATGCGATCCTCAAAGAAACCCGGCTGGTTACAGGCATGAGTATCATCCTTGGACTCACGAGTCTATGAAATTTTGAAATGCGTTCCAAAAATGAGAATTTGGTTGAAAAGCACGCAACTGAGGTACATCGCGCGATGTATCGCTCGAATAAATGGCCGTTATAGTGAAATCTTGATGTCGTCGGGTCGTGCGATCAGGAATTACCCAAGTGGCGCGACAGCCGTCGGGCACTGGCCATCAGGTGGTCGGCAATCTCGTCTCTCTTGTCGAGGATCCGGACCTCAGGACCGGCAACCGAAATGCAGTAGTTGCATTCTCCATTAATGTCGAAGACAGGCGCAGCGATGCCCGCGGCACCCTCTAGTCGTGTCCCCGCAGACCAAGCATAACCGGCGGCGCGGATATCCTCCAGCTCCCGGTCAAAATTGTCCGGTGCAGGTGTATCTCTCAATGCGTCTGCGATATTCAGTTTTGGCTGAAATGCCATGAATACGCGACCAACCGCACCACTGTTGAGTTTGACAACCTCGCCAACGCGTACGATTGAGCGCAGCCGTGATGAGCTCTCCATCACGTCCAAGACCAAGCGTTCGTTACCGTCCAGCAAGCTCAACGAAACCGTTTCACCGAACGCCTCCAACAACGCGCGCAGTTCCGGCCGGGCCACGTCGCGGATTCCGAGTGTGGTAGGAACCAGATTTCCAAGCCGGAAAACCTTGAGAGACATGCAATAGCTTTGGTCATCAAGATGATGAATATAGCCGATTTCCACCAGCGTATTGAGCAGCCTGAAGACCGTGGACTTCGGCAGGTCGAGTTTCTGGCTGATCTGGTGCAACGTGAGGTTCTTGCTGTGCTCGCTGAAGCAATCAAAAACCGCGAAGGCCCGGACAACTGATCGAATTGACATTTCTTTCCTACCTTCCACTATCCCTTATGAAAAGGGTTCTGGTTTAGCGAAGGCCAGCCTCAGTCGTTCCGAAACGCCACAAACCCGGCCATTACGGTCGCAATAAACGCCATCACGGCCAGAAACAAGAATACATAACTGAAACTTCCGGTGAACTGCAAAATAAGCGATCCTACGCTCGGGCCCACCCATGCCCCGGAAAAGAAAAAGCCGAGCGTGCCACCCATCGTTTCCGCAATCTTATTCTGATCCGCCCGCCTGACGACATTTGCGATGACAATTCCCGACCAGCCAAACGTCGCAAGTCCGAGTACGGACATCGTGCAAAAAACCAGCCACTGCGGCCATTGCGAATCAGCTGCTGAAAAGACCAGGACCGTGAGTGTTGTGAGAGCCCCCATGGCAGTCACCACCATCAGGGAATTCCGCGTTCGGTCGGCCTGCCATCCCCAGAAGATGCGACTGCCGACAGCCAGAATATTGATCAACGACAAGGCCAAACCGCCCTGTGTCATCGTAAGGCCCACATCCTCTACAACGAAGAGCACCAAGAAAGCCAGCACGCCGACCTGTACCACGCTGAGGCAGAAGCCTGTGAGGCAAAGTGTGAGGAGCTTCCTGTTCAGGATGATCAGCCGCAGTCCGGCCCAGGGCGCGGAAATGGGCGTCTTCGGATCCGCCTGGTCATCCCAGTGAGGCCGCAGATGGTTTATTGCTATGGCTAAAAGGATGGAAAAAATCGCCAACCCATAAAAGGCCCATTGCCATACCAGTATGCTTGCAAGCACTGGCCCCAGAACCCCCGCGATAACGGCCCCGAGGGCCGTGCTCGACTGACGGAAGGAAAAGAGGAAGTTCAAGCGTTCTTGGCTCCCGAAACGAGACAACAGAACCGAGGACGCCGGATGCGACATGCCGTAGCAAAAGCCGATCAAAACCGATCCGGCCGTCACCACAATCGTGTTGGGAACCGTGTACAGAAGGCATCCGACTCCGCTCAAGGTCAGCCCCGCTTGCAACACGCGGCAAGGACCGAACCTGCTGACAACGCCGCCGGCAATCAGTGAGGACAAACCGCCAACGCCGAACACGAGCGCAACCTGATACCCGATGAAGGCCGCGCTAACGCCAAGTGTTTCCTTGGTGGCAACCGCTAGGGCAGGGACCAGATAGCCGCTCGCAGCCGACACCGCGCCGACAAAGGTGGTAGCGATAAGCACGAAAACGATATGGACCTGCCACCGTCCGCTTCCGGTCTGAACGTTCTGGTCTATCACGCCACTCGCCGGGCCGGGCAGCAATCTGCTCTGTGCCGCACAACACTGATGCGGCGGGTGGCGCTGTCTGGCTCAGCCATGCGCCATCAGAAGGCCGTAGGCAGACACATGGCCAATGCCGGGATGACGCCAGCCAAACGCGCGGTCGTGGTCATGCTCGTGTCGATGGTGCCCAAAGACGCCGTCTGGGGAACCTCCTTGTCACGATACAACTGCCCGCAATCGTAAAACTCGCTATCCGAACCGTCCGCAGAGCATTGCGCGAACTGAACAGCGTTCTGCGTTGCAAGATTCTTCGCCGGAAGCTGAGTGGTAAATCGCAGCGTCTTTGCGTCCACTGCCGAAGCCGTAACGCCGACCGCCAGAACCATGACACAGGCTGACGCAGTGACTCTGGATGTTCTACTCGTTGTCAAATTTTTCTTCCCCAAAATATCCTTCAACATAAAGGAAATTTAGTCCCGGCAATGGTTTCAAAGTGCCTCAACTCCCAATTCTTCCACTGTTGACCCGTTCTGTCTAGCACGTTTCCATGGCCTCCGTCTACATTTTCGAAATGCATTTCAGTAACGGAACATTCTGCGGTCTGTGTTCCTTTTTTGGTGAGATCTGCCCCAGGGGTTTCGGCGGCTGATGCACCTGATTACGCTCGTCAGAAAGGTTCCGTCACAGGAGCCTCTTCACGCGCGCTCAACTCCCGGGCATTCTGTGCGGGTGTTGTCATGACCGCGAGTGTGAGGCACTGCGCGACCTCACTACGTGAATATTTCGCCTGCATGTTCGTACAAAGATCGATTTGGCAATGGAAATCGACTAACCGGACCAAATTAACATAAGACATGCTTTGCCCTAACTCCCTTGGTAAACCCCCATTTTTAATGGGGCTCAGGTGTAAACGGCGAAGCAATACTCGGCCATCCCGAGAGCCCTTCGCATCGGTCAGGATGCGCTCAAGGTCGTCGGTCAGTTCTGTCCGCAGCGGATCGAGCAGCCGCGGATCCGATGCTGCGGCCGCGAGTATTGCCATGGACAGGTCATCGTCCACGTCTTGAGATTGCAAAAAAGTTTCCAGATGCCCGCGCAGAGTGCGGCCCGGGTGCCCTTCCGGCACATTCGCGAGCAACTCTCGGTGCGCGGCCAACATCTGATCCAAAAGCCCGGAAAGCAAAGCTCTCTTCGTCGGAAAGTTGTAAAGCACGCCGCCCTTGCTGAGGCCCGCTTCCTTTGCGACCGCCTCGATCGTTATCTTTCCCGCCCCCTCACGCGCAGCGATCGCGCGTGCCGCCTCGAGAATTTTCGGAGACGCGTTTCTGGATCCCGCTGGCTGCCTTTGGTCATTCACAACTGTACCGTCCGGTCGGTTTATACTGCGATGGGAGGTAGTCCGTGGCAGCATGAAGGTCAAGGTTTGGGCAAGACTGCTTTGTAGAGGGGCGCTGCCGCGTTTGCAAAACCACGTGGATGCGTGCGTTTAGCCCCCTTGTGCTAGGCACCACTCGCTGCGTAGATCCCAAGAAACGCGTCAACCGCCCTTTCGGAATGCTCAGATGCATCGATCGGCTGGTCGACGGCTAACAGTCGCGGCATGATGATGCCGGAGACTGAAAGATGAATAAACTGACTTGCAGCGCTTTGAGCGTCGTGCACTTTCAATGATCTCGCCTCGTGCAGACCTTGAAGGACTTGCCCGACAATTCTGGTGGCCCGCCTGGGTCCTGCTTCCATATATATTTCGCCTGCCTCGGGCAGTACCGCAACGGCGCCGATGCAAGTACGCAAAAGGCGAATGTAGTCATCATCCAACACCAGTCGGATCATGCGCCGCGAGAGTTCTTTCAGAATAACTCGCGGTTCGTCGCCGCTTGAAAGAAGCGGTCGGGAAATCTCGGCCGAGAGCCTGTCACATTCGGCTTGCACAACACGCAGAAAAAGCATGTTCTTGCTCGGGGAATGGGCGTAAAGCGTCGCCTTGGACACCTTGGCTTCTTCGGCAATTGCATCGACGCTGGTGCCTTCGAAGCCACATCTCAGAAAGACGGTCTTGGCTCCGCGTATAACATCGGCAGCTTTACTCTGCCTCATGCCAATCACCTGATGCGAAACCGTGATATCGAACACGTTGTGTCAATTGTCAGACCATACTCAAAGCTTGCTCATCCGCGCATTTGCCGGGTTGGTACATTCAAATAGCCCCTAATTCATCGTCTACAAAAACACCCTCATCCTTCCATCGTTCCGCGATATGTCCCAGTGTGTCCAGAACGCCTCGCAGATCGTTGCCACGCGACGTCAAGCCATAGGTGACTGCGGGCGGAATTGTCTCCGCCTGTTCGCGCCAGATGACTCCGGCACCTTGAAGCATCCGCAGGCGTTCAGTCAGCATCAGGGTTATTCCGGGCTCGGCACGTTTCAGCGCACCGAACCTTTGCGGCCCCTTATCGGTCAGGACCTAGATGATATAGGTCGTCCACGGCCCCATGAGCAGACGCAGGATCGAGTCCATTGGACACTGTGGCGGGGTCTTGGGCATCGGTGTTCACGCGCCTCAAGATCGGTTACTTTTCGGTGCCTACTTTAATATGCGTCATAGATCAACTATTCCGAAATTGTCAAACGGCACCCGGAGATGTCCTGCAAACCCGGACAGACGGACAGACAGACATGACCCGCATGCCAACCCTTTTCATTCCTCACGGGGGCGGCGGGCATGATCCCTACAACTGCGGTCATGGTCCACGCGCCAGGGGAGTCCACGCGCCAGGGGAGAAAACGGAAATCGACACCGTTCTGGGGCTTTTGCGCCTGTCTTATGAGTTTGCGTGCGGGAAACCCGGGCGGGTCGACAACGTCGTTCTCTAGCGGGATGACCCGAACAGCATCCGTTGCGGGCACGGGAAAGTTCCAAGGCAGGGCCGAAGGGCAAGACCTGTCCAATCGCCCAAGACGGGCCGATTGACGCGTTTACAAGATCGCAAGCATGATGTTTAGTCTCGAAATCTTTGACCGATCAATGAGTTCACGAAAATCCGTCTCACAACAGCAATCGGGCCCGACATGAAAAACACCAGATACCTTCTCTTCGCAGCGATTGTCCTGGCCGCGGCGATATTGGGTTTCCTGGCCTGGCAGGGCAGCGGCAAAGGCGCCGTCCCCGAGGGGTTCGCCCGCGGCAACGGGCGCGTCGAAGCGGTCGAGATCGATGTGGCCTCGAAGCTTCCCGGACGGATTGAGACGATTCTGGTGCGGGAGGGCGAGCTCGTCGAGAAGGGGCAACCACTGGCCGAGCTTGACACGCGTCAGTTGAAAGCCAACCGCCGTCAGGCCGAGGCGGAACTGCGCCGTGCCGAGATCGCGGTCGAGAACGCTCGACTGATGATCCAGCAGCGTCAGGCCGAAGTGCGCGCGGCCGAGGCGGTTCTGGCGCAGCAGGAATCGGCCCTCGATGCCGCGCAGCGCCAGTTCGCCCGCTCGGAGACGCTTGCGGAAAACAGTATCGCGTCCGAGCGGCAACTCGATATCGACCGCTCGAACGCGCTTGGCGCCGAGGCCGCGGTCGCCTCTGCCGAGGCGCGGCTTGCAGCGGCGCGGATCGGAGTGACCTCAGCCGAAGCGGCAGTGATCGGGGCCGAAGCAGCGGTGGCGGCGGCAACGGCGACGATCGAAGCGCTCGACGTGCAGATCGAGGACAGCACGCTGAAAGCGCCCCGGCCCGGCCGGGTGCAATACATCGTTGCACAGGCGGGCGAAGTGTTGGGCGCAGGCGGGCGCGTGATCAACATGATCGATCTCAACGACGTCTACATGACGTTCTTCCTGCAGACCGCTGCGGCGGGACGTGCCGGACTGGGGACCGACGCCCGCCTGATCCTCGACGCGGCACCGGGCATCGTCATCCCCGCCAAGGTCTCCTTTGTGTCGGACGTTGCACAATTCACCCCGAAAACGGTCGAGACCGAGATCGAACGCGAGAAGCTGATGTTCCGGGTCCGCGCCCGGATCGCGCCGGAGTTGCTGGAGAGGTATCTTGATTACATCAAGACCGGTCTGCCCGGCGTTGCCTGGGTTCGGCTCGATCCCGCGCTACCCTGGCCGGAGGTTGCTGACGGCAGGGTGTTGGAATGACGCATTCCCGGTCGGTGGTGCGGGCAGAGGGGCTCTCGCTTCTCTACGGCAAGGTCCGGGCGCTTGACGCGATCTCGGTCGACCTGCCGGCGGGCTGCATCGTCGGCCTGATCGGACCCGACGGGGTGGGTAAATCCAGCCTTCTCGCTCTGATCGCCGGAGCGAGAAAGATGCAGGAAGGCCAACTCGATGTTCTGGAGGGCGACATGCGTCGCGCGGGCCACCGTGCCCGGATCTGCCCGCAGATAGCCTATATGCCGCAGGGGCTGGGGCGCAATCTATATCCCACGCTGTCCGTGCGCGAGAATGTGGACTTCTTCGGGCGGCTGTTCGGCGAGAGCCGGGGCGAGCGCGACAGGCGGATTGCCGATCTGTTGGAGGCGACCGGTCTCGCGCCCTTTGCCGACCGCCCGGCGGCCAAGCTCTCGGGCGGCATGAAACAGAAGCTGGGCCTGTGCTGCGCGCTGATCCACGACCCCGATCTGCTGATCCTGGACGAGCCGACAACGGGCGTCGATCCGCTGTCGCGGCGCGAGTTCTGGGCCCTGATCGCGCGTATCCGCGCGACGCGACCGGGCATGAGCCTGATCGTCGCCAGTGCCTATCTGGAGGAGGCCGCCGGGTTCGATCACCTGGTCGCGATGGACGACGGCAGGGTGCTTGCCACCGGCAGTCCCGACGAGATCCTGAACCGCACCGTGGCCGCCAACCTTGACGAGGCCTTCATAGCGCTTCTTCCCAAGGAAATGCGCGCCCGGCACCACGATCTGATCGTCCCGCCGCGTGACCCCGCAGGACGCGACGGCTACGTTGTCGAGGCCGAAAACCTGACGGTCCGGTTCGGAGACTTCGAAGCGGTCAAGAACGTGAGCTTTCGCATCAAGAAAGGTGAGATATTCGGCTTTCTCGGGTCAAACGGGTGCGGCAAGACAACGACGATGAAGGCGCTGACCGGGCTGGTGGAACCTGCCGAAGGAACCACGCGGATCGACGGCCGAACCGTCGATGCACGCGACATGGCCACGCGCAAGCGCATCGGCTACATGACGCAATCCTTCTCGCTCTATTCCGAGCTGACGGTTCGTCAGAACCTTGATCTTCACGCGCGGCTTTTCGACATGGCACCCGCCGAGATCGCGCCGCGGATCGACGAGCTTGCGCAACGGTTCGATCTGGTGGAGGTTCTCGACAGCTTGCCGCTGCGACTGCCGCTCGGGATCCGTCAGAGGCTGTCGCTGGCCGTGGCGCTGATCCACCGCCCGGAGGTTCTGATCCTGGACGAGCCAACCTCGGGCGTCGATCCGGTGGCGCGCGACACCTTCTGGCAGGCGCTGGTGGATCTGTCCCGAAAGGACGGCGTGACGATCTTCATCTCCACCCACTACATGTCCGAGGCCACGCGCTGCGACAGGATTTCGCTGATGCATGAAGGCCGCGTGCTTGTCAGCGACACGCCCGAAGCCATCCGCGAAGCGGCCGGTGCGGCGACGCTGGACGATGCCTTTATCCATCACCTTGAACGGGCGCAGGGCGAGCGCGGCAATCCTGCGCCCACGGATCAGGTGGATCTCGGTGCCGAGGGGTCATCCGCGCCACAGCGGCGACAAGGACGCTTCAGCCTTGCCCGGCTGCTGAGTTTTTCCTGGCGCGAGTCGCTGGAACTGCGCCGTGATCCGATCCGCCTGACATTGGCAAGCGTCGGCAGCGTGATCCTGATGGTCGTGCTCGGATACGGCATTTCGATGGATGTGGAGGATCTCAAATTCGCGGTGCTCGACTTTGACCAGACCATCGCAAGCCAGTCCTATGTCAACAATCTGGCCGGGTCGCGCTACTTCGACGAACAGCCGCCGCTTGTCGACCACGCCGACATTGACCGGCGGATGCGCGCGGGCGAAATCAGCCTGGCACTGGAAATCCCGCCGGGTTTTGCGGCGGATGTCGAACGCGGACGCCCCGTTGAGATTGGGGCCTGGTTCGATGGTGCCATGCCGATGCGTGCGGACACGGTTCGCGGCTATGTTCAGGGGATGCACGTTCACTGGCTGACCGAACAGCTGCGACAGGTCTATGGCGAAGACGCTCTCGCCGGCAGCTACAGCCTGGAAATGCGCTATCGCTACAACCCCGATGTCGAAAGCCTGGCGGCCATGGTGCCCGCGGTGATCCCGCTCCTGCTGATGCTGATCCCGGCGATGCTTGCCGTCCTGTCCGTCGCGCGCGAGAAAGAGACAGGCTCCATCGTGAACCTCTATGTCACCCCGGCCTTGCGACTGGAATTCCTGCTGGGCAAGCAGGTGCCCTATATCGTTCTGGGCTTTATCAACTTTCTACTGCTGCTGTTGCTGGCGGTGTTTGTCTTCGGAGTCCCGGTCAAAGGCAGCCTTCTGGCGCTGTCGGCGGGGGCGCTGGTCTATGTCACCCTGTCCACGGGGCTTGGCCTGCTGATCTCGGCCTTCACCCGCAGCCAGGTCGCCGCGCTGTTCTTTACCTCGCTGGCCACCCTGATCCCGGCCACGCAATACGGCGGCATCATCGACCCGGTCTCATCGCTAGAAGGCATGGGTCGCGTGATCGGCGAGGTTTTCCCGACGAGCCATTTCGTCTCCATCTCGCGCGGGGTCTTTGCCAAGGCGCTGGACTTTGGCGATCTGGCCGGATCCTTCCTGCCGATGCTTCTGCTGGTGCCGGTGCTTGTGGTGCTTGGAGCATTTTTCGTGCGCAAGCAGGCGGCCTGAGCGATGCGAGCGCGGCATGTTCTGTATCTTGCGGTCAAGGAACTTCGCGGGCTGTTGCGCGATCCGCTGCTTCTCGCGCTGGTGTTCTATGCCTTCACCCTTGACATCTACACCCACGCCACCGCCATGCCCGAGACGCTGAACCGCGCCACGATCGGTATCGTGGATGAGGATGCCTCGCCCCTGTCCCGGCGGATTGCGGATGCGTTCCTGCCGCCCTATTTCGTGACGCCCGACCAGATCGACATGGCCGAGATGGACGCGCGCATGGATGCGGGCATAGATACGTTCTCGCTGGTCATCCCGCCTGATTTTCAGGGCGACCTGCTCGCGGGAGCACGCCCCGAGTTGCAGCTCAACGTCGATGCGACACGGGTCAGCCAGGCCTTCACCGGCGCGGGCTATGTCCAGGCGATCGTCGATCAGGAAATCACCGCTTGGACCGGACAGGAGGCCGTGGTGCCGGTCGATCTTGCGCTGCGCGCGCGCTTCAACCCGTCCCTGGACCCTCGCTGGTTTGGCGCGCTGACGGCGGTGATCAGCGCGGTGACCATGCTGTCGATCATCCTGTCGGGGGCCGCGCTGATCCGCGAGCGTGAGCATGGCACGGTCGAGCACCTTCTGGTCATGCCGGTCAGCGCGATCGAAATCATGACCAGCAAGGTGCTCAGCATGGGCGGTGTGGTGCTGCTGGCGGCGGGGCTGTCGCTGACCTTCATGGTTCAGGGGGTTCTGGGGGTGCCGGTGGCGGGATCGGTGACGCTGTTCCTGGTGGGCGCGGCGCTGCACCTGTTCGCCACCACCTCGCTGGGAATCCTTTTGGCAACGATCTCGGGCTCGATGCCGCAATTCGCCATGCTGCTGCTTCTGGTGCTGCTGCCGCTGGAAATCCTGTCGGGTGGGATGACCCCGCGGGAATCAATGCCCGAGGTGGTGCAATACGTGATGCTGGCGGCGCCCAATACCCATTTCATCGCGCTTGCACAGGCGGTGTTGTTTCGTGGCGCGGGGCTTGCGGTGGTCTGGCCGCAATTGCTGGCGCTGGCGGTGATCGGGTCGGCGATGTTCGCCTTCGCCTTGCGACGGTTCCGGGGCTTCCTGCGGTAACACGGCGTAATCACCTTCTGGCTACACCTCTTCAACCGTTGCAAAAAGCTCTGAATCCTCGACAGTCTTTTGTGCCAGAAGAAGGCTGCATTTCTGTCACTGTACCCTAATTAATCAGATTCTGCGGTTTCGGAGGGAGTGGGCAAAAGCTGGGGGTCACTGGACTGTGCTATCCTGAGTTCTTTTAAGGGAGAGCGGTGATGGATGTTCAGATTTCTGTGGAAACGACCTTCGACGATGGCACGAAGCGAACGCATCGGCTTGGATGGGTGTCGCGCCCATATCTGTTGACGCAAGCGGGAGCGCTCGGATTGTTGCTTGAGGACGCCAAGGTGATCCTGAGGCAAATTCAAAAAGCCTTGCTATCCGATCAGGTCGAGGAAGTATGCATCATAAGCCGCGCTTGCCCGGATTGTGGGTCTGGGCGGGCTGTTCACGATTATCGTACCCGGATTTTCGATACGATATTCGGACGGTCTCGGCTGCGAGCTCCGCGTTTCCGCCAGTGCAAATGCGATGCTTTGGCGGAGGAAAACTGCGGACGCACATTGTCCCCGGTGTCCTACTTCTTCCCCGACCGCACGACGCCAGAATTACGCCGCCTTCAGGCCGAACTCGGGTCGCGCCACTCTTTTCGGGAAGCCGCGCGGATCATTGAAACGTTTTTGCCCTGCGCCAAGCAGATTAACACAACGGTGCGCACCGCCTAAGCCGAGTCGCGCAGAACTTCATTGACCGTGAACCCGCGCAAATCGGTGTAGATGAAGATGCGCAATCGCCCCCGCTGACCGTGTTTCTAGACGGGGCCCATATCCGTTGTCGGCCAGAATACCTGAAGCGGCACCTTGATGTGGTGGTGGGTAAGGTCGAAAGTCCCGATATGTGCCGTCGCTTTGGCCTTGTCGCGCAAGCGGGGCCGTCACTAAGTGGAAAGCTCAGGCAGGACCTACACGCGCTCGGCTGGGACGGGCAGCGGCCGGTCAACGTCATCTCCGATGGAGAGCCCGCGCGGCCAAATCTGGTCCGTGCTGCCGTTGATGGGCGCGTGCGCCATATCCTTGACTGGTGGCATATTTCGATGCGTCTTCAGCATATCAAAAATGCCGTCAAAGGGCTTTTGCAGACGGAGAATTTTCCGGGATTTCCGGAACTATTCAAACGCCCAGCGGAAACACTTCGATGGTGCTTGTGGCATGGGAAAATCATGACCGCGGGTACTCGCCTGAAACTATTGATTATTGATTCCGGCAGGGCCACAACGGAAGATGCGACAGTCAGGGTGGCGGCCGCGAGAGTCAAAGCACGTTGTCAAGAACTCTACACGTACTTGGCAAATAATTGGGATGCTCCTCACCAACTACGGCTGGCGACATCGCAATGGGTTTTCGATTTCATCGTCTCGGGCGGAGGGATGTGTCGACGACATTGGCAACGCGCGGATGGGCAAGAGCCGCAGGATGCGATGGTCACCGAGAGGGGCGCACAATGTCGCCGTTACCAGAGCAGCCGTTCTCGATGGTCAATTGTCCGTTTCAAACCAGGAGACGGCCGCTCAACCCCCAACTTTTGCCCACTCCCCTCCGAACCACACTATTTTGGATGCACATCATTGCAACGACTATCGCAATGATTGAATGCGCTCTTGATGCGTCGACGTTCTTCGGTCCGGTTCAATCGACGATCTAGCGCAGGTTCACTCCTTCCAGGTCATCTGGTTTCAGCCGGTACCGGATTACGTTGCCTTCATGGAGCCCCGCGATCTGCTCACGGACGTAAGCGACAACATCCACTCGATCAGCATCGGGTACGCCAGCAGCCAAAGCCATCTCATCAACCGCATCGTTTCGGAACTCCTTGAATTCGAGAACGCAACGCCGGACTGCGGCGCGAACAAATTCCCGATAGGCAAGGGCTGCTTTTTCCGGGCTTTCCACCTCAGCGCGGAGAATTCGGTACTTTTCGGCGGAAGCCAAGTACGCGTCCATGTAGACCTCGCGCAGCAGTGCGACGTTGTTCAATTCATAGACCCCGATTAGCCCGTCGATATAATCGCTGTCGTCCATCTTCGTGAATGACATCGGCGCAAGGTCCGACTTCAGAAGTGGGATGTTCGAGGCCACGCGCGAGGTCCGCTTGTTGACGTCGGCAAAAGCCTGGAGATACGGGATGTGAACGAGGAGAAAGAAGGACTGCTCGAACGGATCGGTGATCTGCGCAGCCTTGTGCAGCAGAATATCGAACTCCTCTGCGATCGTGACCGCATCGTCGAGCGGTCGATAGCTCGAGTGCGAGATCCCGACCGGCATCGCTCGCAATCGGCCCGACATCGCCGGGTCCGCCAGAAGACCATCTGAGAGCAGTGCATGGATCGCGAACAGATCAGGACGCCGAAGCCCGATCTCATCGAGATTGTCGACCACATACTGGATGGCTTCCTTATGGTTTAGGATCATTAGGGCTTCTTTTCGATCCTTTCCCGCAGCTTCTTCGCCAAACCTGATCAGTCGCTCGGTCTGCAAAATATCGTAGGTGTTACCCTCCATCCTGGACGACGCCCAGCTGAGATCGACCAGAAGCTGTTCAAGGATCCGGCGTGCGTATGTTCCGGCCGGAATTGCGCCGCCCTGCGGACGGCCAGCCTCCAACAGTCTTTCGCGGTCCGACAGAGACAGATACCAGGTCTTGCCCGGTACGTATGCGTCGAGAAACTCCGGTCGATAGGACACCGGCGTTCGCCTGTTATACGGCGTCGACAAATGCGCCCGGACGACCGCTTCACCGGCAATCCTGTATCCCGTCGCCCTGCCCTTGCCGGATACCTCGAGACGACCTTCCTCCACCATGCGCCGCAAAAGACGCCATATGGTGGTTTCGCTTACATCCTGCGCGACGCCCTTCCGGATGGCATCGCGTCCGGCGCCGGGGTTCTGGGCTACAAAGTCGAGAATGTCTTGATCCGACAAGGCCATGAAACGATATCCCGCAAGTGTGAAACGATTAGGACATTGATACACCTACATTTTTCCTCGGCGCAAGTTTTCGTTTCACGACTTTTGCAACGATAGAGCCGCCTGAAAGCAAAAGCGGATTTCGTCATGATGACGAAACGATTACCACATTGAAATTATGAATATTTCTGGGTCCCCAGATGAATCGTTGCACAGCAGATGAAACGATAAGAAAACCGGCGGAGCTGACATCAGACATCGGCAATGGCGACCGGCAAGATATGAAATCTATGGGTTAAAAACATTGCTCTCACAGAGCCTTAAGGCCAAACAACATCGGCAACTGGTTACCCAAAATCGACTTGTGGTGCTTCACCCACAACCCCCGCATCCTCCAGCTGCTCTTTATCGGGAAGATCACGCAGGCTCTCCAACCCGAAGGCGACGAGGAACTGCTCCGTGGTCACGAAGGTATAGGGCGCGCCGCGCCGAGGTGACCTTGGCCCGGTCCCGATCAGGTCGCGCGCATGCAGGCGACCGATCAGATCACGGCTGATCTCCTTGCCGAAGATATCCTTGAGCCCGTCGCGGGTGATCGGTTGGTGGTAGGCGATGGCGGTCAGAACTGCGATGTCGAACTCGCTCAGATCCAGCAGCTGATCCCCGACGTCCGCCGCAGCACGGATCGCGGGCGCGTAGGCGGTCCACGTCCGGAACACCCACCCCCCGGCGACTTGGGCAATCTCGAAGGCACGGCCTTCGAGGTCGGCCGACAAGTCCTCGATAAGCAGGTCGACCGAGGCCCCCTGCCCCACCACGCGCGCCAGATCGTCGCGCGGCACCGGCGAGGCCGAGGCAAAGAGCACCGCTTCGATCCGGCGCATCCATTCCCGCCAGCGCAGTTCCGGCGGCAGGTCGGCGAGTTCGCGGTCAAGTTCGGGTTCGGAGCGATCCTTCGCCATCCCTAAACCCCGTAGAGCCGGAAGGTATCGCGGCCGGTGAGTTCGCGCACCGCGCCGAGGTCCACTAACCGGTCGCAGAGACGCCGCGCCGCGCGATCCGGCAAAGGCTGGGCCGAGGGCACCACCGCATCGCGGGTCAGGAACATTTCGACTGCCTCCCCCGCTCCCTTGGCGCGCAGTTTCGGTGCGAGGGCATTTAAGTGTGCCGCCCGCCGCGCCAGGTCCATTGCCAGACGTACCGCCTCGAGGACCGAGGGGGTGCGGACGAAAAGTTGGACTATCTTGATATCGATCACGAGACGCGGTCTCGGCACCGCATGCTGGGCGCTTCCGGACACCCGAAACTGGAAAATCACAAGATCACCGGGCGAGAGATGATCCTGCCAGATGGCGAGGGCGGGGGATGTGCTAACGTCGAGCATCTTTGCTCTCCTGTGCTGAAGGGGTTCTGGCGCGCCGACATCCCTCATTTTTCGAGGGGGCCTTTTCGGCCCTGCGCGTCCGCAAAAAGACGCGCAGGGCCGAAAAGGCCCCCACACTTGCACTTATTTCCAAAATCTCCGGTCTGCTCCGTCGGCGAATTTCTCCCCGATTGTCCCGTTGGGGCGCGGTAGGCATTCGCTGTCTTCGGGGCTGAAACTGGCCAACGCGGCTGGTGCTGATCGATACGAACGTCGCGCTCCTGACCCACACGGCCCACGATGCACCCAACGGGCGTCTGCAGGGGCGGTCACTGCCGAACAGAAACTCTGGGGCAATAAAGCTGTCTTTCTGTCTGTCGTGCGTGGTGTTTACAGCTCCGAGGTACCTGTCGAGATTGCCCGGCACGTTCGAGACGCAAGCCGCCAAAACGGCGCGGAGTTTTTGCGTCACGTATTCTGCAAGGTTCTGAATTTAATGCGCAAAACTGGCTGCTCTGAATCTTTTGAATCTTGAATCTTAATGAAAGTGTCAATGTGCATTCAAAACTGACCCGGTTTGATCATTTAAGAATGACCCTCCCCTGAGGTGGCAAAGCCCACAGGCGAGCGGCCTTCAAATAGCAGGCTCGTCTGTGGGCTTTGCTTTTTTCAGGTTCAGGTTTTGTTGCGGGATTTGCTTTGGGCGAAGCGGAAAGATGTGTTCCCGGTCTCGATGATGCTGCAGTGGTGCGTGACGCGATCAAGCAGGGCAGTCGTCATCTTGGCGTCACCGA
>Ga0209643_1001458_pt1 | contig 22039 bp, 23 predicted proteins | sample AutmiccBRH37_all_FD_187383 | JGI IMG/M metagenome (GOLD analysis project Ga0209643, IMG submission 187383) | Deep subsurface microbial communities from Mt. Terri, Switzerland - Autotrophic microbial communities BRH/37_all (SPAdes) (version 2) | ecosystem: Environmental > Aquatic > Deep... | reverse complement strand
TCCGGCTGATCGCCGCCATTTCGCCGCTGAATCCGTCGTGCAATCCACCGGCACCATTGAGCACCAGGCCGATGGCGCCATAGTCGCTATCGATGCGGAGTTTTGCGTCGGACAGGCCCAGCCAGATGTCCGGCAGCGCCAGCGGGCTGTCATCGGTCCGATCGGTGAACTTGTCGAGTTCTCCGAAACTCAGCTTGCCATCTTCCAGCCGCCCGAACAGCTTGACCCCGCTTGCCCGGACCCAGTTGATACCGACCCCGCCCCGGCTCAGGCTGTTGCCAACCTCGACCAGCTCGGCCGTCAGGTCGGGACGGTCCGGATCACCGATCACCAGATTTCGAATGACCTGCCGGCGAAGCCCGATGTCATCGATCTCGTAGCTCGCCGTGACGTCCATCTCGTCGAGCTGGGAGCGGACGATATTGTCCGCCAGCGTCGTGCGGCTGACCCAAAGTGCGATCAGTCCGACCAGAAACAGAACAAGCAATATCCCGCCGTACAGTCGAAACCGGGAACGGCGACCGACGGGGTCATTGACGATTTCTTCTTCCATTGCAGTTGAAATGCCGAACTCTTGCTTAAGTTGCAATGTACAAGTGTCAGGGGGACGGTTTTCGCGGGTTATAGCGTATTGGACATTTCCGGCCTGTTTTCCGCTTATCACCGATGTTCTTTCTTTGTTCTGATTATAAGAAACCATGGCCAAGGAAAATGAAATTCGGTCCGGCACCCCCAATCGCGCTAGCGGTCATCGCGCCCGGCTTCGTCAGCGTATATTGAAGGGTCAGGGCAACAGTCTGCACGACCATGAACTGGTCGAATATCTGCTCGCCCTTGCCGTACCGCGGCGCGATACCAAGCCTCTGGCCAGGCAATTGGTCGATGAATTCGGTGGCTTTTCGCGGCTTCTGATTGCGGATGCCGATGCGCTCGCAAATTACCCCGGCATGGGAGCAACCAGCGTCGCGGCGCTGAAGATCGTCCAGCTGGCGGCCTTGCGCCTGATCTCCGAGCCGGTACGGACACAGCCCATTCTGGGAAGCTGGCAGGCACTGCTGGACTATTTGCGGGCCGATATGGCCCATCTCGGCCATGAACGGGTCCGCGTCCTGCACCTCGACAGCAAGAACCGGCTTATCCGCGACGAACTGGTCAGCGAAGGATCCATCGACCAGGCGGCCATCTATACCCGCGAAGTCATCAAGCGCGCCCTCGCTCTGGGATCAGCCGCGATCATCCTGGTGCACAACCATCCCAGCGGCGACAGCACGCCCAGTCGGCAGGATATCGCGATCACCAAGGATATCTGCGCCGCCGGCCGCACGCTCGGCATCACCGTGCACGACCATATCATCATCGGCCGGGACGGCCACACGTCCTTCCGCTCGAAGGGCCTGATCTAGGTGCCGCAAGGCCGGTCACAAGCAACAGGTCAATACAGGAACATCGGCATGTCCTCGATCTGGATCAGGCTGGCGCGATACTGGTTGGCGTCATAGAGGCCCGATACATTCACCCCCTTGGTCGCCTCCAGCAAGGTGCCGATCGGGACCGTGCTGTAATTGCCGTCGGCAAGGCAGACCATATTGGCCATCCGGTCCTGCTCGATCAGCTGCACCGCCAGCGCGCCAAAGGCAAAGCCGACCATCCGGTCCATGGCGTCCGGTTCGCCGGCCCGCATCAGATAGGCGAGTTCCTGCACGATCGTCCGCTGGTCGGAGCGTGCCTCGATTTCGCGGGCCAGCTGCGTCCCGATATTGAGACCGTCGCGGTTGGTGTTCGACTTGTTGATTTCGTCGGCAAAATCGGTGGCACCGGAGAGCTTGGCCCCTTCCGAGACCAGGCAGATCGCGTAGGATTCGGGATTGGCCTGCTTGTCGCCGAGCAGCAGCGGCAACAATATGTCCATATCGGCGGGCACTTCCGCGATCACCGTCCGGTCGGCCTGCGACAGAAAACCCGAAAGCAGGGCCGTCTCACCGGACCGGCGTCCGAACAATTCGATCACCGCGATCCGCTCGTGGCTCGCCGCCGTGGTCCTGAGCGCGTTGATTGCCTGCACCGAGCGGGTGACGGCGGTCGAGAAACCGATGCAATAGTCGGTACCATGGACATCATTGTCCATCGTCTTGGGGATCGAAATGACGTTGCGGCCCAGGCTCGACAGATGAGCCGAGAAGCGCAGCGTGCCATCACCCCCCATGGTAATCAGCGCGTCGACCTGCAGCGCATCGAGAACATCGAGGACCTTTTGCGTCTGGTCGCCCTGCTCCGTTGCCCGCGGGTCGCAGCGCGAACTGTGCAATATCGTGCCGCCCTGCCGGTCGATACCGCGCACCCGGTTCCGGTCCAGCATCATCACGCTGTTTTCCGATACCCAGGGATCTGCCGGGTCGATTTCCAGCACCCCTTCCCAGCCGCGCCGCAAGCCAACCACGTCCCAGCCGCGCTGCCAGGCCGAGGTGGCGATCGACTGGATACAGGGGTTGAGGCCCGGCACGTCGCCGCCACCGGTGAGGATTGCCAGACGCATTTTATTCTCCCTGTTCCCGCCGCCGCATTGCCGACTCATTTCGTAGGTGCTAGCGGGACCGCAAATCAAGGCACATCATTGCCGCAATCATTCTCTTTGTCCAAGGACCAATCATGATCCCACGCTATTCCCGCCCCGAAATGACCGCCATCTGGGAACCCGAATCCAAATTCCAGATCTGGTTCGAGATCGAGGCGCACGCCACCGATGCGCTGGCCGAACTGGGCGTGGTACCAAAGGAAGCGGCGCAGGCGATCTGGGCCAAGGGCAAGTTCGATGTCGAGCGGATCGACGAGATCGAGCGCGAAGTGAAGCATGACGTGATCGCCTTTCTGACCAACGTCGCGGAAAATGTCGGCGAGGAAGCCCGCTTCATGCATCAGGGCATGACCTCGAGCGATGTCCTCGACACCTGCCTCGCGGTGCAGCTGGCGCGGGCATCAGACATATTGCTGGCCGATATCGACGCACTGCTCGCCGCGCTCAAGAAGCGCGCCTATGAGCATAAATTCACTCCGACCATCGGCCGCAGCCACGGCATTCACGGCGAACCGGTGACCTTCGGCCTGAAACTGGCGCAAGCCTATGCCGAATTCGAACGCAACCGCGAGCGGCTGGTCGCCGCGCGCAAGGAAATTGCCACCTGCGCGATTTCCGGCGCGGTCGGCACCTTCGCCAATATCGATCCGCGGGTCGAGAAACATGTCGCGGAGAAGCTGGGCTTGACGGTGGAACCGATTTCGACCCAGGTGATCCCGCGCGACCGGCACGCGCAATTTTTTGCCACGCTCGGCGTGATCGCCTCCTCGGTGGAACGCCTCGCTGTCGAAATCCGCCACCTGCAGCGCACCGAAGTGCTCGAGGCCGAAGAATATTTCTCGCCGGGCCAGAAGGGCTCGAGCGCGATGCCGCACAAGCGCAACCCGATCCTCACCGAAAATCTCACCGGCCTCGCCCGCATGGTCCGCAGCTATGCCCTGCCCGCGATGGAAAATGTCGCGCTGTGGCACGAGCGCGATATTTCGCACAGCTCGGTCGAACGGATGATCGGACCGGACGCAACGATCACCCTCGATTTCTCGCTGGTCCGCTTGACCGGCGTGATCGACAAGCTGCTGATCTATCCGGAACGGATGCAGAAAAATCTCGACCGCATGGGCGGCCTCGTCCATTCGCAGCGCGTGCTGCTCGCCCTCACCCAGGCCGGCATCAGCCGCGAGGACAGCTATCGCATCGTCCAGCGCAACGCCATGAAGGTCTGGGAATCGGACGGCGAGATCGCCCTGCTCGACCTGCTCAAGGCCGATCCCGATGTCAGCGCGAAACTCTCCGACGCGGACCTGGAGGAGCGGTTCAATCTCGATTATCACTTCAAGCATGTCGACACGATATTCACCCGGGTCTTTGGGGAATAGGCCGGTTTTCGTCCCTGTTGCATAGCATCTGGCCACCCGCTATTTTTCGGGCTAGGATAGTCTCCACATGAAAAGAAGGTGAAGCATGCAATTTATCAAAATCCTGTTCTGGGTTCTTCTGCTTGTCGCGACCTTCATTTTCTGGTGGACCAACGAAGCGCGGGCCTCGTTGGATCTTGGCGCCGCGGTCGTCGAAGCCCGGGTTTCGACCTTTGTCGTCGGCGCTTTCCTGCTGGGCTTTCTGCCGACATGGCTGCTTCTCCGGGGATCCAAATGGCGCCTGTCCCGCCGAATCAAGACGCTGGAAGATGCGGCAAAACCCGCCCCGGTCGCGACGCGCCCGGCCAGCAGCACACCAGCGCCGACCCCGACGTCAAAACCCCCGGCTACCGAACCCGCTCCCGCGGTTTCGCCAGTCGATAGCCCGAAAACACCGGGCCTGTGAGCAATCCGATATTCGTCGCGCTCGACACGCCCGATCTCGACCGGGCGATCGAAATTGCAAAATCGGTCAAGGGCCATGTCGGCGGCCTCAAGCTTGGTCTCGAATTTTTCTGCGCCCATGGCCATCACGGGGTCCACGAAATCCAGAAACTCGGCCTGCCGATCTTTCTCGATCTCAAGCTGCACGACATTCCCAATACCGTGGCCAAGGCGATGCAGGCGATCAATGTGCTGGAACCGGCGATTGTGACCATCCACGCTTCCGGCGGGCGGGCGATGATGGAAGACGCCAAGGCCGCTGCCAACGGCCATACCAGGGTTGTCGGCGTGACCCTGCTGACCTCGCTCGACGAGCGCGACATGGGCCGGATCGGCTATGCGGGCACGCCGCACGACCAGGTCGAGCGGCTGGCAGGGCTGGCGCAGGAAGCCGGGCTGGACGGCATCGTCTGCTCCGGCAATGAAGTGAAGGCGGCGCACAAGATCTGGAAGGACGGCTTTTTCGTCGTCCCCGGCCTGCGCACCAAGGGCGGCACCCTGGCCGACCAGAAACGCGCGGTGACCCCGCGGCAGGCCCGTGACAATGGTGCCAGCGTACTGGTAATCGGCCGTCCGATTACCGCAGCGGAAGCCCCCAACGCAGCAGCGCGGACGATCGAGGCGACGCTGTAATTTTTTGTCATGCCAGCGAAGGCTGGCATCCAACCCAATATTGCGGTTCAAATTAGGATCGGTTTAGGCCCCAGCCTTCGCTGGGGTGACAAATGAACGAAGATTAGTATGCAAACCCAAATCAAGATCTGCGGCCTCTCCACCGAAACCACCATCGACGCGGCGGTCGACGCCGGCGCGACCCATCTCGGCCTCGTCCATTTCGCAAAAAGCCCGCGCCATGTTTCCCTCGACCGGGCGGCACAGCTGCGCGCTCATGCGGGCGACCGGGCGAAGGTCGTGCTGCTGCTGGTCAACGCCGATCCGGCCGCCACCGGACGGGCCATCGATCGCGTCCAGCCCGATATCGTGCAGTTCCACGGCAGCGAGACGCCCGACTGGCTGAAGCTGGTCGCCGACAATAGCGGCCTCGAAATCTGGAAGGCGCTCGGCCTCAGGGACAAGCCGACACTAGCGAAAAGCAACCGCTATGTCGGCGCGGCGGATCGCCTGCTGTTCGATGCCCCGGCAAAGGCGCTGCCCGGCGGGACCGGCACCTCTTTCGACTGGTCCTTGTTGGCCGGTCACCAGCATCAGCTGCCCTGGGGCCTCGCCGGCGGGCTCGATCCGGCTAATGTCGCCGAAGCGCTGAAGGCGACTGGCGCCCCGCTGGTCGACGTCTCCTCCGGAGTAGAATCCGCGCCCGGTGTCAAACAGGTGGACAGAATCGCCGCCTTTTGCCAAGCGGTGCGGGAATTTGATGAAGCCGGATAGCATCCGTTCGTGTCGCGCGTAGTCGAGACACAGGCCGATTACAGATGCATCTCGACTTCGCTCGACGCGAACGGAAATTTCAAACCCATGAACGACCAACCCAACAGCTACCGCAACATGCCCGACGATCGCGGCCATTTCGGCGAATTCGGCGGCCGCTATGTCGCCGAAACGCTGATGCCGCTGATCCTCGACCTGGAGAAACATTATCGCGCGGCGCAGGCCGACCCGGCGTTCGAGGAACAGTTCAACGATCTGCTCGAACATTATGTCGGCCGTCCCAGCCCGCTCTATTATGCCGAACGGCTGACCGAGCATGTCCGCAAGGATGCGCCGACCGGCAAGGGCGCGCAAATCTGGTTCAAGCGCGACGAGCTCAACCATACCGGCGCGCACAAGATCAACAATTGCATCGGCCAGATCCTGCTCGCGCTGCGCATGGGCAAAACAAGGATCATCGCCGAAACCGGTGCCGGCCAGCACGGGGTGGCAACGGCAACCGTCTGCGCCCGCTTCAACCTGCCCTGCACCATCTTCATGGGCGCGACCGATATCGAGCGGCAGAAGCCGAATATCTTCCGGATGAAATTGCTCGGCGCGGAAGTCGTCCCGGTGACCAGCGGCTCGGCGACGCTGAAGGACGCGATGAACGAGGCGCTGCGCGACTGGGTCGCCAATGTCCACGACACTTTCTACATCATCGGCACCGCCGCCGGCCCGCATCCCTATCCCGAGTTGGTCCGCGACTTCCAGTCGGTGATCGGCAAGGAAGCCCGCGCGCAGATGCTGGACCGGATCAATCGCCTGCCCGACCTGCTGGTCGCTGCAATCGGCGGGGGCTCCAATGCCATCGGCCTGTTCCATCCGTTTCTCGACGATCCGGACGTGAAGATGCTCGGTATTGAAGCGGCCGGCCATGGCCTCGACAAGCAGCATGCCGCGAGCCTCGCCGGCGGTGGCCCCGGGATCCTCCACGGCAACAAGACCTATCTGCTGCAGGACGAGGACGGCCAGATCACCGAAGCCCATTCGATCAGCGCCGGCCTCGACTATCCCGGCATCGGCCCGGAGCACAGCTGGCTCAAGGAATCCGGCCGCGTCGACTATGACAGCGCCACCGACAAGGAAGCGCTCGACGCCTTCCAGCTGCTCTGCCGCACCGAAGGGATCATTCCGGCGCTGGAACCGGCCCACGCCATCGCCGCCGTCACACGCGAAGCGGTAAGGATGGACCGCGACCAGATCATCCTCGCCAATCTCTGCGGTCGTGGTGACAAGGATATTTTCACCGTCGCCGAGGCGCTGGGGACGGAGATATGAGAGTGGACAAGCAAACCTTCTCCCGTGAGGGAGAAGGATACGTAGCCTTGCTGAGGAACGAAGCTAGGCGCAGTTGGATGAGGGTGTTCTGCCATCGAGAGCTGGCACACCCTCATCCAGCTCCACCTAGTCAGCAAGCTGCCAAGTTTGCGCAACCCTCTCCCTCACGGGAGAGGGCTTTATGACCCGCCTCTCCCAATCCTTCCCGGCCGACCGCGCGGCCCTCGTCGCCTTCGTCACCGCCGGCGACCCGACCCCGGCCGATACCGGCCCAATCCTCGACGCGCTGGTCGAAGGCGGGGCGGACATCATCGAACTGGGCATGCCCTTCACCGATCCGATGGCCGATGGTCCCTCGATCCAGGAAGCGGATATCCGCAGCCTGGCGGCTGGCACAAAAACCGCCGATATCTTCCGGATCGCCACCGAATTCCGCCAGCGCCACCCCGACACGCCCGTGATCCTGATGGGCTATGCCAATCCGATGACCATCCGCGGCTCCGAATGGTTCGCCGATGCCTGTGTCGGAGCCGGCGTCGATGCGGTGATCTGCGTCGATATTCCGGTGGAGGAAGACGAAAGCCTCGGCGACGCCCTGCGCGCTCGCGACGTGGCAGTGATCCGCCTCGCCACCCCGACCACCGATGCCGTGCGCCTGCCGACCATCCTCAACAACGCCTCCGGCTTTCTCTATTATGTCTCGGTCGCCGGCATCACCGGCCAGCAACAGGCGGCCCAGGCCAGCATCGAGGAAGCCGTCACCCGCCTGAAAGCCGGCACCGACCTGCCCGTCGCCGTCGGCTTTGGCGTGCGCACCCCGGAACAGGCTGCCGAAATCGCGAAGGTCGCCGATGGCGTTGTTGTCGGCTCGGCGATTGTCGAAATTGTCGGGAAATATGGCAAGGAGGCCGCGCCGCACGTCAGGGACTATGTCAAATCGCTTTCCGATGCTATCAGGGCGGCTAGAGAAGTCTGAAGGTCAAAAAAACCGTTCGCATCGAGCGAAGTCGAGATGCCTGCGTGCAAAAAGTCTCTCGACTACGCTCGAGACGAACGGAACCAACGATAAGGGTAAATCATGTCCTGGCTAAGCAATGTCCGCAACAAGATCGCGTCGATCACCAAGCGCGAGACGCCCGACAATCTCTGGCACAAGTGCAAGAAATGCGAAGCGATGGTGTTCCTCAAGGAATATCAGGAAAATATGCACATCTGCCCGAAATGCGATCATCACGGCCGCATCGGGCCGATGACCCGCTTCGCCCAGGTCATGGACGACAACAGCTGGAAGCTGATCTCCTGGGCCAAGGTCCAGGAAGATCCGCTCAAGTTCAAGGACCAGAAAAAATATAGCGACCGGCTCAAGGAAGCCCGGGCCAAGACCGGCGAACAGGACGCGCTGATCAACGTCAAGGGCACGATTGAATCGATGCCCTGCGTCGTCGGCGTGCAGGATTTTGCCTTCATGGGCGGATCGATGGGCCTCGCCGTCGGCCAGGCCTTTGTCGACGGCGCCAGGCGGGCGCTGAAGGATCAATGCCCCTATATCATCTTCACCGCCGCCGGCGGCGCGCGGATGCAGGAAGGCATTTTGTCGCTGATGCAGATGCCCAAGACCACGGTCGCCATCTCGATGCTGCGCGAGGCGGGCATTCCGTTCATCGTCGTGCTGACCGACCCGACCACCGGCGGCGTCACCGCCAGCTACGCGATGCTCGGCGACGTGCATATATCCGAACCCGGCGCGATGATCGGCTTTGCCGGGCAGCGCGTGATCGAGAATACCATCCGCGAGAAACTGCCCGAGGGCTTCCAGACCGCCGAATATCTGCGCGAGCACGGCATGATCGACATGGTGGTCCATCGCAAGGAACTGCGCGAGACGCTCGCCCGGGTGATGGGCTATCTGATGGCATGGAAAGACGCAGCTTGATCGGATTCTCCCCTCCCCTGAAGGGGAGGGGCCGGGGGCGGGGCAGCGCAAGCCGCTCGCTCCCCTCGCGACCCGCGCCAACCCGATTCCTGCAAATGACGGATATCCGATAGTGGCCGACGGCGCCCGTTCCGATCACCCGGCGGTCCAGCAGCAGCTCGACCGGCTGGAAATGCTCTCGCCCGGGCGCGATGTGCTGGGGCTGGAGAGAATCCGCGCGATCCTGGACCGCCTCGACAACCCCCAGGACAGGCTTCCCCCGGTGTTCCATGTCGCCGGCACCAACGGCAAGGGCTCGACCTGCGCCTTCCTCCGCGCCGCGATCGAGGCGGAGGGCCTCAAGACCCATGTCTACACCAGCCCCCATCTGGTCCGCTTCAACGAACGGATACGGCTGGCCGGCAAGCTGATCGAGGACGATTATCTCGCCGAACTGCTGGCGCGCGTTCTCGACAGCTGCGCCGACATCAACCCCAGTTTTTTTGAGGCGACCACTGCGGTGGCGTTGCTGGCCTTCGCGGAAACCGCCGCCGATGCCTGCATCCTCGAGGTCGGCCTTGGCGGCCGGCTCGATGCCACCAATGTGGTTTCCCGCCCTGCGGCGACCGGCATCGCCGAGCTCGGGATCGACCATGAAGCCTTTCTGCTCAGTCCCGAAGAAGGCACGCCGCCAGACCCAATGGTCCGCATCGCCTGGGAGAAAGCGGGCATCGCCAAGAAGAACGCTCCCCTGCTGACGCAAAAATATGCTGCGGATATGCTGCACGCTATCGCCGATCATGCTGCAGACATCGGCGCGCAGCATTTTCCGCGCGGAGAGGAATGGGATGCGGCGATCTACGAAGGCCAGCTGCACTACAAGGACGCGAAGGGAAAGCTCAACCTGCCCCTGCCCGCTCTGGTCGGCGCCCATCAGGCCGACAACGCCGCGCTCGCCATCGCGATGCTGCGCCACCAGGATGCGGTCCGGATCTCCGATGCCGCGCTCAAGGCGGCGATGGGCTGGGCGCAATGGCCGGGCCGGATGCATTTCCTGATCGCCGGCCCGCTCACCCATCTGCTGCCGGGCGATGCCGAGGTCTGGGTCGACGGCGGCCACAATGTCAGCGCCGGCCTCGCCTTGGCGCGTCATTTCGCCGACCACGCCGCCGGATCGATCGATCTGGTCATCGGCATGCTGGCGAACAAGGATCCGGCGGCCATCATCACTCCGCTGCACGAGAAACTGGCCAGCGTGACCGTGATCCCTGTACCCGGCCATGAATCCCATGCGCTCGGCGACTATCCGTCAGCCGATGCGCCAATGGCCGAAGCCACCGATATCAGCGCCGCCCTGCGGACGCTGACGCTCGGGCCGGGCAAGACCGTGCTGATCGCAGGATCACTCTACCTGGCAGGCGAAGTGCTGAAGCGAAACGAGCAGGAACCGGACTAGCGGAACCCGGTTCCCTGGCGAAGGCCGGGGTCCAGAACAGTCCCGCTGCCCATTTCCCCGCACAATGACAGCGGATACAAACCGCCCCTAAAACATCACTAGAGAACGAGCCAACCCTAACCGGAAGGCGTCCCCGCTTCCTTGTCACCGGTATGAACCGAACCCGCGGTCCCCAGCGACCGGTCGACCAAGCCATAGCGGATCATCAGCCAGAACATGATCACGCCCGGGAAGGCGGCGAGCGTGGTCAGCAGATAGAAATTCACATAGCCCATCGCCTCGATCAGCGACCCCGCCGTGGTCCCCGTCAGGAAACGACCGAGAATGCTGGCGGCCGCCGACAGCAGCGCAAATTGCGTCCCGGTGAACTGCAGGTTGCAGAGCGCCGACAGATAGGCGACCACGGCAACACCGCCGACCCCACTGGCGAAATTCTCGAAGCCGATCGCCCCCGCCATGCCCCAGTTGCTGTGTCCGGCAGCGGCCAGCCCGGCGAAGGACAGATTGCTCACCGCCATCAGGATCAGGCTCAGCATCACCGCCTTCTTCATGCCCAGCCGCGAATAGACGATGCCGCCGACGAATATGCCGATCAGAAAGGCGAAGAAGCCCAGGCTGACATCGTAGAAGGCGATTTCATCATTGGTAAAACCCAGGTCCTCGAACAGCAGCCGGAAGGTTAGATTCGCCAGCGTGTCACCGATCTTGTGGACCAGCACGAACAGCAGCACCAGCAGCGCGCCCGAACGCTTGAAGAACTCGACCAGCGGGCTGACATAGGCTTTTGCCGCTTCCAGCGGCCCTTTCAGCGCCATTGGCTCCTGCCGCCGGCTCGGCTCGCGCATGATCAGGCCGACGATCACGGCGAACAGCGCGAACAGCGAACAGACATAATAAGCCACCGACCAGTTGGTCCGCGCCGCTACCACCAGCGCCACCGCGCCGGCGGTCGCCGCGCCGATCCGCCAGCCATATTGCGACATGCCCGATCCGACCCCAAGCTGTTCGGGTTCGAGCAGCTCGATCCGATAAGCATCGATCACCACGTCGAACGTGGCGCCGGCAATCCCGACCATGATCGCGGCGACGGCAACGGCGGCGATATCCTCGGCCGGATCAAGCGACCCGAGATAGATGATCGCCAGCATCGCCAGCGCTGCCGTCACGATCAGCCACGACAGCCGCTGCCCGACCCGGCCGATGATCGGCAGTTTCACGACGTCGATGACCGGCGCCCACAGCCATTTGAAATTATAGGCAAGAAAGGTCAGCGCAAAGGCGGTGACGGTCGATTTCTCGATCCCCGCCTGCGCCAGCCGGGTGGTCAGCGTCGCCGCGATCATCGTCAGCGGCAGCGCCGACGAAACACCGAGAAACAGCGCCGCCAGGGGGGCGGCTTCGCTGTAGGGACGGACGCCGGCTGGAAGATGGCGGCGCCACCCCGAAATTGCTGCTTGTTCGCTCACGCCTGTCACTCCCTTGAACCGGGGGAATGTTTAGCGCCTATTCACCTGAATGCCAGCTTGATTTTGCGGTGTTTCCGATATCCAGCAGCTTGGCCGCGACAATCGGGCCGGCGCCGGGACGCTGCAAGACAATCGCATATTTGTCCGCGCCGCTGATGTTCAGACGCTCAGGCGCTATGGTCAGGCGCATTGGCTTGCCTCGCCAGCTGCCCAGCACATGCTCATCCCGCACCACATTGGTAAAATGCAGCGTCCGCCCGCCATTCTCGCCGCGCCCGATCCGCACGGTCTCGGACGAGCTGAGCGCGACCAGCGAGACGCTGGCCATATGGTCGGACCGGCCATCGATCGTCACCGTCATCTTGCCCGTCTCGTCAGCAGAGGCACTGATCCGCGGACCCGACCGGTCCGCCCGGCGTACCAGCGAGCGGATGTCACCTTCGCGCGATCCGACCGCTGCGCCATCCCCATTGACCACGATCTGCGGTGTGTACACGCCCGCGCCTTCGCGGTTCTTCGCGGCATAGGCCCGCTGCAGCCTGGTATTGGCCTCCCGCGCCAGCGTGTCGGTCCAGCCCAGCCGGTCCCAGTAGGTCACCGGCCGTGTGATCACCAGCAGCGAGCGATCCTTCGCCAGCCGGCTGGCCAGCCGATCGGCCGGCGGACAGGAGGAACATCCCTGGCTGGTGAACAGCTCGATCACCACCGGATTGCCGGACTTGGTCGCGGCGCTGGCGACCGGGGCGGAACCCGCCTGCGCAACGGGTACGAAGGAAAAGAAGAGGAACGCGGCAAGGGCCGCTCCGACAAACAACAGACAGGCGATGATCTTGCGCATTTCATACTCCACGGGGTCACCCTAGCCGTTCGCGTGCGCGAAACCAAAGGTTACAGATTGCAGCGCCGCCGTTTTTCCGCCATGGAACCGCCCCATGACCGAACAAAAACCAGCCAAAATCTATCGCGCCAAACCGACACCCGGCGCAAAGCCCCCGACCGCTTCGAAGGAGCCGGCCGGTGAGGTCCGCGAAGGGCAACGGATCGCCAAATTGCTGGCCCGCGCCGGCGTCGCATCGCGCCGCGAAATCGAACGGATGATCGAGGCGGGTCGGGTCGCGCTGAATGGCGACCTCGTCGAACATCCTTCGCTGCTGCTGAAGAATCTGACCGGGATCACCGTTGACGGCAATCCGGTCGCCGAGCCCTCCCCGGCCAAGCTGTACCGCTTTCACAAGCCCAATGGCTATCTGACCGCGGAACGCGACTTTTCCGGCAAAAAAACGATTTATGACGTGCTGCCCGCCGATATGGAGCGAGTCATGCCGATCGGCCGCCTCGACATGAACACCGAGGGCCTGCTGCTGATGACCACCGACGGCGAGTTCAAGCGCCAGATGGAACTGCCGAAAAATGGCATCGAGCGCACCTACCGCGCCCGCACCTTCGGCGACATCAGCCAGAACCAGCTCGAGGAGCTCTACCGCGGCATCACGATCGACGGCATGCACTACAGTCCGATCACCGCCAATCTCGAACGCCGCACCGGCCGCAACCAGTGGATCGAGATGACCCTGACCGAAGGCAAGAACCGCGAGGTCCGCAAGGTGCTGGAACATTTCGGCCTCGAGGTCTCCCGCCTGATCCGCACCCGCTACGGCCCGTTCGTGCTCGGCGACCTGCAGAAGGGCGAGATCGAACAGGTGCGCCAGCATGACCTGGTCCAGTTCCGCAAGTCGTTGAAATGACCAACCGCGCTTTCGTTAGAAAGTCAGTTCTCACGGAAAAGAAATGCGCATAATCGCAGGCCAATGGCGCGGCAGAAAGATCGTCGCGCCCAAGGGCGACACCACTCGTCCGACCGCCGACCGCACCCGCGAGCGCCTGTTCTCGATGCTGACCAGCCGGCTCGGCGATTTCGAGGATCTGCAGATACTCGACCTGTTTTCCGGTTCCGGCGCGCTCGGCCTGGAAGCGCTGTCGCGCGGCGCCGCCCACTGCACCTTTGTCGAGCAGGACAAGGACGCGCTCAGGGCGTTGGAAAAGAATATCGAAACATTGGGCGCCGACGCCGATATCCGGGTCGGCTCGGTGCTGCACCTGGGACAGGCGCGCGCACCCTATGACCTGATCGTGATGGACCCGCCCTATGATTCAGGTGCGGGCGCGGTCGCTCTAGACAAATTGGGCCGCCATGGCTGGTTTGCGCCATCGTCCTGGATCGCCATCGAAACGGCGCGTCATGAAAATATTGAAGTGAAGGGCTTTGATCTCGACTGCACCCGGGACAGTGGCAAGGCGCGCATCCATCTGCTGCGCCCTGCAGGACTTTAGCCGCCCATCACCACTGCGCGGGAAGCGGTTTCCGGAAGCTCCGTCTGGGTGCTGCTGTAGAAGCTGGTCGCTGCCATCAGCAGCGTTGCGATGATTGCACTCGTGGTCAGTCTCTTGCTCATGTCATACTCCGTGGGGATGCGTTTCGGCTGCTTTGCCGTCCATTGACTGACAAATGGTGCATTGCAACATGAATATCAACCTGTCCCTTGGGGCAGATCATGAAAAAGGCCAGCCGGTATCGTGAACCGCCCCGCTTTTTCCCCGCATCCTTCTCCCTCACGGGAGAAAGGGAGAATCGAGCCTCTTCCTTTAAAGGTCCGGATCGGTTCCTTTTTCAAAATCCTCCCCGCTTGCGGGGAGGGGGACCGCGCGCAGCGCGGTGAAGGGGGCGCGCGCCCGTGCGCAGCGCTTGGGGAGCACCCCCTCCGTCAGCCGTTCGGCTGCCACCTCCCCGCAAGCGGGGAGGATCTGATACTCGAACCGCGCCTTTCGTCTGAGCAGCGTCCTTCGGCTCAAACCTACATTTCGCTGGCGGGTTTGCCGGGCCAATAGTCCAGTGCGCGATTGCCGTAATTCAATCCCGCCTCGCGCGGATTGATGCAATTGTCGGTGACATCCCCGCCGCAGACCTGATATTCCTTGCCGTTGAGCATTACGACCTGCGCCTTGCCCTTCGGGCCCTTGGCGACGACCGTGGCTTTCGGTTCCGTTTTGGCTCCATCCGGCATATCGCTCTGGCTAGCCACCGCGACTCCGGAAAAAGCCATAGATGCTGCCAAAGCACCGAAAATTGCTATCTTACGCATATTGCTCTCCAAGTCTGTTGTTCCTCGCCTATTAACCCGCAACGGAGCGAGGGGTTCCCTTCAATCGCTCCGGTGCACAAAACGGGCCTTGCTCCGCTCGCCGATGTTCCCTAACTGTTCACCTGTGACCGATACTGTCAACATACCGCAAGAGAGCGACCCGCCCTATGTCCGCGGCCTGAATCCGCCGCAGCGCGAGGCCGTGCTGACCACCGAAGGACCGGTGCTGGTCCTGGCCGGCGCGGGCACCGGCAAGACCGCCGCCCTCACTCGGCGGCTGGCGCATATCGTCTTTTCGCGCCGCGCCTGGCCGAGCGAGATTCTCGCCGTAACCTTCACCAACAAGGCCGCTCGCGAAATGAAGGAACGTATCGCGGCCATCGTCGGCGAGAGTTTCGAGGGCATGCCCTGGCTCGGCACCTTCCACAGCATCGGCGCAAAAATGCTGCGCCAGCACGCCGAACTGGTCGGCCTGCAGAGCAATTTCACCATTCTCGATACCGACGACCAGCTGCGCCTGCTCAAGCAGCTGATCCAGGCGGCGGAGGTGGACGAGAAGCGCTGGCCGCCGCGGATGCTCGCCGGGCTGATCGACCAGTGGAAGAACCGCGGCCTCAACCCGGCGGACCTCGATGCCAACGAGAATGAACGCTATGCCAACGGCCGCGGCCAGGAATTTTACGCCGCCTATCAGGCGCGCCTTTTGGCGCTCAACGCCTGCGACTTCGGCGATCTTTTGCTCCACATCCTCAACCTGCTGAAGACCAACCGGGAGATCCTCCAGCGCTTCCAGCAAAGGTTCAAATATATCCTGGTTGACGAATATCAGGACACCAACAGCTCGCAATATCTCTGGCTCCGCCTGCTCGCCCAGAGCCACAAGAATATCTGCTGCGTCGGCGACGACGACCAGTCGATCTATTCGTGGCGCGGCGCGGAAGTCGCCAATATCCTGCGCTTCGAGAAGGATTTTCCCGAAGCCAGGGTGGTCAAGCTGGAGCAGAATTACCGCTCCACTCCGCATATTCTCGCCGCTGCCTCCGGACTGATCGATCACAACAGCGGCCGCCTTGGCAAGACGCTGTGGACCGAGGAGACCGAGGGCGACAAGGTGCAGGTGATCGGCGTCTGGGACGGCCCGGAGGAAGCGCGGCACGCCGGCGACGAGATCGAGGCGCTGCAACAACTTCACCAGGTCTCGCTCAACGATGTCGCGATCCTTGTCCGTGCCCAGTTCCAGACCCGCGAGTTCGAGGACCGGTTCATCTCGATCGGCATGCCCTACAAGATCATCGGCGGCTTCCGCTTCTACGAGCGCGCCGAAATCCGCGATGCCCTCGCCTATCTGCGCGTGATCGCCCAGCCCGCCGACGATCTCGCGTTCGAGCGGATCGTCAACACGCCCAAGCGCGGCCTCGGCGACAAGACCATCGAAAAGGTCCATCGCCTCGCCCGGTCGCAGGGCATCGCGCTGGCGGCTGCCGCCCATAGCATCTGCGACACCGACGAACTGCCGCCCCGGGCGCGCAACACCTTGCTCGAACTGATGCGCAATTTCGCCCGCTGGCGGGAGATGGCAGCCGACACCGACCATGCCGAGCTCGCCCGGATCGTGCTCGACGAGAGCGGTTACACAACGATGCTGCAGGCGGACCGCTCCACCGAAGCCGCCGGCCGCTTGGAAAATCTCACCGAACTCGCCCGCGCGATGGAAGAATATGAAACGCTCGGCGACTTTCTCGAACATGTCAGCCTGGTCATGGACAATGACGCGCGCGACGACGAGGCCAAGGTCACGATCATGACCATGCATGGTGCCAAGGGGCTGGAATATGATCATGTCTTCTGCGCCGGCTGGGAGGAAGGCGTGTTCCCGTCACAGCGCAGCCTCGACGAGGGCGGCAATGCCAGCCTCGAGGAGGAACGCCGCCTCGCCTATGTCGCGATCACCCGCGCCAAGAAGAAATGCACCATCTTCCACGCCGCCAATCGGCGCATCTACGGCCAGTGGAACAGCTCGATCCCCTCGCGCTTCATCGGCGAACTGCCCGACGAACATGTCGAGCATGAAAGCAGCATGAGCGGCGGCGAAAGCCTGTGGCGCGCCAACTGGAGCGAGCATAGCGATCCGTTCGCTCATCTCGCCGCCGCCAATGCCACCAGAGCCGGCCAGCGCGGCCCCGGCTGGCAGCGCGCCGCCGCCTCCTCGGGCTTCGACAAGAATCCCCGCGCCATCAAGGAAGCCCGCCGCAGCGCCGTCTCCCTCGGCAACAAGGGCCGCGACGACGTCACCGTCGGCATGCGCGTCTTCCACAGCAAATTCGGCTATGGCGAGGTCAAGGTCAAGGAAGGCAACAAGCTGGAAATCGCGTTCGAGAAGAGCGGCGACAAAAGGGTGCTGGACAGTTTTGTCGAGGTGGCGTAAAGTCTTGCTTGACATGAGTCATGTAAAGTGATAGTTTCCATCCGTGGAAATAGAGAGCATCCGGCACAAGGCACTCAGACGCTTTTTCCTGACCGGCCAAAGCCGGGGTCTGGACGGGAATCTGGTCGAGCGCCTACGCAAAATGCTCAGTTATATTAACAGCGTCAGTAGTTTTGACGAACTCGCGATACCGCCCAATTACGGTCTACATCCGCTCACGGGTAACCGCGCGGGTAGCTGGTCGATGACGGTCACAAAAAACTGGCGGATGACGTTTGCCAAGATTGACGATGAAACCATCGCCGATCTCGATCTGGAGGATTATCACTAATGGCTCTCAATATGCACCCTTCTCTCGCCGTCCATCCCGGCGTCTGGCTGAAATCTGAGATTATCGAGGCACAAGGCGTCGCGATTGGCGCCCTCGCCAATGCCTGTGGCGTCAGCCGTCAGGCGGTGAGCGCCGTTCTCAATGGCCGCTCCGCTCTCTCTGCCGATATGGCGATCCGGTTTGAGAAGCTGTTTGACGTAAAGGCCGATACGCTGTGCCGGATGCAGACGACGTTTGATCTGGCCAATGCAAGGCTGCGAGAGAAGGAAATCAAGGTCGACAAAAAGCAGTTGGCGGCTTGATTGTATTACCAACAGACTTTGCTGCTCTACCGATAACCGCCACGCCGCTTTTTATTATTCTTCCGAACAACATAAACCATTGTGCTTATTCCGCCGATCAACAAGGCAATCAGCCCATAAGCAATCATCAACCGCATTTCCATTCTAGTTTCCGTCCTCCATATCGTCGCCGTCGCCTTCTTCGGCGAATTCCCGGGTAATCTCCGCGTCCAGCTTGTCACGCGGGCTCAGATGGCCGGCCTCGCGCTTTTCCGCCTGGATCGCTTCCAGGCCCCAGGCCTTGGCAGCAGCCGCAGCAACCTTGCGCCGGCTTTCCAGCGGATCATTGGCAGCCAGATCGAGCTGGCGCGCTTCCTGTTCGCGGCAGGTGGATGCCTTTACCCGCATGACGCTTGCCTTTCCCGCTCGCTCATTTTCCGCGACCGGTTTTCATATGCTCGAGACCGGCAACCACGCCGGCCTTGGCCGAAGGGTTGGCGACATTGCTCTTGACCTTTGCGGCTTTCGGCTTGCGGATTTCCTTGTTCGATTTCTTCTGGGATTTGGCCATGATATTGTCCTTTCGGGATGAAACGGATGGAGGCAGCAGACGCAGTTACCGCAAAAATGCGGAAGGATGGCGCGATATCGATCGTGAGGCAAAGATGCGGCGAAACAGGCAAACTGGCGACGACCGACGAGATTTTCAGCTTAAGAATTGCCGATCAAAACCATTTTGATCACAAGCAGACTGGCCGGACATGGCAGCGATCATTCGATGAGCAACCGCCAGTAGAGGATATAGGGATGCGGCGGGACAATTGTAAGGCTTCCGGGCTGCGCCGTGCGCACTGGCGCCGATCTTACAAAATGGCGTCGCCCATGCCGAGCCTCTTGCCATTGGTCACGATCACCCGGTCGCCCAGCTTGGCCTGTTCGAAAAGCAACCGCGCAAATTCCTCCGGCACACCGATGCAGCCGCGCGTCCCCCAGCCCCATTTGACATCGGAAGCATGGATCGCGACGCCATCATTGGTCAGCCGCAGCATATAGGGCATCGGCGAACCATAGATGTTGGAGACATGGTCCCTGCTCTTCTGGCTGATCGGGAAAACCCCGGTCGGGGTCGGCTTTTCGGAATCGCCAAAGCTGATTACCGCCGCGCCGATTTCATAGCCGGCCCGAAAGACGGAAATGCTCTCGGCTTTCAGATCGACGGTCACCACCAGTTCGCCGTCCGGCACGCCTTCGTCATCCCATTTATAATAGCCATGCACGAACGGCTCGTCGATCTGGAGAATGCGCTTGACCACGAACCTGTCGCTGAGCGGCAGTTTTTCGGCAATATCGACCGGACTGGCCGCGGCCGGCTCCAACGCCGGCGGATTGCGGACAACGGGTCCAGCTCTGGCCGTAGTCACTTCCTGTTCCGGTGCAGCAGACGATCCGGCGTCAGCGCGGGTCAGTCCCATAACCAGCATCGCAACAATCGCCAGCGCCGTCACCAACAGCACCGAAGCGCTGGCCCGATAGGCTATTTTCTCGAACATAGCTGACACTCCATTTGTTAAGGAAATGTTTACCATGGATTCGCGACCAGAAATGGCCAATTTTGATGCCGTCCCGCTGCGGCACGACGAAACCGGCCAGGTTAAGGGGAAGCGTTAACGGACCAACATCCCTGCCCCAGGCGGCTGCCCACCCAATATGCCCCGGCAGGAACGAAGGGATTGCAGCAAGTTGCGTCCATCGCTAGCAGATATGCCGTGAACAGCACCGCCCCCCATCCCTTCACCATAGCCAATTACCGCTATCTGTGGTTCTCGCGGCTGGCCTCGATGTTTGCGCTATACGCGATGATGCTGATTCTGGGCTGGCAGGCCTATAATCTGGCCCGCGAAGACATGGGGATCAGTGCATCCGCAGGAATATTGGGCTTGCTCGGCTTGCTGCAATTCGTGCCCCTGTTCATCCTGACGCCACTGGTCGGCTGGGTCGCCGACCATATGGACCGCCGCTGGATCGCGCGGATCGTGCTCGCCGCCCAGGCGCTGATTGCGCTGGCTCTGGGACTGATGACCGCCTCCGGCGGGATCACGCTCTGGTCAATCTATGTAATCGCCGTTTTGCTGGGCATCTGCCGGGCCTTTCTCGGACCGGCGGTCAGTTCTCTGGCCCCCAATCTGGTCCCGAAAGCATCGATTCCGCGTGCCATCGCGCTGTCCACCATCGCCTGGCAGGTGGGGGTGATCGCCGGGCCGGGCATGGCCGGCCCGCTATACAAGGTCGATGCCGCGCTGCCCTATTTTGTCTGCGCCGGCCTCTACGCGCTGGCCACGCTGGCGATTTTCCTGATTGGGCCGGTACCCCGCCCGGCAGCAGACAAGACCAAGGGGCCGCTGCAGCAGGTCAGCGAGGGCATGGCCTATGTCTGGAGCAACAAGCTGGTACTCGGGGCGATCACGCTGGATCTGCTGGTCATGTTCCTGGCCGGTGCCACCGCGATGATTCCGGTCTTTGCCAGGGACATATTGCACGCCGGCGAAATCGGCCTGTCGCTGCTGGCCGCCTCGCCGGCCATCGGCGCAGTGATCGTCGCCGTCATCTTCTCCTTTGCCCCGCTCAGCAAGAATGTCGGCAACAGCATGCTGGTGGCGATGGCCGTGTTCGGCGCGGGCACGATCGGCTTCGGCCTCAGCACCAATCTCTACCTGTCGATGGCCTGTCTCGGGATTTGCGGGGCCGCCGACATGTTCGGCGTCTATGTTCGCGGTTCGCTGATCCAGCTGCACACGCCGGATGCCAAGCGCGGCCGGGTCGGTGCGGTCAGCCAGATGACGATCAGCGCCTCCAACGAGCTGGGCGATGCGCTGTCCGGTGGCCTTGCCGTTCTCGTCGGACCGATTGCCGCCATTGTCGCGGGCGGCGCCGGTGCTATAGTGGTAACAGGATTATGGTCGCGTCTCTTCCCCCAGTTGGGCGCTGCCAAGACTTTTGATCCGCCGGATGAACTGGAACCGGCAGCCAGGAATGACAGGAAAAACAGGAGTGCAGGATAATGATCGCCAATAATATTCTCGAAACCATCGGAAATACACCGCATATCAGAATGCAGCGCCTGTTCGGTGACGCCAATGTCTGGATCAAGTCGGAACGCTCCAACCCGGGCGGATCGATCAAGGACCGAATCGGTCTGGCGATGATCGAGGATGCCGAGAAATCCGGCGCGCTCAAGCCCGGCGGCACGATCATCGAGCCGACCTCCGGCAATACCGGCGTCGGGCTGGCGATGGTCGCTGCGGTCAAGGGTTACACGCTGGTGCTGGTGATGCCCGAGTCGATGTCGCTCGAACGCCGCCGGCTGATGCTCGCCTATGGCGCGACCTTCGACCTCAGCCCCAAGGAAAAGGGCATGAAGGGCGCAATCGAGCGGGCGCAGGAACTGGTAGACCAGACACCGGGATCCTGGATGCCGCAGCAATTCGAGAATCCGGCCAATTTCGAGGTGCACAAGCGCACCACGGCGATCGAGATCCTGAATGATTTCAAGGATTATCCGCTCGATGCGATCATCACCGGCGTCGGCACCGGCGGCCATATCACCGGCGTCGCCGAGGTGCTGAAGGACCATTGGAGCCATTTGAAGGTCTATGCGGTCGAGCCGACCTCCTCGCCGGTGATCAGCGGCGGCCAGCCCGGTCCGCACCCGATCCAGGGCATCGGCGCCGGTTTCATCCCGGGCAATCTGCACACCAAGAGCATCGACGGCGCGATCCAGGTCGAGCCCGCCGACGCCAAGGCCATGGCGCTGAGAGCGGCCAAGGAAGAGGGCATGCTGGTGGGCATCTCCTCCGGCGCCACGCTGGCGGCGATCGCCCAGAAACTGCCCGA
>Ga0209643_1001456_pt1 | contig 22094 bp, 20 predicted proteins | sample AutmiccBRH37_all_FD_187383 | JGI IMG/M metagenome (GOLD analysis project Ga0209643, IMG submission 187383) | Deep subsurface microbial communities from Mt. Terri, Switzerland - Autotrophic microbial communities BRH/37_all (SPAdes) (version 2) | ecosystem: Environmental > Aquatic > Deep... | reverse complement strand
GGCGTGCTCGAAATAGGCTGAGTTCAGGCTGCCCGGCGTGAGCAGCGCGATGGTGGGATCGGGCACGCCGGCCGGCGCCAACGCGCGCAGCGTCTGCTGAAGGGCCTGTGCGTACCAGTCTACCGGCCGCACATTGCAGCGCCGGTAGAGATTGGGAAATGTGCGCTTCACCACCTCGCGGTTGGCGAGCATGTAGGAGACCCCGGACGGCACACGCAGATTGTCTTCCAGAACGACGAACTTGCCATCCTCCTGCCGGATGATGTCCGTGCCGCAGATGTTGACGTAGGCCCCATGCGGCACGGCCACGCCGCGCATCGCACGCTGGTAATGCTTGGAGCCGAACACGAGGTCATGCGGTATGACGCCGTCGCTCACGATCCGCGCCGGGCCGTAGATGTCGCCGAGAAAGAGGTTCAGCGCTTTGACCCGCTGGCGCAGGCCGGCATCGACCTCGGACCATTCCGCGGCCGTGATGATCCGGGGCAGGAGATCCGTCGGGATGATCCGTTCGGTGGCCTCCTCGTGGCCATAAACCGTGAACGTGATGCCCTGATGGAGAAAGAACTGCTCGGCAGAACTCTGGCGCCGCTGGAGCTCCTCGCTCGACATTTCGATCATACGACGATGCATGGGCCGGTAATGGGGATGTACAGCCCCGTCGCGGCCGAACATCTCGTCGTAGGCCTGGCTGAGTTTATACGCCTCGAAACTTGGCCCGAGGTCAGGCGTGCCGTCCGGCAACGTCGCAAACTGTTGATCGGAGGGGCCGGAAGGGACAACCGAAACGAGACTGGAGGATTTTTCCATTTACCTATCTCACGGGTGTCTGGCGACCGGGTCAAGGAAATTCTGCACAAAAGATGGGCGAATAAATGAGGGTATCCGCGCCGCCCAAATATTGTGCATAAATCGCGATTTTTGACTGTCAAATCAGCGAGCGGGGGCTTAATTCCGACAATCGGGAGTGTTAACGGCCCTGCCCTTCGAGCGACTTGCGATCCGGCGGTGAGCAACCTGCGAACACTTCAGCGGGCCGCCCGCGGGACGGTCGGGACACGATCGCACACACGCCCAGCGTGGGCCGCAGCCGCTTGCACGGCCCACCCCGTCCCGGCCCGGATGATCCGTGACCGGCCTATTTCCTCCGTAGAGAAATCATCGCGGAGCGAATGTGCTGCACCTGCAAACCAACCCTATTGCACTGGGAAATCAACAGGGGTTAACCTTGTTTCAAATAAGCTTAAGAGTGCAGGCCCACAGGCCGCACCAAAGGGAGGCACTTCAATGCTCCGTTTTGCGGTAATCGCCGGGCTTGCAGCGTGTTCTTGGGCGGCGATTGCGGTCGCGATTTTCGCGACGATATCGCTGCTGCACTAAGCCCGAATGGGGCCGGCTCCGCGCCGGCGCCTACTCTTCGGTTCCTGGCGCCAGGGTCGCCTGCAAGCCTTCCAGCTCCGCCTCAAGCACCACCTGGCACGACAACCGCGAATTCTCCTGCACATCGAAGGCGAGATCGAGCATCTCGATCTCCATTTCGGCGGCTTCCGGCAGCTTGCCGGCCCACGCGTCGTCGATATAGACGTGGCACGTCGCGCAAGAGCAGGTGCCGCCGCACTCCGCTTTCACCGACAGGCCGGCCCCCCGGATCGCTTCGAGCAGCGTCCAGCCGATAGTTCCCTCGATTTCGTGATCCGCGCCTTGCTGATCGCGCACCTTGACTTTCATGACCGCTTCCTTCGTCGCCTGGAGGCCCTACGATACGCCCAGTTTCTTCTGCAGGCTCGACGACGAGGTCGTGTATTGGAACCGCAGCTTGCCGGTGGGGTACACATAGCGGAATGCGGCTTGCGCCATCAAGGCAGCCTCATGAAATCCCGACAGGATCAGCTTCACCTTGCCCGGGTAGGTGTTGATATCGCCGATCGCGAAGATGCCGGGCGTGGACGTTTCGAACTTTTCGGTGTCGACGGGGATCAGGTTCTCGTGGAGATTGAGGCCGAATTCGGCGACGGGTCCAAGTTTCATCGTCAATCCGAAGAACGGCAGCAGGCGGTCGCACGCAACGTCGCGCTCACCGTCCTTGTCCTTGACGGTCACGGCACTGAGCTGGCCATCGGCACCCTTCAATCCGGAGATGTTGGCGATTTCGAATTTCATCGCCCCCTGCTCGACCAGCGCCTTCATCTTGTTGACGCTGTCGGGGGCCGCGCGGAACCCGTCGCGGTGGTGCACGAGGGTCAGCGACTTGACCAGAGGTTGCAGATTGAGCGTCCAGTCGAGCGCGCTGTCACCGCCACCGGCGATCACGACATCCTTGCCGCGAAAATCCTCCATCCGACGCACAGCGTAGAAGACCGATGTCCCCTCGTAGCCTTCAATGCCCGCAAGCGGAGGCCGCTTGGGGGTGAAGCTGCCGCCGCCCGCGGCGATTACAACCACCGGCGCTTCGAGCACCGTGCCCGCATCCGTCGTCAGACGCCATTTTCCGTCCGGCGTCTTTTCCAGCTTGCTGGCCATCTCATTGAAGTGGAACTGCGGATCGAACGGCTTGGCCTGCGTCATCAGGCGCTCGGTCAGGTCCTGTCCCGTCACGATCGGCAGGCCGGGAATGTCATAGATCGGCTTTTCCGGATAGAGTTCCGTGCATTGCCCGCCCGGACGATCGAGAATATCCACCAGGTGCGCTTTGATATCGAGAAGACCGAGTTCGAAGACGGCGAAGATGCCGGTCGGCCCTGCCCCTACGATAATGGCACCGGTCTCGATCGGCTGCGTGTTCATGGTCTGCGTACCTCCGCGTCGTCTGAATTACTTCTTAAAAGTGTGAAATTCTCTAATTTCCAAAATCTGATGTGTTATATCGGCGCCCGCTCGAATAGGCAATGGCCGACATCGCCGTACGGTCGGCGCCCGAGCCCCTTGGATGCCGCACAATTGGGAAGAATCTGCATAATTTTCCCCGCGCGCCCTTGAGACAAATGGCCACGGCGGGCGGCATGGGACCTCAATGTTGCATGAAGAGCATCGTTTCCAGAAAGCGTCGTCACCGCGCGCCGTACCCTCTTATGGATCGATGCCACCCGTGTTAATAATTTAGCGGGGCCAGGCCATAGGGCCGGTAAGCGATAGGGGAGCACGTTTGCCATGCCGAGCAAACGCGCGGAACGGAGCGAAGCGCTGCGCTATAATAATCCGGGGCACTTGACTAAGTATAGCGGCGTGCGACGCGGTCTCGTCGAGAACCAGCCCGCAAGCGATCTGCTTGCGTTCAAGCGGCCGATGGACGGGATCCGCGCGCTCGCGGACCGCCTGATCGCGCTTCAGGAGGTCTCCGGCGTTCTGCCGTTGCGTGACCTGCTTGCCCAGTGGGCTGAGCGGCGCCGTGCCGATCCCAATTTTGTCGACGATGTCGGCAAGCTTGCGGGGCTCGATCTCGACGCCCAGGCGGACATGACGGAATATAAGGTCCTACGCCCGGTGATGGACGCGATCATCCGCCACGAAAACGGCCGCATGCCCTACACCAACGCCGTGATGGTCAAGAGCCTGGTGCTCGCGGGCGTCGAGCCGAGCCGCAAGCCGCTCGACCAGAGCCGCACTATGCGCGCGGGCGTCGCGGGGATCGCACTCTCCGTCGTAATCAGCCTGATTGAATCGGTGCGTAACGACCCGGCCCAGGCACAGGACCTCGTCCGCACGGTCGCGCCGGCCGGCGAGCGGTTCCTGCTGGAATCGCTGCCCCATCTGGAGCAGGCGCAGTGGGCCTGCCAGGTATTCCTGTTTATCGCGGTCGTGGTCATGCTGTGGGCCCGGCTCGATGACCGCCGCAAGGGGCTACGCTAGCGCCGCCATCCGGTCGGCGAGGTGATGCCCAAGGCGCAGCGCAAGCGCCATGATCGTCATGGTCGGCGGCGCCATCCCCTCGGTCGGGAAGACCGAACAGCCCGCCACATACAGATTGCCGACGCCATGGACCTTGCAATCGGCGTCCACGACACCTTGTTTGGGATCGGTCGACATGCGGGTCGTGCCAGCGTGGTGAGCCCAGTCTTCGCCGGGATAGTGGGCGAGGTCCTCGTTGAGGAGCCAGCTTTCGCGGGCCGCCGGCATGAAGCCTGATGCCTGAAACGATTGATCGAGGATCTCAATCCCTCGCCGCATGGTGCGTTTGTCCTGTTCGGTAAGCCGCCAGTCGATCGCCGCGATGGGCTGGCCGAACGGGTCGCGCCGTGTACTGAGCATCACGCGGCTGTCGCGATTGGGCACCTGTTCGGTCTCCGCGACCGCACAGAGATAGGGCTGATTGCGGAATCGGTTTGCGAGCTTGCGCGAGACGTCTTCGAGAAGCCCCGGGATGTCCTTGATAATTGCGCCGACCAAAGGCCCCGGGTCCTGTTGAACCGCAGCCACGCGGTTCATGCCGAGCAGCGAGATCAGGCTCGAATACCCTACGCTGCGAGTCCAGGGATGATGATGCGATTGCGACACTGGATAAAGATAGGCACTGAATTGCCCGATCTGTTCTGCCGCCGCGCGCGCCGCGCTCAGCGCGACGCGCTGGACTTCGGGGACCCGGCGCTGCGAGCGCGCGCGTTGCCCCGCTCGCGCGTTATCGGGCAGATGGAGCCAGGCGGCAGCAAGATGGGGATGGTTCATCAGGTAGCGACCCACGAGATCGTATCCGTTTCCAATGCCGGCATTGTGAACATCGTTGGAGGCGAGCAGGAGCCGCGCGTTCTCGATCCCGCCCGTGGCAAGCACGAAGGCGCGCGCCTCGACGATCAGATGGCGCCCGGTCCGCAGCGTCTGCACTTTGATACGCTCGACGGCGGTCCCCGACGAATTGAGCGCTACGGCCGTCGCATGGGCATGTAAAAGCACGTCGACGGTCGAGGAGGAGCGAAATTCCTCACGGTATTTGGCGCCGAGAAAGCGCTGCGGCGCGCGGTACAGATTGACGGGGCGAAGCGGCGTTTCGTCTTCGGGAGGCGCAAGCAGCCCGCGGATGCCCTCGCTCCAGCGCAGCGGGTCCCAGACCGGCTCCGCGATATCGAGGAGGGCCTGCGCATTCGCGTAGTAAGGGGCAAGGGCGTCCAGTGACACCGGCCAACCGCTGTGGTCGATCCAAGGGCGTGGTCCCATCACCTCAGGGTCGAGCGGACGGCAAAACCCCGCCCACCAGCGTGAGGTTCCGCCAAAGGCGCGGCGGCGCGAGATGTGGGCGGGCAGGAACGGTGCGCCGACGCTATCGGCCTGCGCCATTTCCTGCGAGCCGGCCGTGGTTGTCAGACCGCCCGCCTCGAGCATGACAACGCGGTGACCCGCGCCGCTGAGCACGCGTGCCAGACTGAGACCGGCCGGGCCCGTCCCGACGATACACACCGCCGCGGAAAGCCTGGTTCCGTCTGGAATCTGCCGAGCATCCACGAACACGCGCCGCTACCTTTGCCGACTTTGTCCACCACTAAGCGTTGCAGCAAAGCTTGGGCCAGTCGTCCAGCGGCGCGAAGAAGATGGTTAGTGCGCGGAGTCGAGGAGCTGAAAGTCGATGAACCGGCGCGCCTCCTGGACGGCTTTTCGCAGGCCTGCCAGCGCATCCCTTTTTGACTGGGTATCGCTGATTTGCTCGGCCTGTTCGGCAAGAAGTGCGACCCTGCGGGCCCCGATCGCACGCGCAGCACCCTTGAGCGTATGTGCAGCATCCAGCCATGCCCGATCCGTCTCGGCTGTTTCAAGCGCGGCCAGATACTGGTTCGACTGTTCTTTGAAAATGTGGAGAACTTCCCGACCAAGTTTTCGGTCCCCTGCCGTATTTTGGGACAGGAACCCCATGTCGATCGGGGAGCCGGTTAACTCCCCTACGCGAACGTCACCCATTGTTGTTTCCCTTCGACTGTCCCGCATATTGCGAGGCTAGCAATCGATGCCTTCCCAACCCTTAAGGAGGAATGAACGCGTGATTTACAATTGTGACCAAGCCTTGAATTGAGCTGCGTCACGGCGCCCCACCCACGGGTTGGTCTACCCGTTGGCGAGCTGCGCCAGCGATGTGGCGCCTCTCGCAACCACCGGGAATAATTGAAAAAATCTGATAGCCTCGCCAAAGTAGCATCCGCACCACGTGTTTGCGGTCGCCCCGGATCGAATCGGCCCAACAGGGTGGGAACTCTGCGCAACGCGTCCCGCGTTCAAAAAAAGAGAGCATTATGAATGACTTAAAGCGCGAAGGTCCGGCTGGTTCTCAGATCGAGCAGGCGTTCGGCCCGCGCATCGAGAGCGCCGTCATGGCCAGGCTGGTAAGCGAGGGCGATTCGCAGAGCGACGTCGCCGACGAGATCCGCTCGGGTGCGCGGACCCGGGTCAGTGTTCTCACCGTCTTTATCGCGCTGTGGCTCGGCGGGCTGTGCGCATATCTTTGGGGCTACTTCGGCGCGGATCTGTTTCACAATCGTGATGTCCATTTGTGGCTGGCGGTGGCTGCGGTCGCGTTCGGTCCAATCGTCCTGGTCGCAGTCGGGACAGAGATCATCATCCAGGGCCGCGCGCTGGCAAGCGCGTCGCAGGAGATCGCGCGGATCGCCCGCCGTCTCAGCGAGCCGGAGGGTCCCGCGCTCAAGCGGGTCGCGCTGGTCACCAATGCCGTGCGGCGCGAACTCGACATTCTGTCCGGCTCGCTTGATGCGACCCTTGACCGCGTCGCCGCCGTCGAGGCGCTGATCGAAAACCAGGTGAGCGCGATCGAGCGTGCCGGCGGGCGCGCCCAGATGCGCGCCCAGGTGATCGGCGAGCTGCTGAGCAAGGAGCGCGACGGCCTTTCGTCGATCGCCGACCAGATGACCGCCAATGCGGCGCGCGTGGCCGATACGATCCAGTCCCAGGCGAGCAAGGTGACGGAAGCCAACCGCGAGGCCGCCCAGAGCATCCTGCAGGCGGAAGCCTCATTGACGCGCCAGCTGGAGGGCTTCCAGCAGCTCACCGAAGGTCACGCGAAGAACGCCGTCGCCACGGTGCACGAGATCGAGAGCGTTGCGGAGCGCCTTCGCGATCTGTCCGCGGCGAGCCTTGAGAGTGCGCGCGGCCTCAGCGCGAGCATCGAGACGCAGCACGAAACGCTGGCGCAGACCACACAGAAGCTCGATCGCGAGAGTCAGCGACTTACCGAGGTCTTCGAGCGTCAAGGCGAGCTCATTTCGCGGATCGAGACATCCGCGCAAAATCTGGGCGAGCGGTTGGGCGCCGTTCTCACATCCGCGGGCGAGCGGGTCAATGACATGTTCGGCGACCTCAACACCCGCACCAGCGCGGCAGGAGATACTCTGCGCGCGGAGACCGAGGCAGCACTGATTGCGGGTGGCAACGTCGCATCCGCCATCGAGCAGGTGGCTGCCAAGGCGCGCACGACCAGCGCGAGCCTGCGCGAGACCATCGCGGCGCAAATCGACGCGTTCAATACCGCGCTCAGCGAGGGCTTGCGCTCGCTCGACAGTGCGGCGACGGCGACCGGGCAGACCCTGTCGGGGGCGCGCCAGGAAGCGGATGGATTCTCGCAGGCGCTTGACGACACGGTGCGTGGGATTGAAACCGCCGGGCATCGTCTGACCGCTGTCCTCGAAGGCATCGGGGAGCGCAGCGAAGCCACGCGCGATACGCTCGATGATGCCTCGCGGGCGCTTGCGCACCATATGGCGGAGGTGCCCGATCTTGCCGCTGACCACGCGGCACGCATTTCGGCGCTGCTGGAGGATCAGGCGAGCCGCATGGCGGCGCTCGCCAATGCGCTGGGCGGACGCAGCGGAACGCCGCAAGCACCCCGGGCGCCGGCCCCGCCGGCCTCCAACCCGCTCTTCGAGCATGCACCGAAGTCCGCCGCCACAACAGTTATTCCGCTCGCGACCGCCCCCGTCTCGCCGGCTGAAGAGGACGAGGGCGATCTCTACATGCCGCCGGGCGACGAGGCGCCGGTGCCATTTGCCCCCACGCCGCTCGATCAGCGTTCAGGCCGCGCGGCTTTCGGGCGGATCGGGCAGCGGTTGCGCCGCGCCGCTCGTATGGGATCCGGGGATGGCGGTCACCCCGCTGCGGCATTTCATGCTCAGGACAGCGAAGTCGAGCCGGCCGTCCGCGAGGACGTGGAACACACCGCCGTCGAAGAGGCTCCGGCCACCGCCGAGCCACCCCCCGCCGCGGCGCCGGTTTTTGCCGCCGCACCGCCCGCCGGCGCGACCCCGCAACAATCCCCTTCAAGCGGCGGTTTCTGGAGCGCGCTGTTTGCGCGCATCGAAGGCAACGACGCCACCGATACGATTGTGCCGCAAGGCGCAGCACTGGGCGAGCCGGCAGCCGAGCCCGAAGGGAGCGCGCGGCGCAAGCAATACGTACTCGAAACGCTCTATGCGATCGCCATCGATCTTGACCGGTTGCTGGAGGAGGAACCCCCGATCGATCTGTGGAAGCGCTACCGTACCGGCGAGGCGGATGTCTTTGCGCGCCGCCTGCTGACGTTGCGCGGTGGAGGTCTGATCCACCGCATACGCCACAAATACCGCGAGGACATCGAGTTTCGCGAGCACGCGGATCGCTACCGCGCGCGTTGCGAAGGGGACGTGGATCTCACCGGTACGCCTGCTGCACAACTCCACGCTTTACTTGAAGAGGCGCTCGCCGCGCTTCAGTAACGGTGTTAGCGCGCAAGCGTCGCAATCGTCCACGCGGCGGCGTCGTTACCGATCGTGATGAGAGCCTGATCGAAGGCTGCGATCACATCGCGATCCCGGCTACTCGCGGCTTTGACCTGAGCCTCGAACACGCGCGTATCGCGCACCGCGCCCAAGGGTCGACCCACAAGTTTCGCGGCGATCTGCACATTGACCGTCGGTGCGGCGAGCGTACGAGTCACGACCTCGAAGGCGCGCAGCTCGCTTACAAACCCGATGTCCGCGCGCATACCGTCCTCGGCGCGTCCGACGCCGCCTGCAGCGCCGGCGCGCTCGAAGGCCTCGATCAAGCGCGCCTGAACCACACGTGGGGCGCTGTCGTCCCAGCGGGCGCCGGCCAGATAAGCAAGCTCATACGTATCCGTGCGCACCGCGATACGATCCGTGTCGAGCGCGCGCGCCGCAGTCGGCGTATCGACGACGAGTTGCAGCGCAGCCACTTTGGACGCGGAGGCGACGAGTGTTGGCTGCGTCGACGCCGGAAATTTGTAGATGTCGGGCGAGGCCGACTTGCCGGGCAGGATCGATGAGCAGCCGGCAAGCGCGCAGGCGACGAGGATACCGCCGGCCGTCATGCGTACAGCGCCGAGAATGCGAGCTGTCATTTCAGTTTGACCTCTTTTGCATCGGAGCCATAGACGAGGCTCTGTGGATCGCTGTCGAGCCGGGCGGCGACCCGGTCAAGGGTGCGCACGAGTTGGCGCGCTTCCGTCGCGAGCCGCGTCACGTCACCCAGTCCGGTGCGCGTAAAGCTCGAAATCGACTCGCGATTTTCGCGCACCATCAACTGCAGCTCGTCCATCGTGGCGGCGGCGCTCTTGGCTGCATCCGCGGCGTTCTCCACCGCGTGACGCAGATCCTGATCGACGATCTGATTGGCGTTTATGGTGAGGGTCTCCAGATTCTCCGTCAGCGCCTTCACACTGCCCGCCGCATTATCGAGATTGTTGACGAGACTGGAAACGCGGCCGCTCGACTCGGCAAAGTTGTTCATGACAATTTCCGCATTTGCGATCATCGCATCGATCCGCCTGCGGTTGTCCTCGTTGAGAACCAGGTTCAGTTTGCCGACAAAATCATTGGCGCCGCCCACCAGTTGCGGCGTTCCGGCAAAGATATCCTGGAAGGTCGATGTCTTCGACGCGATGACGGGGAATTTGCCTTTCTCGCGCGGCGGCAACTTCTCGCTTGTCGGGCCGCCGCCTGAAAGGAGAACGTAAGACACGCCCGTGACCCCCATGAATTCCAGCGTCGCAACGGTATCTTTGGAGACCGGTGTTCCGGCATCGACTTCGATCCGGACACGGACTTTACTGGGATCGTTTTCCTTCAGCTTGAGCTCAACGACGTCGCCAACCTTGATGCCGTTGTAGCGCACATCCCCTGCGACACCGAGACCGGTCACCGTGCCTTCGAAGAAGATATCGTAGAAATCGCGTTCCTTGTTGACCTGGGCTTTGCCGAGCCACACAAGAAACCCGAACGCACCCAGGATGACAATGATCGCAAACGAACCGATCAGAACGTGATTGGCGCGCGTTTCCATGGCGTTATGCTCTCCCTGCGTGAACGACCGTCACGAATCATCGCCTTGTGGCCGTAGTTTGGCCTCCGCGGCCGATCGCGCGCGGGGGCCGTGGAAATATTCCTTTACCCAAGGATGATCGACGTCGAGCATATCTTGAATTGTGCCTTCGACCAAAACCCTGTGCTCCGCGAGTACCGCAACGCGATCGCAGATCGCATAGAGGCTATCGAGGTCATGGGTCACCATGAATACGGTCAGCCCAAGCGTATCGCGTAATGTGAGGACCAGCTGATCGAAGGCCGCTGCGCCGATCGGATCGAGCCCCGCTGTGGGCTCATCGAGAAAGACAATTTCAGGATCAAGCGCGAGCGCGCGTGCAAGCCCTGCGCGCTTCTTCATGCCGCCCGAGAGCTCCGAGGGATATTTGATCGACGCGAGCGGATCGAGCCCGACCATGTTGATCTTGAGCGTCGAAATCTCGTTCATGAGTGCAGCCGACAGCTTGAGGTGCTCGCGCATCGGCACTTGGATGTTTTGCGCGACGGTGAGCGCCGAAAACAGGGCTCCCTCCTGGAACAGCACGCCCCATCGCCGTTCCGTGCGCCGGCGCTCTGAGGCCGCGAGCTTCGTCAAATCCCGTCCGAACACCTCGACGAGGCCTTTGGTCGGCCTGATCAGGCCGACGATCGAACGCAGCAAGACCGATTTCCCGGTTCCCGAACCGCCAACGATGCCGAGGATCTCGCCGCGCCGCACGTCGAGGTCGAGCCGGTCATGCACCAGTGTCGGCCCGAACTGATTGCGCAGGTCGCGCACCTTGATGATGACCTCACCCTCCTCGGGTTTTGAATCGCGGGGCGAACTCACCAGCCGATTTCCACGAAGAACAATGAAAACAGCGCGTCGACGACGATCACGACAAAGATCGCCTGGACCACCGACATCGTCGTGCGCTGACCGACCGATTCCGCGCTGCCCTCGACCTGGAAGCCCTGGAAGCAGCCGATCATCGCAATGAGATATCCGAACACCGGCGCCTTGATGATTCCGATCCAGAAGTTGAGCGTCCAGTTCACGTCCTTGAAGCGGGCCAGGAACATGCCCGGAGAAATGTCGAGCGTCGTCCACGCCACCAGCGCACCCCCGAGCAGCCCGACGATATCCCCGATGAAGGTCAGGAGCGGCATCGCGATCACGAGCGCGAGAATGCGCGGAACGACCAGAATTTCCATCGGGTCGAGCGCGAGTGTACGCATCGCGTCGACCTCCTCGTGAACCTTCATCGCGCCGATTTCGGCCGCGTAGGCACTCCCCGATCGGCCCGCAACCATGATCGCGGTCAACAGAATCCCGATTTCGCGCAACAGCGACAGCGCGATCAGATCGACCATGAAGATGTCGGCGCCGAACGCGCGCAGCTGAACCGCCCCTTGATAGGCGATCACCGCGCCCACGAGAAAGCTGATGAGCGACACAATGGGTACGGCGTTGTAGCCGGCCTGCTCGATCTGGCTGACCAGGGATGTCACCCGCAACCGCTCGGGATGACGGAAGAGAGTGCCGAATACAGAAAGTGTCAGGCCGAAAAATCCTGCGATCGCGATCGCAGCAGAGCTGAAAGAGGTGACCCCGCGCCCGATCCGGTCGAGCAACTCGACGATCATCAGCTGGCGTGGCGGCGCGGCGGCGCATGGGCGGTCGTTGTCGGCGACGACGTCAAGCAGCGCGCGATGCTCGTCCCTGGCGCCCTCGATCGAGACGTCCTGATGACCGCTGCGGAGCCATTTTGCCGTCCGATGGACCAGCCAGGCCCCGCTGGTATCGAACCTTGAGACCTTGGACAGGTCGATAATGGCGGCGCGGGCGCGCGGTTGCTTGAGCGCCCTTAAGGCCCCGTCAACCTGTCCCAGCGCGGCGATGACCCAATCGCCACCGAGTGCAAGCGTGTAGGTGCTGTCCGCCATGTTGTGCTCAAAGCGCGCAACCGTCCCGGCGTCCTGCCCCTCAGGGCGCCCAACCGCCATTCCTCGATCCCCTTCCGTTCTCGGGCCGAAGCGGCCCTTTATCCGCGGTTCTCATACCGGGCTCGACGTTCCGCGCGATCCTATGCCGTTATTTCCAGATTGGGAATCGCCTGAATACCGTCATCAATCCGGCGGTAACCAGGCAAGAGTTAAAACTAGGGTGTCCGTCGTCGAAGTGTCGTGGTTTTCCTCTCAAAATTCGGCGATTGCCGTGATAGTTTACCCTCTCATGGTGAAACCGGAAATTATGGATCTGCGGCGCGTGGGGCAGCCGGGCGACGCGGGGGGATTGTGATTGTGGTGACGAATGTGAGGCAGTTTCGCGTCTTTCATGCGGGCGAGACCGCGTGCCTATGAACAACGCTCCGTCCAGAAGCTGGTTCCTGTTCCTGCCGGCGGCCCTGGTCGCGGCCGGGCTCGTCCTCCACGTGTTCAATCCGGGTGGATTTGCCACACAGGCGCAAAATTTCGCGCTGGGCATTCTTGAACGCAACGTCGCGACGCCGGCACACCCGAGCCACGCGAATGTGCGCTATGTCGACATCGACGAAGCCAGCGCCAGATCGCGCGGACCCTGGCCGTGGCCGCGCAGCGATATCGCGCGGATCGTGACGCTGCTCGGGCGCTCGGGGGCGAAGGCGGTGGTGCTGGACCTGCCGCTCAATGGCCCCGACCCCGTCGCTGCGAAGCGCATTCTGGACTCCGCGCCGGCGGATGCCGATACGAGCTATCTCGCGATGGCGCTTGGCGGCCTTCCCACCACCGATGCCGCACTCGCCGCCGCGATGGACATGGTGCCTGTCATTACACGGTTTGAGACGAGCACGACGACAACCGGCGCCGTCGTGGACCCGCTTCCTGGACCGGCCCTTGAGGGCGAAACGCATCTCACGCGCTGGCTGCGGCCGGTGACCACCATCTCCGTCCCCGGGTCCGCCCTGACGAAAATGAGTGTCGCCATGGGCGGCGCGCTGGATCTTCCCGCCGCCGCGCCGGTCTACCGCCTCCCGCTCGCGGTTGAGACCCCATCCGGTCCGCGCGCAACCCTGCTGCTGGAGGCGGCACGGGTGGCGCTCGGCGCGAAAGGCGGGCGCCTGGTTGCCGCCGAGCCGCACGGAAGCTTCGAGCGATGGTTCGGTCGTCCCGGTCCTGCTGGCATCGAGCTGGGCTCGACAACCGTCCCGGTCACCCGCGAAGGTGAGATATTGCTGTCCTCGGCACCGGGACCGCGGCCGATCTCGGCTGGCGCGTTGCTCGCCTCCGCGAAACCCGACCGCGCGGCCTTCGAGGGTGCCATCGTCGTCGTCGGCGCGAGCATCATCCCCCATGTCGCGACCGCGACATCGGTGTCCGGCGAGCCGAAGCCACCCGCCGCGTTCCTGGCGCAGGGTCTGTCACAGGTGCTCGACGGCTCGCAGATGGTGCGTCCGGTATGGGCCGATGCCGGCGAAGAATTGTTCATTCTCGTGAGTGGGCTCGTCCTGTGCATGCTGCTGGGCTATGCCCCTTTGAGCTGGGCTGCGGGGACAGCACTCGTCGCGATCGGCGGGGCAACCTATGTGAGCTGGCTCGGGTTCGTGCGCGAAGGCTGGTTCGTCGATCCCCTTATTCCAGGCGCGACACTTACCGCCGCCCTGTGCGCGGGTCTCTATGCGCGCATTCGCCAGACGCGGATGGAGGAAGCGGAGGCTCAGGCTGCGTTCAAGGGCGCATTCTCGGGCTATGTCGCACCTTCCGCAGGCGGACGTCTGGCCCTTAAGCCGGCGGGATCGGCCAATAGCGGAGAACGGCGGACCTTGACGCTGCTGGCCTGCACCATCCGCGACTTCGACGACATCCTGACCCGCTATCACCCCAATCCGGCGGCGCTGACGCGGCTTGTCGCGGCGTATCACGACGCGATGACAGAAATCATTTTGAAAAACCGCGGCGCGATCGCCTATGTGCGCGGGGCCTCCCTCCTTGCCTACTGGAACGGCGCGGTAGCGGACCCCGAACACGCGGCGAATGCCTGCAACTGCGCGCTGCGCATGATCGGCGCGCTCGACCGCCTGAACGAAGATCTGCTGGAGGACGCGCGCAACAGCACACTGGCGTTCGAGCCGGTCAATATCAGCGTCGGCGTCGAAACCGGCGAGTGCATACTTGGACCCGGCGTCGCCGGTCGCCCCGAATTGCTGGCTGTTGGAGAAACCCTTGCGCTGGCGGAGTTCCTTGAGCATCGCGCGGATTTCTACGATACCGCGGTCCTTGTCGGCGAAGGCACGCATGCCGTCGCCGACAAGTTGTTCGCGCTGCTTGAGGTCGATTTCCTGCGTTTACCGCACCGTCACACGCCTGTGCACGTCTACGCACTGCTCGGCAATCCGCTGGTGCGCGCCAGTCCGCGATTCCGCGCCATCGAGGCCACCCATCAGGAGATCTTCGCAGCCTACCGGTCGCAAAACTGGACCTTGGCGCGCGCACTTGTCAGTGAGTGCCGCAAACTTCCTGCCGCCGGCACCGGGCTCTACGACATCTACGAAGAACGCATCGCGCGGCTCGAAGAGGCACCTCCCCTGTTCGGCTGGGACGGAGCACAACAAATCCCCGCGGTTTGAGCGCACGCACGCGCCGCCGCGCTACGAGTGGACTCGCCGCCGTGAGACTCGACGTTTCGACTGAATCCTGGCCGATCGCCGGCACCTTCACGATCTCGCGCGGGTCCAAGACGGCCGCCGACGTCGTGGTGGCCACCGTGAGTGATGGTCAGTTCAGCGGACGTGGCGAATGCGTTCCCTATCCGCGCTACGGCGAGAGCATCGCGGGAGCGCTCGAAACCCTCGATGCCCTCAAGGACGCGGTCGGCAAAGGACTGACGCGCGACATGCTGATGGCGGACACGCCGCCAGGCGCGGCAAGAAATGCGCTCGACTGTGCGCTCCTCGACTTCGAGGCGAAGGCGTCGCGCAGACCCGCGCACGAGATCCTGGGCCTGCCGGAGCCCGCCGCAATCACCACGGCGTTTACGCTCAGTCTGGGAGAGCCCGCTGCAATGGCGGATGCGGCGCGCAGCGCAAGTACCCGCCCGCTCCTCAAATTGAAACTTGGGCCGGACGGCGCGCTGGCGCGCGTGCGTGCGGTTCACGACGCTGCCCCTGCAGCAGCGCTCATCCTCGACGCCAACGAGGCATGGAGCGTCGAAACACTGAACAGCCTGACGCCGCAACTCGCCGCGCTCGGCGTTGTTCTGATCGAACAACCCTTGCCGGCTGGTGCCGACGATGCGCTGGCGGAGGTTCGCTCGCCGATTCCACTCTGTGCGGACGAGAGCCTGCACGGAATCGAGAGCTTGCGGCATCTGTGCTCCGGCTATCAGTATCTCAATATCAAACTCGACAAAACGGGCGGCCTGACCGAAGCCGTTCTGGTGGCGCGCGAGGCGATCTCGCGCGGCCTCGGCATTATGGTCGGGTGCATGGTGAGCACATCGCTCGGCATGGCGCCTGCCTTCGCGCTGACCCCGCTCGCACGGTTCGTCGATCTTGATGGCCCCCTGCTCCTCGCCCGCGACCGCGAGCCGGCTATCCGTTACGACGGCAGCATCATGCAGCCGCCGCCCCGCGCGTTATGGGGCTGAAGGCACGCCGGCGTCCTCTTCGCGCTTCAGGGCGGTAAAAATGCCGAGCGCGGCCAGTGCAAGCGCCGCTGCGAACAGATAGGCATACCGTCCGTGTGCAGCATAAAGCGGACCGGAAACGCCACTCGCGAACGCCATCAGGACACCCCCCGACACCGCGGCATAGAGACCTTGTGCGGTCGCCGACAAGGCCGGGGACACCATGCGGTGCAACCCGCTCATCGTCGCAAGATGCAGCGCGCCGAACGAAAACGCGTGAAGGAGCTGGACCGCAAAGAGCGACGCCAATGGCGGGTTGAGCACCATCACCAGCCAGCGCACGATGGAAATTCCCACCGCCAGCATGGCAAGGCCGAGTGGGGAAAATCGGGTCGACAGGCGCTGCCCGAATGCGAACAGGACGATCTCCGCGACCACACCGATCGCCCACAGCGCGCCGATGAGAGTTTCGCCGTACCCCTGATGCTGCCAGTCGAGCGTTCCGAACGTGTAAAAGACTGCATGTGATGCCTGCCCGAGCCCGGCAGCGGCAATGAACGCAATCAGCCGCCAGTTGCCGAGCAGCGCGCGCACTTCGCGCATCGAAACGCGCGGACGATTGCTCTCGCGGGGGGCGGCATGCGGCAACAGCAGCAGGCTCGCAGCCCCCAGCAGTGCGACCTCGAAGAGCAGCCAGTTGATATAGGCCGGCCCCAGCTTTGCGATCAGCGCGCCGCCGGCAAGGTTGACTACGATGAACGTCGCCGAGCCCCACAGCCGTGCCCGCCCATAAACGAGTTCCCCCGCCTGCGCGGCGGCCAGCGTCTTGGCATCCACAATTGCCATCAGCGCAGGCACGAATGTCGCGATCGCCACGGCGACGAGCAAATATGTGGCAGTCCCGTGCGCCCACGCCATCAGCGCGTAGGGCACAGCCGCGCCGAGCGCCAGAAACAACAGATAGCGCGCACCCTGGCCGTAATGTTCGCCGAGCAGGGCCGCGAGCGGCACGGTGACGACGCGCGCGAGCCCCATGACTGCGTAGAACAGACCGATGGCTTGCGGATCGAGGCCGCGCGCCTTCAGATACACCGGCCAATATGGCAGCAGGAATCCGAACTGAAGGAACAGCGCGGCATAAATTACCCCGAAGCGGAGCGAAGGCGCCGCCCTAAGCCGATTCCACTGTGTCATTGTCCGATATCAGCACCTGGAGATGTCCGCATGAGAACATGGCTATTCGCCGCCGCCGTCAATGGCTTTATCGCGGTCGCGGCCGGTGCCTTTGCCGCCCATGGGCTGGGCGGACGGCTCTCGCCGGAGGCGCTCGGCTGGTTTGAGACCGGCGCGCGTTATCAGGCCTATCATGCGCTGGCGCTCTTGGGCGTGGCCGCGCTGGCCGAGCGTGCCGGATCGCGAACCGCGCGCCTGCTTACCATCAGCGGGTCGTGCTTTTCGGTCGGCATCGCCGTTTTCTGCGGTTCACTTTATCTTCTGGCGCTGACGGGCGAGCGATGGCTGGGCGCCGTCACGCCGATCGGCGGGGTGGGTTTTCTGGCGGGATGGGCTACGATCGGCCTGATTTCGGTGACCAGAAGGCCGTGACATGAGTGCTTACTCCCTGTTCTTTCCCCTCCCGCCGGAGCTTGTCTTCGAGCTTGCGACGGTCAGCGTGGTCCCGGCCTGGGTGCTCCTCGCCGCCGCCCCGCGTGCCCGCGCGACCCGCTATCTCGCCCACTCCATCGCGCCGGTCCTGATCCTGGGCGTCCTCTATGGCGGGTTGATCGCGGGCGGCGCCTTCGGCGGTCCGGGGGCGAGCCTGAGTTCTCTCGACGGCGTGATGCGGTTGGCGCAACGTCCCGAGGCGGTGCTTGCCGCGTGGGTTCATTATCTGGTGCTGGATCTCTTCGCCGGGGCCTGGATGGTGCGCGATGCCCGGGACCGCGGGATCGCCCATCTCGCCGTGCTGCCCAGCCTGGCGGTGACGGCCCTGCTCGGGCCACTGGGGCTCGGGCTCTATTTTCTGACCCGCGTCGCCCTCGCGCGCGGCGGATGGGCGCTCGATCCGGTGCGTTGAGGCCACGTCAGATCTTCGCGTCTGCGCCGCCCATGCGCCGCAGCAGCACCAGCGAGCGGATCATCGCGATCTCGCTGAACAGCCCGGACATCAGCGCCAGCTTGTAAATCTCGTAAGGCGCGCGCGGCCCGTCGGCGGGATTGGGGAATACACCGTGGATCGCGAGCACCCCGCCCCACTTGATATGGCCGCTCCAGCCGCGATAGTCGGCCAGCATCGCGCCCATGCCGGCGCCGCCATCGAGCAGCAGCAGCGCGAGCGGGGTGTGCCAGTGGCGCGCGATCACCTGCGACGGGCCGACCACCGGCACGACGACATCATCGAGTCCCGCACGGTGCAGAGCGCGGCGAAACTCTCCCAGCGCTCCTTCACCAGCAGGGCCGGTACTGCCCGGCTCCGCATGGCGATCGACCGCAAACAGGACGCTTCCCGTCCCCTTGCAGGCACTGCCGAGATAAAGCGCAGACTTTCCCCGATATCCGGTGACTTCCAGACACGGGCCGTAAGGCGCCAGCGTACGGGCGAGAGCATGGAGTGCAAGCCCTTCGCGCGGCTGGACGGGACCGCCGAGCCGCTCCAGGTCGAGTGCGGGCGGCAAACCCGCCAGGCTTCGCGGCGACGCCTCATGAAAGTTTCGTGTCATCCTGGCACATCTCCTTCATCCGTTTTTGCCGGGCCTTATCTCCAATCTCAACCATTAAGCAACGCCTATCCGGCAAAATAGGGGCAAGCTTAGGGAGCGCCTATTCCAATAACCTGCAGAGCCGGGGAACCACCGAAATGCGAATCCTGGTCGTTGACGACTACAGCACCATGCGGCGAATTATCCGCAACCTGCTCAATCAGCTTGGCTATAACGACGTCGAGGAGGCGGAGGATGGCTCCGTTGCGTTGCAGAAAATGCGCGCGACATCCTACAACCTCGTCATCTCCGACTGGAACATGGAACCCATGACCGGCTACGAACTGCTCAAAGAGGTTCGCGCCGACGACAAGCTCAAGGCAACCCCCTTCATCATGGTGACAGCCGAGAGCAAAACCGAAAATGTCGTGGCGGCCAAGAAGGCCGGCGTCGACAATTATATTGTCAAGCCGTTCAACGCCGCGACATTGCAATCCAAAATCAACGCCGTGATCCCCGGCGGGCAGGTCTGAACATGGGACAGCCAGCATTCAAGGCGAACGCCGATTATTTCGATGCCATCGAGGCCGCCATCCTCGAGACGCCGCGTGGACGCTGGTTTCTCGGTGAATATGCCCGCCGCTCAAGCCTGAGCGATACCGAGCGGGTCTTGAGCGCGATCGAGGATCTCAAGGCGAAGATGACTGCGGATCTCAATGCCGCGCATGTCGAAATCCTGCGCCGCGAGTTGCAGGAGATGAGTCACTCGATCGTCCAGACGCGCGAGGAAATCGCGGCGATCAAACCGGCCGACGCGGGCAACAATCGCATCATGGCCGCGACAGAAGAGCTCGACGCGATCGTCACCGCGACAGAGCGGGCGACCTCCGACATTCTGACCGCCGCTGAGCGGCTCCTCGAAGTGGCCGAGGAATTGCGGCCGCTCGGCGACACCGGGAAGCTGTGCGCGGAAATCGGCGACCTTGCGACGAATATTTTGATGGCGTGCTCGTTCCAGGACATTACCGGCCAACGCACCACCAAGGTCGTCAACGTGCTTCGCTACCTCGAACAGCGCGTCAACACGATGATCGAGATCTGGGGCATCGACGGGATCGAAGGAAAGCCCCTGACGATGGCCAAGCCCGGCGACACGCGGCCGGATGCGCATCTCCTCTCCGGGCCGCAGCACGAAGGTGTCGGCGTCTCGCAAGACGACGTCGATGCGATGATGTCGGGCAACGCTCAGGCCGACCACGTGGTCGCCAAAATGCAGAAGAAAGCCGAAGCGGCGATGTCGCCTCCGGCAGCCAAACCTGCGCCGGCACCGGCCCGCGCCCCTGAGCCCGCTGCATCCAGCGCAGGGGGTGGCGGCGAAGCCATCGACCAGAACGCAATCGACGCACTTTTCGACTGAGGCCATGCTAGAATTGCGCTTGAATCACTGCGGGCGCAATTCACATGGACGATACGTCAACACGCCGGGTGGCGCTGGTCACCGGGGCCTCGTCCGGTATCGGCCTTGCCTTTGCGCATGAATATGCGCGCGCCGGATACGATCTGGCACTGACTGCTCGCCGCGAGGCGCGGCTTCACGCAATTGCCGACGAGCTTGCGGCGACGCACGGATGCGCAGTTCATGTCGTCGCAGAAGACCTTTCGGTCCCCGGCGCCAGTCATCGGATCTACGACGCCTTGACCGCGCGCGGCCTCGTAGTCGACGCGCTGGTCAACAACGCGGGGTACGGAACGCCCGGGCGCTTCCACCAGGTACCGTGGGAGCGCCATCGCGAGTTCATTGAAGTCCTGGTGACGGCGGTGTGCGAGATGAGCTATCTCGCACTGCCGGGAATGCGGGCCCGCAAGTTCGGCCGCATCATCAACGTCGCCTCCATTGCCGGTTTCGCGCCCGCCGCCATCGGCTCGATTCTCTACCCGGCTGCGAAGGCGTTCGTGATCCGCTTTTCCCAATCGCTGGCGCTCGAAAATCGCGGTTGCGGAATCCACGTCACGGCGCTGTGCCCCGGCTTTACCCGGACCGAGTTTCACGAGGGCGAAAAAACGCGCCGCGACGTTGCGAGCCTGCCGAAATTCATGTGGATGGATGCCAAAACGGTCGCGGCACAGGGCTTTCGCGCGGCCGAGCGGGGCGACCTTCGATGCATCAACGGGTGGATCAACCATATCGTCGCCGCGATCGGCCAGCACACACCCAATACGCTGGCCGTGTGGGGCACGCGAAAACTCATGAAGCCGTAACCGATCAGGCTGCGTTCATGCGGTCGAAGTTGGTCCACACACCGCCCTCACCGTCCCAGCTTCCCTTCGACGCGCCCTTGGAATATTCGGTCGCGCGTTGCTCGAAGAAATTTGCATGCTCGACGCCGTTGAGGATTTCGACGAGCCAGGGGAGCGGATGTGCCACCAGCGGACGATAACCGCTTTCCGTTTCCTCGAAGCATCCGAACACCGGCGTGAGCTTGAGCTGGGTCAGCCTCCAATCCGCGATATATCGCACATAGGCATGAATGTCCTCGCGCCGCATGCCCTGGATCTCGCCCAGCCCGAACGCAAGGTCGACGAAGCTCTCCTCGAGCGATACCATCGTCTTCGCGACATCGATGATGTCGTCACGCACCGATTTCGTGAGTGCGCCCGTCTCGCGGTTCCACTGGTGAAACAGGCGGATGATCGCCTCGCAATGCAGGCTCTCGTCGCGCACTGACCAGCTCACGATCTGCCCCATACCGTTCATTTTGTTGTGGCGCGGGAAATTCAGCAGCATCGCGAAGCTTGCAAACAACGACATGCCTTCCGTGAAGGCGCCGAACATCGCGAGCGTGCGCGAGACGTCGCCGACCGTTCCCACTCCGAATGAATGCATATAGTCGGCTTTCGCGCGCATTTCGCGATAGTCGCGGAACGCCTCGAACTCCGCCTTGGGCATGCCGAGCGTTTTGAGAAGCAGCGCGTAGGCATCGATATGCACGGTCTCCATGTTGGAGAACGCCGCCATCATCATCTGGATTTCGAGGGGCTGAAAGATCGGGATGTATCGCTTGAGATAATTGTCGCCCACCTCGACATCCGATTGGGTGAAGAAGCGGAAAATCTGCGTCAGCAGCGCGCGTTCGGCGTCGGTGATCCGATCGCTCGACCAGTCCTTGATGTCGTTGCCGAGCGGAACTTCCTCACCCATCCAATGGGTTTGCTGCTGGCGCTTCCAGAACTCATAGGCCCACGGATAGCGCTCGACATCGTAGGTGCCGGTGCGTTCGAGCAGCCCGACGCGGCCGGTGCCGATCAGGCTGCGCGGGTCGAGATGGGAAAGCTCGGTCACTGACATGCAAGGCACTCCTCATAATCCGTACGCTGCCCGACCGACGCGGCCGCGGCGAGCTTTTCGAGCTGTCCGGCGAAACCCGCGCGGCTGATCGATTTCGAGCGACAATAATAAAGGCTCTTGATTCCGCGCTTCCACGCGGACCAGTGCAGCATGTGAAGATCCCACTTATCGATATCGGCGGG
>Ga0209643_1001455_pt1 | contig 22120 bp, 29 predicted proteins | sample AutmiccBRH37_all_FD_187383 | JGI IMG/M metagenome (GOLD analysis project Ga0209643, IMG submission 187383) | Deep subsurface microbial communities from Mt. Terri, Switzerland - Autotrophic microbial communities BRH/37_all (SPAdes) (version 2) | ecosystem: Environmental > Aquatic > Deep... | reverse complement strand
AAGCAAAAGACAGGATAGCATGTGTCGAGAATATAGTGACTTTATGTTGGAAACATCATCACGGGAGCGAAGGGCCCCATGAGTCTGCCCGCTGGCGTGAATATTGGAAGCAGTGGCAAATTAAGACGTATCCCTACTACATGTCAAAGATTGAACAGAACGAAATGGAGCGGTTGAGACTGAAACGCTTTGCTGATGCCAAAGTAAAGCAAAGGCTTGATGAACTAGAAGAAAAGTGGCTGAAGTGGAAAGAATGCAGAATCAAGGTCTGATTAAAGGGTGGATAAGGATTAGAATGGATAGGAGGCGAAGTATTGATGGCAAGGAAAAAACCTGCCCCGAAGCACGAAGCGCCAAAACTATACGACTATAGAACAGCTGCAGACCCTAAAGCATGGGCAGACGAGATACCCGTGTTCTGTGCACACGATGCCATTATTATGACATCGGATCTCAAACCGAATCCAAAGAACCCTAACCAGCACCCGCTTGAACAAGTGAAGCTCCTCGGGGCAATCATCCGAGCACAAGGATGGCGCGGACCAATCACCATTAGCAATCGTAGTGGACTGATTGTTCGAGGACACGGCAGGCTCATGGCAGCGCAGCTAGAAGAGCTGATTGAAGTACCAGTTGACTATCAGAATTATTCAAGTGATGCCGAGGAAATGGCCGACCTAGTGGCCGACAACAGAATTGCGGAACTAAGCGATGCAGATGCCAAGATGCTGGCCGAAGTATTCGCTGACATCAACACTGGAGAGATACCATTCACGTTGTCTGGATACTCTGAAGAGGAATACAGCGATATCGTGAACGCCCTCGCTGAAGCGTTGCAGGATCAAACTAAGGACCCGGAAACAGCCACCGAGCCAGATAAACCTATAACCAAGAACGGAGATCTTTGGATTCTCGGTAAACACCGTGTAATATGTGGAGACTGCTCCATTCCAGAAGATCGGGACCGGCTATTTGATGGTGCTGAGTCAAAAATACTGCCCGAGCTGATTGAGAAATTGCTAGTGGGTGGAGCGGGTACCACACTGGTGTCCTATGATTCAGTGAAAGAGGTAGCATACATCATGGAACTGACGCCAGAATCCACTGACATCATTGTTAAACGTTTCATACGGGCCATAGGTGACGAAGAAATCCGATGTATTAGGAAGGGAAAAGAGCTACCCTTTGAAGCCATACAAGGAATGTTTGGGACTGGCGTCGAGGGAGGAGAACGGCAAGATGAATAAATCAAAGAGCTTAACACAAACACTGACTCCAGAGATTGACAAAATAATAGAGCGAGCAGTACAGAAAAGTATCGTGGCTATAGAAAAAAAGGACGATGAAAAGGACGCAAGAACCTTCGATTATTACAAGGCAACAGAAAAAATATTATACAATTACCCTAAGCTTATTGATATAGTTGCCGATGAATATGCTTACATGGAAGGCATATTCAAGCAAAGAAGTAAAAGCATCACGCGTTTTTCTCCGAATGCTGGCTATACAGATCCAAGTGAGGAGAAAGGGAAAGAACGCCAAAAGTCGTACAACAGAACAAAGGCACAGCTTGAGAGCATAGATAGGATCCTAAACCAATTTAGGACTGACTCGCGTTTTAAGATTATTGAGATGTATTACTTCAATCGAGATGCGAATGGAGAACGAAGGAACGATGACTCTAAGCAGTTGTCATTTGAGCAGATAGCGGAACAAATCATTAAAGAAGACGGGAATCATCCTGAGGTAAAGACGGTCAGGAGGTGGAGATCTCAAATTGTTGGCGATATATCGGTCGCCCTTTTCGGGATATCCGCAGCCTTGTCTAATAGCTTGACAAGAAGAAAACCGCAAGGGAAAATGTCCGAATGATGTCCTTTTCATGACCTCGACTATACCTTTATGATCTGTTATATTTATTACAATGTATTTGATCTTATATAGGGGGGAGATTGAGATGTAGCAGACCATATTAGTTTAATATTTAGACAAACCCAACAAGCCCGGACAAAGAGCCAGGGCTTTTTTTAATGCCCTTAATGAAGAAAAGGTACTTCCGGCAAAGATTCTTGACTGCGGGGCTAAATGACCCCGATAAACGTGTAGACTCAGAAAATTTTTTTTAGGGCGTTTCGTTTCGCCAAATGTCCGGGAGGAGGGATACGATGCCGGACAACAAACCAAACCCCAAGCTGGTCGGCAGCGACATCCTCGCCCCGCTTTTTGGAGTGACGACGCGTAGGATTCAGCAGCTCACCAAGGATGGAGTCATCGTCTCGACAAAGATAAAAGGTGCCAATCGCTACGACCTTATGACGACGATACAGCGGTACATTAAGTACCTGGGCGATAAGGCCAATAATCGAGGGACCAAGAGCGGTGAAGTTATTGACATCGAAGTCCGCAAAATAAAGGCTGAGGCTAACCTAAAGGAAAGCAAAGCAGGCATGGCAGCGCTGGAGCTGAATGAGCTCGAGGGTAAAATGCACCGCAGCGAGGACGTTGAGTCAATGACGACAGATCTTGTTTTTGCGGTCAGAGGCATGATCATGGCTTTGCCTGGGCGGCTTGCAATAGATATGGCTAACACAACAACTGCAGCCGAAGCATCGAGTCGTATCAAACAGGAATGTCACGGCATCCTCAATGACCTTTCTAATTATCGCTACGATCCCGAGGAATACAAACGGCGGGTAAGGGATCGTCAAGGTTGGCGAGGGTTGGAGGAAGATGGCCCGGAAGAATAAGCCGGAAATCGAGAGGCTGAACACAGCCGTTTCGGGTGCGCTTAAAAACTTTAAGCCGCCCGAGGACCTCACCGTGGCAGAATGGGCCGACAGGAGCCGCCGCCTCTCCCCCGAAAACTCGGCAGAGGCTGGGCCGTGGAGAACCTCAAGAACCCCTTATCTGAAAGCGCCAATGGAGGCGTTCTCTGACCCACATATCCACAAGATTGTAATGGTGGCCGCTTCACAAGTCGGAAAGTCCGAACTCGAACTTAACATAATAGGGTACATCATTGATCAAGATCCCGGCTCGATCCTGTTCGTCCAGCCAACGCTCGAGGATGCCAGGAAGTTCAGTCGGTTACGTATTGCTCCAATGATCAGGGATAGTAAGCCACTAAAAGCCAAGGTCGCTGATGTCAAAACGCGCGACAGTGGCAACACGATATTACAGAAATCATTCCCCGGTGGTATGCTCACAATTGCGGGTTCGAACAGCGCATCGGCTCTCGCATCCACTCCGGCCCGATATATACTCGGCGACGAACGTGACAGATGGGCATTGAGTGCTGGAACCGAGGGAGACCCGTGGTCTCTTGCCGAGGCAAGGCAGGCAACGTTCTATAACGCGAAGGCGATTGAGGTATCGACGCCGACTATCAAGGGAAGCAGCAACATTGAGACGTCATTCTACCAGGGTACCCAAGAACGATGGTGTCACCAATGCCCTGAATGTGGGGATTGGCATAGTATTGTATTCGATCAGGTGAAATATGACCATCAGGTCGTTAAGGTAAAGAGTAAAAAGACCTTCTATGTGACAATAACGGGGTGGGCCTGTCCCTCGTGCGGCTGCTTATCAACCGAAAGGGTCATGCGCAAGCAACCAACTAAGTGGATTGCAGACAACCCGGAGGCCTACATTAATGGAGTTCGGTCATTCTGGCTCAATGCCTTCTCTTCACCTTGGATGCCGTGGAGCAAAATTGCCCGCAAGTTCCTTGAAGCTCAACGCGATCCGGAGCGTTTAAAGGTAGTATTTAACACTTTGCTTGGAGAACTATGGGAAGATCGCGGAGACCTCGAAGATGAAGATTCGATGCTTTCCCGTCGTGAGGAATACCCAGCCGAATTACCTGACGGTGTACTTGTACTCACCTGTGGCGTTGATACTCAAGACAATCGCTTGGAGTACGAGGTTATTGGCCATGGCCAATATGGTGAGACGTGGGGCATTAAGAAAGGTTATATCATGGGAAAGCCAGACACTCCAGAAGTATGGGAAAGGCTGGATGATGTCATTGACCGCGTCTACAAATTCAAGAATGGACGCGGTCTTAAACTATCGATCACCTGTGTTGACTCCGGAGGTCATTATACTCAGGAAGTTTACAAAGCTTGTCGCAATAGACAAAGTAAACGTGTTTTTGCTATTAAAGGTAAAGGTGGCGACGGTGTTCCTTTCGTCAGGCCACCATCCAAGATCCCAATTAAAGACAATAAGAAGATCACTTGTTGGCTCTATACATTGGGTGTAGATGCCGGAAAGTCATCAATTATGAGTGCTCTTAAGGTGCAGGAGGCAGGAGCGAAATTTTGTCATTTCCCTCGAGGAGAGGATCGTGGCTATGATATCAATTACTTCAATGGGCTGCTCTCGGAGAAGCTCGTCCTGAAGAAAAGTAAAACTGGAAATAGTTGGGCGTGGGAAAAGCTTCCTGGGCATACAAGAAACGAAGCTCTCGACTGCCGCAACTATGCGCTCGCCGGTCTGAAAATAATCGATCCAGATATGGACGCTGTGGAGCGGAGGATTAAAGGGGTACCGGAAACACCCAAACAGAAACCAGTACAGCAACCAAGGAAGCGTCGACAGCGTGATTCTGATGACTGGTGAAAGCCAAGGAGGTGACGATAATGCGAACCAAAGAGGTCATCACTGCTGATCTTGTAGATGCAAAGGAGAGGAACACCCTTTACCGAAACCGCGAAAAAGAAATGCTCAGCGGTGGAGTCCAAAGTTACGGCATCGGTCCCCGTAATCTGGCCAGATACAATACCGATCTTAGTGTGATCAGAACAGCTATCAAGGAACTCAAGCAAGAGATCACAGAGTTGGAATCAGAACTTATCGGTGGCAAACCGCGTCGAGCAGTCGGAGTCGTGCTCCGCGACTGGTAAAGGAGGTGAGATCGATCAACAGGGACCAAAAACCAAACGCAAGAGTACCAACACGTCCGGAAAATAAAGGATACGGAGAGGCTGGAGCGAGCTGGAAAAAGAAAGCAACTAAAGGTTTCAATGCACAAAGTGGTAGCGCTCGGGAGGACATTGATTATAACAACTTTACGCTTCGCCAGCGGGCCAGGATGCTTTATATGGCCGCCCCAGTGGCAACCTCTGCAATCAAAACCAATCGCACCAATGTCATAGGTGTCGGACTTCAGCTGAAAAGTCGTATAAATCGTGACGCGCTGGGAATGACGCCTGAAGCAACTGAAGTATGGCAAAAAAACGTCGAAGCCGAGTTTGCTTTATGGGCTGATAGTAAACGAGCTTGCGATGCCACCGGCGTCAATGACTTTTATGCCATTCAGCAGCTCGCGTTTGTATCCTGGCTTTTAAGCGGAGACTCCTTCGTCGTATTCAAGCAATATGAAGCCACGCAACTTATGCCGTATAACTTGCGACTACACGTCATCGAAGCTGATCGAGTAAGTACGCCAGGGGGCTACATGTTGTCCATCATGACAGACGGAAAGGCTGAAAATGGCAACAGCATCTATGACGGTGTCGAGGTCGACACTAATGGCGCGATCGTCGCGTATCACATTCGCAACACCTATCCGTTTCAAACCTGGTCCAGAAAAACAGAGTGGCAGCGTGTGGAGGCATACGGGAATCTCACCGGATTGCCAAACATCCTGCAGATTATGGATACGGAACGCCCTGATCAATATCGTGGCGTTAGTTATTTAGCACAGGTCATTGAACCCTTGCTTCAACTCCGGAGGTATACAGAAAGTGAGCTCACTGCAGCTGTGGTCGAGAGCTTCTTTACTGCGTTCATTAAGACAGAAGCATCAACTGGTGATAACCCATTCAATGAAGTGGGAAATTCGGAAGTCTCGGATGATCCGAATGAATATGAAATGGGGCCTGGTCAGATAAACATCATGAAGCCAGGTGAGGAAGTAACCTTTGCAGATCCAAAGCGACCGAGCGGTGGATTTGACATATTTATTCGCTCAATATGTGAACAAATTGGTGCAGCCCTTGAAGTACCGGCCGATCTGCTTCTCAAGGCGTTTAATGCTAGCTACTCGGCGAGCCGTGCTGCGTTGCTGGAGGCGTGGAAAGCTTTCAAAATGCGGCGTGTTTGGTTCACTAATGACTTCTGTCGTCCTATCTACGAGGTATGGATGGCTGAAGCTGTTGCCCGTGGTCGGATACTAGCACCGGGTTTTTTTACTAACCCCACCATGCGCAAGGCATACCTCGGTAGCGAATGGATAGGGCCAAGCCAGGGGCAACTCGACCCAGTCAAAGAAATATCGGCTGAGATTCTCGCAGTCAGCGAGGGCTTTACTACTCACGAACAATCGACCATCAGGCTCAACGGTGGCCAATGGGAGACAAACGTCGAGCAACTCGCACGCGAAAACACTAAGCTTGCAGAGGCAAATGGTGTAAACGAAGGCGGAGGAACACAGCTCGCCAATACCATCAAAGCCGTAATACTTGAAGCATTGAAGGAAGGAGACGACAATGGGAAAAAGAAAAGAACCCAGACTGGTTAATGGGTCAGTACCAGGATCTCATGCCAAAGCAACGAAGTTCTGGAACATCGCATCCGTATCGGATGACGAGGGAGAAATTACCCTATACGGTGAAGTGGTAAGTAGCCAACCAATAGATTTTTGGACTGGCGAAGCACTCCCTGGTCTCTATATCTCCCCTGAGGGCTTCCTCGACGATCTAGAGGCAGTCAAGGGCAAAAGTAAGATCACAGTCAAACTCAATAGCGTGGGTGGGGATCTTTACACCGGTATCGCGATTCACAACGCGATCAAGGGTCTTGCAGGATCAAAGACAGTCATAGTCGAAGGCATTGCGGCCAGCGCAGCGAGTGTCATTATGTGTAGTGGTGACGAAGTTGTAACATACCCCGGTAGTCTCGTGATGATTCATGGAGTAAGTGCCCTATTCTATAATTACTACAACATCACGGATCTTAAGCAAGTAATCAAGGGTTTCGACGCAGCTGAAAGGGCAATTGCCGAAATCTATTCCGCAAAAACTGGACTTGATGTCGAAACCCTTCGTTCCATGATGACAAAAGAGACATGGATGACGGGCAAAGAGGCTGTCGACAAGGGTTTCGCCAATAAACTACTTGAAGGCTCTGATCCGCAAATGATCATGAGCACTGACAAGAGCGTACTACTTGTGAATGGTATCAAGCACAGCATAAAAGGTTTACACAATATACCTAAAGGCATCCCAGTTAATAGCGTTCTACCTGCAGCGCCAAAAGGCCTGGTGGATGGAATAGAAAAACCTAATGGAGGAGGCAAAAAAACGATGGACATGGAAGAACTCAAAAAACAGCACCCTGAGCTAGTAGCTCAGATAGAAGCGGCAAGCAAAGGAACCATAAGCGCCGAGGCTATTGCAGCAGAGAGAGCCCGTATCAAGGACATTGAAAGTATTGAGTCCGCAGTGGGCGATCCTCAACTTGTAGCTGAAGCAAAGTATGGAGATGCCCCATGTACAGCCGCCGAGTTATCTTTGAAAGCTCTGCAAAAACAGGCTCAGCTTGGCAAGCAACACCTCGACAATAGTGCTAATGACTTCAATGCCTCCGGAGCCAAGGGCATCGGTGCTGCACCAAACGCAGGGAACCAAGATGACGAACCTGACGAGGCTCAGCAAGTGAACGCGATTGTGGATGTATACAACAAAATGAAGAACGGAGGTAAGAAATAATGGGCAGACTTGACGAAAACATTGGAAGCGTTGGCTTTGATAACTTGATTAATCAAAATGGTCCCGCAGCAATGGGCGGTCATATTAAACTCGCTGCTAATCAAGGTAAAATCCTCCGTGGGTCTGTCATCGCTATGACAGCGGCAGGCGGAGACGGCATTTTGCTCGGCTCTGATAAGACCGTGGCAGCCACTCTTGCAGTGGAGACGTTGGTCTCAACTTATGCAAACGCGAATCTTGTCACAAGCACCTTAAAGGTATACGCTGCCGGTAGCGCAACCCCAGCAACAATAACAACTGACTACACGATAGGATATGCCAACGGCACTTTGACCATTACGTTGGAGGCAGCTGGTGGACTCAAAGACGAGACCAGCATCGATATCGAGTGTGACATCACTGTAGCAGCTATGGCAAAGGCCAAGTACATCCTCGCAGAAGATGCTGACACAGGAACGAGCACCGCAGTCGTGGCCACAGCTTATAAAACAGGGTATTTCAATGGTAACCAGTTGATCATTGCGACCGGCTATACAATGACGGCAGCCAACGAAGAAGAACTGAGAGCTCTCGGTATTTTCCTCGCTGACGCGTACGAGATATAAGGAGGAATGAAACATGGCTTTTGATATTTACAGCACCCATTCCCTACTCATGGCAATAGAACAAATCACACCTCTCCATACTTTTTTGCGTGATAGATATTTCCCTACGAATGACGCGACCGACATCTTTTCGACGGACGACGTGCTAGTTGAGTACAAAGATGGTAGCAAGAAGCTTGCTCCGTTCGTATCGCCAATTAAGGGGGGCGTAACCATTACCCGCGAAGGGTACAGTACGGAGAGATACACCCCTCCATTCATCGCTCCTCGCAGAGTACTAACGATCGATGACCTCAAGAAGAAAGGATTCGGAGAAGCCCTATTCAACAAACTCACGCCACAACAGCGTGAAAGCATGATGCTCTTGAAAGATTCCGACGAAATGGGTGAAATGATCTCTAGACGTGAGGAACTTATGGCTGCGGAGACTATGCTCGATAACGCCTGTGTCATGAAGCACTACGCTGATGACCTGACATTGTACGAAGAGAAGGAAATCCGCTTTTATAGTGAAGCCCTTAACCCAGCAATCTATACTCCAGATACTGATTGGGATGCCGCTGGCGCCAAAATCATTGCGGACATTGCGGCTATGGCCCGCCTATTAACATCCAGAGGGTTACCTGCCTCAGAGCTGATCGTTGCACCTGATGTTGCTGATACAATTATCAATGATGCAACAATTCAGAAGCTTCTTGACATAAAGAATTTCAATGCCGGAAGCATCGATCCAACTACTCTACCGGCTGGAGCCGCTGTGATCGGACGGTTCAACATAAATGGCAGGATGATCGACATCCTCAGCTATGAGGATACGTACGAGGCGGACAACGGAGTGGCAACTCAGTATATCCCTGCAGGTAAAGTAATTTTGACAGCTCCAGCAGCTGGACGAACTCTTTATGGTGCAGTCACTCAGGTCGAGCAGATAGATGGACAGTTCCACACATACTCTGCTAGACGTGTGCCAAAGTATCTGTCCAGCGCTGAGGGTAATACCAGAACATTGACAGTAACATCCTGTCCGTTACTGATCCCGAATAATAAGAGCCCATGGATCTCTGCGACGGTTCGGTCTTAACTGAATAAGAAAGGAGCATCGAGATGATCAAGATCATTCAAGGAACATACGGCCACCGCGTTGGCACCAGGATCTTGCCTAAAACCAAAGCCGATGGATCGTTTGAGACTACAGCCGAAAAAGAGCAACGCCTCGTTGAACGGGGCGTTGCTGTCTATGTAGGAATACAACAGGAACCTCCCGATATGACAAAAGATCAAGAGCCTTCGAAGGATCCTGCCGATATCGACACAAGCTCAGGCAGTGGCGACCTCGACGGACTACCTGAGTACAATGGAGATATGAAACTCGACGAGCTGAAGGAAATCGCCAAAGCCTACGGAGTAGACGCTTCAAATGCTCGCAAGAAGGTCGATATCATTGAAATGATTGAAGTGACCAAGGGTACATTCGATGATCAGAATCCGGGCGAGGAAGGTCCTCCTGTGCTTGACGCCGCGTCTCTGGTAGTTGAGTAATGGCCAGTACATTTAAAGATCAAATAGCGAGTGACTTAGCAGTCTTCATGAACCCAGATGAATTCGCAGAAACCCATGAAGTAGATGGTCAACAAATCAATTGCGTATATGTTAACGACGTTTACCAGCAAAAGGGTCAAAAGGTACAGGACGGTGTTTATGAGAACGTTGCGGTGTTATACGTAAAGGTTTCCGAGCTGCAAGACCGACCAGTTCCAGAACAACACATGCGAATTGATGGAGATCTTCACCTTGTGCTAAAATGCGGGGAGAATATGGGAATATTGGAAATCACCTTGGAGGCGAACGAAACGTGATTCTCATCGACGTTTTCAGTGTGAGAAGAATCCAGGCCAGAATGGGTCAGCATCATAAAAAAGCTCCCGCAGTCATAGCTCGTGCTTTGAATAGAGCTGTGGAAAACGCCAGAACTAATGTTGTGAGTAAGACAAGGGAAGATTATTATGTTAAGGCCTCTGAGGTAAGGAGTACAATTCGCATTGAAAAGGCAAGTTCGAGTAGACTAATGGCGAAAGTTAACGCCCGAGATACTAGGAGGGAACTAATCGGCTTTAAGGTACGTCCAGGAAAACCAAATTCTAAAAAACCACCCGCAGTTATTAGGGTGGCGGTCAAAAAGAATGGATTCAAGGAGTTGCCGGGCGCATTTCTGGCTGCAGGAACATCATCGGGAAAGGTGCATGTGCTGAAACGGGCAAGAAAAGCGCGCTACCCGTTGCTCATAAAGTATGGACCCTCAATTCCTGAGATGATTGGGCAGCCTAAAATAAGAATTTATGTGGAAAATGAGGCTAAAGTAACGTTTGAAAAACGCCTTGACCATGAAATCAATCGTTTACTGGGGGCGAATACATGACGCCAATAGTTTTAGTCGATAAACTAGTAGAATTTATTAAGACAGTAATAGCAGACTTTAAGCTCGATTCGAACGTCGAGGGAGTAAAAAAGTCTCCCCAGGTTATCAGCGGATACCTGAAAGAGAAAAAACCTAAAGAAAAGCAGGTAATACCAGATTTCCCTTACGTCATTATCCGATATCTGGAGGATACTGACACAGAAAATGATGGTAATTCTGCAAAAGTCAAGATCTTCGCCGGAACCTACAGTGAGGACGAACAAGACGGCTGGCGTGATGCCATGAACGTTATTACCAGAATCAAGAAGGCCCTGATGAAGCAACGCTTCTTTGGGGCCTTTAAGGTTGAATATCCTGTAAAAACCGAGCTTCCGGAAGAACAATTATACCCAGAATGGTTGGCAATATTGCATTTAACAGTAACAATACCTCACATAGTTGAGGAAGGAGGGTACCTAAAAGATGTCCTTGATTAAACACGCACGTAAGAAAAACGACCAAGGATCCGTAAAACGGACGCAACTGATTTATTGCGGACCAAATTTGCAGGGAGGAATCCTAACCCAATACACAGTATTTAGGGGCGATAGTCTTCCAAAGCATTTGGATCAGCACATTGCCGATTGTCCATCGATCCGCCGGTTGTTTGTACCACCCGACCTACTCAACAAGACGAATCGGGCGGTAAATACTACTGGTACACCCCAAAATTTGTGGTTTAAAGAGATCCAAGTATATGCGCAGGGAGGTGCTAAATAATGACCTATAAACATGGTGTTTTTATCTCCGAAGTACCGACATCAGTTATACCTCCCGCCAAAGTGGCTGCAGGCTTACCAGTGGTGTTTGGTACGGCTCCGATCAACTTGGCTACTAGCTTGGACTATGTAAACAAGCCATTGTTGGCCTACAGCTATGCTGAGGCTGTTGCAGGGCTTGGATATTCTGACGATTGGGAAAGCTATACGCTTTGTGAGTTCATCAAATCACACTTCGCACTCTTCAATGTCGCACCGGTTGTGTTCATCAATGTACTTGATCCAGCGACTCACAAAGCGGCTGTTGCTGCTGCTGACATTAACATCGTCGAAGGAGTAGTAACGATTACACAAGACGGTGTTTTGTTGAGTACCCTCGTGGTCAAGTTGACATTAGAAGGGGCTCCACTGGTAAAGGGTACTGATTACACAGCAGCCTTTGACGATGCCGGGCAGGTTATCGTTACCCCGATCGATGGAGGAGGAATCGTGGAAGGAACAACCAAGTTAAACGTAGCTTATTCTCATCTTGACCCGTCTCTGGTTGACAGCGATGACATTATAGGGGGTATTGATGCAACTACCGGGGCGTATACCGGTCTTGAGCTTGTCAATAAGGTTTTCCCTTTGTTTCGACTAGTACCGGGTCAGATCCTAGCGCCAGGGTGGTCACATGATCCAACGGTGGCAGCGGTCATGAAGGCAAAATCAAGCAGTATTAATACGTTGTTTAAGGCGATTTCGATTGTAGATGTGGATGATACTTCCACCGGTGCTGACCTTTATAGTGAGGTCGCAGCATGGAAGAATACCAATAACTATACGGACCCCTTGCAAATTGTTTGCTGGCCTCGGGTAGCACTTGGAAGTGAAGTTTATCACCTCTCTACTCAAATGGCAGGCATAATTTGCAAAACTGATGCGGCTAATGACGATCTACCGTATGTGAGTCCGTCAAACAAAAGTCTGCAAGCAAACGCAGCGGTAATAGATGGCGGTGCTGAGGTTTCATTGGGTCCTGATCAAGCGGCTTACCTTAATGGCGAAGGCATCGTGACGGCCTTGAACTTTGTCGGTGGTTGGAAACTCTGGGGGAACAGGACCGGAGCCTATCCAGGTAATACCGACATTAAGGATAGTTTTATTCCTGTTCGCAGGATGTTCAACTGGGTTGGTAATACGATTATCTTGACGTTCTGGCAGAAGGTTGATGACCCCACGAATAATCGACTCATTGATACGGTGGTGGATAGCCTGAACATTTGGCTAAACGGATTAACCGCCAGGGGAGCTTTGCTTGGTGGTCGAGTGGAATTCCTGCAAGAAGAGAATCCTGTCACTAACCTACTCAATGGCATTGTTAAATTCCACGTACACCTCACGCCGCCGGTACCGGCTGAGGACATGGAATTTGTCCTCGAATTCGACGTTAACTATTTTAGCGCGCTGTTTGCTGCGTAAGAGGGGGTGAAATAATTGAGTATTAACACATTACCTGAGCGATTAACCGGTTTCCGTGCTTATCTGGATGGTTCCATTGATATGAAAGGCACTGTTGATATTGAGTTGCCGAAATTCGAAAATATGAAAGAGACTGTCAAGGGTGCCGGGATGGCTGGCGAATATGATAGTCCTACGTTAGGACATTTCGGGGCAATGCAAGTTGGAATAACGTGGCGAACTATTGAAAAAAATGTTGTATCATTAATGAGGCAACAGGCACAACGGTTAGACCTTCGCGGTGGTTTTCAGGATTATGACTCTGGTACAGGAGGATATGTTATTCGCCCTGTAAAAATAGTGGTTCAAGGAATCCCTGTTTCAACAGAGCTTGGGAAATTCGAAGTAGGCGCAACATCGGGGTCGAAAAGCACGCTCGAAGTGCTGTATATCAAGATTAGCATCGCTGGCAATGTAGTTGTTGAGTTAGACAAACTCAATTATATCTGCATAATCGATGGTGTAGACTACCTCAAAGATATCAGGAAGGCACTTGGACTATAAAATACTAAACAAACTCGTTGTAATATGTGCAACGGGTTTGTTTATTGTGAAAGGTTGTTATATATGGAAATTAAATTATTAAAACCAACCACGTATGATGACGTGGAATACAAAAAGTTAGTCCTCGATCTTGAAGAACTATCAGGGCAAGACCTAATTAATGCGACAAAAGAAGCAAAGGCTCTCGGTGATAAATCTGCAGTGGCCGAGTTCTCGAAAACCTATCAAGCTGTGGTAGCAGCTAAGGCAGCAAAGGTCCCCGTGGACTTAATTTTGTTACTCAAAGCAAAGGATTTCACACAGGTAACCTTGCATACTCAAAATTTTTTACTCGATGGGGGATCGGCGGAGACTTCGACGACACCCTCCGTAACGCTGCAATAAGATTGGCTACTGAAACATATACACCCGTAACTTATTGGCTATCATTAACGCTTGAGGAACTAAACGCTTGGTCCAATTCCGTCGAGCGCATTTGCAAGAGGTGATATTATGGCCGGAAAAATGTTCGAGATAGCCTTTCAGCTAGCAGGTAAAGTAAACTCATCATTTAATTCAACATTTCAGAATGCAAATCAACGACTTGAGCAATTACAAGAGCGCTCAGATAGAATAGGGACTAAAATCGGATTGGCGTTCGGTGGGGCTGCTTTAGCAGCCGGAGCGACCGGGTTAGCTGTTGGAGGATTAGCAGTTAACCTAAGTGACAATCTACAAAAGTCTCTTAATGGAGTACAATCTGCGACGGGTGTAGCTGATGAAATGATGGGCAGCATGAAAGACACTATGCTTGCGATTTACAATGACAATTTTGGCGAGAACTTTGCGGATATCGGAGCGGCCATGACCACTGTTAGCCAACAGACAGGGCTTGCCGGGGATGCGCTCAAGAAAGTCACCGAAGATGGTCTAGCACTAAATGACACGTTCGGCCTAGAGGTTGCAGACAGTGTTAAATCAGCCAATCAACTCATGAAGCAGTTTGGGATGGACGGAGACACAGCATATAACCTTATAGCCCAAGGTGCCCAATGGGGCCTAGATTCTAACGGAGACCTCCTTGACACTCTTAATGAATATAGCGGTACGTTCGCGGCCCAAGGGTTTAGTGCCGAAGAAATGTTCAATATGCTTTCTAATGCCTCTCAATCAGGAATTCGTGACCTGGATCTCGCCGCCGATGCTATCAAGGAGTTCGGTATCCGATCTAAAGATGGAAGTAAAACTTCTGCAGAAGGATTCGAGGCGTTAGGCCTGAACGCTAGCAAAATGACTGCAGCATTTGCAGCAGGTGGGGAAACAGGAAAGGCGGCTTTCGATAAAACAACCAAGGCACTTTTTGAAATGAAGGATCCAGTAGCTCAGAATGCCGCTGGAGTTGCTCTGTTTGGTACCCAGTGGGAAGATCTTGGTGTAAAGGGTGTCAAGGCCCTAATGAATACCGAAGGCGAAATAAGCAAGTCTGTGGATGCTCTCGGGAAAATAAACTCCGTAAAATACAACACTTTTGGTGAAGCCGCGCAAGGCATAAAACGAAACCTTGAAACAGGCATACTTCTTCCATTAGGTGAGCAGATAATGCCCAAAATGAATGAATTCTCAGGATGGATTAACACCAATATGCCAGCAATAAAAAATGAGATTAGTTATGCTATGAATGTAGTTACGGATAATGCACCCTTAGTAGTAGCGGCAGTTGGGACAATCGCAGCGGTTTATGTGACTTATGAGGCGACTCTATTGGCATCCAAAGTGGCTACAACAGCAGTAACGATTGCCCAAAATATCCACACAGGAGCAATGACTGCTCATAATATCATAGTAGGAATTGCAACGGCAGCACAGTGGGGACATCTGGTAGCAATGGAAAGCGGTTCGGTTGGACTAGGAGTAATTGCGGCAGCTCAGTGGGCTTTCAATGCAGCACTGACCGCAAACCCAATTGGAGTAGTTATTATAGCCCTGGCAGTTCTTGGAGCTGGTATATATGCGCTTGTGAAAAATTGGGATTCAGTTACAGGAGCAATCGAAAAAGCATGGAAATGGCTAACGAAGTGGAATGGTACCGATGCTGAAGATAAAGAAGTCTCAGCCAATAGAGATTCTTACAACGCCTTAAAGAGCAATGACGCTGTAGGTGAAAACGCTGGCGGGACTGATGACTGGCGTGGGGGCCTGACGTGGGTCGGCGAAGAAGGCCCAGAGATTATCAATGCACCAGGGGGAAGTCAGATAATACCTAACAACAGTGCTATTTCTTTATTAGGTGCAAAAAAAAGGGCACTTAATGATTCTAGTGGGAACAATGCTGCCAAAAATGAATTCACCTTTCACTTTCATATTAGTGGGGGAAACAAGGAAGAAATTGCACCTCTCTTGGAAAAAGCAAAATCTGAATTTGAAGGAATTGTTGATCGCGTAATGAACCGGCGAGATCAGGAAAAGAGGCGCGTAGCGTATGGCTAATACCTACACTACTGAACAAGGCGATATGTGGGATGGTATATCGTTCAAGGTGTACCAAAGTGAATACTACATGACCGACCTAATCGAGGCTAACCCACAATATCGAGAGACGGTTATTTTCCCTGCTAATGTAGTTTTGGTAATCCCCGAAGTGTCGCCTCCAGTGCCACGAAACTTGCCACCATGGAAGCGGGTGAATAGCTAATGGAACTAGGTAGAAGAGCGTACCTTGAAGTTACCTATAACGGCGCAAATATCACGCCTGACCTCAAGCCGCATCTTAAAGGATGGTCATATACCGATAACATGAGTGGACAAGCCGATGATCTCCAGATTACACTCGAGGATCAGGAACATCTGTGGATCAGCGACTGGTTTCCGGATAAGGGCACAACATTGTCAGCGACAGCGGTACGGGAGAATTGGGATGCAAATGGACAAAGAGACTCGCTTAATCTCGGAGTTTTCGAGATCGACGAGATAGAAACGGATGATTTCGCCGTAACAATCAAGGCGCTCTCTATCCCTGAGGGATCCGGCTCTATGCGCGGAGAAGAAAAAAATAAAGCATGGGAAAATATCACTCTTTCGGGAGTTGCCGGAGATGTAGCGGGTAGTAATGGCATGAGCATCTTCTTTGATTCTGACTATGATCCGTTTTTCGACAGATTAGAGCAAACCGAGCAAACTGACCTGGTGTTCTTGCAGAAACAATGTGATGACGCAGGGTTATCTCTTAAGATCGGCGAAGGAAAAATCCTTATTTTTGACGATGCGAAATATGAGGAAGAGGAAGCAATAGCGACTATTAATAGGAGCGAATTTCCACGCATATCCTTCCAAGCGAAGACGACCTTGAATGGGATTTATTCGGCTTGCACGGTTGAATACACAGATGCCAGTCAAAATGAGACGATTAAGTACACATTCTCCGCACCTAACGCCCCAGCAACAGGTAAGATACTGCGTGTCAATCAGCGCGTTACTTCAGTTGCTGAAGCTGAGTCGTTGGCCAAACGTAGTCTCCGGAAGGAAAACATAAAGGAAACGGACATCAGTTTGACTCTACCCGGTGATACCCGATTTTTAGCTGCACTAACTGTAATGATTGTCGGTTGGGGTGTTTTCGATGGAAAATACATCATCACACAAGCAGCCCATAGTCAGCAGGGCAAGTACGATGTAAAACTACAACTACGTAGATGTCTGGAGGGGTATTAATGGATTCTATTTTGAAGAATCTTATCCGTATTGGTAGGGTAACAAAATACCATCCAGATCCGAAAAAGCATCTAGTTAGAGTACTTTTTGAGGATAAAACAGCCACGGAATCATTTTGGTTACCAATAATAGTAATGAATACACTGCAAAATAAAGACTACTGGATGCCCGATAAAGGCGAACTGGTAGTCTGTTTATTTTTACCGAGCGGGAATGCTCAAGGGTTTATTCTAGGATCCATTTACCAAGAAAAAGATGCGTCACCCGTTAGTACCGATGCACGGAGAAACGTTCGTTATGTTGAATTTGGAGATGGAACGTTTATTGAGTACAACCGCGAAACTCATACGCTTACAATAGATGCCTCGGGACCGATCAACATAGTTGCTTTAGGTAATGTGAATGTAACCGGAGATGTAATAGCGGATGGCATCAGCCTCAAAAGTCATACCCACACTGCACCCGATGGTGTTACAAGTCCGCCGAATGGAGGTAGTTGAGAATGGGGGTAGTTGGTAGTCTTGGAGGTATTGTTTTTGAAGTGTCCATGGATAGAGTGCGCACCTTCGACAGTTTTAAGCGTGGCGGATCCGGACGCTGGGAGACACACGATATTATCGGTAAAAAACCGCTATCTGAGTTTGCCGGACCTGGACAGGAACAGATCAGTTTTTCTATTCGCCTTGATGCATTCAGTGGGCTGAACCCGCAAGAGGAATTACAAGCCTTGCGGGATATGCGTGACACAGGAGAGGCATCAGTATTAGTTATCGGAGGGGAACCAATGACTGATAATCTATGGTACTTAGAGGCACTGAATGAGGAGCATAAAACCTTCACTGGCGATGGCAAGCTACTGACAGCGGTGGTTGATCTGACATTGAAGGAATATGTACGGGAGGCTGGTTAAGTGAACGAAGTAGATGTCACTACCGAATTCAATTCCATTGACTTCGGGGCTTCTGGAGCAAAGGAGATTTTACAGAATGTCCGAATGATCTTGGATACTCCAGAGTTTTCCGCACCGATGAACAGGGGATTTGCTTGGAATCCGCTTGTGGATGCGCCAGTAAATATTGCACAGGCGAAAATTACGGCTCGCTTAGTGGTAGCCATACGTAAATATGAGCCCAGGGCAAAAGTAACTAAAGTTAGCTTCCATGGCGATCAAAACGGGCTACTAAAACCCGTAGTGAGGGTGATGATTAATGACAGCACGCTTTAATCTCCCAGATGTGAATTTTGCTGAGAAATCAGCGGCACAGATAGAGGCAGACATATTAAGTAGGTACGCTTTAGCAACTGGCCAACAACTTGCTGCCGCTGATCCCCGTCGCTTATTCATACAGAGTATTGTGCCAATTATTGCACAGCAGCGGGTACTCATTGATTTTTCCGCAAAGCAAAACTTACTCGGCTATTCTGCGGGGGATTTTCTAAACCATCTCGGAGCCTTTAGCGACACCGAACGGTTGAATCCAGATGCTGCCGTAACGACCATGCGCTTAACATTGACAGAGGCATTATCCCAAGCGAAGGCAGTGGAAGCTGGCATTCTGGCAACCACTGGCGATAATGTATTCTTTGCATTACCCGCGTTCACTGTCCCCCTAGGTCAAAGTACAGCGGATATTGAGGCAACATGCACAGTGACTGGTCCAATCGGTAACGGATACCTCGTAGGTCAAATCAATAAGCTAGTAAAGCCACTAGCTTGGGTGGCATCAATCGAAAATATCACTGAATCCGCTGGTGGAGCTGACATTGAGTCAGATGATCCTTATGCAGAGCGGATCCGCGAGGCACCAGAAAGCTTTTCGGTAGCTGGACCAGGTGGAGCGTATCAATACTGGGCCAAGACGGCCAGCCAAACGATTATTGATGTATTAGTTTGGAGTCCTTCGGAGGGAGTAGTGGAGATCAGACCACTGTTAGTTGGTGGAGAAATACCAGGGACGGAAATACTTGACGCAGTGTTTGCGGTTTGCAGTGATAAGAAAGTAAGACCGCTTACGGACAATGTGCAAGTATTGGCGCCAGAGCTAGTTACCTATGACATAGCACTGACTTACTGGATAAATACTGCAGATTCCAGTATTAGCACAAGCATACAAACCAAAGTAACGCAGGCCGTGGAGGATTACAAGCTTTGGCAGAATTCTAAACTGGGTCGAGCCATCGATCCTTCGGAACTGATTACTAGGGTAAAGAATGCCGGGGCCAAGAGGGCGGCGGCAACTCTCCCGGTATACCAGTCAGTGGAATCATACCAAGTAGCGAGTGATAACATGGAGACTGTTACCTACGGAGGGTTAGAAGATGACTAATATCTACTCAGTTAGTCTCGCAGGTATCCTGCCAGAAAGCTTGAAAAGCGACCCTCAAGTCAAAGCATTAGCTGATGCCATAACTCCTGAGTTACAGGCCGTTTCGACAGATATAGCCCAGTGTGTTCTCCTGTCTAGGATAGACGAATTGCCCGAAGAGGTAATTGATCTTTTAGCTTGGCAAATGCACATTGATTGGTACGATGCTACGCTAACAGTTGAGAAAAAGCGTAACCTCATAAAGACGTCGACTCTAATTCACAAAACTAGGGGGACGCCTTATGCAGTGGAGCAGGCATTAAGCACTATTTTTGATGATTCCTGGGTCTCTGAGTGGTTCAACTATGGCGGGGATCCATACATGTTTAAGGTAGTTACTACTGATAGGGTAATCAGTCAAATAAGCATTGACAATCTAAAGAAGGCAATTAATTCCGTTAAGAATACCAGGTCCTGGCTAGAGTCATTCACCATCCAGCGTGACAATCAGAACGAAGTGTATTCTGGCGGGTTTCTACACATTGGAAAAACAATAACCCTTACTACTGAGGGGGTCTAAAAAATATGGCTCAATATAACAAAATGGTACTAACTCAAGATGGGCTTAGTTTATTGGCTAAAGGTCAAACTGGTGTCGCAATAGTGTATACTCGGGCGGCCATCGGCGACGGGTACCTCCCGGACGGGACCGCTCTTAATACCCTAACCGCTTTAGTAAACGAAACCATGTCGCTGGCTATATCCAGTATTTCAGCCTCTGATCCTGGTCTAGTTACTGCCAGAACGTCCTTGTCAAATCAAGGTTTATTGGTTGGGACATATGTTCGCGAAGTTGGACTTTTTGCGACAGACCCAGATATAGGAGAGATACTATACTGTGTAGCTAATGCCGATGACTTGGCTGATTATCTGCCGCCAGAGGGTACCGATGTGGTAGAAGAAGTGCTTAACCTAAATACTATAATTGGTAACGCTGAAAATGTGTCAGCAGTGATCAGCTCATCCCTGGTATATGCCACTGCGCAGGACCTAGAAGACTTACGAAGCGAGACTAATTCTGCCCTAGATACTAAGGAAACGCCTACCGGAGCGCAGACCAAAGCAGACGCCGCAGCGGGAGTAGTTGCGGTTGCTCTTGGTGAACATCAGGCAGATTATGCGCATCACTATAAAAAAGATGCAGGGAGTACAGACGCTTATGTTGTTGCTCTTGATCCTGTTATAACTGCCTATACAGAGGGTATGACGCTAGATATATTCTGCAAGACTGCCAATGCTGGTGCGGCAACGCTTGATGCTGGTGGTGGGGCGAAAGATTTAAGAAAATATTATAACGATGCCTTAGAAACGGGGGATATTGAAGCAGGGGCAATCATCACCGTTAAATGGGATTCCGCAAATGATTGGTGGCAGGTAACTAGTGGAATTAAAGTTACAGTAAATGCTGCATCCGAAACGGTAGCGGGTGTTACAGAGTATGCCACAGTCGCAGAAGTTACAGCGGGAACCAGTACGACAACAGCGGTCACTCCTGCCGGAGCGAAAGTGGAATTAGATAAAAAGGCTCTTGTTGCTGTAGGTAGCTATACAGGGGATGGAACGGCATCTAGGGCGATAACGGTGGGATTTAGATCTAAATTTTTACGTATACAATCGACTGAAACAAGTGGGAGTAATCAGTTCGAGGCAAACGACAATGGTTCTGCATCAGTCTGGGTAAGAGGTACAAGTCCAAATGTTGCTGATAACTTTGGGGGTATGACATCAACAGGTTTTGTTACGGGTTCTAACGTTACTGATGGAATGAACGCTTCTGGTAAAGCCTTTAGATGGGTGGCGAATGGATAATGAGATATATAAAGTTGAAACTGAATAAAGTCGTCGAAGTAGTTGATACCTCTACGGTTCTTGATCCGGAAGAATTTACCCAATCAGATGAAGGTGAATTAGGGCAGATATTAACCGAGGGTGGTTTTATTGATGACCTTGAACAGATAGCTTTAGATGCACAACTAGCATTATTAGAGCCTACACGAGCCGAGATAGATCAAGCAGAATTTGAGCTAAGAACACTAAATCTATTAATGGAGGTTGGATTAATATGACGATTATACAAGGGAAATTGGTTAACTCTTACGCAACACTGGTGATGGCAAATCGTATGACTACCGAGCAAGTGCCTGAAACAAAATTAATCGGTGGAGTTGAGTTACCGATACGCTCTGAGGTAGAAATTGTTATTGCTGAAAGAACAATTGCAGCCTTAGCTTAGTAAACAGTAGACTTATTATGTACATTAACACGCAGTTATGCGCATAAGTATGTGCAAGCAACCCAAGCCCCACAATTTGGTATATAATCACCTTATTGGAGGTGGTTATGTGTGACTCGAAAATCCTTAAACATCACAATCGAACCAGGTATCTACGAGGAATTTTGTGATTATGCGGGCAAGAAGGGAATCAGAGTTTCGCCTTGGGTGAATGCAAAGATGAAAGAGTTTATCGAAGAGGAGAAGGAAGCGGAGGCCGAAAAAGCGGCTGCTAAGAAGAAAAGGTAAGGGCACCCTATGGGGTGTCTTTACTTATGGGAAGGAGGGCTAAAATGT
>Ga0209643_1001454_pt1 | contig 22138 bp, 20 predicted proteins | sample AutmiccBRH37_all_FD_187383 | JGI IMG/M metagenome (GOLD analysis project Ga0209643, IMG submission 187383) | Deep subsurface microbial communities from Mt. Terri, Switzerland - Autotrophic microbial communities BRH/37_all (SPAdes) (version 2) | ecosystem: Environmental > Aquatic > Deep... | reverse complement strand
CGCGCAGTGGCGGCGTTGTTCTGCGGTGTTGCGGCGCTCGCCGTACTGGGTGATATCTCTGCGCTTGCTGCCGCAACGGTACTCCTGTTGTTGGTCGTCTTCGTTGTCATCAACTCGGCGTTGGTCGTCGTCAAGATTCGCTCGGACGCCGCTGGTCTGTTCGATGTGCCGATTGCTGTCCCGATCCTCGGGGCACTGACCGCATGCGTCTTGTTGATCTCGCGCGTGACAAGCGAGGCGTTCGAGGCGACGGCGATCGCAGGCGGCTTGCTCGGCGCGATCGTCCTGCTCTACGTCGTGACGCGGCCGAAGGGCGTGCCGGCAGAGCCCTAGATATTCGGGGGAGGCTCCTGCGGCGGGCGGGGCATGGTGTGGCGAGCCGGGTCCGCGCGGCGCTTCGCGAGCGCGCGCGCCAGTAAGTGCCGGTCAGCTCCGCGCAACAGAAACAGAACGGCGAGCGCGATTACAAGCCCGGCCGCGACCAGCACCCATTGTCCGAAGGCGCAGGCAACCCCGAGCGCTGCCGTTACCCAGACCATTGCTGCTGTTGTCAATCCGCGCGCATGACTGGAATCGGGCATGTGGAGGATGACGCCCGCGCCGATAAAGCCGACACCGGTGAGGACGCCTTGAAATATTCCCTGGACGACGCGGCTCAGTGCATTGGGATCAGTGACCAAAGCGCCGATCTGGAGTCCTGCCAGGGATACGGTCGCGGCCCCAAGCGACACCAGCCCGAGCGTGCGCATGCCGGTGGGCTTTCCGCGCATGTCGCGGTTGAGTCCGAGCGCCATGCCCGCGCCTGTGGCGGCGAGAAGCCGCAGGATCACATCGATATTGCTGGCCGGCTCGATCATGCGCCAGATTTGGGCACGCGTGCCCCTTCCGATCAAGCCGGTTGACGCGATCTCCTTGATGCGGTTCCGCTAATTGCCTTGGGCGAGAAGCTTCTGATAGGCGGGGAGGGTCAGGAAATCTGCCAGTTCCTCGTCAAAGACCAGGCCGCGTAAAATCTCGCTGGCCGCAACGAAATTCCCGCTTTCGAAAGCGGCGTCACCGAACTCGGCCTTGATCTTCTCAAGCTCTTCGGTGAAGTACGTCTCCAGCAGCTCGTTGGTAATCTTGCGTCCGTCGCTCAGCGCGGCGCCATGCCCCCGCCATTGCCAGAGCTGCGTGCGGGAAATCTCTGCCGTCGCGGCATCTTCCATCAGGTTGAAAATCGGCACTGCCCCCGATCCGCCCAGCCACGCGGCCAGATAGCGAATGGCCACGGTGATATTGCCGCGCACGCCGCCCTCGGTAATGTCTCCCTTGAACGGGGTCTGAAGGTCGGCCGCAGTGGTGTGGACGTCCTGACGCTGCCGCGCGATCTGATTGGGGTTCGGCATCAAGCGGTCGAACACTTCCATGGCGACAGGCACGAGCGCGGGATGCGCGACCCATGTGCCGTCATGGCCCTCGCCGGCTTCACGCTCCTTGTCGGCGCGCACTTTCGCAAACGCCGCAGAGTTGGCGGCCTCATCGTTCTTGACCGGAATCTGCGCGGCCATGCCGCCCATCGCGAAGGCGCCGCGCTTGTGGCAGATCTTGATCACGTGCAAGGCATAGGCACGCATGAAGGGAACCGTCATCGAAATGATGGCGCGGTCCGGCAACACCATCGCGGGATTTCTGGAGTGCACTTTGATGAAGTTGAAGATGTAATCCCACCGTCCGCAATTGAGCGCGACGATATGATCCTTCAGCTCAAAGAGGATCTCCTCGGCATGAAATGCACCGGGGAGAGTTTCGATCAGGACGGTCGACTTGATCGAGCCCTGCGGGACTGCGAGCCGCTCCTGTGCGTATTTGAAGACGTCATTCCACAGCCGCGCCTCGAGATAGTGCTCAAGCTTGGGAAGATAGAAATACGGCCCGGACCCCTTCGAGAGAAGCGTCTTCGCGTTGTGATAGAAGTAGAGACCGAAATCGAAGAGCGATCCGGAGATCGGCGTGCCGTCGACCAGAAAATGCGCTTCGTCGAGATGCCAGCCGCGGGGGCGTGCCATCAGCACAGCCCGCTTTTCGCCGAGCGAATAGGACTTCCCGCTCGCCGGATCGGTATACGAGATCGTACCCGCCGCCGCATCGCGCAGATTGGCCTGGCCCTCGATCATGTTGGACCAGGTCGGCGCGCTCGCGTCCTCAAAGTCGGCCATGAACATCTTCGCACCGCAGTTCAGCGCGTTGATCACCATCTTGCGGTCCACCGGACCGGTGATTTCCACGCGCCGGTCCTGCATGTCCTTCGGGATTGCGCCGATCTTCCAGTCGCCCTCGCGCACGGCCTTGGTTTCAGGGGCAAATTCGAGCATACCCTTCGGTCCGAGTTGCTGCTGGCGCGTCTTGCGCGCCGCCAGCCGGGCCTGGCGCTCGCCTTCGAATTTGCGGTGAAGCTCGCCCAGAAATGCAACTGCATCGGGGCTGAGGATTTCGTCCTGCTGCTCGGTCCTGGTGCCGGTGATCATGATACCTGGGGTGGCGGACATGGCTGTCATCCTTCGCTCGCGAGGGTGGGAGACCTTGGCATTTACGCTGCGCCGCGCAGAGGGTCAAAGGACTTTGATGCGGTTTCCCACATGATGAAAACAATCCTCATTCCGGTGCATGACCGCCGATTTCACTCGTAATGGCGCCTGCTGCGCTTTTGACCTTCGTTCCCCAGGTTTGCACGTGATCCGCAGTGAGGCGGGTCGCGGGCCCGGAGACGGACAGCGCACACGCCGGCTCGCCGCTTTCATTGTAGATGACGCTGGCGATGCAGCGCACGCCGCTGGCCTGTTCCTCGTCGTCGAGGGCGAAGCCCGCCTTGCGGATCCGGCGGATTTCGGTGCGCAACGCATCGAGCGTCGTGATGGTACGCCCGGTGAGTGCCTCGAGTGAATTCCTGGGAAGGTATTTGGCGAGATCGACGTCGTTGAGCGTGGCCAGATATGCTTTTCCGACGCCAGAGCAATGGAGCGCGACCCGATTGCCCGGCCGCGCGAAGGTACGCATCATCTCGCGCGATTCGAGCTGAGCCAGATAAACGGCCTCGCCCTTTTCAATCACCGCCAGATTGACGGTCTCGCCGGTCTCCTCGCGAAGGCGGCGCATGTGGGGGCGCGCGATCTCGACGATATCGCGTGACTTGAGAAAACCGTTCCCGGCGATGAAGGCCTGAACGCCGACGTACCAGAGCTTGTGTGCGGCGTCGAATCGAACATAGCGCTGCGCCTGTAGTGTGGTGAGCAAGCGGTGCGCCGTCGAGGTTGAGAGCTTGACGTCCCGCGCGATGTCGGTGAGCGCCAGCCCGTCGCCGGCTTCCGCGACGCGGTTGAGGATAGCGATGGCGCGGTTCAGCGACTGGACATGTCCGTCGTTGCGCGCGGCGGGGGTTCTGGCATTCGGTCGTGTCGCGCGTCGCGGCGCCAAGGGCATTCTCCGGCCAGTTGAAGCTTAACGATCGAGCCAGGCTTCGAGCACCGCGTTGACGACGTGCGGCTGCTCGACCAGCGGAAGATGGCCGCATGTCCCGACGAGCGTCAGTGTGCTGTCCGGCACAAGGGCGTGAAGCGCCTCGTGCTGCTTTGGCGGCGTCCAGCGATCGTCGCGTCCGCAGATGAATGCGGTCGGGCAACGCACGTCTCCAATCGAAGCTGCAGGATCGGGCCGTCCGAGCAGCGCGTTCTGCTGCCGCTCGAAGATCTCCGGCGTCGCGCGCGCGACCATTTGAGTCAGCTCGCGCACCAACCGCTGGTCGCGGGCACTGTCGGGGTGCATCGTGGGCACCAGCACCTGCGCGGCGAGCGCCTCCATGCCCTGCGTGCGGGCGATCTCAACCAGCTTGGCGCGCTTTTCGGGCTCGGCGGGATGCGGGCTGTCGAGTCCGGTGCTGATGCCGGCGAGGCGGTCGATGCGCTCGGGTGCGATGCGGACCATTTCAAAGGCAACGCGTCCGCCCATCGAATGCCCGGCGACGGCCAGCGGCCCGCTGGTTTCATCGAGGACCTTGTGGGCCATGTCGGTGAGAGAGCTTGCCGACGTCAGGTCAGGGACGTGAATCGCCCCCCGCGCGCGTAATGCTTCGATCTGGGCATGGAAAATCCACGCATCGCTCAGCATGCCCGGAATCAGGACCACGGTCAGGGATTGCATGTCTCGCTCCGCTACGGCGACGATGTGCGATCGTGCCGGCGTTAGGTTTTTGTGAGCCGCCGCCGGTTCCGCCGGACCTTGCGGGTCACCGACGCGGTGTATGCTGACGCGGCGTCCAGGCAGGCGCCATAGGGATCGTACGGCCGTTGGGCGAGCGAGCGCAAGGCGACCGAGACGGCTCTATTCCCGGCGCGCGCAAAAGCGGCTGGCTTTTCCTCAACCATCCGCCGGCTCTCGGGGATGTCACCGCCCTGATAGGTAAACAACGCCATACGCAGCGTCATGACCATGGTGCTTTCCACCCAGAGGGCGGCAAGCTGTGCCCCGAGAAGGGTGGAAGCCGGGAGATTTCTTTGCATGAACAACCAGGGACAGGATTATTGGGAGGCAAGTATAGGCACCTTTCCCGGCCGCGATGCAACACAATCATTTCACCGGTCCCAGGCCGCGCTCTCACACGAGAACGAGGTGATTATCAAACGCGAGAGGGGCGGAATAGTTCTCGCGAATCGCGAGTCCGGCCGGTGAAATTTCGATTCGTTTGATCTCGCCCAGCCCTGTCGTCGCCCAAAAAGTGCCGGGTCGATGGTCTGCCGCGAGCCCGCAGACATCCTGTAACGAGAGCCCACCCACCGAACGGCCATCGGAAAGTGTCCATGCCTCGATACGTCCCCCGCGCGGACTTGTGACGGCGAGATAGGTTGCGCTGGTGTCAATTGCGACAGAGCCGACATAACCACGCAGCGCGTCGCTGTCGTCGCGCGGCGCGTCGAACAGCTCTACGCGGCCGTCGATATCCATTACTCCGACAAGCGGGCGCCACACATCTTTTTTCTTGTCCTGCATCCCGAATGCGACGTGACGCCCGTCCGGCGACGGCGCCATGTGCCGGATTGAAAGCGAGCGCAGCGTCCGGTCCAGTTCGACCTTGCGGATGAGACGCCCGTCATGGGAATCGAGAAGGGCGAGCGAACTCTCGATCGTATCGGGATCGACCATGGATCCGGCGTGATCCTCCGCCGTTTCCAGTCCGCCATTGGCAATCACAAGGCGCGCGCCGCCGTCGAGAACGGTAAGATCGTGCGGTCCCAACCCTACCGTTTCCCATTGCGCCAGAGGGGTTTTTTGACCGATCCGCCGCAGGACCGCGAATCCATTTCCGCTCTCGGCTTCGATCTCGGTGGCGAGGAATGTGCGCGTGCGGGAAACCGGTAGCACGTGCCCGGCGAAGATGTGCCCCGTCACAGGCGCATGGCGCTCGGTGATTTGGCCGGACGGTTCGACGATGGCGACAAAAGCGCCAGGGCGACGTGCCGCAATTGCATAGGGTCCGCCCCCGCCAAAGGCGGCAAGGCCGTGGCCACGTGCGGCCAGCGGCGCGTCGATGCCGGTGTTGCGGCTCCAGATCGCCAACTCGTCCGTGCCTCCGGGCCGGCGCGCGGCCGAGATCAGCCGTGTACGGATGGGCGCGGCATGTGCCGCCGTTGCGCAGCCGAGCGCGGCGGCGCCTGCGAGAAATCCACGTCTGTTAATCGCCATCGAGTGCATTGAATCCCAGTACGATGTTGAGCTTGGGCGGCAGGATCGCACGCCCGGTGTCGCGCGCCGCCTTGAGCATGGCGACGGCCTGGTCTAGCGCCGCCCGCTCCTGTTCATCCGCAGCGGCTTCGCCGATACTTTCAGGGAGCGCGTCGAAAGCGGATTTTGTATCCGTCATGGCTTTGCTCAGAGGTGCCGTTTCCGCCGGATCCAGGCCCTCGCTGAAAACGTCGATCATCGCCTGAGTGGTCTCGAGATCGAGTTGAAGATTTCGCTTGCTGCGCGCGCTGCGCCAGTTTTCGGCGGCTTTGGGCTTGGCGTTCTCGGCTGCATCCCCCATGACGCCAACGAGCTTGATGTCAAGCATGCGCTGGAATGAGGTCATGAGGTCGGTCAGCAGCAGTCGTGCCGCCTCGGCGCCATCGGTAAATCCCCCGGTGACGGTCTTGCCGTGTTCCAGCGCGTCGCGCGGACCATCGGCGGCGGTCCAGTTGGATACGATCTCCTTCGCGACGGTCGCGAGGTTCAGCGCGATCGCTTCGCCGACGGCGCAGGCGCGCGGCGCGGCGAGATCGATGTGGTCATAGAGCAGGCGTTCGAGGGCGGGAAAGCCCTGCACCGCCACACTGCCTTGCGCAAAGGTGTCGGGGTCGAGATCGTGCGGGTCCGTCCCGGTCAGCAGCGCGGAGAGCCCTTTTGCGGTGGCGTTGCGCATTTCCGGCCAATAGTTGACCCGTTCTGCGCGCAGGAAAAGCGAAACGGGTCCGGTGCGGATGTGGTCGACGGCCTGCCACGCGTCGGCACTCTTGTGGAAAGTCTCGACCAACGTTGCTTCGTGCTCGCGCGCGGGAGCCTTGCAGAATGCCGTCCACGCGGCATGCTGCGAGGCGGTCGCCGATTCCAGGGCGCGATAGCGCGGAAGAAGATATTGGTCGATGACGCGCAGCGCGATCGTGGACTGCGTGTCAGCAGCGATTGCAGGTTGCGCGCAGATCGCGGCGAGCATGAGCGCAAACAGGACGCGGATCACCATCACTCTCCCTTTACATAACTATCAAGCGCGGTGCGCTCTTTATGACTGAGTGCATGATAGTGCAAGCGGGCGCGCGCCGCTTCGCCGTCGTGCCAGCTCACCGCCTCGCTGACCGAGCGCGCCCGCGCGTCGTGCAACAGCCCGCCGCGTTGCAGGCTTGCGGCGGTGTCGAGCAACGGTGCCGTGCGCCATTCCTGCGGCGCCGCACCGCCCTCTGCGATCCCGTCCGCCAGCCCTTCGCCCATGTCGTGCACCAGTAGATCGCTCAAGAGGGGTCCCGCGTGGCAGCCGTCGCAGCCCGCTTTATGGAAGGCCTGTTGCCCGGCGTCATTCGACGCGCGATTGGGTGGCGGCAATATGGCGAGATAGTCGAGTACGTAACCGACCAGCGCACTGCTGACTTCCGGCCTTTTCAAGGTGCCGCCATGCGGCGCCGCGCGGCAGGTGTGCTCGCGTTCCGTGCACTCGCCCCATGGCGCGGGAAGAACCGGTGTCGAAAGGCCCAGATCGCGGGAGAATGCGCGCACGGATTGGTCGAGAAGGGTCGGTTCAGAGGCTTTCCAACCAAATCGTCCCAGAACGCGGTGCCCGTTCGCGTCTTCGAACCAGTTGGCCCGTCCCGAAATGCCATCGTGATCTCGGTCGTCCACATCTTCGCGTGCGAGGATCTCATCTTGCGGAATCCGGGCAATCAGGCTTGCTCCCTTGAGGGAGGGCGCACGGCGCATGCTGATTTTAGACGCGCCAGCCAACGCATCATAGCCAAAGTCGTCGAGCTGTACGTGGGGCGCCCGCAAGTCGCCGCGCTCGACCCAATCGAGCTTCGCGCGTGCTTCCGCCGCGTGACCCTGGAGCGCACGCAGCTGCAACTGTTGCCCATAGACCGGATCTGCATAAGCAGGATCGGCGTTTCCCAGGCGCAGGATCATGCCGGTGCCGATCAGTGACCCAGTATTGCTGAGTGTCGCAATTCCGGCACCCCCCTTGACGTGGCAGCTCGCACAGGCGCGCGCATCGAACAGCGGTCCCAAGCCATCGGATGATTTCGTCGACGCGGGTGCGCCCGCCCATTCGCGTTCGAAAATTGCTTGCCCCATGGCGCTATCCAGCCCGTCCTGCGCGTGCGCCGGCGCGCCCAGGAAAAGCACCATCAGAACGCCGACTACGCAACGCGAAACCACCCCATCATCCCCGTGTCTTGGTGTTCGATGATATGGCAGTGCACCATCCAGTCGCCCGGATTGTCGGCCACGAATGCAATCTGCACACGCTCCTTTGGCGTCACCAGGACCGTATCGGTCCAATAAGGTTGGGTGCGCGCGCGGCTTGCGGAGATCACCTTGAAGGTGTGGCCGTGAAGGTGCATCGGGTGCGTGTGCGGTGTCCCATTGAAAAACTCGATAATGACACTGGCGCCGAGCGGAAATTCGGCGAGCGGAGGCGGCAGCGCCTCGTGTCCGCGCTCCGGCCATGTCCTGCCGTCGATCGTCCAGAAGGTGCGCGGGGCGAGACAAAGATCGTCCGCATACCGAAAGGTTTCATCGCTGTTGATGGGAATGCCCGCGACCGAAGGACTGGACGCGGCGCTCAGCGTCCAATTGAGGCGGAGGGCATGGTCCAGATCCGGTTCGGGGAGTGCATTAGAGATCAATGGTGCCGGTACGAACGCACCGGTTCTGCGCGCCGCTCCCATGGCCTCGAACGTCGCGAGGACGACAGGTTCGGGGGCGAAATAATCCACAAGCTGGAATTGCTCGCCGCGCAGAGGCGTGCGGACGCACAGATCGACGCGCATTGCCGGACCGATTTTTATGGTGTCGAGCGCGTGCGGCGGCACGGCATTTCCCTCATGCGCGATAATTGCCGCTTGTGCGCCCAGGACCCCCAGATTCGGGATGCGCGTGTTGTCGACATTGATGATCCGTATCCGGATGTTGGCGCTGGCGGGAACCTCGAAGTGGGGTCCAGGCGCGCCATTGACGGTGCGCAGCGTTCCGAACGTGCCGGCCTTTCCGGCGCCCTCGACGGTCAGTAGCGGCAAAAACGTGCCGTCGTCACCGAGCCTCCAGTCTTTCAGAACCAGCACGAGGTCATCATCGAAAGGCTCGGCCGCATCGCCGTCCACGATCAGCACGCCCGCCAGTCCGCGCCCGAGCTGGGTCACGGTTTCGCAATGCGGGTGGAAGAAGTAGGACCCGGCGTCAGGGGGTACAAAACTGTAGCGGAAGTGTTCGCCCGGCTGGACCGGCTGCTGAGTCACGTATGGCACGCCGTCCATCGCATTTGCGATCCGCATGCCGTGCCAGTGGACAGAGGTGTGACGACCATCGAGGGCGTTGGCGAAATCGATCGTCAACGCCTCGTCTTTGGTTGCGCGCAGCACCGGTCCAAAACGGGGCCCATAGGTGAAGAGCGTGCTCGGCGCATCACCTCGCCTGAACGTCGCCTGCGTCACTTCGGCCCGCAAGGGCAGGGGTGCCGCGCCGGCGCGGTATTCCGCGAGGCGCGGCCCGGAAAACTCGCCGGCTCTCCGTTCCGAGCATCCCGCAAGGGCCAAAAACGCGGTCGCGGCGCTGCTCATCAAGATCTCACGCCGCGACACGCCTTTGAACATCTTCAGTTAGGGCCTATGGCTGAAGGATTGTCGAGGCTGTCCGAGCCCTCGACCGAAATCGACAAATCGAGTGCGGCAACCACGCCCTCGATCGCGCGGGTTTGCGCAACGAGCGCGTCGATCGCGTCCGAGACGAGCTTGTTGCCCTCTTTATTGCCCGCGCCGATCATCTGGTCATAGGACTCGATGCCGCTGTCGGCGCGCACTTTAATCGCTTCGAGGCGTGCTTTCGCCTCGGCCATTTGTCGCGTCAGCGCGTCGGCCTTTTCGTTCGCCTTGGCCGTCGCGTAGTTCTTCAGACTGGCACCCTCGACCTTCGAGCCGTCGATGCGGGCGTAGCTGCCCTCCCACAGCGCAATCATCCCGACTTCGTCGTAGTAGTGCGAATTGTGAGTGTTGTCGGAAAAGCAGTCATGCTCCTCCTCGGGATCATGGAGGATGAGGCCGAGTTTCATCCGCTCGCCCGCAAGCTCGCCATAGGAGAGCGAACCCAGTCCGGTGAGAATGGTCGCAAGGCCGCCCTTGTCCCCCTTTTTCGCCAGGTCCTCGCGCGCGGCACCGCCGGGCGCCCAGTTCCCCGCCATCTCCTTCAAATCGGAGACGAGGAGAGTCGAGGCGGATTTGAGGTAAGCGGCACGGCGGTCGCAATGCCCGTGCGTGCAATTCTTGACGTCGTAGTCCGAGGCCGGCCGATTGCCCGCGCCCGGGCCGGTTCCGTTGAGGTCCTGCCCCCACAGCAGGAACTCGATCGCGTGATAGCCGATCGCGACGTTGGATTCGACGTCGTCGGCTTCCTGCAGGCTTTCGAGTAATTTGGGCGTGATGGTGCCCGCATCAACCGTCTTCGACCCGATCCGGATGCTGGAATTGGCAATGACGTTGAGTGTGTAGAGCGGGTTGGCGTCCGAGCTGTCGCCGTAGGCGGGATCAACGTAATCGATAAGCCCTTCGTCGAGGGGCCAGGAATTCACCTTGCCCTCCCACTCATCGACGATCGGATTGCCAAAACGGAGCCCTTCGCTCTGCTGATAGGGGACGCGCGCGGCCTTCCAGGCGGTCCGCGCAGCGGCCAGCGACGCCGCGGTCGGCTCCTTGATCAACGCATCGATGGCGCGATCGAGGTCTTGTGCGGTGGATGCCGCGTCCTCGTACATCGCCTGTGCGACGTCGCCGTAGGTTTTCAGAACACTCTTGGCGTCATCGGCCGCAAACGCGGGCGTGGCCGCAGCAGCGGTAAGCGTGCAAGCAATAAGAAGTCGTTTCATTGGACCGTTTCCCCACATCAAACCTGGCTTGGCAATACTTATTGACATTGCGACTAATTTTCAAATAGAAAATGCAAATGCGAATTGATCGCACAAGAGCTCCGGGGGGCTCGATTGGCCAAGTTTACGGGCGCTCGGTCGGCGTGGCGAAGAGGGGGGTATGATCATGAATATATTCACGCGTGGCGCGGGCCCGAAATGCGCGATGTTGGTCGCCGTGACGGCCTTGTGCAGCGGGGCCGGGATGTCCGAGGCCCGCGCGGACGAAGCGAATTTCTGGGAACGCGACACGCTGACCGGCGATTGGGCAGGGCATCGCACGACGCTCAGCGACCAGGGTATCACGCTCGAGCTTGGCTATACGGCTGAAACATACGGGAATGTTACCGGCGGCGTTGATGTCGGGTTTGCCTATGAGGGACGGGTCGAGGGGGCGTTGACCCTCGATCTTGAGAAGCTGTTGGGCTGGAACGGCGCGACCATCTACGCCAGCGCATTCTCCATCCATCACAGAAACGGTCTGGCGGTAGACTACACCGGCAGCCTCGCCGACCCGAGCAATGCCGAAGCCACGCTGGCGACGCGGCTCTTCACATTTTACCTCGAACAGTCACTGCTGGAGGACAAGCTGTCGTTGCGGATTGGACAGCTCGCGGCCGATGACGAGTTTATCACCAGCGATACGGCCGGCAATCTACTGAACGGGACGTTCGGTTGGCCGGTCTTCGTGTCGGCCAACCTGCCGAACGGCGGCGCCGCGTACCCGCTCGCAACGCCGGGTGCGCGGGTTGCGGTCGCGCCTGCCGAGCATGTGACGCTGTTGGCGGGCGTGTTCGCGGGCGATCCGGCGGGCAAGGGTTGCAACGATGATCCCCAGATCTGCAATTATCACGGGACGACGTTCTCACTGAGCGGGGGAACGCTGGGGATACTTGAGTTGCAATATCACCTCAACGATGAGGAAGACGCCACGGGGCTGCCTGCGACGTACAAGATCGGGGCGTGGTATCAGGCCGACGGCGCGTTCGCCGATCAGCGCACGGGCGCGAACCACGATGATGATTTCGGCATTTACGCGGTCGCCGATCAGACGGTGTTCGCAAGCGAAGACTTCAGCGCGTCGCTCTTTGCACGGGTCGGTGTCGCTCCCAACGACCGCAATCTCGTGTCGTTCTATGCGGACGCGGGGGTAGGTCTCGCGGGGCTCGTGCCGGGACGCGCCGACGACGTCCTCACCTTTGGTGCCGCTTACATGGACATCGGCGAAAAGGCGGAACAGGCTGACATCGATGCCGCGCTCGCCGTGGTGCGTGATTACGAAATCGCCTTCGAGCTGAACTATCTCGCCCAGCTCACCCCATGGTGGTCGTTGCAGCCGGACCTGCAATACATCATCCACCCCGGCGGAAATGTCCTGCATCCCGTGACAGGGCAGGACGTGGACGATGCGTTCGTGGTCGGACTGCGCACGAACTTCGCCTTCTGATGCGCCGAGGGCGCCGCGCGCCCGGCGCAGCGCCCTCAACGTCTGTCATCAGCCGGCGGTCTTGAGATTCGCTTCGGCAAATTGCCAGTTCGCGAGCTTGTCGAAGAACGTCTCGAGGAACCCCTTGCGATCGTTCTGCTTGTCGAGATAGTACGCGTGCTCCCACACATCGCACGTCAAAAGTGCAACGCCGCCGGTGACCAGCGGGCACTCGGCATCTTTCGTCGAGGTGACGGCAAGCTCCTTGTTCTTGGCAATCAGCCACACCCAGCCCGAGCCGAACTGATTGACGCCCTTGTCGACAAAGGCCGTGCGCAGCTTCTCCAGCCCTCCGAAATCGCGTGTAATCGCATCCGCCAGCGCCCCTTGCGGTGCCTTGTAGGCGGGCGTCATCGAATTCCAGAAGAAGGTGTGATTCCAGATCTGCGCTGTGTTGTTGAAGATCTTTTGGTCCTTGCCGTGCGACTGGCGAATTGCATCTTCGAGCGAGAGCGATTCGAACGGCGTGCCCTTCACGAGCTCGTTGGCCTTGTTCACATACGCGGCGTGATGCTTGCCATGGTGGTAGGAGAACGTTTTTGCCGACATATGCGGCTCAAGCGCCTCGGCTGGATAGGGGAGCGGGGGAAGAACAAATGTCATGGGCTTAAACTCCGGCTTGGCGGGGAGGAAAATGAAATCGGGTGCATCCGGTATCTAGTTGCCTGGCGCGCGCACCGCAAGGGCGAAACGCGCCAGCTTGCGTGCTCTCAACATTGCGATGTCGTGCGACGTCACGGTGACGATTGTTCGAGAGTTGGCGCGGCTTTGTCGCGGCGGCCGAACGAAGAACAGATCACGAAGAAGACCGGAGTGAGAAAAAGCCCGAACACCGTAACGCCAAGCATGCCGAAAAACACCGCGGTTCCCAGCGCTTGACGCGCCTCGGCTCCCGCGCCGGACGCGATCGCCAGCGGCACGACGCCGAAGATGAACGCAAAAGATGTCATCAGGATCGGCCGCAACCTCAATCGCGCCGCTTCGGCAGCGGCGTGGAATCGATCCTCGCCCTTGTCGAGCGCCTGTTTTGCAAACTCGACGATCAAAATTGCGTTCTTGCACGCGAGGCCGATCAGAACGATGAGGCCCACCTGCGTGAGGATATTGTTGTCCTGACCGCGCAGCAGCACGCCGCTGATCGCCGCGAGCAGCGTCATCGGCACCACGAGAATGACCGAGAGCGGAAGCGTGAGGCTCTCATATTGGGCGGCAAGAACGAGGAACACCACGACGACGGCGAACGCAAACACGAGCGAGGCCGTGTTGCCGACCTGCTTTTCCTGAAAGGCGAGCTCCGTCCATTCGAACGAAATGCCGAACGGCAAGATGCGCTGCGCGAGCGCCTCCATGCGTTCGATCGCCTGACCCGTCGACGTGCCCGGCAGGATCGACCCTTGCAGTTCAGCCGCGGGATAGAGGTTGAAGCGCGGGACGCGGGAGGGGCCCGTCGTATTGCTGAACGTCGCGACGGAGCTGAGTGGGACCATCTCGCCCTGATTGTTGCGCGCTTTCAAATCACCAAGTGCATCGACGTCGCGACGATATTGTTCGTCAGCCTGCGCTGTGACGCGATATGTCCGTCCGAGCAGATTGAAATCATTGACGAACGCCGAACCGAGATAAACCTCGAGTGCCTCGAACATCCGGTCCGGAGGCACGCCGAGCGCCTGAGCCCGCTCACGGTCGATATCGACGAACAGCTGCGGCGTCGCGATGTTATAAAACGAGAAGACCTGAGTAAGGCCAGGCACCTGGTTGGCCTCGATCATCATCGCCACCACGGCGTTGTAAAGGGCTTCGTCCCCGCGCGCCCCGCGGTCCTCGATCATCATTTTGAAACCTCCGGCGGTGCCGATGCCGCGAACCGGCGGCGGAGCGATGACAAAGACGGACGCGTCAGCAATGGCGGCTAGTTTTTGCTGCGCCTCGACAAGGATGGCGCCGCTTGAGCGGCGTTCCTCAAACGGCTTCAGGGGAACGAAGATCGTCGCGCCGTTCGAGGCGTTGGTAAAGCTTGCGCCGTCGAAGCCGGTGAACGCGGCGACGTGAGCAACTCCCTCAACAGAGCGAAGTGCCGTAATTGTACGCTGCACGACGGCGTCGGTGCGCGCGAGCGACGATCCAGGCGGGAGCTGGACGATCGTGAGGAGGTACCCCTGGTCCTGGGCGGGGATGAACCCGGCCGGCGTGGTCTTGAAGAGAACTCCGGTGAGAACGAGCAGGCCGGCATAGGCGACGAGCACCAGGCCGGCCATGCGCACAAGCCGCGCGACGATCTTGCCGTAGCGGTGAGACATATGCTCGAAACCGCGATTGAAGGCCCCAAAGAAACGCCCCAGCACGGATTTGGGTGGTGCCAGTTGTTCATCGCGTGGTTTCAGGAGAAGAGCGCACAATGCCGGCGAAAGTGTGAGCGAGACGATGAGCGATATGATCGTCGCCGAAGCGATCGTCAGTGCGAATTGCCGATAGAACTGCCCCGATATGCCGGGGATGAAAGCGGTTGGCACAAAGACCGCGGACAAGACCAGCGCGATCGAGATCAGCGCGCCGCCGACCTCGTCCATGGTCTTGCGTGCTGCATCGCGGGGCGTCATCCCTGCCTCAAGATTGCGTTCGACATTTTCCACGACGACGATCGCATCGTCGACGACGATGCCGATCGCGAGCACAAGCCCGAACAGCGATAATGTGTTGAGCGAGAAGCCAAACGCTTCCAGCACCGCGAAGGTACCCACGAGCGACACCGGAATGGCGATGATCGGGATAATCGCCGCCCGCCATGTCTGCAGGAAGACGAAGACGACAATCACGACCAGGATCGCGGCTTCGAAAATCGTCTTTTCAACTTCCTCGATGGATTGAGAGATGAATTGGGTCGGATCATATGCGATCGTGTAATCGACGCCGGGCGGGAAAGATTCCTTGAGTTGGGCCATCTGGGCCTTGATGGACTTCGCCGTCGCCAAGGCGTTCGATCCCGGCCGCTGGAAAATCGGCATCGCGATCGCGGCTTTGTCGTCGAGATAGGAGTTGGTGGAATACTCCGTCGCGCCCAGCTCGACGCGCGCAAGATCGCGCAGGTGAATGAGGCGCCCCTGCGCGTCCGACGCAATCAGGATATTCTCGAACTGCTCAGGCGTCTCCAGCCGACCGAGAGCTTGCACGGGGATTTCAAACGCGCCCTGGCGCGACATCGGCGGCTGGTTGAGGACGCCGCCGGCGATCTGCACGTTTTGCCCCCGCAAGGCCGTCAGCACGTCGCCGGCGGTCAGATTGAAGGCCGCAACGCGCGCCGGGTCGAGCCAGATGCGCATCGAGTATTCGCGGGCGCCGAACAAGCGCAAAGAGCCCACGCCGTCGAGACGTGCGACCGGATCGCGGACCTGCTGAAGGGCGTAGTTTGAAATGTAGAGCTGGTCGCGCGAGCCGTCGGGCGAAAACAGGTGAACGACCATCAAGATGTCAGGCGAATTCTTCGTAGTCGTCACGCCGAGGCGCTGCACCTCCTCCGGCAAGCGCGGTAACGCAGTGTTGACGCGGTTTTGCACCAGCACCTGTGCCTTGTCGAGATCGGTCCCCAGTTTGAAGGAGATCGTGAGCGCAAGGCGCCCGTCGGCGGTCGACTGCGACGACATGTACAGCATGTCCTCGACGCCGTTGATCTCCTGTTCGAGTGGTGTTGCAACGGTTTTTCCAACCGTTGAAGCATTCGCGCCGGGGTAGTTCGCGGACACGACGATGGTTGGCGGTGCGATTTCGGGATATTGCGCGATCGGCAACGCACCGAACGAGACCGCCCCGGCAAGGACGATCAGAATGGAGATGACGGCCGCGAATATGGGGCGATCGATGAAGAATTTTGAGAGCGGCATGGGTGCTGGTCCGCCTTAGAGCTATTTCGCGTCCGAGGCGACTTGGATGGTTCCATCTTTTGCCGTGACATCGACGCCGGGGCGGATACGCTGCACGCCGTCGATGACGACGCGATCTTGCGCGTTCAGGCCCTCGCGGATCGCCCGCAGGCCCTTGATTTCATGCCCAAGCGTCACGTAGCGCTGTTGCACCTTGCCGTCGTCCCCGATCACCCAGACGAACTTCTTCGCCTGATCGCTGAGGATCGCCGAGTCGGGAATGAGGATCGCGTCATACTCCCCCGATCCCAGCAGCTGGAGACGGCCGAACTGGCCCGGGCTCAAGAAGCGATCCGGATTGGGAATGAGGGCGCGGCCGCGCAGCGTGCCGGTTTGCGCGTTGAGCGCGTTGTCGACGAAATCCATGTGACCTTCGTGCGTGAAATCGGTCTCATCGAGGAGCCGTACCCGCACCGGATTGGGCGTGTCCCGGGAGCTGACGCGTTCCCCCGATTTGCTCTGCCGGCTGTATTTGAGATACGCGCTTTCGCTCGCATCGAAGACAAAGTCAATCGGATCGACGGTTACGATCGTGGTCAACAGCGTGCCGCCCGTATCCCCGCCCGAAACGAGATTGCCGACACTGACGCGATTATCGGAAATGCGGCCCGAAATCGGCGCCTTGATCTGCGCGAACTCGACGTTGAGCGCCGCCGCGCGTTCCGCGGCCTGAGCGGCGGCGAGCGATGCATTCGCCTCGTCGCGCGCCTGAATACGCTGGTCGAAATTCTCCTGGGATATGGTCTTGTTCTTGACGAGTTCCTGCCCGCGCGTCACGTCACGGTCGGCAAGCTTGAGCCGTGCGGTCGCGGCGAGCATGTCGGCATGGGCCCGGTCGAGCGCGGCCTGATAGGGCCTCGGATCTATCTCATAGAGCAGAGCGCCCTTTTCAACATATTGCCCGTCATTGAAGTGAACCGAATTGAGATAGCCGCTGACCCGCGCGCGTATGTCTACGGTGTCTACCGCTTCGAAGTGCCCCGTGTATTCGTCCCAGTCGATCGCTTTTTCGATGGCTGGTTTGGCGACGGTCACTTCGGGAGGGCCGCCAGCCTGCTCGCCTCCCTCCTTCTTGCACGAAGCGAGTGCGACGACCGCTGTAACGACAAGCATAACCGACCGGCCGCGGCGCGGCCGCTGTCCCGTGACGTTCATGGTTTCACCCCAATGCGAAGCAATATCAATTGAGAGTAGTATAGGCCGTGCTGCACCTGCGTAAAAGGGGGACGGTTCAGCTTTTCCATGGTCAAGCTTGAAGCGGGGTGGACGGAACGTTCGCCGGGGCTCCGCCGTTAAATTTTTATTCGAGCTGAAGAGGAACGCACACCATGTGGTCAATTTCCGGCGATCGCGCGCGTGATACCGCAGACGAGGACGGAGGCGCGCTTGGAACGTCCGCCTTCCAGGCGCGCGGTGAGATCGACGAGGACGTGCACGCGACAGTGCGCGTGCCGCTCAGCGGCGTACGTCAGATCGACGTTGTCTTTTGCGACGGCGAAACGGTCTCCCACAAAATCGGCCGACGCCGCACCGGATGGGTTCAGGTCGTGTGCGGCTGCGTGGAGGTCAATGACGAAATCCTGAGCGCGGGAGATGCGGTGACCGTCGGGGCGGACACCCGGATCAAAGCGCGCGGCGAGGAGGGCGCGATCCTCGTGATTTTCGACCTGCCCAGTCCGTAGGCACGGTAGTAGGCGGATCACAGCGCTTGTGCCACACTGAACCTCCCCGCTTGCCGTGCCCGCCGAAGGACATTCCGCCATGACATCCCCCGATCCGATCTCCACGGTCATCGTCCCGCGCACGGCGGATCTGGGCGACGGGTTCACCGTGCGCAGGGCCCTGCCGCATCAGTCGCGCCGGATGGTGGGACCGTTCGTGTTTCTCGACGAAATGGGTCCGGTGGTCTTGCGCGAGGGGCACGGCCTCGATGTGCGTCCCCATCCTCACATCGGGCTCGCAACGGTGACCTATCTTTTCGATGGAACCATCACGCACCGCGACAGTCTCGGCGTCGTGCAGGATATCAAGCCGGGCGATGTCAACTGGATGACCGCAGGGCGCGGCATCGTTCATTCGGAGCGCTCGCCCGCGGATGCGCGGACCGGTGGCGCGAAGCTGTTCGGGATCCAGTCGTGGATCGCGTTGCCGAAGACGCACGAGGAGACGGAGCCGAGCTTCGTCCACTACGGCAGCGACGTCCTGCCGAGCGTGGCCGGCGACGGCTTTGAGCTGCGCGTTATCGCCGGGGAGATGTTCGGCGTGCGTGCACCGGTCGCGACGCTGTGGGACATGTTTTATGCGGATGTGCTGCTGGAGCCCGGCGCGCGCCTGCCGATGCCGGCCATGGTCGAGGAGCGCGCGGTCTTCGTGGCACAAGGCGAGATCGAGGTCGCCGGGCGCAGCTTCGGAGATGGCACACTGGTGGTGTTCAACGCCGGTAGCGAGGCTCTCGTCACGGCGAGGAGCGCGGCACGTGTTATGGCGCTCGGCGGGGCGACGATGGACGGGCCGCGTCACATCTTCTGGAATTTCGTGTCGAGCCGGCCCGAGCGCATCGAGGCGGCGAAGGAAGACTGGAAAGCGGGACGCTTTTCATCCGTACCCGGAGAAACGGAATTCATTCCGCTTCCCTGACAGCCGGGTACGGCCGCCAGCACCCGGCCTGGTCGCGCACATGGCCCTCAGAATCGATATTCGCGCCGTCGATCGGGACTTTGCCATACCCGCCGGGAAGATCGAGCACGTAGGTCGGCTGGCACAATCCAGACACGCGAGCGCGCAAGGCACGCATCAATGTCTGCCCTTCCGCAATGGTGGTTCTGAAATGCGCGGTACCAGGTGCCAGGTCGCCGTGGTGGAGATAATAGGGCTTGATGCCGGCTTCGACGAAGGCGCGCATCAATGCCTCAAGGATTTCGGCATTGTCGTTGACCCCCTTGAGCAGGACGCTCTGACTGACGAGAACGCAGCCGGCACCGCGAAGCCGCGCGCAGGCCTCGCGCGCCTCGTGCGTCAGCTCGCGGGGATGGTTGGCATGCAGCGCGATGTAGGTCATCACGCGCTCATCGATCAGCGAACGGATGAAATCGTCGGTGACCCGGCGCGGATCGGCGATCGGGACACGGGTGTGCCAGCGAATGATCTTCACATGCCCGCTGGCCGCGACGCGCGACGTGATAGCGGCCGCACGGCGCGGCGAAAGAATGAACGGATCGCCGCCCGTGAGGATCACTTCCCAGATTTCCTCACGGGTCTCGATGTAGCGCAGCGCCGCTTCGAGCTTTTCCTCGTCGAGCCCGGGCGCCTTGCCCGGGCCCACCATCTCGCGGCGAAAGCAAAAGCGGCAATAGACCGGGCACACATTGACCGCCTTGAGCAGCACACGGTCGCGGTGGCGATGGACGATCCCTTCGACCGGGCTGTGGCCGAGGTCGCCGATCGGGTCGGCCAGTTCCTCCGGCCTTATCTCGAGTTCGCGCAGATCGGGCCGGAACTGGCGCGCGATCGGGTCATTGGGGTCGTTCGGATCGATCAGCGCCTCAAGGTGGGGCGTAATCGCGACCGCATATCGCGCCGCGACCTCGCTCAATGGCGACGATCTGCTCATGGCGCGGGCGTCCACGTCACATCATCAATGCGCCGCGCGTTGGTCGCGAGCATCACCAGCCGGTCGAGGCCGAGTGCGACCCCGCTTGCGGGGGGCATCTGGTCGAGCGCGGCGAGAAAATCCTCGTCGATCGGGTAGCGTTCGCCGTAGACGCGCTCTTTTTCGGTCATTTCGGATGCAAAGCGGCGGCGCTGCTCCCCGGCGTCCGTCAGTTCGCCGAAGCCGTTGGCGAGTTCGACGCCGCAGGCGTAAAGCTCGAAGCGCTCCGCGACCCTGGGATCATGCGGGCAGGGGCGCGCCAGCGCCGCCTCGGCACGCGGATATTCATCGAGCAAGGTCGCGCGCTCCAGTCCCAGATGCGGCTCGACCTTGGCGCTTAGCACGCGGCTGAAGACATCCGACCAGCTATCATCGTCAGTGACCCTGACGCCGGCGCTGACCGCGAGCCCGGCGAGTGCGTCGCGGTTGCCCGCTCCGGCCGGATCGATCGTCGAGAGCAGGTCCATCCCGGCATGGCGCGCGAACGCCTCGGCAACGGTGAGCCGCTCCGGGGCGCGATTCGGATCGCAGGTCCGCCCCTCGAATGCGAGCCACTCGCACCCTTCCGCCTGTGCCGCGATCGAAAGCAGGGCCACCGCGTCCGCCATCACCTGCCCATAGGGCTCGTGGGCGCGGTACCATTCGAGCATCGTGAATTCGCTGGCATGAAGCGGGCCGCGCTCGCGGTTGCGAAACACCCGTGCAAGATCGAAAATGCGCGTCTCGCCCGCCGCCAGCAGCTTCTTGCACGCGAATTCGGGCGAGGTATGAAGAAAAAAGGGCGCAGACGTGCCGTCAGGCCCGGTCACATCCGCGCGCATCGCGTGCAGATGCGCCTCATTGCCCGGTGAGACCTGAAGGGCCCCGCATTCGACCTCGATAAAGTCGCGGTCGTGGAAATAGCGGCGCACCGCGGACACGATGCGCCCCCGCGCCACAAGATACGGGCGGCGATCCTTGTGGCGCTCTTTGTCCCACCACGGCGACGGCGCCCCGGTCATGATTGCACCACGCGGGATTTGAGTTTGCCGGTCCGCCCTGCTATGACGCCGCCCAACACAGAGGAACGAATAGACAAGATCATGGTCAAGGTTATCGCGAGCAGCGTCCGCAAAGGCAACGTCATCGATCTGGGTGGCAAGCTGTGTGTCGTCCTCAAATCCGAAAATTTTCACCCCGGCAAGGGCACGCCGACGACGCAGATTGAAATGCGCCGCATCTCCGATGGCGTCAAGGTGAATGAGCGCTACAAGACCACCGAGCAGCTCGAGCGCGCCTTTATTGACGAAAAAGACCACAATTACCTGTACCAGGATGGGGACGGCTTCGTCTTCATGGACCCCGAGAGCTTCGAGCAGGTCACGGTGCCGGGCGATGTCGTGGGCGACAGCGCGGTCTACCTCCAGGAAAATATGAGCGTGAAGGTCTCGCTCCACGATGGCGTCCCGATCGCGATGGAGCTTCCCCAGCGCGTGACGCTCGAAATCGTGGAAACCGAGCCGGTTGTGAAGGGTCAGACCGCCTCCGGCTCGTTCAAGCCGGCAATGCTGTCCAACGGCGTGCGCACCATGGTGCCGACCCATATCGTCGCCGGCACACGTGTCGTCATCATGACCGACGATGGTTCCTACGTGGAACGCGCAAAGGACTAGGGGTCAGCGGCCACTCGGCTGGATCCCGGGCGGAGGCTCTAGCTTTCGAGGCCGAGCCAGCCGCACACGCACCGCTCGACAGCACGCGCGAGAAACGACAGCAATTCGGTGCGCTGCTCCGGGCTGAACGTTTCGCCCGATGCCGATCCCAACACCAGCAACCCGTCCGGCGCCTGGCGTCCGAACGACAGCCGCAGCAGCGCCTCCGAGCGGATACGCCGCGCGTTTTTGCCGTAAATGGCCGGCATCCGCTTGCGTCCGTCATTGAGGATGTGCTGGACGCAGCGGCCCAGCACGTCGTCGATTGTGCCCTCTTCGAGAATCGCGATCCCGGCGGGCGGGGTGTGCGGCATTTTCGAGTTTTGCGGGGCCTCGATGCACACGACGACGCTATCGACGCCGATCAGCGGCCCGACATCGGCCGAAAGAATCCGGATAAGCTGCGAGAACGAGCGCGCTTCGATCAGCTTGAGCACCGCAGCGTGGACTCGCTCCTGGGCCAGCAGATTTGACGAGGCCGCTTCGATCAGTGCCTGGCCGTGCGCGCGCACGGCGTTCATATCGTCGCGCAGGCGCGTAATCACGTAGCTCTGGAGATCGAGAACGTTGGCGTCGCGCTTCTTGCGTGCCACAAGCGCAGCCAGCAGGTCGGGATCGCCCGCGAAATGCTCGGGATTGGCGAGAACGAACGCCTTGATATCGGCGGGCGAGGGGAACGCGGTGAGGGCTCCGGAATGATCGAAGGTCTGCGACACGGTCTGGAACTCCTCC
>Ga0209643_1001450_pt1 | contig 22206 bp, 23 predicted proteins | sample AutmiccBRH37_all_FD_187383 | JGI IMG/M metagenome (GOLD analysis project Ga0209643, IMG submission 187383) | Deep subsurface microbial communities from Mt. Terri, Switzerland - Autotrophic microbial communities BRH/37_all (SPAdes) (version 2) | ecosystem: Environmental > Aquatic > Deep... | reverse complement strand
AAATAACCCTGATGTTATTATTCTAGATTATTATCTGGATGGCGTGAATAAAGACGCAATGAACGGTATGGAAACATTGGACAAAATAAAGGCCATAAATTCAAATATTCCTGTGGTTATGTTGTCTTCACAGGACAAAATTGACATTGCCATAAGCTGTATGCATCACGGTGCATTTGATTATGTGGTAAAAAGTGAAACTGCCTTTGTGAGGCTCCAAAAAATTATTACCGCCATTTTTGAATTCAAAAAAATTGAAAAACAGCTGAATTGGTATATGGACAGGATGTAACTCCAGAATAAAAAACATTAAATTTATTCAATCAACAAAGTTTCTGATGCTGACAATATTGTATTTATAAAAGTAAAAATCTCACTTATAAAACACAAACGTCCGTTTCTATTTAGAACGGATTTTTGCGTTTGATAAATAAAGCATTTTATTTATAATACAACAATCTTACAAGTTTATTCATTAATAATAAGCAATTTAACATCAGAATAAATTTTTAAAACCAACATTATGCAAGTAGCCGTAACAAGAAAAAAAAATATATTTTACCCAGATCCTTCCCGGGTAATCGCCCGTTTTCTTCAATTAAATGATGAAAGGTCGGCAGATATCATCAGACAAGTTTTGGCAATGCCTGAAAAAGATGTGAATACAGCGATGAGCCAGTTATTGAGAGGTTATTCAAGGAGACACAGAAATATATCACGAATATTTGAGAACCATTTTAACAAACTGGCTTCCATTTTTGATAAGATTGAAGTTAATGAAGAAGATCTTACTATGGCTCAGAAAGCGCTAATAGGATCTTATTTTACGATGGAATACTCCATTGAATCGGCTGCTTTTTTTAATCCGTCTGCTATGGAACATCCAGATCAGTCAGAATTGAGAAAAAATGAGAAAAGGGTAATTTTCAGTTTTCGGGCTACAGGTGAAGGACATATTTCTTCTGTTGTATTCCGAACAGGAATTCTTGATAAAAATAGTAACCTAAGTATTGAACCGGTTGGGAAAATGCTTGCTGAGGCAGATAAAATTATACAAACTGTTTACGACAAAAAAAGTTTTCAGGTGAAGCTGAACGAAATGCAAGTCCATGAAACAATTATTCCGCCTACAATTATAGACAACCCTGTTGAAATACAAGACAATGAAAATTTGATTCCTTCAGTAGTTATAGACAAAAAGGATAAAATACAAGATAAACTCAAAATTATTTCTCCTGATTTTATCTTAGATCAATTAGGCGATAGTTTTACCTATGAAGAATTGACAAAGATTCTTGAAATAGCAATTAAAGACCCTGAAATTACTGAAGGCCAGATTAAAATTATAAATCAAATTTTATGGATGGCATCCGCACATTACGAAATTCATTTTTCAATAGATTCTGCCATTTCAGAAAGGGTTATTTTCCCAATATCCGCTACAGAAAAAAAAGGTATTGAAGATGCGAGGTTTGTTAAATTCACTGACGATAATGGAGAAATTACCTATTATGCCACTTACACCGCTTATGATGGGATGACCATTCTTCCTAAGTTAATAAGTACAACCGACTTTTATAATTTTAAGATTTTGCCTATTAATGGTGAAATTGCCCGTAACAAAGGAATGGCTTTGTTTCCAAGGAAAATCAACGGAAAGTATGCGATGCTTTGCCGAATGGACGGGGTTAATAATTATATCGCCTATTCAGATAAAATCAATATTTGGAACGATGCTAAAATTATACAAAAACCCAAATATCCTTGGGAACTCGTGCAAATAGGCAATGCCGGTTCCCCAATTGAAACGAAAGACGGTTGGCTGGTTATTACGCACGCAGTAGGTTCTATGAGAGAATATACGTTGGGTGCTTCGCTTTATGAACTTGACAACCCAGAAATTGAGATTGGGAGATTGACTGAACCGTTGATGGTACCTAATGAATTGGAAAGAGAAGGTTATGTACCAAATGTTATTTATTCTTGCGGTTCCATTATTCATAATGATGAGCTAATTATTCCTTACGCAATGTCAGATTATTCATCTACTTACGCCACTGTAGATCTCGAAGAACTGCTGAATGCACTTAAAACTTCGCCTAAAATTAACAAGAAGTAGGCTTCGACCAATAAAATTTCAATTACAAAGGGGAACCTTAATTTCCCCTTGTAAATACATTTTTTAGTTGGCTTTTTTAAGCAAAATAAACGCAGCCACATACCTAAAGAGGGCCAATTATACTGTCCTTGCTTCCCTTTCACTACATTGTAAAAAATTAAACTCAAGAATGTCTAGCAAAAAATAAACAGGTGCAAACTTATTGACAATCTGTGAATCATGTAACTCTTTCCTTAAATTATGTAACACTTTTCAATAGTAAGAACCTCAAATTTGCAAGATAATAATTAAGTTTAATCATATATCTAAAATAAAAATTATGAGTTCAGGAAAAGTAGTATTAGGTTTATTGGCTGGTGTTGCTGCAGGTGCCATTGCAGGTCTTTTATTTGCTCCGGCAAAAGGTTCTTACACTAGAAAAAAAATTACCAAAAAAGGCAAAGACTATGAAAAAAAACTGGAAAAAAAATTCAGTAAAAATATAGAGATGGCCAACAAAAAATTTGACAAGTTAAAAAGTGATGTTACTGACTTTGCGCAAAAAAAAATGCATAAAGCAGAACAAGTTAAAGAACAAGTTAAAAAATAGTTAACGTCGGTAAAACCGGAATTACTATAATAAATTTTGCATATTGATATTTGCCCTGTCAGGATTTTTTTTAAAATAATGTGTATAAAGTACCCTAAATTTATATTACTGCGTTTGAGTTAGCCTGACGGGCATTTTCATTTTACCTTATTTTCAATCAGGTAAAAAACAACATCAAATAATCGAATAGAAATTTGTTGTACCTCAAACCCTATTTCCGAAAGGAAATAGATTTCTTAATGATTCAAATACCATTTACCCATGACTACCCCTAAAATACATGGAACAAAATACAAACACAAATAATATATCTGAAATCTTATTCATAACCTCCTATCCACCAAGACAATGTGGCATAGCTACTTATTCGGAGGATTTAATTAAGGCATTAAACAATAAATTTAGCAATTCATTCTCCATAAAAGTCTGTGCATTGGAATCAAATGGAGACACTTATGCTTATCCTGATGAAGTAAAATACACCTTAAAAACTTCATTGGCTAAGGATTATGAAAAGTTGGCCTATGCCATAAATAAAGATCCTCTTGTTAAAACCGTTTTGATTCAGCATGAATTTGGATTTTTCAAATCACAGGAACAAGCATTTCATCAATTATTGCTGGCAGTGTCAAAACCGATTGTCATTGTTTTTCATACAGTACTGCCCAATCCTGACAAACTTCTAAAAGAAAAAGTACAAAATATTGCGGCTGCCTGCAAATCAATCATTGTAATGACAAATACATCAGCTGAAATATTAATGCAAGATTACGATGTATCGCCAAAAAAAATAACTATAATTCCCCATGGAACCCATTTAGTTCCACGATTAAACAAGACTACTTTAAAACTGAAGTATAAACTAAAGGGTAAAAAAGTGCTTTCCACATTTGGTTTGCTAAGTTCAGGAAAAGATATTGGGACAACATTAGATGCATTACCCACCATTATTAAACAGTGCCCGGATACCATGTTTTTGATTCTTGGAAAAACCCATCCGGAAGTAGTAAAAAACGAAGGTGAAAAATATCGTGAAATGCTTGAGCAAAAAGTAGTGCAACTTTCCCTTCAAAATCATGTAAGATTCGTTAACAAATATCTGGAATTACCAGAATTGCTTGAATATCTGCAACTTACAGATATTTACCTGTTTACGGCCGATGATCCAAATCAAGCTGTAAGCGGCACTTTTGTTTATGCAATGAGTTGTGCCTGCCCAATCATTTCCACACCAATACCGCATGCAAAGGAAATGCTGACCGACGAAACCGGAATTATTTTCGATTTCCGCAACTCCAGCCAATTGGCCACTGCGACAATCAAACTGCTTAACGATGATCACTTACAAAAAAATATTGGCACAAATACCTTGCATAAAATTTCGTCCACGGTTTGGGAAAATTCTGCCATAGCGCATGCCAAATTATTTGAAAAAATGGATAAAGAACGCATTTCATTACAATACAATTTGCCCATAATTAATTTAAAACATTTTAAAAAACTGACAACCGGTTTTGGAATGATTCAATTTTCCAAAATCAATCAGCCTGATATTGATTCTGGGTATACGTTAGATGACAATGCAAGAGCACTCATTGCTATGTGTCAACATTATGAATTGACAAAAAATGAAGCCGATTTAGAATACATTCATATTTATTATAACTTCATAAAATATTGTCTGCAATCTGAAGTAGGTTTTTTAAATTATGTTGATGAACAAAGAATTTTTACCCCACAAAACAATAAAACCAACCTTGAAGATGCCAACGGAAGAGCGATTTGGGCCTTGGGATATTTGATTTCCATGAGTGCTATTCTGCCAAAAGAATCTCAAACTATTGCGTCGGATGCAGAATTAACGATACAACATGTATTGCTAAATATTGATCACATTCATTCTACGCGTGCAATGGCCTTTGCAATAAAAGGATTGTATTTTAGAAATAAAAAAAACAGTTCGCCACAAAACACCACATTAATTAAAAAACTTGCGGATCGATTGGTTCAAATGTATCGCCATGAATCCAACAATGAATGGCAATGGTTCGAGGGTTATTTAACCTATGCAAACAGCGTTTTGCCAGAATCATTATTATGTGCCTGGCTAGTTACAGGTGAAATCACTTATCAAAAAATTGCAAAATCTTCTTTTGATTTCCTTCTTTCGAAGACCTTCAGAAAAAATAAGATCAAAGTAATTTCAAACAAAAACTGGTTAAATACCAAAGAAAATTTAACCACCACACCTATTGGAGGCGAACAGCCAATTGATGTTGCTTATACCATTCTTGCATTGCGTAAATTCTATATGGTGTTTAAGGAGGAAACATACCGATTAAATATGGAAATTTCTTTTAATTGGTTTTTGGGAAGCAATCACCTAAACCAGATTATTTATAACCCTTGCACCGGTGGATGTTATGACGGACTTGAAGAAAATTCTGTAAACCTTAACCAAGGCGCAGAATCAACCGTAAGTTACCTGATGGCCAGACTTACAATGGAGAAATTTATCCTAAATGAACAAGATAATAAACGTCAAAAAGCACATAGTTTAAAGTTAGGAATGTAAAATTAACTGGTGCAATGTGTGAATCATATAACTTATTCGTAAAATTATGTAACACATCACTTGCTGAAACTGCCCATCTTTACATTGTAGTTTAACAATGATTTTTTGATAAAAATTTGCATAAAATACAAATAAAAAAAGTGGAGACCAGAACCCACTTTAAAAACGGCTTGCTTGGTTATTTAAATCTAATAACTGTTAGGGTAATTGGGAAGGGCAATAAAAAGCAAGAAATAAATTTAAAATTTTAAAAATGAAAAAATTAATTTTAGTAGTAGCATTGGCATTAGTTTCAGCAGTTGGTTTCAGCCAGAATCCTTTAACTGTTGGACAAAGTCAACTTAATGTCGGTGTGGGTCTGTCGGATAGAGGCGTTCCAATTTATTTAGGATTGGATCACGGAATCAGCAGAGATTTAACCATTGGCGGTGAATTATCTTACCGTTCTTTCAACAAATATGAAGGAAATAACAGATATGATCACGATGTTATAGGAATTTCAGGTAATTTAAACTACCACTTCAACAATGCCTTAAATATGTCTAACGAATGGGATTTTTATGTAGGTCCAAACTTAGGATACTATTCTTATAAAAATAACTATGATGGTTATGACGGAAGATATAATTCAGGTTTAGGTGTTGGTGCACAACTTGGTTTCAGATATTACTTATCTGATAAAGTAGGATTAAATCTTGAATTCGGTGGCGGAAACGCTTTCTCAGGAGGAAAATTCGGACTTACCTTTAAATTGTAAACTCTAAATAAAAATTTAAAAACATTGGTTATTATAGACTTCAAAATAGCCTATATCTCCAATGTTTTTTTTACACTAAATCTTAAAACTTAAAAAAATGAATTTAAAAAGAATCTTTGGGGCATTGCTTACCGCCCTCGGAATTGGCGCTTTAATTTATACTGCTGTATTATTTGTAAATAGCGGCGGTGACAGTAATTTTGCCATTAGAAATCTTGTTGTTTTTGGTATTCTTGGTATCATATTTTTTGCTGCCGGAATTAGCCTTGTGCGCACAACAAAAGACGAATCATAGCGTAAATCGCTAATTAACAGGATCTTTATTATTAACTTTTGATAAAAACTGAACCCCATTCTATAACTTAAACCAGCTAATCATTTTCATTATACCAAACTATCATGAATGATAAGAACAAAACAAAAAAAGAACGGGCTTCAAAATTAATCATTGATAATAAAGAAAATGCCGTTGAATTGGTAAATACCAATAATGCCGTTCCACATAAAAACGATGTTAAAGGGAAACATTTAGACACCTTAATTAATTCTAATTTAGAAAACGCATTGTCGTTAAGCATTGTGGCCAATAAAGAACTTGAAACTCAAAATGAGGAAAAAGAAAAACATATTGACGCATTGATTAAAGCAAATGAAAAAGCAACAGAAAACGACAAGCTGAAATCGGCTTTTTTAACCAATATGTCGCACGAAATTAGGACACCGTTAAACAGTATTTTGGGATTTGCAGATTTATTAAAAGATCCCAAACTTAAAAGCGAGAAGCAACAAAAATATATTAAAGTTCTTGAGAAAAGTGGCGCGCGTTTGCTTAACACCATTAATGATATTGTTGATATCTCAAAAATACATTCGGGCCAGGTTAAAGTAAACCTCAGCGAAACAAATATAAACAAGCAAATTGAGAAAATTTATAATTTCTTTAAGCCGGAGGCCGAAAGCAAGGGAATAAACTTTGTTTACAAAAAAAGCTTGCCAACAAAAAAAGCTTATTTTTTAACAGATTGTGAAAAAATATATACAGTGCTCATCCACCTTGTCAAAAATGCGATCAAGTATACCGATAAGGGTTCAGTAGAATTTGGATATGGCGGAATAAAATCAGCACCCTCACAAACACAATTATTGTTTTTCGTGAAAGACACAGGAGTTGGCGTACCAAAAAACAGGCAAGAAGCCATATTTGAAAATTTTGTACAGGCCGATATTGAAGATAAAATGGCCTTGCAAGGAAACGGATTGGGCTTGTCAATTACCAAAGCTTATATTGAATTGCTTGAGGGTAAAATTTGGGCAGAAAGTGATGAGGGCAAAGGCGCAAAATTTTATTTCACCCTTCCCTACCGCATTGATCTTGAAGAAAAATTAATACACTAAATAGCATAGAGTTACCATTGCCGTTACCAAAAAAGATATTTAACCCCCTAATTTAAAAAAATGAATATTAAAAAAACCCTTGGATCATTAATTATTGCTCTTGCAATTGGCGCCATCAGCTATCCTGTATTTTTGTTTATAAATACTGCCGGAGGGCAATTTACCACAAAAGTTTTAATCATTTTCGGCACGCTCGGTCTCTTATTTTTTATTTTAAGCATTGGTTTAATACGCACTTTAAAAGACAAATTATAGTTGTTTTTTCTGCCAGACAAAACTGTACATTGAATTAGAACAATATATTTTGTTAATTGAAACTTAAAATATAATTAGCCTTTTTTTCAATAATAATTATTTGTTCGTAAATAGTAATATCTTAAAAAATCATTTAAAAAACACTCAAATTATGAAAACAAAAACAATAGGAATTGTTATGGCCATTATAGGAATATTAATGATGATTTATACCGGTTTCAGTTATGTAACCACCGAAAAAGTAGTGGACTTAGGTCCGATGCAAATGAGTATGGAAAAAGAAAACCCAGTTCAATGGTCGCCAATTATTGGTGCTGTATTACTTGTTGGCGGCATAGTGCTTGTGGTCATTGACAAGAAAAAGTAATAAGTAAGACGGATCCCGATAGCTATCGGGACGGAAGACCGTAGTTGATATAGCTAAAAAAACTGGTCAACAATAAATAGCCAAGTTTAAACCACAATTTTAAATATTATAGCTAACAATACATTTTTTAAAATTTTAAAAAAAGCATCATTTTTCAGAAAGTGATGCTTTTTATTTGGAAAAAGACAATCCTTTTTTATTTAACCAGAAATAACTTAACCTTAGTCATTTAAAAAAAATTCTCTCGCTAAAATTTAAAAAATGTGTGAATTGTGTAACTATTTAAAATAATTGTGTAACAAATTCCGCAGCGAATGAAGTCACCTTTGATAGATAAATAACTGGGACAACTAAGTCACAGTTCAAAAATCATCAAAATGAAAATAAATAATATAACCCAAATAGCGGCTATGCTGTTATTCGTATTATTAGGAAGTTGCACAAACGACCAAGACGCAGATTTAACTGCAAGAACGGATTCAGCCGTATTAGGTGAGGAAATTTCCTTTGAACAATCAAAAGTTGAAGAATTAAAAGCAGTAAATTTAGGTGTTTCAGGCGACTTTGTAATTTTATCAAAAACCGGAATTACCAGTGTATTTAAATCTTCTATCACAGGAGATATTGGAACAAGTCCAATCACAGGTGCAGCAATGGTATTAAGTTGTGCAGAAGTAACAGGATCAATTTTTTCAGTAGATGCAACAGGTCCAGGATGCAAAATTACAAGTGCCACAATGCTAACTTCAGCCATTGGAGATATGCAAACCGCATATACTGATGCAGCAGGAAGATCTAATCCAGATTACTTAAATTTAGGTGCCGGAACTATTGGTGGTATGACACTATTACCTGGACTTTACAAATGGTCAAGTTCTGTAAATATCCCAACAGACATCACAATTTCTGGCAGCCCAACAGACATCTTTATTTTTCAAGTTGCGGGAACTTTAAAAATGAGTTCTTCAGTAAAAGTTATCCTAGAAGGCGGCGCTCAAGCCAAAAATATTTTCTGGGTAGTTTCTGATGCGGTGACTTTTGGAACAACAAGTCATTTTGAAGGAAACATTTTGGGACAAACAGGAATCAATTTGCAAACTGGTGCTTCAATAAACGGAAGAATGTTGGCGCAAACTGCAGTAACTTTACAAATGAATGCGGTTAACAAACCACAATAATTTTAAACAATAAACCCTATTTAAAAGGCGGTCTGAAAAGACCGTCTTTTTTTGTGTTTATAAACAGGATTTTTCATTAAAATATTCATAATGCATAAATAAAACAATTTACACATTTAATTTTTAGTTTCCCCTTCGGGGCAATGTTATTAAGTTAAGGAAATATTTGTCATGCCGTACAAAGGAGGAATCGCAACAAATGAGCAAGTATGATGGGATTCCTCGTACCTCGGAAGGACAAAAATAATGCTTAAATGTCTTAACTTAATGACATTGCCCTTCGGGGGTTAGGGGGCCTATAAATATGTGAATCTTGTAACTTTTTTAAAAAGTTGTGTAACATCTTCGACGCTAAATGAGCATATCTTTATCAGTTGATTGTTTTAACTATCGGTTATGGTTATGCTTACGTCAATTGATACAATATAATATTGAGAAATGAGCATAACAAATTTTGTTACAAAGCAGAATGATTAATGGCAAGCTGCATCTGTACCAATAAAAAATAAAACATTAACAGATGAAACGAGCCATAACAAATTTTGATACAAAGCAGAATGATTAATGGCGAACAGCATCTGTACCAATAAAAAATAAAACATTAACAGATGAAACATTGATTTGATTATTTAATCCATCAGATGGCACTTATATAAAAATGTATGAAAAAATTAAAAATTATCAATTTAAAAAAAGCGCAAAGTTTGGCAACGGCGCGTTCCATAAAACTAAGTGAAGATACACTGGATCAAAAAGAGAGGGCGAATACATTTTTGACTGAAGTTGGAGACCTGGCACTTTTTATAAAACAAATTATTAAGGAAACATTTTCGCGCAATTTTGAATTTAAGGAATTTTTACGCCAATGTTACGAAATAGGCAACAAATCGTTGCCGCTTATTGTAATTACTGGAACAATTATGGGATTGGTGCTCACCATTCAATCCCGCCCGGCGATGGCAAAATTTGGCGCAGTCACTATGCTTCCCGGAATGGTTGCCGTGTCTTTAATTCGGGAAATTGGTCCTATAATTACCGCTTTAATTTGTGCCGGTAAAATTGGTTCGGGTATGGGCGCAGAATTGGGATCTATGAAAGTTACAGAACAAATTGATGCGATGGAAGTTTCGGCAACCAACCCCATCAGGTATCTTGTGGTAACACGTGTACTTGCCGCTACTTTAATGTTGCCCATTTTAGTGCTTTTTGCGGATGCATTTGGATTCTTGGGCAGTTGGATTGGCGTAAATATAAAAGGAGATGTGAGTTTGGTTTTATATATTTTTCAGGCATTTGGGTCCATTACTTTTTTAGACTTCTTTCCAGCTTTAATAAAAACCTTCCTTTTTGGCGCTGTCATTGGCATTGTTGGGTGCTATAAAGGTTTCACGGCCGGAAGAGGCACTGAAAGTGTTGGAAAAGCCGCAAATGCCGCAGTGGTTTTGTCATCATTGCTGATTATTATTGTAGATATGATTGCCGTACAAATAACAGATATGTGGCTATGAAAAATGAAAAAGAAACTAGTTTAGACCCTATTTCAGAAGAAAAATTCACTTCTGAAGTATTGATAGAAATAAAAAACCTGAAGAAGTCATTTGGAAGACTTGAAGTGCTAAAAGACATTTCCTTGAAACTTCACAATGGCGAAAACCTGGTTGTTCTCGGCAAATCAGGATCGGGGAAATCGGTGCTGATTAAATGCATTGTGCGATTGTTAAATCCGGATAGCGGCACAATTAACTTGCTAGGCAAAAAAATAAATATTGTCAAAGGCAAGGAATTATCTGAAATAAGAAAAAAAATTGGTTTTCTTTTCCAAAGTGGCGCTTTGTATGATTCTATGACGGTTAAACAAAACCTGGAATTTCCGTTGGTTAGAATTAAAAGAGATATGAAAGAAGAAGAAATCAACAATAAAATAAAGGAAGTATTGGAAAATGTGGGGCTGGCAGATGTCTTGGAAAAAATGCCCTCTGAGCTGTCTGGCGGAATGCGCAAACGAATAAGTTTGGCACGTTCCATTATCCTGGATCCGGTAATTATGTTGTATGATGAACCAACAACAGGGCTCGACCCGGTAACATCTGATGAAATAAGTGAACTGATTAATACTGTTCAAAAAAAATACAAGACGTCTTCCATCATTATCACCCACGATATTGCTTGCGTACGCATTACAGCCGACCGCATTATTATGATGCACGAAGGCTATATTTATGCTGAAGGAACGCTTGATGAATTTGAAGCATCGGATGATCCATTAATTATGTCCTTCTTTAAATAAGAAATCAAAACAATTCAAAACAAATTAATCAATAACAACATAAAAAAAATAAATATGAATACACATTCAACAAAATTTAAAGTACGATTAGGTTTGTTCGTTGCCGCAGGGTTTGTGCTTTTTGCCATCGCCATATTTTTGATTGGCCGACAAAAAAACTTATTCAATCCTGTTTTTAGCCTTTCCACAACTTTCTATAACGTAAGCGGATTGCAGGTTGGAAACAATATTCGGTTTTCAGGTATCAATGTGGGAACAGTGGACAATATTAAAATAATTAACGATTCAACGGTGTTGGTAAATATGTTGGTTCAAAAGGATGTGCAACGATTTATTAAAACCGACGGTATGGTGCTTATTGGCTCAGAAGGAATTATTGGCGACCGGGTTTTGGTAATTACACAGGGAAGCGCCGAAACCAAACCGGTTAAAAATGGACAATTTCTATCTTCTGTAGAACCCGTTGAAACAGACGCCATTATGGAAAGTTTGGATATTACTGCGCAAAATGCTGAGGTTATTTCAGGACAATTGATAGAGCTTTTGGATGATATCAATAATGGAAAAGGTACGCTTGGTATGTTGATACGGGATAGTACAATGGCGACAAGTTTAAACAAAACTATGGGTAACCTGCAAAAAAGCAGTAAAGGCTTGAATGAAAATATGGAAGCCGCAAAAAGCAATTTTCTTTTGAGAGGCTACTTCAGAAAGAAAGAAAAAGCCGCCGAGAAAAAAAAGGAAGAAGCAACTGAAGAAAAAAAACAATAAACATTGATTAAAAAATTTAAGTAACATAATTGAAAATGTATGAATTATATAAAAATAAGTCACTGATCAAACAGAAGATTTACAAATTTTCAATTCTCATTTTTAAAAATTCATTTGAAGTGTGAATTATGTAACTTTTATAAAAAATGATGTAATAACAACAATTATGACGTGACTTATCTTTGTCATATGAGGATTAAGAAACAAAATGAGCAGGAAAATAAATGAAAAATTCTAAAGAATTAATAAATAACTGGCAGGAGATTAGAAAAAATCTAAAAGAGAAATTCGTTAAGCTAACGGAAAATGATTTATTATTTGCGGAAAATCAGAAAAATGAAATGATAAACAGACTTCAACAAAAATATGGGCTGTCAAGAGAAGAAATTCAAAAAATCATTTCAAACCTATAATTATAAACAGTAATTAATTAGAATAAAAAATATAAAAATGAAAAATTTAATTTTTACAATTACCACTACTTTACTTCTTACGGGCGCTATATTCACCAGTTGCAATACAGCCGCCGAAAAAGTGGATAAAGCAGAAGACAAGTCAATTAAAGCAGATGAAGATTTCAATACCGCAAAAGAAGAATATTTGGCAGACATTGAAAATTTTAAGAAAGAAACTGCCGTTAAAATTGAAGCAAACAATCAAATGATTGCCGACTTTAAAGTAAAAATAGCCTCTTCAAAAAAAGATGCACAAATTTACTACCAGGAACAAATTGCCATATTGGAACAAAAAAATATTGCAATGAAAGAAAAATTGGATGCTTATGAAGAAAGCGGAAAAGACAATTGGGAATCATTTAAAACTGAATTCAATAAGGATATGAATGCTTTAGGTGAAGCTTTTAAAAACTTTACCGTTAAAAACGAATAATAAATTTTATATAAACTATTAAACTAAAAGAACAAATTATGGGAAATCTACTTTACACTGTTGCAGTTATTTTAATTATTCTTTGGGCCATTGGGTTCGTGGGATTTCAAGTTGGAGGAATTATACACATTTTATTGGTAATCGCTGTGATTGCCATTATTTTTAGAATTATTCAAGGAAGAAGGATTCTTTAAATTTTATATTATTAAAATAAGTTGGTAAAAAAATATCATCGTTTTTAAGCTTCGATATTTTTTTCACCTTCTGTCAGAAAATAATAAGTATTCAATTAAACCCCAATAAGAAACTCATAAACATTTAAAAACAAACCAATAATGGGAAATCTACTTTACACTGTTGCAGTTATTTTAATTATTCTTTGGGCCATTGGGTTCTTAGGATTTCAAATTGGCGGAATTATTCATATATTACTGGTAATTGCAGTAATAGCAGTAATTCTAAGAATTATTAGAGGGTGATAAATCCTTTAAAAGAACTTAATTTTTAAAAATTCACATTAAAATATCGACAATTTAATTGTCGATATTTTTTTGTTTATGAATTCCAATTACTGTTAAATAAATCATATTTATGTGGTATAATCGACCTAAAATGTAAAAAATTTATGAAATTTTTAGGAATTATTTTTGATTTAAACCACTTCAAAATTAAAAAAAACGAGCTGAATTTAGTAAAAAACCATCTTTACCTAAGCTGTTAATTATCAAACCGTAACTCAATTTTTTTAATAATATTATGTGTGAATTATGCAACTCTTAATGAAAATTGTGTAATGCTTTCGGGCTAATATGTAGCCACCTTTGTGCAATATTAAAATTTTCACCCCTAAAATAAATATTATGAACATTAAAACCCAAAATTATGATTGCTAAAAAACTACTTACAACAATTGCATTTGCATTTGTTTTGTTATTTTCAGGCTGCGCAAAAGATGATTTCCAAGAAGTCGATGGCGTTTGCCCACTTGTTATTTCAACTATTCCAACTTCAGATGCTGTTGGTGTACCTTTAAACCAGATAATTACAGCCACTTTTAATGAAGTGATGAAACCATCAACAATTACATCGACATCATTCCTTGTAAGCGCTAATGGTGCACAAATTGCTGGAACAGTAACGTATGCAGGTTCAACTGCTACATTTACGCCTAATGCACCTCTTCTTCCTAACACGGAATATACTGGCACAATTACAACATTGGCATCAGATTCAAAAGGAAACTTCTTACAGGAAAATTATGTTTGGACCTTTACCACTTTAAAAACCTTTACAGTGGGAGTTTCATCCAATCCAACTATTGGCGGCATAACTGCTGGTGGCGGAACTTTTGTTGAAGGCACTACAGTAACTCTTACTGCAACACCAAATCCATTATATACTTTTGATAACTGGACAGAAGGTGGCGCTATTGTTCCTGGAGCAGGTGCAACTTACCAATTTGTATTGGCAGGAAACAGAACTTTGGTTGCAAACTATAGTTTAATACCTCCAACGCAATTTGCAGTAATTGTTTCATCAAACCCAATTTTAGGCGGTGTTACAACAGGGGCAGGTTTATATGATGAAGGATTATCAGTAACAGTGACAGCAACACCAAATGCTGGATTTACTTTTGCCAATTGGACAGAAGGTGGCGTTATTGTTCCTGGAGCAACTGCAACGTACCAATTTGTAATTGCAAATGACAGAACTTTGGTTGCAAACTATGTGCCGGTTCAGTTTACAATAGCCTTATCATCAAGCCCTCTAATGGGTGGAACAACTGGTGGAGCAGGAACATTTGATACAGGAACAACAAGAACTATAACTGCAACAGCTGCTGTTGGATATGATTTCGCCAATTGGACAGAAGGTGGCGTTATTGTTCCTGGAGCAGGTGCATCTTATCAATTTGTTTTAACAGGAAACAGAACTTTGGTTGCCAATTTCGTTGTTGAGCCACCACTGCAATTTACTGTAATGTTAATTGCAGATCCTAATGATGGTGGTATAGTTACAGGTGGAGGTTCATTTGATGAAGGATCATTGGTACCAATATCCGCAAATGCAAATGCAGGATATACTTTTGTGAACTGGACAGATATTAATGGAGTTGAAGTTTCAACAAATGGAACTTTTGAATTTCTTTTGACAGAAGACAGCACTTTGCAAGCCAACTTTATCTTAGATACTGTAGCTATAGGTGAATGTCCTAATCCTGCAGTAGATTTAGGAACTGCTAAAAATTACGCCATCCTTGCAGAATCAGGAATTTCAACCACAGGTACAACTTCAGTAACAGGTGATATGGGAATATTTCCTTTAGAAGCAACCTACATCACTGGATTTGATTTAATCCTAACTGCCGGTGCTGCATATTCTACTTCAAGTTTGGTAACTGGAAAAATTTACGCACCTAGTTATGCGGTTCCAACACCTACCAATTTAAACACAGCTGTAAATGATATGCACACTGCATTCACTACCGCAAATGGTTTGGCTGTAGATGTAACTGAATATTTGGCCGGAAATCTTAATGGCCAAACTTTAACTACAGGTGTTTATAAATGGGGTACAGGACTTTCAATCACCAATGGAATTACCTTAGATGGTGGTGGTCAAGATTGTGCGAAGTTTGTATTCATCATTGGTCAAGACCTTACAGTTGGAGATGGTGCAATTATAACTTTAACAAATGGCGCAAAAGCTGATAATATTTTCTGGGTGGTTGCCGGTTCAAAAGCTGAACTTGGAACAACTGTTCAATTCCAAGGAAATATCTTGTCTAAAACCTTGATTTCATTGAATACAGGAGCTACAATTAATGGTAGATTATTAGCACAAACTGCAGTTACTTTAAATGCAGCCACTGTTGTTAAACCTTAATTATATCTAGAAATGTTCCCCCTTCGGGGGGAATATTTTAAAATACCAATATTAGATAAACTTTAAAATCATAAAATAAAATGAAAAATAAAACAACAATAAACGAAGGATCTCGCTTTGCCGGCTCCTTTAAACAAACCCTGAAAGGCCTGGTAATAGGCGCCTTGATTTTGACAGGGATCCAATCTCCGCTTCAAGCACAGGAAGTAGAATACTCAAGACCTTCTTGGTACTTTGGTTTGGCTGGTGGTGCAAACTTTAATTTCTATGATGGATCAACCTATAAGTTGAATGATGCTTTCACGCCTCCTGTTACCTTTCATAAAGGTTCTGGTATCGGATTGTTTCTTGCGCCAAGCATAGAATATTACAAACCTGACACTAGATTCGGATTTATTTTACAAGCTGGTTTAGACAGCCGTAAAGGTGATTTCGATCAAACATTAACCGATTGCGATTGTCCAGCCGACTTGGCTACAGACCTAAGTTACATTACGATAGAACCAAGTTTGCGTTTTGCGCCAACAAAAGGTAATTTCTATATCTATGGCGGACCAAGATTTGCGTTCAACCAAGACAAAGAATTTGTTTACCAACAAGCAATAAATCCTGATTACCCTAATTCGGTAGCTCCTGCAGATGTGGTAAGTGATTTTAGCGATGTGGAAAAAACAATTATCTCTGGTCAAATTGGTATGGGTTATGATATGCAATTGTCAAAAACAACCAGCAAAACACAATTGGTGCTTTCTCCTTTTGTAGCTTTTCATCCTTATTTTGGTCAAAATCCCCGTTCAATAGAAACTTGGAATTTAACTACCATAAGAGCAGGTGCCGTACTTAAAATTGGTAGTGGCAAAAGAATTACTCCGGAAGAAGTAATTGTTAAAATACCGGAAGTTGGATTTGTGGTTAACTCACCTTTAAACGTTCCTGGTGACTTAAGAGTTACAGAAACTTTCCCATTGCGTAACTATATCTATTTTGATGAAAATTCAACAGATATTTCAAAACGTTATGTATTGTTGAACAAAGATCAGGTAAAAGACTTTAAAGAAGACCAAGTTGAAGTGTTTAAACCTAACACTGAATTGCCAGGTCGTTCAAAACGTGAAATGAATGTTTACTATAATATTTTAAATATTTTAGGTGACCGTATGGGCAAAAATCCTGCCTCATCAATTACTTTGGTTGGCTCATCAGAAAATGGACCGGTTGAAGGAAAAGTAATGGCAACATCTGTTCAAAAATATTTGGTTGATGTTTTTGCTATCAATGCATCAAGAATTGCCATAGAAGGAAGAAGCAAACCAAAACTTGCCGAAGAACAAATTGGCGGAACACGTGAATTAGTGCTTCTTCGTGAAGGTGACCGTAGGGTTTCTGTTGAAAGCAGCTCTCCAGCCTTGTTAATGGAATTCCAAAGTGGCCCAGACGCTCCTTTGAAACCAGTTCAAATTAATGCAGTGCAAATAGCGCCAGTAACCAGTTACGTTACTTTTAAAGTTGACGGTGCAGATGAAGCATTTAGCGCTTGGCAAATGGAGATTACCGATGAAAACGGTGTTGTACAAAATTTCGGTCCGTACACTGAAGAAGAAGTGAGTATTCCTGGAACAACTATTTTAGGAACAAAACCTGAAGGAGATTACAAAGTTAAAATGATCGGTACAAATAAAACCGGTGAAATTGTGACTAAAGAATCTACTGCACACATTGTGGCTTGGACTCCTTCTAAAATTGAAGAAGGATTGAGATTCAGCATTATTTATGAATTTGATGATGCCAATGCAATTTCGATGTACAACAAATATCTATCAGAAGTAGTTGCTCCTAAAATTCCAGCCAACGCAAAAGTGATCATTCACGGTCATACTGATGTTATTGGGGAAGAAGCTTACAACCAAACATTGTCTGATAAAAGAGCCAATGACGTTAAAACTACTTTAGAAAACAGTGTATCTAAATTAGGTACTGCTGGTGTAACATTTGAAGTAACCGGAATGGGTGAAAATGAAAGTTCAGCACCTTTTGGAAATAAACTTCCTGAAGAAAGAGCATACAACCGTACTGTTATTATCGATGTAGTGCCTCAAAAATAAATTCTGTAACTTGTTACAGAAGGTTGTTTGAAATGAGAAATGACAGGGTTTAAACCCTGTCATTTTTTTTATGTCTATGTGTGAATTATGTAAACTTTTAAAAAAAATATGTAACTTTTTAAGCATTAATAAGTTGCATATTTACAATATAACTAATTTAACAATTTTAAACAGCAAAAAAAAATGAAAAAAACAAGACTTTATTTAATGATAATGATGTTATCATTAGGTGCATTTACAACAGTTGGCGCTTCTGAAAAAAATCCTGCTACAGCTGCCAAAGAAATTCCGGCAGAAATTCAAGTGATGCTAAATCGTTTGGAAGAGATTAAAGATATGGACAAATCAGATATGAACCGTGCGGAAAAGAAAGAACTTCGCAAAGAAGTACGTGCCATCAATACTGAAATTAGATCTTCCGGAAACGGAATCTATATATCAGTAGGCGCTATTATCATCATTTTACTTTTAATCATTTTATTATAATTCTTAATTAAATGGTCATCAGTTTAAAATGACTAAAACCTTATTGAATTCTTTAACTTGTTATAGAATTGTTTGAATGAAAAAAGGACACGGCACAAAACCCTGTCCTTTTTTTATGCATTATTTTTTATAATAAATTTAACTTTAATATGATGACTAAATCCAATAAAATTTAGTCATTTTACCAATAAAAAAATTGGGCCTGCCTAACTTTTTGGTTGGCGTTCACCGCCGGTTGGCGGGTCGGGCCTTTTGTTCCAAACTTTTGCGTAAAAAAACGCAAAAGGTTTTCACTTCAAACATGGTTCACTGAACACCAAAAAAAATAATAAGGAGGTGAAGTAGTCCCTAACGCACTTTGAATTAATAATCAAAGTTCAACCTGAAACCTGAAACTGAACTTTAAATAATAAATAATAACATAAATAACCAATTTTAAAAAAATGAAATACAACATAAAAATAAACAGCATAAAAACAGTTGATGAAATACCGGGTTACTGGACCACCGAAGATTACCTTCAATTGTTGGAAAAGTACAATTTTCCCGATGCCGGAACTGCCAAAAAAGAAACGTTGCACGAATTGCTGTTAATGGCCATCACCGATTTTGAACCCAAAGAAGCTGCCATCATTGTGCTCACCCATAAATTAGGCGATCTTTTAACCGAAGGACAAATTGAACAAATTTCAAATGATATGCTCGTTGATACCGTTTGTGAAGAATATCCGGAAATAGCATTGCAATATGCCTTGTACAATTGCAATCAACTGCTTTATAAAGCCTTTAACGGAACTTTCCCAAGTGCCAATGCCACCATAATTGACTGCGCCATTACACCAATCGTTGGAAGTCCAGCCATTAAAATAACCAAAGAAATGCTGCTGAAATTATTTAGCAATGGCCTTTCCGACCGAAATATCCTAAAACGTTTATTCAGCGAACAGATGAATGAAAATGCAGATTTTCCTGAAGCTGAAGGCATTGTATGGAATTTAGAATCAAAAGACCTTATCAATTTCAGTGTATCAACATCGGCAAACTTATTGAAAGATGAAGATTTCCCTGCGCTCGAATTTGAAGGCGAATACGAAGAGGCTTCAGAAATATAGTGCTAGGTTTTAATTTGTCCTGCTTCGGCAGGACTTTTTTATGTCATTTTAGAAAAAATTCAACACCAAAAATCCGACTATTCCTGCAATAAAAATACAGCCATAGCCAATCAATACATATTTTTTCAAGGCTATGCTTCCCATAAAAACAGCAATCCCAATTTTTACGACTGTATTCGACAATACAGCCAGTAAAATGGCATTTTGGGCAATTAAAAAATTCATTGTGGTACCGCCCAATTTGGAAACCGAAATAGCGATAGCATCAATATCAGTAAGAGCACTTATGGCGCTTGAAACATAAATCCCTTTTGCTCCGTAAATATGGTTGGCGTAACTTACCAACAGCAATATTCCCATATAAAAAATACCAAAAAAAATAGCATTTTTAATATTAAGCGGATCGCCCAACACTATTTTATCAATTGTATGGGGTTTCCCAAACTGGCTTTTGTAAAAGAACAAGGCAATGCCAAAAGCAGTTAAAAGCACAATAAACAAAGGCAATACTAACCCAGCCAACATTGCTTTATTAAAAATAAAAACCAACAATAATACTCTGATGACCATAATGGTAGCCGCAGCAAATATGCCAACGGCATAAATTTTTGAAAGTTCGGGGGTTTCTTTACTTTTTTTTGAAAAAGTAAAAGTAACAAAGGTACTCGACACCAAACCGCCCAAAATACTGGTTAGCAAAATGCCTCGGTCGGTTCCCAAAAATTTCATTAAAATATAGCCTACAAAACCTATTCCTGAAATTAAAACAATAATCCAACCAACTTCTCTCGGATTAATCACATCATAAGGTCCATAAAATTCGTTGGGCAAAAAAGGTAAAATCAACAATGCAACAACCACAAAACGCACAAAAGCATACAGCTCATTTTGTGTAAGTTGACCAATCATTGTTCTAAAAGTTAATTTCAGCGACAATAAAACCAAGGTCACTACTGTAAGGGCCAAGCTAAGATTAATGCTTCCAACGAGTACAAGACCGCCAAGCAAAAAAGTAAAAATTACCGCAAACTCTGTGGTGCTGCCAATTTCCCCTTTAACGGAAGTAACCCAATAAGAAATAGCAACAATAGACAAAACTCCCAAAAAACCTGCAATAAAAATCCAATAGGTGAAAATAATACTTAAATAAGTCGTTAAAAAGCCCAATAATGCAACAATGGTAAATGTGCGAATACCTGCAAAAACTTCCATATTTTTTGAATGTTTGGAAAATTCCCGCTCTAAACCCAAAACAAAACCTATACCTACAGTCACCAGCATTCTTATCAGAAAATCCAATTCTGTAAGTTGTAAGTTTTCTATTTGAATTAATAAATCAGTTTCCATAGAAATGAGTTAGCTTAAATCAATGCAGAATATTAATTGTTAAATTTTATTGGCTATATGTTATTTGTTAGAAAAACTTTTAACTTTTATATTTTAGCCTCCCTCAGGCAGGCAAGCTTTTAACTTTTGTACAGGCAGACTGAAATCAGTCCCAACCATAAACTTTTTTTGTAAATAATTTTTAAGAACACTTAAAATAACATACCTCAATTAAATTTTTAGGATATCTGTGGGCGTTTCCACTAAAATTATATGTTCACCACGCAAAGCGATGGGCTGTTTCATAATTTCAGGATTGTGCTGAATCATTTTTATCCAATCATTTGTTGACAACTCAACGGTTTCAAATTTTTTTGCAAACGCAGGATGATCTTGATTTACAAGATCTTTAACTTTCAATCCCAAACCGGTGGCAAGTTCAGCAATTTGAGTTCCGGTAAGCGGCGTTTTTAAAATGTCTATTGGCTGTATTGCCAATCCTTCGGATTTTGCATAAGCCAAAGTCTGTTTTGCCCTCACTGAATTGGCAATGTAATACAACGTTATTTGTCGGTTTGATGTGGCAATTTCACCCATTATTTAAGTTTCTAATTGTTATTGTTCTTCTATATTTTTACGTGTATCCAAGTGATGTTTCAATAATTGCCTTAAACTGTCCAAATAATCCTGTAATATTTTTTTATCGATGGATGGATGGCTCTCTGAAGGAATGGTCATAGGGTTTTCTTCCAAAAAATGATAAAGTTCCGGATAGTCGGTTTCTATTGTTTTTGTAAGCTGAAATATCTCCGTCAATATGTTTTGTAAGTTAATCATTTTATGATATTTTTTCGTGAACATACATCAATATTTTGTAAAATTTTACCTTTTCTAATATAGCATACCATCAAATAGTTTACGTTTTGGCACTTTTCTTGCCGAAGAATACCCAAAAACGGTAAAACCTATTTTAATGAAATATAAAAATAAAGGAATATAACTATCGGAATCATTATTGCTCGTTTAAATTTTTCAAAACAACCAGGTCGCCCCGCTGGACTTAAATGTGACTTTTCAAAGTTTAAAAATAAGCTTACACCACCACGAACTGAC
>Ga0209643_1001449_pt1 | contig 22228 bp, 18 predicted proteins | sample AutmiccBRH37_all_FD_187383 | JGI IMG/M metagenome (GOLD analysis project Ga0209643, IMG submission 187383) | Deep subsurface microbial communities from Mt. Terri, Switzerland - Autotrophic microbial communities BRH/37_all (SPAdes) (version 2) | ecosystem: Environmental > Aquatic > Deep... | reverse complement strand
GCCAAAGCTTTTGAACAGTTAAAAAAGGTTCAGAATATTGATTTTAACAAGATGGATTTCGGCCGGGTGCTGCTGGGAATGATGGACAGCCGTTTTAAGAACCTGAGGCCGCTGTTAAAAAATATGCACAATTTTGCCGAGACCCAGGGAGAGGACATGCCTGAGGAAATAGTAACGGCGGTTGATTCCTTAAAATGTCTCAGCGGATTAAGCAATGCTACTATTGAAAATTTCAGCAAGGCTGTGAAGTCCGTGGGCTTGGCTCTGGATTTTTTATCTCAAAATAAGGAACAAAGCGACAGCCATATTTTTATACGGTCCGCTATGACTTCCATCATACAGTCCGCCGGTAATGTGACCATTACCGGGCAGGGGTGCTTGAATACCACCATCAATGCCGGAGGCAATGTTATTGTAAAGGGGTCTTTCAAGGGCGGCGAGATACTTTGTGAAGGGCACGCAGAGATACAAGAACTGGGGAGTGGACTGGGTATACCGCCGGTGATAAGGGTTGGCGAAAACAGTTCCATCAAAGTGGAAAAGGCTTTTCCCGGTGCGGTTGTGCAGGTGGGTAAAAACAGGATAACCCTGACCAGGGAAATGGGCTCTTTTAAGGCTAAGCTAAACAGGGACGAACAGCTGGAACTTTTTTAGGACATAATACGACTATAATATAAAAGATTTACCATATACGGGCTGATTAGGATAAAAAATAATTTATGCTAAAGCGGCTGCAAGGAGGTTGGATAGATGTCTGACGTAATGCTAATGGTGGCGGAGTTAATGGCGCTATCTGCACGCACGGCGCCTAAATCCATGGGTCAGGATTACGTGAACATAAGGGTATTAAGCGGTGACGATATAATTGCACTGGCGGATGAAATGGTCTGTTTTGGGCAGGAGAGCAAAAAAATAAATTTTGACCGGGACGCGGATAATGTCAGACGATCCGACGCGGTTTTGCTACTTTCTCTGAAGGAGAATAAACCACTGGGATTGAATTGCGGGGCTTGCGGATACAGCAATTGCGCAGACCTCAGGGAAAAAGAAGGCCCGGAATTTGCCGGACCTCTTTGTGCCTGGAGACTCTTTGATGTTGGTATTGCTCTCGGCTCGGCGGTGAAAACCGCAAGCATATTGAATGCCGATAACAGAATCATGTACAGGGTGGGCATCGCCGCCCGCAGGCTAGGCATGATAGAGGGACCTGTAGCGGTGGGTGTCCCTATATCCGCCTATTCAAAGAACATATACTATGACCGTCCGGAAAAGAACAAATAAAGGTAACTACTCAGAATTCAGGAGTCAGAATGAGAGAACGGTTTATCGTCTCGAACTATTCTGAATTCTGACTCCTGAATTCTGAATACCTGAATAGCTGCTGTATCATATGGCGGCTTATGACAGGATGGAGGAACACAATTGTTCTCAAAATTAAAATTGTTACATCTAAGAACCGTAATTATGGTTGTTTTTTTATGCCTATGGGCGGGACCGGTAATGGCGCTGCCCACTTCCCGGTTGATTGAAACCTTTCCGGTAACCTCGGGGGCGGAACTTTCTACCTACCAGTCCCAGTCAGGCGGTGGAACTGCACTGGTATACGTTATTAAAATTGATTTAAGTAATCCCTATATAAAATTAAACACCATAGTAGGTGCCGACGGCAGCCTTGAAACCAACCAGAAGGTAACGGACATGGCGCTGCGAAACGGTGCCGTGGCCGCCGTTAATGGTGACTTTTTCCAGATGAAAGACAGCGGCAGGCCCATAGGACTTACATACAGCAACGGCAGCATAATAACGTCCCCTGCCATGAGATCCGACATGTACGGCTTTGCTATAACCGGCGACAAACACCCGTTAATTGATGTTTTTACCTTCAGTGGCAGGGTAAAAGCTCCCGGTGGCAGCGCTTTCCCCCTGTCTGGTATAAACAAGCCGGCTTACCTTGTTAATGGCGGGGCATCATCTGATATTAATTCCCTGCACATGTACAATTCGTCCTGGGGCAGGAATAGCAGGGGGAATGTCAACGGTCCGGACGATGCTGTGGAACTGGTGGTGTCAGGAAATGTGGTTAGGGAGATACGCAGCAGCATGCCCCCTGTGGGCATACCAGCCGACGGGTATGTATTAATGGCTCATGGTACCGCTGCCGCCTTCATAAAAAATAATTTCAAGCCCGGTGATGAAGTTCAGGTTGAATATGCCGTTGGCCCGCTGGAAAATCTCTATGCGGCGGTGGGCGGACAGGCGATATTGGTTAAAGACGGGACTATTCCAAATTATTTTACCCAGGAAATCAAGGGCAGGGTGTCACGTACCGCGGCCGGGTTTACCGCCGACGGTAATACGCTCTACCTTGCCTGCGCAGAAAAAAGCAATAATAGCCAGGGCATGACTCAGTGGGAGATGGCTTATTTTATGCAGTCACTGGGGGTGAACAGGGCTGTGAACCTGGACGGCGGTGGGTCTACTACCATAGTCGCCAGGCGCACCGGGGAGGAAGGAACGGTACTTTTCAATGTCCCGGAGAAGGGGGCGCCGCGGGCTGTCCCAGACGCCATTGGTATTTTTTCCACTGCACCTCCCGGAGATTTTGCCGGTTTGGTAATCCACGGGCCGGACAAAATACTGGTTGGTCTGCCGGCGGTCTTTAATGCCAGGGGTTACGACGAATATTACAATCCGTACAGGCTAACGCCAGGTGATGTGTCATGGTTGCTCAAATCAGGAAAAGGCGAAATAAGCGGCAGTGAAATAATTTTCGAAACCGGCGGAGTCCTGGACATTGCCGCTAAAAGGGGAGATTATGAAAAAGTACAGCCGGTAAAGGTATATGGTGACGATGATATAAACAGGATTGTGGTGGAACCGTCATCGGTAAGAGTTACTCCCGGCGGTTCGGTACAAATAAAAGTGACTGTACTGTGCAAAGACGGAACGGTGTTCGCTTTGAAACCAGGGCAATTTGAAATGACAGCCGAAGCGGGGGCTTTTAACGGAGAAATGTTTGTCGCCCCTGACAAGCCTATTGCAACCAAGTTAAAAGTTGCCTTCCGCAGTTTTTCGGCTGTGGTCCCCGTAGTGGTGGCGGAAAAGGATCAGACTGTGGGAATGGTAAGGGCTGGACAGCCCCTTACCTTGAATCTGGGTGGTTATTTCAGCGTCATTTTACCCCCGGATGTTTTGCCTGACGGAACGACCATAACGGCTGAACCTGCTGATAAACTTCCCGGGCAGCTGCCTGCCGGCTATGAAAAAGTATCTGCAGTGTCGCTTACCGCGGACGGCGATTTATCAGCAATGACATCAGCCGCCCAGTTGCGCTGGGATGCCGCTGGCAAAAACATTGCTACAGACTATGCCATTTACCAATGGGATGGCGGAGTGTGGCAGTCTCTTGAAACTACAGCCAGTGACGGCGGTCAGGTGTATAATGCAGCCGTACAAAACCTTGGCACCCTTGTACTTGTACGTAAGGTAAGTCAGGAATTTTCCGACCTGGGCGGACACTGGGCGGTGAGCGATGTGTCCATGCTGGCGTCAAAGGGTATTGTGTCCGGCTATCCGGGTAACGTATTCCGGCCACAGGAAAAGGTGACACGGGTGCAGTTCATCACCATGCTGGCCAAGGCCATGGGCTGGCAGCAGATTGATGGGGAGAAAATATTTTCCGATCATGATTTAATTCCGGTATGGGCCAGGGGGTATGTAGCCGCCGCCGTGGAGAAGGGCGTAGTGTCCGGCTATAAAGATGGCAGGTTTATGCCGTCCAGAAATGTAACCCGCTCGGAAATGGCCTCCATGATCACCAGGGCATTGAGCTTGTCTCCTGCCGGTGTGGATGTCATCAGTGGCTTTAAGGACAGGAAAAAAATAGACAAGTGGGCGCTTGATCCCGTGGCAAGGTCCGTTGCGGCGGGGCTTTTCAGAGGGGATAACAGAAACATGTTCAATCCCGCCGGATTTGCCAGCAGGGCGGAAAGCGCTGCCATTATCGCCAGGTCTATGGAATATAGTGTATACAGAAATCAGATTGTTCCTTCGAAGGAATAGATGTTTTGCCCAATACCTCTTACCCGGCATAACTCCGGGACGGGAGCCGCATAGCAAAATTTTTTAATGCACAGGATAAAACAATTGAGTTCGGAGGGTTACTTTTGTCCAGGCAAAGGAGAAAACTGGATCACCTCAAACTGGCGTTGGAACTTGACGACGGAACCACCTCTACGGGTTTTTCCGATCTTTTCCCTGTGCATATGTCTGCCCCCGAACTGGACCTGCAGGATGTGGATACATCCTGCGTTTTTATGGGCAAGAGGCTGAGAGCTCCTCTGATCATAAACGCCATAACCGGAGGCCATCCCGAAACAGCCTGGATTAACCGCGAACTTTCTCTGGTTGCGGGGAAAAAGGGCATAGGTATGGCTGTTGGCTCACAAAAGGCTGCCCTAAATGATTATTCAGTAAGGGAAACTTTTGCTGTGGCCAGGGAGGTGAATCCGGACGGACTGCTTTTGGCCAACCTGGGCGCCACCAGCACACCGGAGGAAGCAAGGGCTGCTGTGGAAATGATAGGCGCTGACGGCATACAACTGCATCTTAATGTTCCCCAGGAAATTACCATGCCAGAGGGTGATTCACGCTTTAAGGGAGTACTTTCGAACATCACCTCGGTAATTGAGGCCGTATCAGTTCCGGTGATGGTGAAAGAAGTTGGATTTGGTATGGCGAGGGAAACTGCGCTGGCCTTATATGGTGCGGGGGTTAAATATATTGATGTGGGCGGCAGGGGCGGCACAGACTTTCTGGCTATTGAGCACTCCAGGGGGAACAGGTGTCAGCAGGAACCGGTGGAGTGGGGCATTCCCACTGCCATCAGCTTTTTAGAGGGTCTAAGCCTCGGTTTGAATATAGGTTTCGTTGCCTCGGGAGGACTGCGCAGCAGCCTGGATATGGCCAAAGCGTTGATGGCCGGGGTTGCGCTTACGGCCATGGCCAGGCCATTTTTAGAAGCACTGGTGAAGGGCAACGCAGGAGAACTGGAGGAAACGGTAGATAATCTTATTGATGGACTGGGCAAAATTATGCTCATGACCGGATCGTCAAATTTGATCGAACTTGCCGGAAAACCCCTGGTGATCACCGGCTTTACAGCCGAATGGCTGCGGCGCCGGGGTATCGACATCGATAGCTACGCACGCAGGTGAAAATTGTTGAATTGCCGGCTGCCACAAAACCACTGAAGCATTGACAATAGTGAATTTTGTGACCTTTTTTAGCTATTCGTGATCTCCTGTAATCTCAAGGTATTGGGGTTGTGTTAGAAAATTATATCCGGAAAGTCTCCGCTCTTGTGTCTGAGGAAGCCTATTGGTTATAATAATATTAAGGGACAAGCTATATATATTCAAAAAGGCAAAGATCCCCTATCGCCATATACTAGTTTCCTTCATATTATGGATTAAGAATAAAGGAAAATATTCCTACTCTGTGGAAAGAAGAGTAGGGGTGGTGTAAATGATTGATTGGATCAAAAGCCGCTGTCAAAAATTAAAACAAGTAAAACTATATCCGGTTGCTGTTATTTTGTTAAGCTTACTGATACTGTTAATATGTTCTAACCATGAGATAATATATGGATCTCGGAAGGATGTTCCGTATAAATTATTATATGCAGTTATACATGAAGTTGGAATAGCGTTGTTTATTCTTGGTAGTATAACAATTTTGCTTGAATTAAGTGACTTTAGGGAATATTTCTTTAGTAGATTGAACGATATTCTTATTAAGGATGAATATATATCTGTTTTAAATCAAGATAAGCTTAGAAATCTAGAGAATAAAGTTCAAAAATTATTATATTTTAAGGAACAGCAAAACGACAAGAAAAGCTTTTTTTACAAAGTTCAAAATGATGTCAAACCATTAATAAATGGTTGTTACTTTGATTATTATGAAATAAGAGTAGAATGTAAAATTGAAGATAATTTGATCAAGAAGAAAATGACTAAAATTTTTGAAATTGTTAACCCAAACGTTAATGAAATAGAAGAATCTATTCCGATAGATTCTTCTATGCAAATTATTGACGGCATTGAAGATGGAGATTTGTATAAGGTGGAGTCACTTTCTATAAAATCTATTTCAATAGACGATTATGGAAATAAGACAGAGAAAGATAATACAATAGATGATTTAGGATTAATATATACTAAATGCGATGATGAAAGTATTAATAAGTACAACATAAGAGTGCAAACCAATAAAACTATAACGGTTAAAGATAGGTGTAAAGTAGAAATAATTTATAATACTATAACTCCCATGTCTGACCCTTTTTTTACACATAGGGTAAGAAAACCATGTAAACGGTATAGGTGTGTTTTTCACTTTAAAAATGATATATATGAATTGGCAGGTTATGGGTTTGGGTTTATGGATAGAAATAATAAAATAACTAAAAATAATTTCACAGGTGGAATAGAGCTTTCATTTAAAGATTGGATTTTACCCGGTGATGGTGTCATATTTACCCTTTTAAGAAGATGATAATTTTGTAGTACATTTATGGTTAAAATATATGCTAATAATCTAAAGGAGGTTGATTAATATGGCAAAAACTTTTATTGAAGATGAGTGGGGTTAATTTGAGAAAAAGATTTTAAATCTCTAGTATTCAATAGGCCGAACCTGTTATTTATAAGGTTTGGCCTATTCTTATATTAATTGTTTATAAAAAAACACACCCTGCGGTGTGTTGTATTTCTGGTGGACGAGAGGGGATTCGAACCCCCGACCCCTGCGTTGCGAACGCAGTGCTCTCCCGCTGAGCTACACGCCCATTTATGTCAAAAGCTACCCTCTGGTTTTATCACACCGGGGCAAAAATTATACTACCATAAACAAAAGGGTTTATCAAGGGAGAAATTTATGGCTTATTTTCTCCCTTTCCCAGCGCATTGTAAATAGAAAGACCTGCCGTAGCCACCCAGCCCAGACCCAGGCCGAGGCCAAGGGGAATGGCCCACCAACCGGTACCGGTCCTGCGCCTTTGAATTTTCATGCCTTTCATTCATGCTCACCTCCGGCAAACTGTGCCAGCTATTTATATTATTATTGCTAAAATGGTTAAATTTTATTTATATCAGTTTAGAAGGAATGTATGTTGCTCCGGGGGAATGAGTATTATAGTACGACAAACGGGGGCAAGGTACTATGGTGTATATCAATCCATTTGATTATGTTAACAAGAAAGATGTTATAAAAAGAGTTGCCGGAATGAAAAAGAAACATTCCGGTATGACCGGCCGTGAGCTATGCGATCTGGTCATTAGACGCAAATCCCGCTGGTGCGCGGCCAGCGGTGCGGTTACCGCCCTGCCCGGCGCTTTTCCCGGGCTTGGAACTGTGCTGGCTGTTTTTGGTGGCACGGCTCTGGATATCACTGCCCTAAGTTATTTTATGTCCGAAATGATCCTGGAAATGTCGGCTATATACGGACGGGATTTAAATATACCCGCTGTTTCCAGGGAAGCGCTGTGGGTGCTGGTGTCTGCCGTGGGATCGGATGTGGCGGGGAAGGGGCTGACCAGGACGGTAGTCGCCCAGATGGGCAGGCAGGCAGTGGTAAAGCTTATGCAGGAACTGTTGCTTTCCCTGGGCATAAGGATAAGCCAGCGCTCACTGTTAAAGATAATACCGGTTCTGGGTACGATTATATCCGGAGCGGTGAATTATTATATATGCAAAAAAATAGGCAAGGTAGCCGCCGATTATTACGATAAAAACAGCTTCCATGAATGGGAGGGTAAGACAATCACGGTACCGGGTAACTAAGTTATTAAGTTATTGATTCAGGTCAACTTTCTGTTAAATAAGGCAGAAGGTGTTTCTATATGGTACCAGTACCTTTACTATATATGCTCAAACCGGGACAACCAGGCAAGCTGCAGCCATGGGTTATCGCCCCGGGGCTTTTTTTTTATGGAGTCTTGGTGAATACATCGGGGCTTTTTATTTTTCTTAAAAACATTTTCAAAAAACGCATACCGAGAGGGAACAATTAGAACTGAAGGCTATACAAAGAAAAAACACTGTGTCGGAGTATGTCCGGCAGCGGTTTTTGGAGGAGTAACAATAATGCGCCTATGGCATCCAGGACTATTACCATACCTACCTACCGCTCAGATATCCGGCCAGCATCGGGAGTGCTGCGCCCTCCGTGGCAACGGATGGGGCCGAAAACACAAAACGGTAGATTATGTTTTTACTCACTCCCCTGCCACGCTGTTTGCGTACCACCAGTTGGTTATGGCTGAAGCGGAACGCCGGGGGAGCAATATCACCCATAAGTGGAAAGAACCGCATTACCGGGGACGGAACTGCGAACCGTGGATACCAAAACAGTTTGGCCACCCCGAGGGTGGCTACCTGGAGCATGATGGCGCGTACCTCCGGGAGTGCTTAGAAAACCTACAGGGTAAGGGGGTAATTATTAGACTGGAAGAGGAGGTGTAAATACTTCTGCATTACCGTTGCATTACTTTTGAATAAATAAAGGAACAACGTTTCCGCAATCCCTTTATTTATGCTGGTCGGAGCGACACGACTCGAACGTGCGTCCTCTACCTACCCAAGGGTTGGAATATTAACGGGAGATAGGCAACCTCAACAGTCCATCTCCATTATCACTATGTCCGCAGCATTGCCCAGCAGATGCTGGGTGTACTTCTTGCTGGGATTGCTACCCTCAAACAAACACTATGGGTTGCGATAAATGTAAGATAATGTCGAACTAGATAAAATTTGCAGGAGATTAATAAAATAGCGAAGTATAAGACATCATGGGGAAATATCCCCATGCCAGCTTGTTGGTCCCATTGTCCCGCAAGAGGGCAGGCATTTCCAGACACTGCTTGATTTTAGTAGAACCAAAATATTTTCAGAGGGAAAAGGATAAAGCATTAGAAAAATTATAGGCACTTTGATTCTGTTTCTAAGGATTTTCATTGAAATATCACCATAAATCGGATACCTTCTTATTGAATGTTGTGTCTATTAGCGGAAGTTGGTTTGTTGTGCAGATACACGAAACAAATTTGTTTATTTAGTACTAAAAATGAAATTGGTCGCATTGACCGCGCGCGCCGTCCTGGTGCGGATTAGTCAGGTTAGTCACATAATTCTTAAATTCATTTGCTTGGTTACAACATCTCTTAAATTGGAGTTGAGGCAAAAGCATGAGAGATAGAACGGCAATTGATACGATCAAGGGTTATTTTTATCAATTTGATTATTCTATTTTGACAATACTTGAGTTGAGAAAAGGTACAGATGCAATTATTATTGAAGGCATTGAAGATGTGGATGTATCAGAATTAGAGAGTAATACAGCAATTCAGTGTAAGTATTATGCTAATACAGAATTTAATCATTCAGAAATTGCACCCGCAATACGATATATGTTAAAAGACTTTGTTGAAAGAAGAAAATATAGCAAAGAAACCATAAAATATAAATTGTACGGCTATTACCAAAAAGGACAAGAAAAACTACCTGACATCATAACTATAGAGTTTTTTAAGAAGCATTATTTGACTTATACACATAAAAAGATTAAAACATTGTTTTATCAAGATTTAAATATATCAGATGCTGTCCTACACGATTTTTTGTCACATTTACAAATACAGATCAATGCTAAAGAGTTTTCACAGCAGCTTAATGATATTCTAAAAAAACTTCAGGAACAATTTAACTGTTCCCCATTTGAGGCGGATCATTACTACTACAATAATGCATTAAAAGTGATTAAGGAATTGGCTATATGTAAAAATATTGAAAAGAGAAAAGTATGTAAAAAGGACTTTATCAAGTTAATTAATAAAAAAGAAATACTGTTTAATCAATGGTTTTATTTCTTTAAAGGAGAAAAAGAAGTATACAAAATACTAAGAAAAGAGCATTTTACTTATTTAAATGTTTTACCTTTTGAGAGATTCTTTTTAATTGAAGTTGATAAAAACAGTTATTCAAGATTTGAATTAAAAGAGATACTTCTTTGTATATCAAATAAGTGGTCAAAATTATCTAAACGTACACCACATCCATTTTGTCCGTATGTTTATATACATAATTTAGATAGTAATGAATTGATAGAGTTAAAAAATGATTTTTACCGAGAAGGAATCAGGTTCATTGACGGGGTAGCATATAACGAAGCTAAATTTAACCCGAAAGCTATTGTGGAGTGTGCTAATTACTACAACCAAATTATGCTCAAATTTATTGATCATTTGGATTATATTAATTTGATTATTCACGAAATGAATAAAACCATAGAAATTTACCAATTTTTTAGAGAGACCCCGTTTTTTGAATTAAATAACCCAAATATTAAACATATAAAGATACAAAATTTACAATTAAAAAATGTAAAGGGGATAATTTGAAATGAAAGATTTAAAGATGAATGCGGAAGTAATCTCGGTTTTTCCAAATAAGATCAGAATAGTTGTGGATAATTTAGAAGAATTTAAACTAAAAGACGAGTCTTTAAAAGTGGGCTCTTATTTAAGGGTTGCAGATAACGAAAACTCTATACTTATTGCCATCATAGAGAACTTTTCTATAGAAGTTAATGATGAAGGTATACGTGATTATATCATAGAAGCAACTCCCCTCGGATTGATAAAGGATGGGGAATTCATTAGAGGGGGAGATACAATTGCAATACCTCCCAAAAAGGTTGAACCTGCAACTAGATCAGATATAGAAAAAATTTACAACGAATCAATAGAATTATCAAGACAATTTATTTTTTCCAGGCTATCCTCAAATAAAGAAATAAAAATACCAGTTGATGGAAATAAATTTTTCAATAAACATATTTCAATAATTGGTTCGACAGGGTCTGGAAAATCACATACTGTTGCAACGATTATTCAAAAAGCTGTTGAAGCAAAATTAGGAGAGTTTTCTTTAAATAATTCACATATAATCATATTTGATATTCATTCTGAATATAAATCAGCTTTTCCGAATGCTAATATTATTAATATTGATAATTTAATTCTGCCGTATTGGTTACTTAATAGCGAAGAACTTGAAGAAATTTTGCTAGATACAGGTGAACGTGATAATTATAATCAATCATCTATATTTCGTACTCTGGTGACTGAGAATAAGAAAAAATATAATCCCTCCCATGAAAAAATTTTTTATGATACACCGGTCTTTTTTGATATCAATGAAATTGTAAATGCAATTATTAATTTCAAAAACGAGACAGAAAATGCGAAGTGCTCAGGACGATATATGATAAATGACAGGACTTACAGCTTATTAGCAGATGGAAAGACCAATGATGAGTCTGGAATAAAATTAACTAACGAAGAACGAATAAAAAAATATTTTGAAAAAGAACTAACTTTTTTCCCTACTAAAGCACAAAGTATAACTAGAGGTGATTATGCTGATGGAACTTTGGACAAGTTCTCAATTAGACTTCAATCTAAAGTATCTGATAAAAGATTAGATTTTCTATTTGGAGATAAATCCAAATCAATAAAATTTGAAGAGATATTGAAAAAATTAATGGGTTATTGTGAAGAACTATTAAGTAATGTCACTGTAATAGATTTAAGTGGTATTCCATTTGAGGTTTTAAGTATTACAGTGTCTTTAATATCAAGAATGTTATTTGAATATGGTTACTACTATAAACGATTAAGATGTAGAAGAAATCCAGATGAAAAAATTAATAATGATGTTCCAATTCTTATGGTCTACGAAGAAGCTCATAAATACGTGCCAAGAAGCGAGCTTTCTAAATATAGATCATCTCAAAAAGCAATAGAAAGAATTGCAAAAGAAGGAAGGAAATATGGTGTTACTTTACTGCTAGCTAGTCAAAGACCATCAGAAATATCAGAAACAATATTTTCGCAATGTAATAATTTTATTGCCATGAGATTAACAAATCCTAATGATCAAGGATATGTTAAGAAACTATTGCCGGATACATTAGGAAATCTTATTGATAAGATGCCATCGCTTTCTGCAGGTGAGGCACTGTTGATAGGAGAATCGATAATTTTACCCTCAATTGTTCACATTGACAAATGTAAATTGCCACCATCATCAAATGATATTCCATATTGGGATTTGTGGAATGAAGAGTGGAAAAATATTAATTTAGTTGAGATCAAATCTGAATGGTATAAATAGGAAGGTTCGGATTTGGGAGGCCACCGTCCATGACGACTTCTGAATAAAAGGGCGATCATCTTCACGAACATCACATTCCCGCTTCGGTCGCGGATTAGCGCGGGAAGCTGCCAAAGAGTAGAACATGTTCGGGGCTGGCTGTGCCACATCCCGGCCTAAGTTTGGCATGAAGCCAGTGCGCCTGTATAGGGCAGAATAAATAGTTCAAAAAAAGGCTGCCAATATTAGCAGATAAAAATTGCCGAATACAGCAACCGGACCTAAGATTTGGAAAGCAAAGCTAAAGTCTGTCTATCGCCTTAAAACCGGGAGATATAGGAAATGCAGGACTATTTAAACGAAATATAGGCGAACAGAAGAATTTTGGAGGTTTTTGATATGTCGTCACCTGAAGTCAAGAAACAGGTGGAAGAATATGTGGAATGGGAATGCAGGGGTAAAGCAAAAGTTATACACTCAAAACCCGAGCAAACATACAACGAACTTGGTTTTAACGTCACAATATGGAATGTTAAGACTGACAATGATGGGTCGTGGTGGGTAGCCCAAGGGGATCTGCCAATGAATTTATATCCTCAAGACCAGGCATATTACTTTTCAACTGATGAAGTTTTCTCTTTTCATTTGGGTATTATGTTACGACTTATGAACGATGAAGGCCAACAAACATGATAGTTGTATTGAACAAATTTCGCACGGCGCTGAATTGTCCATGGGCTTAAGAAGGAAGTTATCTTTAGCTTCTGAGAGGTTGAATGAAGCAGTTGAAATAGAAGAGATCCAATCAATAGGGGTTATGTGTAGAGAAACATTAATTGAACTAATTGACTATGTTTACGATTCAGATTCTTTTGATGGGGAAGAGAAGTTCAAGAAATCAGATGTTAAGAACCGGGGAGAACTAGTGATAAATAAGTACATTACTGGTTCGGAAAACGCTGAGTTAAGGAAAAATATGAAAAATTTATTAAATGGTGTGTGGGACTACTCAAATATTATTACTCACTCATCGTCAAAGACAAAACATGAAGCTTCAATCTGTCTTACTATTACCGTTGCATTGGTTTCTTCATTTGAAAATTTGCTTAATAAATACTTTGATCCTATAGCCGGATTGAAGTGTAAGGAATGTGGAAGTAGAAGATTAATTGTTGCAGAGAATGATGAAACAGAAGATTTACTCATTATTTGTGAGAACTGTCAGCATGGATTTATTAAAGAATAGGTATAGTTTACAGTATTCCAATGATAGCCCATACTTTATATGAATAATACACATTGTCGCAAGGGCGCGGGGCTGGCACGCCACATTGCATGACCTAACCAATCAGCGGCCAATTCGCCCCATGCATGAGCTTCCAGTTATCCATATGATGCTAACCACACTCGGCACAGTTGTTTATGTCTATTAGGGTAAGTTGTTCTCCTTATTTAGAAGGAGTAGAAATTCTATGATTTCAGCGGCTTCTTTATACCCTACACAATGTAGAATAGAAGTATAAACTAGACTCTAATGGAAAAATCTAAGTAGTAATTGTAGGGACCTAAAGGGAGGAGAAATATGCTTGAAGCGAGTCTTGCCGAAAAGGTATTTGTAATGACCGGTTACCCTGAGTATACTTATGTCGAACGTGAGGAAATTGATATTACAATGCAAACAGCGCTACGTGACAAAGGAACACATATTTATCTTATAGGAGAATCAAAAAGCGGAAAATCTAGTTTGTGGGCAAAATATCTATCTTTAGAAGAACGGTTAGAACCTATAATAATCACCCGTCAAACTACCATTGAGAATTTATATAACGATATTTTTAAAAGGTTAAGGTCTTTTATGAGGTTCAACGCAATTCAACTGTAACAAATGATAATAAAAAAGGTATTAATATTAAAAAAATACCAGGTATTGACATATCGAATGAACTTAAAAAAATCAGTTCGATCGGTAGTGTCCAACAACGTGTAGGTCAAATTGATTATAACATTAACACGTTAATTGATTTTATCAGAGGAACAACCCAAAGAATAATATTGGAGGATTTTCATTTTGCTTCTGACGAATTTATTAGTAATTTTTCTGACGACTTAAAAGCACTTTCAGATGAAAGAATCCAATTCGTAATTGTAGGTGTTGAAAATAAAGTTCCAATAATGTTAACCGCAAGACCAGATCTAAAAGAGCGAATTTTAAGTATCGAAGTAGGACATTTTGATGAAACATGTCTTCAAGAAATAATTAAGATGGGAGCAAAAGAATTACACTTTGCAATATCCAACGACTCCATTACAAGTTTAATCATTTCTGAATCGGACAACAAGGCTTACATGACACAAAATATTTGTAGACATTTATGCGTTGTGGAGAACATTACGGAAAAATGTACAATCAAATATAAAATTAATAAAATGGAAAACGTTATGTTGGCATGTAGGTTAGTTGCTTTAAAAAACAAACCTCTCTATGATGAAATCGTAGATACCATTGGTAGTCAGAGTCATGGAAATAGTACTTATAAAGCATATCTCTGGATACTCAAAATTTTGTCTAAAAATAGGGTTGGCAAAATGGGGATTACTCTTAACCAAATTTTACACGGAATACAAAATCTCGGCAATAACCAAATTCCCGGGGGATCGGTTTACGCTTGTGTACCAAGATTACCAAAACTGAGTAAACAATGCGAACAGGTATTCAAGTATAATAATAAAACGTTATTTGTAGATTATGGCCTTTAATTTTTTTTAAAGTGGTGTCCAGAGGTAGTTGAAAAATATACTATAGACCTTTAAATTTGGCAAGCTACTAATCTTAATTCGAGTATATACAAACAAAGTGTGCTTGCAACCTAATTAGACTTTCCACGTTTCCAGGTAAGTTGATTTTCAGGAGTAAGATCAATGAAGATTGTTAAGATTCAGATTAATAATTTTAGACAATAAAAGAGCCACCTGTTTTTACCAGAACATACTGTACTCGTTAGGGATAATAACACAAGAAAATCAACTGTATTAGGAGCCATAGATTTAGTTCTTGGGCCTTTCGATTCTGTTATGAGTGCAAGGACTTTCCCTGTAAACGACTCAAAGCCTGGTATCGAAAACTTTCTCAGAAAAGAAGGGGAAAAGAGGAGCTGGCCTTTGTCTAAATGTAAAATTGATAGGCTACCCAAAATAAAAAATACCGCTGGGGTGAGGAGTAGATAAAGCATCATATACAGATCAAGTCTATAGTGGGAATTTATTAAATAATTGAAATTTTGAGTAATTATTTTTAATTTGTGTTCATTGGAAAAATGTATAAGCATGAGATATGGCTGTACACAAAAAAATCAATATTTTATGAATAAGGTGAAAACAATGGATGAAGTGCAACTAGAAATTGCCAAGGAAATTGCAAAAGATGTATATGCTGATGGAGGAAAACCTATTGTAAAACCAACTGGCGAACTGATTGGTTTAGTTCCGCGTGCAATTAAAGCAGCATTTTTACCATTAGAAAAATGGATAATGGGAAAAGAATATAATTTAAAAGAAACTCAGAAGTTGCTTGAACTCAAGCTTCAAACAGTAGACCCTAACTTTATTCAGCCCCCAGAGGCGCATGTTGCTGTACCTGCCTTGCAATATATTAGTTACTGCATGGATAACGAGGAGTTAAGAGACATGTATGCTAATCTGCTGGCTAATTCTATGAATAAAGTTGTCAAAAACGGTGTACATCCTGGCTTTGTAGAGATCATAAAACAACTTTGCCCTGATGAAGCTAAAATACTACAAGCTATTAGTTTAAACAATGATATAGCTCCAACAATTTCATTAAGGTACATAAATGATAAAGGAGAAGGCATAACAATAATTGAGGATTTTTCAGATATTGGAGAAAAGGCTAATTGTGAGCAGCCTTTGCAAATAAAAAATTATTTTGATAATCTTAAAAGATTAGGGATTATACATACAAAATTTCTGGCTTCCCTTATAAATAATCAATTATATGAAACGGTAATAAATCATCCCTATATTCTTTCAAAAATGGAAGTGCCTGAAAATTATAGCAACCTTGGATATAATAAAACACATGTTGAAAAAGGATATTATAAACTATCAGCATATGGAAAAGCTTTTTGTTCCATATGTTTGAGTTCAACGCTAGTGCTTAAATAATGCAAGAAAACACGAAGAATTGTTAATTCACTTAAACTTCAGATTATTTATAAAACGTACAAGATCTCATTAATGCAAATTACGGTTAAACGTCGTTGATGTATTTAATGAATTATTACGATAAGAACAGCTTCCGGGAATGGGAGGGTAAAACTGTCGATGTGTAAACAGAATAAGCAAAAACAATAGCATCTCGAGTTTACTTAAACCAGTACGCCTAATAATTCCTTTAAAGATTCCAGCACATCCTCTTTGCCGGGCTCCCAGATTACTGGACAATCATGCAACTGTTTTCCTCCCGTTATCAATTGGGCGGCAAAAGCAAGACAAGTATGTTCACCACACAGGCGGCAGTTTGACTTTTTAGGCAACCAGCCGTATATTACCAGAGGGGACGGCCTTGAGTGCCTTTCGTGAACCTCCTCCGGAACAAGCCCAGAGGCTTCTCCACGAAGGTTTCTCATTTCAACGAGAGCTGCCCTGTCAAAGCAAGATCTTACGCTCTCTCGTGAGCTACAACACTGTGTTGCCACAGCCTTGGCCTGGTCCATAGGCATCTACTACTTCGCCATACGGCTACGGTAGATACGTGCTTACTTTCAAGCAACGACCTCTTTCGGGAATCAGTTTTACGCAGCGGCCCATTGACCCGCTGCAACCCCATACTGATTGTCAAAGAGCACAGGAATATTATACCACAGGAACAGATGTTTGTGGAGTATTTATCGCCCTACGGGCGATGCCTCTTTCATCCTCCGGCACAAGGCCGTAGGTTTTCAAAGGCGATTTTCTATAACCGGTGCGATATTTTCCTTGTTGGTATGTGTTTTATTTTTTGAAAAATGTCTTCGTTCAACAATAATCTTAAATTACGGTACTGATTGAGCAGAGTTCCTTTTTTTCTTTGTGGCTTCGTGATCAATCCCCAGTTCCTCACCGGTTAAAACCACCCCGTATACCTCTTCCGCCTGTTGGCGGGATATCAGTTCTTCCAGCACGTCCGTACGCACCGCTTCAGGCTCCCTTTGCAAAGGATCCCCAAAGCCGCCTCCCCCGGCCGTTTCCAGTATGACCGTGTCGCCTTCCTGTAAAATACCGGTATATTTGCCGTACATAGGCTTTTCAGTGTCGCCGTTGGTGTGTTTTATCTTCAATACCGAGGAAGCGCCGGGATGTCCCCCGGCGAGCCCCCAGGGTTTCAGCCGGGAGCGCTCAGTGCTGACGGAAACGGTGGCCTTACCTCGCAGCACGGTGATGGAACGGTACAGCCCAACTCCACCCCTGAATTTTCCCGGACCGCCGGTGTCGGGCAGCAGACCGTAGCCATTGACCAACAGGGGGTATGACAGCTCAATTACCTCCACAGGGGTATTGCGGGTATTGGTCATATTTACGTGTACCCCGTCCATGCCATCCTGGTCTATTTTGGCCCCCTGACCCCCGCCGTAAGTTTCTACATAGGAATAGTATCTCCCCCCGGAGGGGTCAATGCCGCCCACGGTGAAATTGCTCATACTGCCTGTGCCGGCAGCGGTAACCCGTTCCGGGGCTGCCTGGGCCAGTGCTCCCAGCATGGTGTCGGCAATGCGCTGGGCGGTGTTGATATTAGCGTGGGCTACCGCTGCGGGGAAAGCCGGGTTAACCAGGCTCCCCGGCGGGGTTATCACCTCGATGGGGATGGCAAGGCCTTCGTTTGACGGTATTCCTGGATCTACTACCGCCTTAAGGGCATAGTAGACGCAGGCCAGGGTTACACCCCGGGTGGAATTTACAGGCCCTTCCACCTGGGGGTGGGTACCTGTGAAATCAACCAGTGCCGATTCGCCGTTCATGGTGAGGGATACCTTGATGTTAATCGGTTTTCCCTGCACACCGTCAGTTTCCAGAAAATCCTCAAAGGTATACGTGCCGCTGGGAAGCTCGGCCAGACCTGAGCGCATACGTCTTTCCGAATATTCTATAATTCCGGTCATATATTCCATAAGTTTTAATGATCCGTATTTTCCAGCCAGTTCCTGAATACGCCGGTCTCCAGCTGTGTTGGCCGATATTTGGGCTTGCATGTCACCCTGAAATTCATCAGGGGTGCGCACGTTGCTGGCGATAATGTCCATTATTTCACGATTAATAACACCCCGCCGGCAGATTTTAACAGGCGGTATGCGCATGCCTTCCTGAAAAATTTCTCTTGCTTCAGTGGACATGCTCCCAGGTACAGAACCTCCCACATCCACGTGATGAGCAAGGTTGGCCACTACCGCCACGGGCCTGCTTCTGTAGAAAACCGGCGTAATCAGGCAAATATCCGGCAGGTGGGAACCGCTGATATAAGGGTCGTTAATTACTATGGCATCCCCGGGGTTTAAAGTTGTTATAGGAAACCTGGCCAGCACCGCCTTTACCACGGTGGGCATCAAGCCGAGGTGCAAGGGTATGTGTTCGGCCTGGGCCACAAGTTGGCCTTCGGTAGTGTAAACGGCGGTGGAACAGTCCCTTCTGTCCTTAATATTCGGGGATAGGGCGGTACGAGTAAGAGTGACGCCCATTTCCTCGGCCACCGACTGCAGAGCGTTGCGCAAAATTTCCAATGTTACCGCATCCATCAAGCCACCCCCACGTATATAAGCAAATTTAACAGAGAGTCTATACGGGCGCGCATGCCCGGTGGAATAATAGTGGTGGCGTCATCCTGCTCCACCACCGCAGGGCCGCTGATTTCCATTCCTGCGGCCAGCATTTGCCGGGGGTAAACAGGTGTTTCCACTGGCGTGCCAGTAAAAACAACATTGCGGTGGTCTGGCTGTACTCTATTTTGCCCGGTCGTTGACGGCGGGGCAGGGATGGAGTCTTGTATGTCCGACCCTGTGCCGGCGTAAGGAGACGCCGTGGCTGTAACTCTGATGGTCACCAGTTCAAGGGAGGCATCCTCCCGGGCAAAACCATATTCGCTCCGGTGTGTAAGATGAAAAGATCTTTCCAGCAGTTTCAGGTCCCCGGCGGTAAATTTACCGGCAGGGGCTTGCATGGTCAGCTCGTAGGACTGGCCGGTATATTTTATGTCAACAAATCTACGGGTGCTTACCAGTTGTGGATCAAAACCTTCGCCGGCAAAATCTACCCTGCCTTTGTTCTCAAGAATTTTAAAGTTTTCCGTCAGTTTCTCCAGATCTATTTTATCCCATGGCGTTACCATAACTGACGTATAGTCCCTGCGGGCATCTGCGAAAAGAATGCCCACAGCCGAAGAAACGCCTGGATAGCGGGGTACCAGGACGCCGGATATACCCGTTTCCCGGGAAAGTTCGGCAGCGTGGAGCGGACCTGCGCCCCCGAAGGCCATAAGCAAAAATTCCCTGGGGTCATATCCCCGCTGTACGGAAATTAACCTGAGGGCCCGGGACATGCCGGCGTTAACTACGGTGATAATGCCTTCAGCCGCCTTTTCCACCGTGATATCCAGAGGTTTGGCAATTCTATCGTAAATGGCCCTGACGGCGGCCTCATGATCAAGGGGATTGCCTTCTCCCAGACGGCTGCCGGGGCCAAGGCGGCCCAGCACCAGGTTGGCGTCGGTTACAGTGGGCTCCGTGCCGCCGAGGCCGTAGCAAGCCGGTCCCGGGGACGCGCCTGAGCTGGCGGGGCCGACTCTAAGAGCGCCGCCCCGGTCGATATAGGCTATGCTGCCTCCGCCCGCGCCGATGGTGTGGATGTCCAGCATGGGGAGGCGCAGGGGGAACCCGCCCACGTTACCTTCGGTGGTGTAGCGGGGATTGTTGCGGTATATCAGGCTGACATCCGTACTGGTGCCGCCCATATCCGCTGTAATTATATTGGGCCTGCCGGCTTTTTTGGCCAGCATGACTCCGGCCAGCACGCCGCCGGCCGGGCCGGAAAGAACGGTGCGGGAGCATTCAGCAGCAGCCTGTCGTGAGGAAATTACCCCGCCGTTGGACTGCATAACGAAAAGGCCGGACCTGGCTTCACTGCCGATCTCCTCCAGCCCGGCCTGCAGCTTGTCCAGATAGGATGCCATGACAGGCCTGAGCAGGGCGTTAATGGCGGTGGTGCTGGTCCTTTCATATTCCCCGAATTCAGGAAGCAATTCCGAAGAAATAGTTACGGGCACACCGGGGATTTCTTTCTCCAAAGCATCCTTGAGCATAACCTCGTGCACCGGGTTGGCGTAGGCATGGATGAGGCTTATCGCTAGTGATGCGGGTTTTAACTGTTTTATCTGAGCAATTAATTCGTTTATATGTTCTCTTGATAGAGGTCTGTATACCACACCACCGGGTAAAATTCTTTCGTCGACCTCCAGGGTAAGACGTCGGGGTATAACAGGAGAGGGCCGCAGGGACCGGAAATTATAAAGATGGGGGCGGTTCTGCCTGGCAATGCGGAGTATGTCTCTGAAACCACGGGTCACCAGCAGGGCGGTACGGGCTCCGGTCCGTTCCAGAAGGGTGTTGGTGGCTACCGTGGTGCCGTGCAGCAGGAGATATAGCCCGGACAGGCTAACCCCGCCCTTTTCCGCCAGTCGTCCCAGAACATTCATGATAGCTTTGGAAGGATCGTCAGGAGTGGATAAAACCTTAACCGCATGAAATTCACCGGTGCTTTCATTCAACATGCAGCCGTCTGTAAAAGTGCCGCCGGTATCCACGGCGGCCCTCCAGGCTCCCGCTTTATGATTAGCCATTTCTTCACTCCGGTCAGATATTATTTGCAAAACTGGAATTGAGCCATTTAATTACTATAGCCCAAGCTTCCCGGTAATGGCCGGAAAACTGGTGATTACCATGGTCTATCCAGTGTAATTCCTTTGGTGCTCCGGCGCAGTCGTATATTTTTTCTGCCTCTGTGGGGGGCACCAGTCGATCTTCGCGCCCGTGTATAATCAGCAATGGGCGGGGCGCCACTTTTTTTGTCAATGAACATATGTCGTATTGCAATATGTCTGTAAAAAAGTTTCTTTTAACATATATTAATCCCTCGCTGCCGGCTAGAGCAACAACGGCATCCTCTTCCAGAGGCAATTCTTTGACAGTGGCGGGCAGTAAAAGTTCATAGAGGTTTGCCGGCGTAGACCAGGTGCACACTCCTCCGATGTTGCTATCCCCGGCAGCATGGCAGATGGCTGTAACACCGCCAAGACTGCGTCCCAGGGTGATCAAGGGGTAGAAACCGCGCTGCCGGCAGTAATCGGTCACCGCCGCCAGGTCTGCTATTTGGCCGGTAAGGGTGAGGTTTACAAAATCACCCTCGCTTTCTCCATTGCCCGCAAAATCGAAAAGCATTGTCGACCATCCGCTTCTACCCAGTTCTTCAGCCATTTCCAGTGCCTTGCCCTTACCTTCCTTGCTGCCGGTAAAGCCGTGGCAAAAAATTACCAGGGGACCGCTGTCGCCCTGCGTATATAATAGTCCGGCAAGCTTCTGGCCGGATTTGTTATTTATTTTTACTTTTGCCCATTTGGACATTTTCAGCACCTCCTGTAAAAACGGAATATGTATATAATAAAGCTTATGGTAATGGCCCAAATACCGGTTTTCTTTAAATATTAGGCATTGTAGTAAAAATTCCTGCTTAGCGCCAACTCGTTGAACGCTGGTTGATTTGGTCGGCATACCGTTTTCAGGCGGCTGCAATAAGAAGAAACCACTAGTCAGTGCAGGGGAGGGGCATAATAATTATTATGAGTATTATAATTGTACACGGAGGTATTGAGACTGGCACAGAGGCTCCATTTCTGGAAGTGCTGCGGGAGGCCGCGCTGTCAGGGTATAGATCTCTTGCCCGGGGTCATCTGGATGCTGCCGAGGAAGCGGTA